>VYKN01000020.1_pt1 | contig 86702 bp, 79 predicted proteins | sample 5114581 | NCBI WGS metagenome assembly VYKN01 (sample SAMN12291810, study PRJNA351875) | freshwater metagenome | isolation source: freshwater lake | place: USA: Michigan, Baker Lake | collected 2011-08-08
CTGCGCACTGGTTTTTTTAGCCCCAGCGCACTTATCTTTATCACACCCTTGCAGCGAGGCCATTAAAGTCACAGCTGGTAGGAGCAGAAGATAAAAGGTTATTTGTTTATTCATGACTAATAGAGGAGAAATAACATGATATCACTAGATTGATAATCCCTTGATTCTTAAAAGAACAGCAAGCTTTTACTTTTTAATTTCCAAAGCCTCTAATTTCTTTTTGATTTGTTCGTACTCAGCTTTGATTAACCCATTTTGAGAAATAATTGCTTCGGTATTTTTCTCCATTTCAATTAAGTGTAAGGTAATTTCCTCAACTTTTTTCAACAAAATCACATTCATTTCAGATAACCCCATTCCTTGCTGTTTAATCTCATCTGCTGATGGAACTTCTGGAAGATGATGATGTTCTTTAATGTATGTTTGGATTTCTTTTAAACTCATCAACTTATAGTCCTTATCAAAAACATAATCAGGAAAAGTTGAACCATTGTTAAACACCATTACCTCACCCCAAGCTCCTATCTTACCTGCCACAGCTAACTTATAAGTAGCTCCCGGAGAAGTTGTGCCAATACCCACACTTCCAGATCCATTGTAATAAATGGAGGTGCCCGAAGTTGTCCATTGAGAGGCTGCTGTGGTCAATGGAACTCCGTTTTGATAGATTGAAGTCGCATTGATAATTCCATTTACATCCAATCTATAAGCAGTATTTGGTGCAGTTGTATTAATTCCCACTGTTCCGGTATTATAAAATATATTCGAACCTGAGGTTGTCCACTGCGACCCTGTTCCTCCTCCTGAAATTGGAACACCATTTACATAAAATCCAGCAGCATTAACAAAACCATTGACATCTAGTTTATACATCGCCCCAGGCGTTGAGGTGGCAATCCCAACTCTACCACTTCCTGGAGAGCTAAAGTAAATGTCCGATCCAGAAGTAGTCCACTGCGATCCCCCACTGGTGAATGCAACACCATTTACATAGAAACTAGTGGCATTAATTGAACCATTTACATCTAATTTATAAGCAGGATTTAAGGTATTTATACCCACATTTCCATTCGAACTTAATATAGTAAGTCTATCTAAGTTATTGGTGAACAACGAAAAAGCATAATTATTTCGTGAACCAACCCTAACTTGAGTTGGTGTGCCTATGACTGATTCTAAAATTCCTATTACCCCAGAATTGTTCACTTCCAAAGCAACGTTGCCAGGTGCAGAACCACCCCTTACTTTAACGATAGTGCCTGACAAGCCAACCACATCTAACTTAGCTGTTGGACTTGTTGTACCTAAACCCACATCTCCAGTCGAAGGGTAAATATTTTGAGCCGAAAGGGTAAAAACATTCGTTACTAAACAAAAAGCAACTATAAATGAATATTTCTTCATGGGTAATGATTTTGTTTATTCAATCTACATGTGAAATAAGTAAATGATCTAACAAATAGCAAACGTTATAGATAGTAAATTTTGAAACCTGCCCATTTTAACGGTTTTATATGTGTTTTCTAAGGTCCGATCACGGAAATGGCTAAGGTCAATGCTGCAATTGAGGCTACGTACTCTCAATACGTACTTAATGTCTCATTTTTTGGCTTCTTACTAATTTATATTGTTAGATCCTCAGGCTAAGATTCACGTTACTTGTCTAATGAATGCAAAGTTGGTCAATTGACTTGCGCATCCGTCTTTCAGGTCTGATGACTACTACATTCACATCAGCTTCGTAAGAGGTTTAACCTAGAGAATACTGACAGTACCGTCATATTTGTCAAGTAGTGCCATAGGAATTTCTATCTCCTAAATGCAGTTTAATTCAAATGGTTTTGTGAATTAAGTCAAACCTTAGGCTACCGGAATCGCCACGGTTACTTCGGTAAATTCAAATTGTGTACTCTCGATGTGTACTTCGCCACCTAGCTTTTCGGTGGCCTTCTTGACGAGATATAATCCCAAGCCATTGCCAATGGATTTTTCTGAGCCCCGATAAAACATGGTAAACAACTGATCTTTAATTTCCGGATCAATGCCTGATCCATTGTCACGAACGGAAATAATCAAATTACCCTGCTTGACCCCGATTGTTACTTTGATTTTTAAATCTACGCCCTCCTTGCGAAACACAATGGAGTTTTCAATCAGGTTTTCTAAAATGGTTTTTAGAAACTGAATATCGGAATGGAAAACAATATCATCCGAAAAGTCGATTTGCAAGAAATCTGTATTTTCCCAAATCAACGGTTGCAATGTTTTGGCAACATCACTCATCAGTTGTTCGAAGTTCACTTTCGTCTTCTCAATTTCATCTTTGAATACCTGATGGATATTCAAAAGTTTGGAAAGCACCCGGCCCATTTCAATGGCGGTGAACTCGATGCGGTTAATGTTCAATTTCTGCAACGCCGGATCTAATTCTCGCTGGGTAATCATAGTCAAACCCTGAATGCGAAGGATGGGGCCTTTCAGATCGTGCGAGGCGCGGTAGATAAATGTATCTAACTCTTTATTGCTTTCCTTGAGCTTCTCTAACGTTACCATTAATTCGCGGGTGCGCTCCTCTACAATCAATTCCAAATTCGAATTCACTTTCCGAAGCTCTTCATTCTTGAAAATAATTTCCTTTTGTGCCTCTTCCAGACGATCGCGTTGGTAGCCGATCTCGGCTTTTTGCTGCTCAAGCTTTTCATTCTTCACCTGAATCTCTTCGGTGCGCATCTTCACCTTCGCCTCCAGGTTTTCATAGAGCAGTGCATTTTCTATGGAGATGGCCATCTGCGGCGCTAAAATGTCTAAGAGTTCTAATCGCTGTGCAGTGAATGTATCGTATGCCAAATTATTCTCCAGATAAAAAATGCAGCTCAATTTTCCTTTTCGGATCACCGGATAGCAGAGAATAGATTTAGGCTGTTCACGAATGATGTACTCATCATTACCAAACTGCAAGTCTTTGTAGGCATTGCCAAAAACTAAACTCTTTTTGGTGCGCGCCACATAATGAATAACGGACAGAGGCAAATCTTTGGCTGCCTCCAATGGGCTATGCATCATGGCATGGCGATCGACCAATACTTTCAATTGATTATTGTCATTATCAATCAAGGCACCCCGCTGGGCGCCGGCACTTTGTTCTACTATCACCATCATTTTTTCCAACAATGCACCCAACACCAATTCTTGCGAAATGGCTTGGTTGGCTTTTACCACTGTATTCAAATCCAGTGCCTGGCTATTGTTAAGCCGTAATGAATCGTTGGCTTCGAAAACGGTGAACTCTTCCACACGGCGGTAGCGCAGCAGCTTACCAAACTGTGACGTGAGGTGTTTTACTTTTTCGATAGCACCCCATTGCGCATAAGCCCGAACTGCGCTTTCCAGATAATAGACAGCCAATGATTCACGACCTTGCTCAAGATAGTATTTACCCGATAGTTCGTTGGCCAACGCTGCTTCTTGAAGGAATTGATTTTCATTCGCCAATTTGGCTGCCTCTTCATAACAATTGCTAGCCTCATAACTTTTTCCGAGCAAGCGGTTGTATTCCGCCAAAAGCAGCAGATACCGATGCTGGTGGTGCTCCGGTGAAAGCGTTGCCCATCGCTTCAGTTTTCTGAGGTTCTTCCTCACTCTTTTGAGAACTACCTTAGTCGCCTCCTTACTCTTTGCCTGCGCCGCATAGATCAATCCTTCATAAAAGAAGTATACCGGGTAAATAACAGAAGCAATGGCGCTTTCGATGTACTGCTCTGTCTTGCTGATGTATGTCAATGCGTGCTCATGCTGATAGAATAAAAAGTGGAGATATGATTTTTGCATGTAGCACGCAAACAGCGATGTCTTGTCGTTCGCTTGTTGATGGATGTTGATCATCACCGATTCATCGTACGCTTTGCCAATAAGTTCGGTGGGGTTGGCAGCGCCACCGCGCAGGTTGATAACGGTTTGAAGAAATATCTTGTTGAAAAATAGGGGCGTATTTTGATTATAAGATTGGATAATCTCGTCGCGTTGGGTGGCTTCTTGTTCTAAACGCAACAAAGATTGCCCCAGACAAAAACTATAAAGCGTTTGATTAAACAAACACAAAGCCGCATACTCAATGTCGCCCGATTCCTTGGCTGCATCAAAAAAAGAAGGTAAGGCGAGAACGAAGTATCCGGGATGGACTTTCCAATGATTTAAAAAACCATTGATCACAATCATGGTGCGCACACGCAGACTTTTGGATGAAAATTGATCCAGAAGTTTCTCAGCGACTTGTCCCAGTTTATACCCTCCTTCAATATCTCCCAGCACGCCGGTTTTTACTACACCGAAAGAAGCATACGCAAACGGGGAATACTCGCAGTTGCCATATTTTAATGAAAGTTCAACCTGCTTAAATACGAGCAGCGGAAATAAATTTGGAATTGCAAAGTAAGCGGCACTGTTAACGCTTACCAAAATACGCATGGCCGCCAATATCTTTCCATTGGTCATAGGGGGCAATTGCACTAAAGCCTGATTGCTTTTGCGCGCCAAGGAAAATTGAAGTGTGAGTAAAGATGAAATGATATGAAACTTGGTAGGATTGGCCGGAAAATGAACACCTAACATGGCGGCGACATCTACCGCCAACGTAACCGCATCCACCAATTTGTTGCGCGATTGATAGTACTGGATTTTTACTTCATACGCTTTGATCTTATCCAACAACGAAGTGGCGTTGTGCAAAACCTCTTCGATGGCATACTCCATTCTTTCGTAGTTACCCACCAGGTATGAAGTATCCGCAATCTCATTAAACAACTGCAAGGTTACTGCGTAGTCGGTCTTCCAGGGTTTGAAGGGTTGCAACCAAAACCATGCGTCCTGAAAATATCCGTAAGCTTGCGGAAATGCAACCGATCGTTTGGCGCGCAATCCGGCATCTAAGTTAAATCGCGCTACCAGTTGTTTCACCCGATCATCGCGAATGAGCGCTTTGGATAAGCGAAAGTGATTGACGATTTCAAACAGATGCTGATCGGTGTCTTCCGATTGAAATTGTACCAAGTTCATGGCAATCTTGTAGTGCCATTCTTGCTTCTGAGATTCTTCCAATAGCGAATACGAAGCCTGTTGAATGCGATCGTGTGCGAATCGAAATCGTTGTGATTCATTTTGATGTACCACCCTACCAATGGCAGCATACACAATCAATCCATTTTTGACGGCATCTTGTAAAAAAGCTAAAATGATCTGATCGTTGTTTTCTAACACGCTGGCCAATTGTGAAACTAAAAAGTCGCGGCCTATGCAGGATGCAACCATCAATGCCACTTGAGTTGTGGGCTCCATCTTGCGAATGGATTGACAAAGCAACTCCACTACATTGTCGGTGATGTTCAGGTTTTCAATTTCTGTCTCATCCCAGGTCCAGCCACTACTTGTTTGCCAGCGCAAGTAATTCCGTTCGTAGAGCGATTTTAAAAATTGGTTAACAAAAAATGCGTTGCCCAATGTTTTGCGCTGAATGGCTTGTGCCAACGCATATGCCTGGCTGCTGGTACAATTGATGGTTTCGGATACAATCTGTTGAATAGCCAGAAGAGGCAAAGGCTCCATCGACAAGTATTCGATGGGTTTACTCTTTTCAATGTCATTTAAAATAGCCACCAATTGTGTGTTGGCAGCCCGCTCTTCTTCACGGCAGGTGGCTATTAAAAAAACCTTTCCCAACTCTTTTTCGGTTAGAATGGCTTTGATTAAAATCAATGATGCTTCATCCGCCCATTGCAAGTCATCTAAAAACAATACCAATGGATGCTTGCTGCTGATGGCTTTTATAAAATTGGTAAACACATAATTGAATCGGAACCCTGCTTCGCGCGATCCGAGTTGTGTCAGTTGGGGCTGTGGCCCTAGTATTAATTGTAATTCCGGAATAACTTCGGTGAGCACATTTCCTGAGTCGCCCACCGCGTGGTTTAAAATTTCCTTCCACTCGAGGATCGATTCTTCCGGCTCACTCAGAAGTATATTGGTCAACCCCTTGAAAGCAGCAATGATAGCACTGTAGGGTGCGCTCAGTTGTGGAATATCGTATTTACCTGATACAAAATAGCCATTCTGTTCGATCAAGTAAGGATGCAGATGCGCAGCGAGTGTAGACTTTCCAGATCCTGCTTCGCCGGTAATGATCAATATCTCACACGATGAAGTTTGAATAACGCGTGCCAGCATTTGGCGTAGCAACGCTGTTTCGTTTTCGCGCCCGAGCAAAAGATGCGGAATGTTGAACCGACCAAAGTGATCGCGTTCGGCCAGCGGAAATTCGCTGATACCACCTGCTTGCTTCAAAAGAGTTTGGCATTTTGCCAGATCGTATTTCACTCCCTCCAGCGATTGATAGCGCATTTCGGCATTCTTCGCCATCATTTTCTTAATGATGAGCGAAATCATCATCGGGATTTCGCCGTTTATCTCATGCACACTCTTTGGCTCGATAGCAAGGTGGGCATGGATCATCTCAGTGGGGTCAGAAAAAATAAATGGTGGCTGGCCAATGATGCACTCGTAGAAGGTGATGCCGAGTGAATACAAATCAGTGCGGTAATCAATCTTGCGATTGGTGCGGCCTGTTTGCTCAGGCGATAGATAGGCCAACGTACCTTCAAGTGATTCCTTGAGTGGTTGCTCGCGCAAAACACCAAATGGTGTCGCTAAATCGAAATCAATAAATGTGATCGTAGAAAGCGATTCATTGACTATGATATTTTCCGGATTGATATCGCGGTGATAATATCCTTTCTCGTGAATCTGAAAGAGTTGATCGGCCAAACGTGTAGCCAGCTCTAAAAACTTATGGATCGGAAGGCCTCCATTTTTTTTAACCCACTCCTTTAACGTGGTGCCGGCCACATATTCTAATACAAGTCCTTCCCGACTATTGAGTTTTAGTTTCTCCAGCGCTTTACGCACAAAGGGCAAATCCAATTGCCGTGTAACATGGTATTCGTCTGTCAACTGCTTGAGGTGACCATTTCTTACACTCGTAGGGTTTAATAGCTTTAGAATGACATCTTGATTGGATTCAGCATTCTTCCACCGGTAAACTGACCAAAAGGCGTTCTCTTTTAATAGAATAGCATCGGGAGGGAGATCTTTCATGCTTTGCTGCTCAACCTAATTTTACTGCATCTTTCTATTTCTGGCTACTTGTTAATCAAAATAGAAGAGAATTGGTAAATAGTCACATCTTATCTTCATTCTATTAATTGTATTGTATATTTGCGCCCCGAAAAAAATACGGAAAGCCAAACATAAAATAAACCTTTTCTATGAAAGACGCATCAATTTTATCACAAAGTTTAATTGAAGAAGGAATACTCTACCGAATCATGCAGCAGGAAGACTTAGATGATGCGGCTGAATGTTTCACGTTAAGTTTTCAGCGTGAGCCGATGGTGCGCCAGCTTGGTATTCAAAAAGAAGAGTTTATGCCTTTCGCACTCGTTTGCTGTCAACAAGCAATTGATCAGGGTATGGGGCTTGTGGCCATGGATGATGCCACCGGCAAAATTGCAGGCTTCACGATTTTGCAAGATGCGTTGGATGAAATTTCTTTTGACCTTACGGAGCATCAAAATTTCCTACCCATTTTTGAAATGCTGGGGCAACTGCAAAGCAAATACATTGTTGATAAAAAAATTATCAACTACGGAGATGTGGTGGTCTCTTTCGTTACGGGAGTTCACACCGAATTTCAAGGAACCAAAGTGGCTTTCTTGCTCTTTGGACAATCGTTGGAGTTGGCCAAATCCAAAGGCTTCAAGAAAATGATTACCGAAGTCACCGGTCGGCTTTCTCAAAATGGTGTTCGAAGACGGTACGCCTTTACTCCTTACGCTAGTGTTTTATACCGCGAGTTTCTTTTTGACGGGCAACCAGTATTTGGGAACATCGAAGATCAGTCTCTATCTTGTGTGCTGATGGAAAAAAGCCTACTCAACTAAACCAACGGCATGTACTGGAAACGCCTTACCAAAGAACAGATTCGTGAGCGCGTTTTTCAGGCGTTGAAGAAGAACGTTTCCTACAAGCGCAGCAAAATCATGGGCGTGCCCGGCTCCTTTCTGGATTCACGGGTATTTTATCATCAGGTGGCCGAAGGCGACCCGCTGCTCAGTGCCATGCTTGAAAACCCCAATCACATCGGGTGTCACACCATAGGGAAAAAATCAGAGTCTTTCTTTAGTGGCACCCACGAACTGGAATGTGAGGCCATCAAGATCTGCGCAGAAAAAATTATGCAAGGCCAACCGAATCAACAAGACGGATACATTGCGGGTGGTGGCACCGAAAGCAACATGGAAGCCCTGTGGATTTACCGGAATTATTTCATGCAAACCTACCGGTGTCGTGCTTCCGAAATTGGTGTGCTCTTCTCGGAAGACAGCAGCATTTCCCTCATCAAAGGCTGCGATTTACTAGACATCCGCCCGATTGTGGTGCATGTGCATGAAGCCAACCGCAAAATGGATCGGGAGCATTTGCGTCAACAAATTGTATCGGCCAAAGACCGAGGTATTCTTTATTTCATCGTGGTGTTGAATATGGGCACGGAGGTATTTGGTTCAGTGGATGATCCGGATTTGGTTTGTGCGCAACTCGAAGAACAGAATGTGCCCTATAAAATTCATGTGGATGCGGGTATTGGCGGTTTTATTTATCCATTCACACAGCCTGATCATAAACTAAATTTCAAAAATCCTAAGATCACTTCTATCAATACCGATGCGTATAAAATTCTGCGCGCTCCGTTTGGCACCAGTTTGTTTATGATTCGCAAAGGATATATGGACTTTGCTTTAACAGAAGAAGCTCGCTATGTGGCCGGAAAGGATCATACCATCATCGGCAGTAGATCCGGAGCCAACGCCATCGCCATCTGGATGCTGTTGAAGACGCTCGGCTCGAAGGGAATGAATTACAAGATGCAACGGATCTTCATTCGCACGCGGCAATTGCGCGAGGCGCTGGATGCCAAACACATTGATTACTTTCACGAAGTCGGAATGAATATCGTGGCGATCAAAAACAAACACATGACTCGGCAAATTGAAAGCCACTACGGGCTGGTGCCGGATGACACCGAAAACCCAAAGTGGTGGCGCGTGATTGTGATGGATCACGTAGACAACGCCCTCATTGATGCATTTATAGATCATTAAATTATGTATTGGAAACGTCTCCCCACGTCTGAAATACGAAACACGATTAAAAAAGCATTTGATCGCAATGTGCGCTTCGGCAAAAGCAAGGTGATGGGCTTGCCTATTTCATCGATGGACCCGCGTATCTTTCATAAAGAAGGCGTGCAACAATCTCCCTTCTTGTATGCCATGCTGCAAAATGCCAATCACGGTGGCTGCCCCACACAAGGAATATCCGGAGATTTTTTTGAAGGCACTGAGCAATTGGAAATGGAGGCCATTCAAATTTGTGCCGAGCAACTTATGGCCGGAAAACCGGGTATGCAAGATGGATACATTGCTGCCGGCGGCACGGAGTGCAACATGCAAGCCGCATGGATATTTCGAAATTTATTCAAACGAAAGTACAAAGCAGAGTCGCACCAGATTGCCATTGTGCATTCCGAAGACACACACTATTCAGTTTGGAAAATTGCCAATCTGTTGGGCATACAGCAACTCGTAATTGACGTACACAAAACGACGCGACAAATCAATTTGCAGGATTTGCGCGCTAAAATCAAAAAGGCAAAATCAGAAAAGATAGAATACTTCATTGTAGTTGCCAATATGGGCACTACCATGTTTGGAACGGTAGATAACATTGACGATCTGACGATGGTGCTAGATGAAGAAGAAGTGTACTACAAAATACATGTAGATGGCGCATTCGGCGGATTTACATATCCATTCACACATCCTAAAAACAGTCTGAATTTTTCGAATAGCAAAGTAACGAGTATCAGTTTAGATGCGCACAAAATGTTGCAGGCACCGTATGGCACGGGTGTGTTTCTGATTCGCAAAGGATATTTGAATTATCTCGCCACGAACGAGCCCCACTTTATGGCGCATAAAATTCATACACTTTCAGGAAGTCGCTCGGGAGCCAACGCAATCTCGGTGTGGATGATCTTGCGTGCCTTCGGATCGAAAGGATTGCAGGCGAAAGTGAAACGGGTGATGGATTTGAAGAAAAAAATGTGTGCCGATCTGGATAAGAAAAAGATTGAATACATCCACGATCCATATATGAATATCGTGGCCATTCACCATCGGCACATGGTGCGCGAAATACAACATCATTACAATTTGGTTCCGGATAATCACGATCACCCCACATGGTGGAAGGTGGTGCTAATGGATCATGTGAATGAATCGATGGTGCAGAGTTTTCTCGATCATTAAATTTAGGGAATCTCTAAAAAAAACGTTGAATGAAAAAAACACTTTGAACTTACACGTCACCTCACCATCGCACAAAAACAATTTCTTTCCGGCTGTTTTGTCCTCTCCTCGTTTTAACTACAAAGGTATCCTGAGTAATTTGTATGTCCTCTGCTTTTCCCACATTTAAATCCAAGTCGTATTCGCTTAATTGTCCACAATTCGTTTACCTTTTCAAACTCAATAATTCTTTTCTCTCCAAATACCGAGTCGTCACTTAGTTTTTCTTGCGTCAGAGTCACTGTAACTTTGTCTACAGTCGCACTCTCAAAATCAATTATTGTTTTTCTCTCTGGGTCGCTATAACGAAATAGTTCTCGAGTAATTAGAATTGGGTCTGCAGTCCACGCTTGTCCCGTCGATTTCCATTCTGTAATTCTGTCGTTATACTTTTTTATGTCTTCGGCGATAAAACTATCGAGGTCGTCAACGCCGTCACATGACAGTAAGGCTGTCAAAAGAGTCCCGATAATCATTAGATGTCTCATCGTCATTGAAAATTGCCAAAAACAAAGGCTTTAAGAGATGCCCCCTATTTTGCTGCATTATCAATCAGCCCACCGGTTAGGCGGATCAAATCGATACGACTGGCGAGGCCATCAAAAATAGCGGCAAATTTTTCCAATGCAGCAGCCTGATAATTTTCTTGTACGATGCGAAGGTCAATGGCACTGAGGGCACCATTCTTATAGCGCTCATTCGCCAATGAAAGATTTAATTCTGCCGCCTGCAATTTTGTTTGCGCGATCAATACCAATTGTTTGCGCAGATTGTATAAATCATAGGTGGCAAGCAAACTGTTTTCTAAAGATGCCTTCAATTGATCGGTAGTGAGTTTGGCAATCTTCTCCTGAATTTGAGCATTTTCAATCGTTCTGCGTAATTGTCCTCCGTTAAATAAAGTGTAACGCAAGGATATGTTTCCATAGGCACCATACGAATTACCTGTTTGCGTTTGGGGTGCTAAGGCTGTTTCATTTACGCTTAAATAGACGGGCTGTGTTGGATTTCTGTCTAAATAACCCACCAAATTTTCCACTTGTCTCCCTGTATTCGTGCGAAAATTTGCATTCAATTGATCCAAGCTTCCGGTGGCACCGAGGTTCAACAAGATGGCCGGAGATAAATTAGCTTGTGCGTTGCGGGTGGCATTGTGAAACAACTCCTGGCTAATAAACTGATTTTTCAAATTCGTATTCGAACTCACCATTTTACCGTGAAGGTCTTCATACAAATACGATTCGTCGGTGAACGATAAAGGGTTGGTAAACTCATATGTTTTCGTAATGTCCTCATTCAACAATACGTTCAAGGTGCGCGTAGCATTCTTCACAATGATTTCCTGACGCAATACATTGGACGAATCGGTGAGGTAGTTGTTTTGTTCTTGCAATACATCAAATGAAATCGCAGAGCCGAGACTCTTCTTCAACTTCACATAGTCGTAGCGCTCTTTTGAAAATCCACGGTTTTTTATGAGCACTTGCAATCTTTCTTTTTCCAACGCCGCCTGATAATAACTTAGAATTATGGACTGCACCGTGTTTTCCATCACGAAGGTTGCATTTCCTTTACTAAGTTCTTCAAGTTGTTCCAAACGCCGCTTGGCAATTTTTACAGCAAAGCCATCGAACAATGTGAATTGAACATCCAACTGACCGAGCACGTTGTTGGTAATGTTTGTACCGGCAACAGCAAACGGGTTAGCTGGCTTACGTTCCACAATGCTGTTATTCTGACTGGCAATTAAATTAACCGATGGCAGCAACCCGGCCTGACCCCAGTTGTTGTTGAGTTTTGCGGCTTCAACGTTGAGCGCTTGAATTTGAACTCCAAAATTATTTTTCAAGCCAATCTGTACCGCATCGGCCAGACTCAGTTTTTCCTGCGCCATTGATACCACCGGAATCAGAAAAAATAAAAACGCAATCCACACGTAGCTTCTCACAAATGGATGTTGGCTCATTGTTTTTTCGGGTGCCGATAGGTGGCTGGCGGCTGTGATCTTACTTAACACTAACATGCTTACTGCTGATGTATGAATAAATAGCTGGAATAACAAACAAGGTGAGAACAGTAGCGAACAACATTCCACCGATAACGGCAATACCCATTGACACGCGGCTTTCAGAACCGGCACCCAATGCCAAGGCGATGGGCAAAATTCCTAAGATGGTAGAAAGACTCGTCATGATAATCGGGCGGAACCGAGATACCGCTGCCTCTTTTACAGCATCTAATACGGCAAGACCTTGCTCCTTCCGCTGGTTGGCAAATTCTACAATCAAAATTCCGTTTTTCGTTACCAAGCCGATCAACATAATAATTCCAATTTGACTAAAGACGTTGAGTGTTTGATTGAAATACCAAAGTGAAATCAATGCACCTGCCAACGCCAATGGAACTGTGAACATAATCACAAAAGGATCTTTAAAACTTTCAAATTGCCCCGCTAAGATTAAGTAAATAATAGCCAGTGCAATTAAAAATGCCAGGATGATACTGGAGGAGCTTTCCGCAAACTCACGAGATGCTCCATCCAAACTGGTAGTATAACTTTCATCCAGCACTTCCGACGCAATACGTTGCATTTCTTCGATGCCATCACCCAAAGCAACACCTTTTGCCAATTGCGCCTGCACCTTTGCCGATGAATAGCGATTGAAGCGATATAGCTGGGGTGGACTGCTGCGCTCTTCAAACGTCACCAGATTATCCAATTGAATGAGATCACCTCGCTTGTTCTTGACATACAATGTTTTTAAATCCAATGGCTCATTCCGATTCCCGCGTTCTACCTGGCCTATGATCTGATATTGCTTTCCATCCATGATAAAATTACCAAAGCGTGAACCACTCAACCCCAATTGCAGCGTTTGTGATATATCCAACACATTTACGCCTAAGTTTCGCGCCTTATCCCGATCAATTGTGATGTTGATCTCCGGCTTATTAAACTTCAAGTCCAAATCCACAAAAGCAAACTTTGGGCTGGCCGATGCCTTCAGCATAAATTCGGGCAACACCTTTTTTAGCTTTTCGATATCTGCTGCTTGAATCACAAACTGAACCGGAAAACCTCCTCTTCGATCGCCAATGGTTTGTGCTTGCGTACTGAAGGTTCGCACACCCGTGTACTTCCGTACTTTTCCCGTAATGTCATCTACAATTTGTTGTTGCGTGCGATCTCTGTCTTTCGGGTCTTTCAAAATAACGCGCACAAACCCAGAGTTCACACCATTACCACCAAAGCCAGGTGCGGTTACGCTCACCATACCGTTTCGCTCGGGCACTTCTTCGCTAATGAATTGCGTTAACTCTTTCACATAACGATCCATGTATTCAAAGGTGGCTCCTTCTTGTGCCTGTGCCTGCAAGCGGAATTCGCTGCGATCTTCCAAGGGTGCTAACTCAGAAGGCGTTGCTTTCCCCAATAAAATAATAAGACCCACCGCTGCAACGATCACTACAAACCCTAACCATCTGCGACTCATAAAGCCTTCCAATAAAGAGGAGTACCCTTGAGTCAATGCGTTAAAGAAAGGTTCCGTCTTGCGATACAACCAGGGTTGCACTTCTCTGCGTCTCAAAATTTTTGCACTCATCATCGGTGTGAGTGTGAGCGACACGAATGCCGAAATAGCTACCGCGCTGGCTACTACCAAACCAAACTCTCGAAACAATCTGCCAGTTAATCCTTGCAAGAATATTACCGGAAGGAAAACGGCTACCACCGAAACCGTGGTAGAAATGACCGCGAAGTAAATTTCAGTTGATCCTTTGCGCGCAGCCGTATCCGGATCTTCACCTTCTTCAACTTTCACATAAATATTTTCCAACACTACAATCGCATCGTCAACCACAATACCAATGGCAAGCACAATGCCTAACAGGGTAAGCACATTGATGGTGAAGCCCAACATGTACATCACAAAGAAGGAACCAATCAACGAAATAGGAATGGTAGCCACCGGAATGATGGTAGTGCGCCAATCGCGTAAGAAAATAAAAATAATGGAGAGCACGAGGCAAAAAGCAATGATGATGGTTTCGCCTACTTCAGCAATGGATGAACGAATGTATTTGGTGGAGTCATAACTCATTTGATAGCTGATGTCCTGTGGAAGATCGCGCTGAATCTGATCTAACTTTTTATACAATCGATTCGCAATGTCAATGTTGTTGGCACCGGGTTGCGCCACAATGGCGAGTGCACATCCGGGGATTCCATCTCTGCGCAAAATGGTTCGCTCATTTTCAGGGCCCAGCTTGGCATACCCTACATCGCTAAAGCGTACTACGTTGTCGCCGTCTTCTTTGATGATGAGGTTATTAAAATCTTCTTCGTTGGTGAGGCGGCCCATGGTGCGAACGGTAAGCTCTGTGTTTTGTCCTTCCACACGACCCGATGGCAACTCTACGTTTTCGCGATTCAATGCTTGCAAAATATCCGAAGGTGCGAGCTTGAGCGAAGCGAGTTTGATTGGATCCATCCACAGGCGCATGGAATAGCGCTGTTGTCCCCAGATTTGCACAGCACTTACACCGGGAATTGTTTGAATGCGTTCTTTAAACATCACTTCTGCTATGCGCGAAATTTCCAAGAGGTTGCGTTTGTCGCTGCGCACTGTTAAGAAAATAATGGGGCTTGAGTCAGCATCGGCTTTTTCTACCACCGGCGGATCGACATCTTGTGGCAACCGATTGAGTGCGCCGGACACTTTATCGCGCACATCGTTTGCGGCCGCTTCAATGTTTACACCTAATTCAAATTCGATCGTAATGTTGCTTCGTCCTTCGCGGCTTACCGAAGTCAACGTACGAATGCCCGGCACTCCATTGATCGCATCTTCCAAGGGTTCGGTAATCTGCGATTCCATCACGTCGGCATTGGCACCGACATAGTTGGTGGAAACCGTAACTACCGGCGGATCAACACTGGGAAACTCGCGCACACCTAAAAACGAAAAACCGATCACTCCAAAAAGAATGATCACCAGCGACATCACAATCGCCAGTACCGGACGGTTTATGCTGGTGATAGAAAGACTTGCCATCTGTTCTGTTAATTAAAGGTTGTCAACAACTTATTTTTGATTGCCCGTGGTGGGCTTGATTATTTCAATGTCAATGCCCTGACGTAATTGCAAAATGCCCGTCATCAAAAGGGTGTCTCCTGCTTTTAGTCCCGACAAAACTTCCAGCGAGCTTTCGGTACGAATGCCTGTTTCTATTTTCACTTCCTGCGCTTTGCCTGCTTTCGCAATAAATACTTTCTTGCCGCCTTGATCGGGAATGACAGCTTCCGTTGGCACCAGCAAGGCGTTGGGCAAGGATTCTAAAATCAATTCCACTTTTACAAATTGACCGGGCAACAGGCTGCCACTTTTGTTGTCGGCTTGCGCACGAATTTTCAATGTTCTTGTTTCGGGATCGATGCGTGGCTCAACGGCATACACCACACCTTCGTAAACGGTGAGGTTATTTTCTACGCGGCAAAAAATTCGTTCACCTGCTTTTACCTGCGAACTGTAACGTGCCGGAATGGCAAATTCAATTTTAGCTGGAGAAATGTTGTAGAGTGTAGCAACTACGGTAGCCGGAGATATGTACGCTCCTAAGCTCACATAGCGCAACCCGATTACACCATCAAAAGGTGCTTTGATTTTTGTCTTTTCAATTTGTGCTTCCAAAATCCGGATATCGGCTACGGTTGTATTCAACCGATTCAATGCGTTGTCGTATTCTTCCTGACTGATCGCGTCTTTCTCTAAAAGTTTGCGCTGACGAAATTCATTATCCTGATTTAGCTTTTGGTTGTATTTCTGTTTTTCCAGTTGGGCTTTTAAATCATCGTTGTTGATTTCAAGCAGCAGGCTTCCCTTGTTTACCGGTTTTCCTTCCTGAAAAGAAATGCTCACTACTTTTCCCGATGATTCGCTTTTCAATTCCAACGATTCGTTGGGCAAAACAGAACCGGTTACAACCAACTTGTTGTCGAGTTTAGACTCTTGTAAAACTATAGCCTCCACCAATAGTTTTTGTTTGACTCCTCCGGCATTTCCAGCCGGAGCATCTTTCTTCGCCTTAAACCAATCCAGTTTAGGTAAGGCAATCAAAAAGATGATCGTCAAAACGATAGCGGAAGTGATCAGTGTTTTTTTCATTTCGTACAAATTCAAAAAATCGATGGGTGTGCAGTAAATTGATGATGCAACTTTATGACCTGTGGAAGTACCAATTGCGCTTCATCGTTTTCAATTATAAAGTTGGCCCGTTTTCTACTTTCTTCTTCGGGCATTTGTGTTTCTATGATCTGTCGGATGGCCTCTTCGCTGCGATGCGGATCGCGTTGACGAACACGCTTGATGCGCAACGCCACCGGTGCCGCTACTACAATGATTGCATCTAACTTCTTGTACGCTCCTGACTCAAACAGCAAGGCCGCCTCGCGAACAACGTACTTACTTCCTTTATGTTCATTCACCCAGCGTTCGGTGTCTGCCGCCACACGGGGGTGCACCATCGCATTGAGTTTTTCGCGCTTGCCCGCATGGTGAAATATTTGTTCGCTCAGATACGTTCGATTCAAGCTACCATCAACATTATAAGCCAAATCTCCGAATTCCTCTTTGATTTGGCTGACCAATATTCCGTCAGTGGTCATTATAGCTTTCGCTCGGCTGTCAGCGTCATACACAGGAACTCCCAACACAGAAAATACTTTGCAAACAATGCTCTTGCCCGAGCCTATCCCTCCTGTTATTCCAATTTGTAAAGGCAGTATCATTTCACGGCAGTTGAATCTATTTCGATGCCAGATACATAGGTGGGCAGAGGAATGAAGGCAGGATATTCTTTTGAATTCTTTAGCCGAATGCCGGTGGCCACCAATTGTTTTTGAATAGATAAAAAGTTCTGTTCGTGTTTTGCAGGAATGATTACTTTCATGCGAATGCTATCGGGTATGCCCGCGCGTGTGGATGGCTTCTTCCATTTTACAAAAAACTCTTTTTCCAGAATAGGGCCTACCTCAAACATGACCTTCACGGTAGGTGGATTGCGGGTAACACGAATAGGGTCGGGTAAACTTACCTCTACCTCCTCCGCATAATTATCGTCCAGTTCGGTTTCTTCAAGCTGAAGCAAAAGACTATCTGCCAATTGATGCAAAAGGTTTTTCGATCCATCCAATGTGATGGAATCTGGTAAGATGACGATGGGACTAATGCGACCCAGACCCGATTTGAATCGAATGTTGCGAGCGTCAACTGCAATTTTTAATAAATGAGAATCGCGCTCATCCAGTTTCAGATGAAGCGTATCGGTAACGACATAGTTTATTTTAAGCTTGCCAATCTGTGGCTCTAACTGCGGTAGCAGCGAGGTGCCGATGATCTTTCGGGTTTCCAGCGGTCGCTCGAGAGCAATGGCCAGTTCAGGTAATTTGATGCCGAAATAGCTGCGAAAAAGATCCCACCCTTTTCCACTCACATTCACCGTAATCTGTCGGGGCATTTCCACAGTTTGTACAAAATGATCTGCATCGTATTCAAAGCGCAGCGGAAACCGCACATTGGTGGAATAGGTTTTGTTGAATGCGTTGAAAAGCCAGAAGATGATGGCTACGATAAAACACAAGAAGACGGCCTTCCAGTTGGCGCGATCAAATCGCAGCAGATTACCGATGGCGCGTAAGAAATTCATGGGAAGGAAAGGTACGAATTAGCAGAGAGGTTCTGAATAAAAATTCGCTGATGCCAGTTCAATGTCGTTAAGTTAATCCCTGTTTTACAACTCACCTCAAACCTCTCCACAAGTGAGGAGGTAGGTGGAGCTTAACTTAACGACACTAGATGCTGTACCTTACTTAAAATCAGGCCGTCGGTTTTTTTGCTGATGCTGCCTTGGTTGAATCCATCGAGATAGCTGATTTCGAGAATCGGATGCGGGCACCGCGCTCTACTTCCAAAATAAAGGTGTCATCTTCCAATTCCGCCACGCGGCCATGAGCACCGCCTATGGTCACTACATAATCACCTTTTTGAATAGCTTCAGTAAACGTCTTTTGATCCTTGGCTTTCTTTTGCTGAGGACGGATCATGAAAAAGTAGAAGATACCAATGATGGCAACCATTATGATGATTTGCATGGTAGCACCTCCACCGGGTGCCGCTTGTAATAAAATTGAGTTCATACGTAAAATTTAGGGCTGCAAGTTATTCCTTCTAAAGCAAACATCCCAAACCGTTGGGCCTGGGATGTTGTACGATGTGAAAATGTTAACAATTACTTCGCAGTGGGGCCATTGGCACCATCGGGCTTAGCGGTTACCATGGCTTTAAATTTCAACATGGTTGTCTTCGGCCAAGTGTTCGCAGTTACTGTAATGGTTTTGTTGTTGATGCCAGGTTTGCCTTTGGTGTCAAACTCGGCTTTTACGAAACCTTCTCCTCCCACCGGAATTGGTGTTTTAGTCCACTCAGGCACGGTACATCCGCAAGATGGTTGAGCGTTTTGGATGATCAGTGGAGCTTGACCTGTGTTTTTTACTTTGTAGGTGTAAGATACCTTCTTTCCTTCATCTACCGTTCCGAAATCATGGTCGGTGGTGCTAAACTCCATAGTAGGAAGGGGGCCTTCCGGCTTCTCTTCTACCGCGGGTGCTGCTTCAGGTGTAGCTGATGCTACTGTAGGCGCAGTGGCCTTGTTGCTTTCTACTTGTGCCAGACGGCTCTCTAATTCGGCAATTCGCTTTTCAGCGGCTTTATCGCGGCAACTGGCAAAGGCGAATACCAAGGTTGCTAAAATTACTTTTACACTCGTTTTCATAGGATGTATTTGATTTAAATCGTTCTTGTTTACAAAAATAATGGATTAACCCTGATTGGCTGCCAAATGGATTTGTTTAACAAATCTTTAACTGTTTTTGCCACGCAACTGTTCTAATAGTGCATCTACATCGTCCAGCAATTGCTGGGCTTTATCCTGCGCCTCATTTACCACTTTTTGGCCTTGCGATTTGGCCTGTGTGGTCAGTGGAGTTTCTTTTCCGGATACCAAATCGGCCAAATAATCTTCCAGCAATTTTTTGTACTTGTCCAACTTATAAGACAGCTTTTCACGGGTATTCGATCCTTTATCGGGTGCATAGAGTATCCCTAAAACGGCTCCTACCGCAGCTCCGGCCAAAAAGGCCATCAACGCATTACTTCCTTTTTTGCTCATAGGTCTTCGTGCTTACAGGGTGCAAAGATAATAGCTTTCCACTATTTCAAATTGGGCAATTTACTTATTGTCGATCAAGCCGCGGCCGCTCTTTTTCATGGCTCCGGAGTCTTTCATTTTCTTGGACAACACATCCAATATTCCGTTGATAAATTGTCGGCTTTTGGGTGTACTGTATTCTTTGGCCAGCTCTATATATTCGTTGATGGTGACTTTCACGGGAATATTCGGGAAGCTGATCATTTCCGCAATGGCCATCTCCAAAATAACCCGATCGGTGAGCGGCAGCCGGTCCACTTCCCAATTTTTGGTATTGGAGGCAATGAGATCTTTAAATTCCTGATCCAACTCGATGGTGTTTTCGTAAAGCTTGTCGATGAACTGTTTGTCATCTTCCCAATCGAGGGACACCTTTTGCAATTCAATTTTGTCGCTCTCAAATGATTTGATGGTCTTGTCGGCCAGACTTTTAATTATGTCTTTGTCTTCGGCCCAGCGTATGTCTTGCTCATCAAAGTAGTCGTTGATGGCGTTGCTGGCCAAAATGATCTTGCGCAGCAAATGTTTTAAGAAAGCACGCTGTGCTTCCGCATCGACTTCTGCGTGCTCGATAAACTTTTGATACTCCTTGTCTTCCTTTACAATTTCACGGAACCAATCGCGCACCAGATTCATTTCATTGTTCCATCCGGCCGTGCGCAGAAGTTCTTTCTTCAACTCTTCGTTTTCCAAAAATGCTTTGATAATCGGCAGTTGAATCAGTTTAGCATGCACCGGCTTTTTGTCGCTCGCTGCTACTTCCGCTAAAGCGATGATCAGACCAAGCGTATGATTGTAGGTTTCGGTAAGTTTCAGTATTTCGGTAATGCTGTTTTTTCCGAGATAGGCCTTGTCCTTCCTTACTTGCTTGGTATATAAATCCATGGCCTCATCTACCACTTTCGTAATGATGGGTTCCGTAACTTCTTTTGGAGTTCCTTGAAAGCGGCTTTCAAAAACAGACTTGGCCGTTTTATGTCGCTGGCGTAAAAGTGCTTTGTCTTGCACTTCCATACTATTTAAATCGGGCTTAAATCTTTCTTCAATTAAATCGAGGGCGAGCTGGTAGTTGGCTTCTTTGCATTGCTCGAAGGCAAAGATGGATTGCATAATCTTGATGCGAATGGTGCGTCTGTTGAGCATTTGGTAAAGAACGTTGAATGAGGATGCAAATTACACTTTGCGATTCAACATATAAAATTCAAAATTCAAAATTTACGGCACCCCCTAAATGAACCAAATCTATTACCTTTCGTTTTTATCGCACCATGCACGAACTTAGTTATCTCAACAAATATTTCTACAAGTATAAGAAACCGCTCATTCTGGGGTTGATTTGGGTCATCATATCCAACGTCTTTCAGATATTGCCGGCACAGATGGTGCGTCACTCCATCGATTTGGTGGTTGATAACATCCGCATCTATCGCTCGTTTGATAACACGACAGCTCAAAGTGTATTTTTTGATGTGTTTGCACGCGGCATCTTAATCTATGCCCTGTTGATTTTAGGTATGGCACTGTTGCGTGGTTTTTTTCTCTACCTGGTACGTCAGACATTAATTGTCATGAGCCGATTAATTGAGTACGATCTCAAAAACGAAATCTTCGAACACTACGAAACATTGCCCCTGAGCTTCTACCGCCGAAACAACACCGGCGATTTAATGAACCGCATCAGCGAAGATGTCGGCCGCGTGCGCATGTACCTTGGACCATCCATCATGTATGGCATCACCTTGATTACTCTCTTTATGATGTTGATCCCCGTTATGTTCAGCATCAGTACGAAACTAACCTGGTATGCACTTATTCCGCTGCCGATCTTGTCGATCAGTATTTTTTATGTGAACAACATTATTGAGCACCGCTCAGAAATGATTCAAAAAAGTCAGTCGCGGTTGAGCACGTTTGTACAAGAAGCATTCTCCGGCATTCGGGTGCTCAAATCCTTTACGCGCGAACAGGAGTCGGTGGCGAATTTCACACAAGAGAGCAACGAGTACAAAAGGCAATCGCTGAAACTCACGCGCGTGCAAGCTCTTTTCTTTCCATTGATTATGGGTTTGGTTGGTCTGAGTACGGTGCTCACGGTGTATGCCGGCAGTGTAGAAGTAATCAACGGCACACTCACGTTTGGCAACATCGCCGAGTTTATCATTTATGTGAACTTGCTCACATGGCCAGTAACTTCGCTGGGCTGGACGAGCAGTTTGGTGCAACGCGCCGAAGCATCTCAAAAGCGTATCAACGAATTTCTGCGTACCAAAACCGACATTGTATCTGAAAAAAATCTCCAGAAAGAGTTGACGGGAAAAATTGAATTCAAACATGTGTCATTCGTTTATCCCGACACAGGCATTAAGGCACTAAAGAATATTTCATTTACTATTCAGCCGGGCGAATCGCTTGCCATCATCGGCACTACCGGATCGGGCAAAAGCACGGTGTCAAACTTAGTCGCCCGCTTGTACGATGCCACGGAGGGCGAAATTCGTATTGACGACATGGCCATCAAAGACTATGAATTGATTAGTCTGCGCAGTCAGTTGGGTATTGTGCCGCAAGATGTGTTTTTATTCAGCGATACAATTTTCAATAATATTGCCTTTGGGCTGAAGACTCCGGATGAGGCGAAAGTAATCAAGGCAGCCAAAGATGCAGACGTGTATGACAACATCATGGGCTTTCCACAAACTTTTGCTACTCGTGTGGGCGAGCGCGGCATCACACTTTCAGGTGGACAGAAGCAAAGGGTATCCATTGCACGCGCCGTTGCACGTGAGCCAAAAATTTTAATTTTAGATGATGCGCTTTCAGCGGTAGACACAAAAACCGAGAACACCATCCTCAACAGCATGAAGAAAATCATGCAAGGCAGAACTTCGATTATCATTTCACACCGTGTTTCATCGGCGAAGCTCGCCAACAAAATTGTCGTGCTGCACGACGGCCAGATGATTGAAGAAGGCACACACGAAAGTTTATTAGCACACAATGGTGTGTATAAAGAACTTTATGAAAAACAAATGCAGGTGGAGGAGGTAGAGTGATTAAAGTAAATAGAAATGAAAAAATTGTTATTAATTCTACTATCCATTTTTATTCATCATTGTGCGTGTAGTCAATTCTTTTTGAATTCTAGTAAAAATCTATTGAAGAGCAAGAGGAAAGATCAGGCTTTACTATTAAAGAATGATTCAATTATCTCATTTCAAAAATTTAAGCTTCCAAACTTTGAGTATAATTCAGATCCTAATCACAGAATAAAGTTCACACTTAAAGATGGAAGTGAAGCAGAAATAACTCTTAAAGAAATAGAGGCGATCCTTGATCCCAATTCGGGTGAAATAAGTTTTTTGAGAAGAGGTGAAAACAAAAAATACACGTTAGTCACCTGTATTGGGCAAGGAAGAATTAATCTATATGAAGAAAATATGACGGGATATGGGCCAGGTTTTTCTGGAAACGCTGGAGCTCCTTCGATGTCCATTCATAAAGAAGTTACCATTTATATTGAAAAGGGTGATGTTTTTAAGGCAATCAAGTCTGGAACTAATAGCCTTGTAAACATTAACCTTTCAAGTCGTAAGCAAAAAGAGCTTTTACTTTCTCTTGTAAGCGACTTGCCTGAAACGAAGGCAATAGTAGAGGATGTGAATTTTAAGTCGAAGTGGCAAAACATTCTAAGAGTTATAAATACCTACAATCTTCATCATTTTAATTTAGCTAAAGATTCAAGAATAAAGGATTCTCTACAAACAGACGACCTAGTTAAAATGAATTTTTACACCAATAAAAAAATTGCTGAAGGAAGTTATCTACTAGATGAGAATGGCAACAAGTACAAAGTTAGCAAACAGATTGCCGCTACTATCTTATTGCAAAGGTTCAAAGAATCTAAAATTTGCCTCGTGGTTGACGGCAATCAATACTGCGATATTGTTATGGCAATTTCTGAAAAGAATAGTTTCTATGAAATTATTTTAGAAGAAGGATTCATCCACTGTGTGCGTGGTTTACGCTAATATTTTAATACGCCATCTCATCCGTAATCACCAACGTATTTCCAGTTAGCGAAGTCCGGTATTTCATAAGTGGCCGTGTAGCGGGCCCGCCAGTTGGGTAGCCGTCAGAAAAACTGTAAGTAGAGCTGCATCCTTTCATAAACAAACCCGAGCCATCCACACTCACAGGAGGTTCATCATCCAATGAACACAGGCGTTCGTAGGCGATATAGGTAGATTCATCTTGCCGGTAAAGAATAATTCCCTTCATGCCACCATCATCGATGTATTGATAACCTCCATCGAGTCTCAGTCGCTGGTATTGTGGATACGACAAGTTGATATTGATCGGTGCAAACGAAGCCTGCGCTTGCATGTCGGAAGTAGAAAATAGCATCACGGCTACTGTGATCAGTAACATCAACGTGTTTCTCTTACAAGAAACGAGAAGCCCGCACCTTGAAACAAAATTACTTTTCATAGTCATAAAATCCCTTGCCTGTTTTTCTTCCCAAATGTCCGGCTAAAACCTTCTGTTGTTGTATGCGGCTCGGTCTGAATTTAGCCTCTTGAAAAAACGATTCATACAAAGAAGATGTCACCGCAAAGTTGATATCAATTCCAATCAAATCCATTAACTCAAATGGCCCCATTTTAAAACCTGCCGAGCGCATCAATTTATCAATTGTGGCCGCATCGGCTACACCTTCTTCCAGCAACTTCAATGCCTCCACATAATAATGACGCGCCACCCGATTAACGATAAAGCCGGGCGAATCTTTTGCATCCACAGCTATTTTTGAAATCGCTTTGGCAAAAATTTTCATTTGCACAATCACTTGCGTATCTGTAGCCGCACCGCTCACTACTTCCACCAACTTCATCAGATGTGCTGGATTAAAAAAATGCAATCCGACAAACTGCTTCGGATGCTTGAGCACTGCCGCTATTTGCGTAATGGAAATAGACGATGTATTGGAAGCGAGGATACTCTTGCCTTCATTGATTGACTCCAACTGCATAAAAAGCTGCTGCTTTACTTTTAGTTTCTCTACAATCGCTTCAATGACCAAATCTGCTTTTAATGCATGGAGATCGGTTGCCGTAGAGAGCAGTGCAGTAGCATTGTCTTTTGCAGTGGCGGAGAGCTTGCCTTTGACCACTGCAGCCTGCAAATTTTGCTCTATCACAGCCAGGCCTTTTTGAGCGAGTTGAGAATCGATGTCAAACAGAATTGTTTTGATGCCACCCATCGCACAAACCTGAGCAATGCCTTGCCCCATTGTGCCCGCTCCAACAACAGCAACGGTTTGAATAGGTTGGGTCATATCACCGACTTGAACTGCCGTAAAAAGCGAAGGTCGTTTTCTGAAAATAAACGTAAGTCGTTAATGCTGTAGCGCAACATGGTAATACGCTCAATGCCCATACCAAATGCGAATCCGGTAAATTCCTCCGGATCAATGCCACCATTTTTCAACACGTGCGGATGCACCATGCCAGAGCCGGCAATCTCTACCCAGCCGCTGTATTTACACACGTTGCAGCCCTTGCCGTGGCATATCAAACACGATATATCAATTTCTGCACTGGGTTCTGTAAACGGGAAGAACGAAGGACGTAACCGAATTTTGGTTTCTTGTCCAAACATCTCTTTGGCGAAATGATAAAGCGTTTGCTTCAAATCCGAGAACCCAACATTTTTATCTACATACAATCCTTCTACCTGATGAAAGAAACAATGGGCACGCGCCGATATAGCTTCATTGCGATACACACGACCGGGCATGATAGATCGGATGGGAGGCTTTTGATTTTTCATCAGGCGCACCTGTACATTGGAGGTATGCGTACGCAGCAGCACATCCGGATTCTTTTCAACAAAGAAAGTATCCTGCATTTCGCGGGCCGGATGGTTTTCGGCAAAGTTGAGTGCGGTAAAATTATGCCAATCGTCTTCTACTTCGGGGCCATCGGAAACGTTGAAGCCGAGGCGTTCGAAAATTTCAATAATACGATAGCGTGTTAAGTTAAGCGGATGCAAGTTTCCTACTTTATTCGGAACCACCGGCAGCGATAAATCAATTTTTGCACTTGCCGCATCCGGGCTGCTCTCTAACTTTTCCTGCAATTGCTTGAACTTACCTTCGGCCAATTGCTTAAGGTCATTCAGCACCTTGCCAATTTTTTTCTTCTCTTCTACCGATGCTTGCTTTAAATCGTCAAACAAAGAAGAAACGGCTCCCTTCTTGCTGATAAACTTTAATCGAAAATTTTCGAGATCTTCTTTACTGGCAACAAGAAAGGCCTTTACTTCTTCTTCAATTTTTTTTACTCTTTCTTCCATAGTTAGTGTCCCTGAGCCATCTGGGCTCTTTTCAGCGTGTAATTAATGGCCAGGCAAATTAGTATAATCACCGGTAAAATTACGTAATCCGAATAATCTTGTAGCAACAAAACCAAACCGATAAACCCTAGATTAATGACCGATAAGATAATAACTGATTTGGCATGGCTATACCCCAGATTCAATAGTTGGTGGTGGAGATGGTTGCGATCGGCATTAAATGGCGATTGCATCTTTCGCAGACGCAAAATGATAACACGCAACGTGTCAAATACCGGGATGATGACAATACCAATGGCAGTTGACACCGATGCCTGAAATTTGGCCGGATGACCTACCGGTAACTGGTAGTTGGTGTTGATAAATTGAATGGCCATGAACGAAAGTAAAAATCCGATCATCAATGCACCTGTATCACCCATAAAAATTTTGGAAGGCTGCCAATTAAAAAACAAAAATGCTAGCAAAGGTCCTGCAAAGGTCATGGCGATGAGGCTAAATGTTTGCTCGCCCACAGTATGAAACCAAAGCCCGAAAAAGGTGAGGGTAATGATTCCGATGCTACCTGCTAAACCATCTAATCCATCAATTAGATTGTACGCATTGGTGAGAATTACCAAGGTGAGCACAGAAATCAACCAGATCAGCCAAACAGGAATGAAAGGCAGATCGATAATGCCATACGTAGAGTTTAACGTAACCTGATTTAAAAACACCAACAGAAAAACAGGCAAAAACTGACTGTATAATTTTTGCTTGGGTGTAAGAGCCAGCACATCATCGCGCAAGCCAATAAAAAACATAAGTGAGATAGAGATGAACAGATATTTGCTGTCCATCCAGTTTTTTAACGAAAGCGAAATCATCTGGGCAAATAGCGCACCGACAAAAATGGCTACTCCGCCTAAGCTGGGTGTAAAGTGCGTATGGATTTTATGCTGTCCCGGCGAATCGTATATTTTCCATTGTTTCAAGATTTTAATCAAAACAGGAAAAAACAAAAACGAGATAAGGAATGCAATGGCTGTATAGAGGAATAACCGTATGATATGTGTGGGGGTTTATAGTAAAGTTACACGCTTCGCAGGGAACTTACAACGCTATCTTTATCAAGCGGTAAGCAACTGCTGAATATACCAATCGATGGTTTTTTCTATGCCTTGATCAAATGTTTGCGAGGGAGTCCAGCCCAACTCAGTAGTGATTTTAGTAGCATCGATCGCATAGCGCTTATCATGCCCTGCCCGGTCTTGCACAAAGGTGATGAGTTGCTTGTACGACTGGCCATTGGCACGCGGGCGACGCTGATCCAACAATGTGCAGATACGATCGGCAATCTGATTGTTGTTTCGCTCGTTGTTACCCCCAATATTGTATGTTTCGCCGCTTCTTCCTTTTTGAAAAACCAGATCGATGCCGCTGCAATGATCCATTACATACAACCAATCACGCACATTTTTACCATCGCCATAAATGGGAACGGGTTGTTCTGCCAAGGCTTTTCGGATAATGGTAGGAATTAATTTCTCGGGATGTTGCTTAGGGCCGTAATTGTTCGAGCAGTTGGTCGTCACTACGTTCATTCCATAGGTGTGAAAATAACTGCGCACCATCATATCGCTGCTGGCCTTAGATGCTGAATACGGGCTGTTTGGTGCGTATGGAGATGTTTCTGTAAACAACCCGGTCGCTCCAAGCGACCCAAATACTTCATCTGTAGATACGTGCAAAAACCGCTTGGATTCAGCTCCAGCTTTCAGTTGAAATGGCGCTTCCATCCAACTCTTGCGAGCCACATCTAGCAAAGTAAACGTGCCAAATATATTGGTGCGAATGAACGCCTCCGGTCCGTGAATGGAATTATCTACATGAGACTCTGCCGCAAAATGCATCACTCCGTCAAATTGATAGGTTGAAAACAATTGCTCAACCAACGGGCGATCGCAAATGTCGCCTTGCACAAACGTGTAGCGACTGTTGGCCTGCACTTCTTTTACGTTCTTTAAGTCACCGGCATACGTCAGCGCGTCCAAATTCACGATATGGTAATCGGCATGTTTTTCTAAGATGTAAAGGATAAAATTAGATCCGATAAAACCTGCTCCGCCTGTTACTAATATATTCTTCATGGATGATGGATTACTTTACTATTGACTTTAATTTGCTTTTGCGAACAAGTGGTGAAGTTGCAACTGCACAAAACATTTGTTAAAATTTAAAATTAGCCTGCGCGATGGTGGGGTGCTGCTGATCGCGCTTTGATAAAACCACTTGCTCTAAGGAAACACCCCAGTCAATTTGAATATCGGGGTCTGAATAAATGATTCCCCCCTCTGCTTCAGGATGGTAGGTTTCATCGCACTTGTACAAAATCTCGGCTTCATCACTCAGCACCAAAAAACCATGCGCAAAGCCCTTGGGCACCAGCACTTGCTTTTTGTTTTGAGCCGAAATCTCTAATGTAAATACTTTTCCAAAGGTGCTCTTCTCGCGACGCAAATCAAGCGCTACATCTAAAATGCTGCCGCTCAATGTGCGGATCAACTTGCTTTGCGCATAGGGCGCATTTTGATAGTGAAGCCCCCGCAATACACCTTTGCGTGATCGCGATTGATTATCTTGAACAAAGTGAATGTCTATCCCTTTACTCTTAAGGGACTCATATTGGTACGACTCCATAAAATATCCTCGATCATCTTCGATTATTTTGGGCTCAATAACGAATAAATCATCAAATCCGGTTTCAATCAAACGCATACTTGTGTTTTCAAATTAAATCATCGAGCCATTCCTTTTTCATTCAACACCTTCATCAGGTATTGACCATATTGATTTTTTAACAAGGGCTTGGCCAATTTTTCCAGTTGTTCTTTTGAAATATATCCTTTGCGGAAAGCGATTTCTTCCAAACAGGCAATCTTCAATCCTTGTCGTTCTTCGATGGATTCCACAAATGTTGACGCGCGCAGCATCGACTCGTGCGTGCCGGTGTCTAACCAGGCCATTCCTCTTCCCAATAATTTAACATTCAGCGAGCCCTCTTTTAAGTAAAGGTTATTCAAATCGGTAATCTCCAATTCACCCCGTGGAGAGGGCTTGATCGTTTTTGCTTTTTCGACAACTGTGTTATCGTAAAAATACAATCCGGTTACAGCATAGTTTGACTTCGGCTCTTTGGGTTTCTCTTCGATGGATAATACTTTGCCCTCGTCATTAAATTCAACCACGCCATAGCGATTCGGGTCGTTTACATAGTATCCAAATACCACCGATCCATTTTCAATTTTGCTGGCCTGCTCTAGTTGAGAAGAGAAATTGTATCCGTAAAAAATGTTGTCGCCTAAAACCAAACACGCCGAGCTATCGCCAAGAAAAGATTCGCCCAGCAAAAATGCCTGCGCCAATCCATCCGGCGATGGTTGCACTTTGTATTCCAGTTTTAATCCTAGGTCTGAACCATCTCCCAACAAATATTGAAAAAGGGGCAGATCATGCGGAGTAGAAATGATGAGAATCTCTTTGATATTCGCCAGCATCAAAACCGATAGCGGATAGTAGATCATTGGCTTGTCGTAGATCGGAAGCAATTGCTTTGACACCGCCTTGGTAAGCGGATACAATCGCGTGCCGGAACCTCCTGCTAAAATGATTCCCTTCATAAGTTAGTGGTTAATTTTTTCCTCGTAACTGATAAGCCAATTCGATCGAGGGCTTGGCTTCTGCCAAACCAAATCCACGACCGGCTAAAATTTCTTTATAACTAGTAGTATGCAATTCAGTAAAGCCATCGCTAAATTCAATTTCATTTCCATTCATGGTTAGCGAACGATAGGTGCGCTTACCCGCCTTTCGTACTTCTGCCGGCAAATGCTCTTCATTAATACTCAGCGACCAATGGATGCGTGCCTTTTGCAACTCTAAATATCCTTTCGCATGATCTGCTTCGTTCTTCTCTACCATGCTGCTCTTCAAGCCGCCAAACACCCACAACAGCATATCAAAAAAATGAATGCCAATGTTGGTGGCTATACCACCCGACTTTATCTCTTCTCCTTTCCAGCTATGAAAATACCACTTGCCGCGCGATGTAATGTAGTTCAGATCTACATCAAAAATTTTGCCTGCCGGTGCTGCTTCAATTTCTTGTTTTAATTTTTGAATGTTGGGGTGCAATCGCAATTGCAAAATGGTGAACACTTTTTTTCCGGTTTCCTTTTCAATTTCTTCCAGCGCTTCTACATTCCAAGGGTTGAGCACCAATGGCTTTTCGCAAATCGCATCTGCCTGATGACGCAAGGCAAAACGAATGTGCGAGTCGTGTAAATAATTGGGAGAACAAATACTTACGAAATCAATCTTTTGACCCATGCGCTTCAGCTTATCAATGTGCCGGTCGAACCGCTCAAACTCCGTAAAAAAATCGGCCTTCGGAAAATAACTATCCATGATGCCCACACTATCAAAGCGATCGAGCGCCGCCACTAGATTATTGCCGGTGTCTTTAATTGCCTGCAAGTGGCGCGGTGCGATATAACCCGCTGCTCCGATCAATGCAAAATTCTTCATCGTATAAAAATTAAAGCTTACCTACTTTACCTTCTTTCAATTGGTATTTGTCGTGACTTTCCGGGCATTCCGCAAAGCCGTTCTTATCAAATACAAGTTTGTGTCCGTACTCGCTCATCCATCCAGTTTGCTTCGCCGGATTGCCTACAACGAGTGCATAATCGGGCACGTGTTTGGTCACTACTGCGCCGGCTCCGATAAACGCATATTGCCCAATGTCATGTCCACACACAATCGTAGCGTTGGCTCCAATCGAAGCACCTTTTTTTACAGTTGTTTTACTGTATTGGCCGCGTCTGTTTACTGCACTGCGTGGATTGATCACGTTGGTGAAAACCATGGATGGCCCTAGAAAAACATCGTCTTCACAAACCACACCAGTATAGATGGAAACGTTATTCTGAATTTTTACATTCTTACCTAACACTACCTCTGGCGACACTACAACGTTCTGGCCAATGTTACATCCTTCACCAATTTTGCAGTTGGGCATAATATGTGAGAAGTGCCAGATTTTTGTACCAGCACCAATCTCACATCCTTCGTCTACGATGGCACTAGGATGAACAAAATACGATGGGTTCTCAGGCATGATGGGGATACTCTTTTATGGTAGAACAAATGTACATCAATTCGTCATTCGTCATTTCGGTGTGGATAGGCAACGAGAGCACCGTTTTAGACAGTTGTTCCGTAACCGGAAACGATCCGGGCCCAAATCCATCCATTTTATAAGCAGCTTGAAAGTGCAATGGAATGGGGTAATAGATCATGCTGGGAATTCCCTTTTCTTCCAGATACTTTTTAAAATGGTCGCGGTCGCCGGAGTTTACCTTAATAGTGTATTGGTGAAACACGTGTGTAGAGTTGCTGGCCCTTACGGGGATGGTGACGAAGTCTATCGAACGTAATTGCTGATCGTAAACAGCAGCTGCTTCATTTCTCTTGCGCGTGTACTCATCAAGGTATTTAATCTTCACCAACAGAATGGCGGCCTGCAATGTATCTAAACGGCTGTTGACGCCAATCACATCGTGTTGATATTTTATTTTCTGACCATGGTTGGCCATCATCTTCACCCGCTCTTTCAATTTTGCATCTCCACAAAAAATAGCGCCGCCATCACCGAAGCATCCCAGATTTTTCGAAGGGAAAAACGAAGTAGTGCCCAGAGCTCCCAGAGTGCCTGCCTTCATCACCTTTCCATCTGCGAATGTAAATTCAGCGCCCAGAGCCTGAGCCGCATCTTCGATTACATAAATATTTCTATTGGCTGCAATTTTTAAAATGGCTTCCATGTTGGCGCATTGGCCGTACAAATGCACAGGCACAATCGCCACCGTTTTAGGGGTGATTTTCTCTTCAATCTGATTTACGTCGATGGTAAACGTATCAGCATCTACATCAATGAATACAGGTTTTAGTCCGAGGAGAGCAATCACTTCGGCTGTGGCTACGTAGGTATGCACCGGCAAAATTACTTCGTCTCCGGGTCGGAAGCCGAGTGCCATCATGGCTATCTGCAAGGCATCCGTACCATTGGCGCAAGTAACTACAGGGCAGTTTTGATTGTGCTTCGACAAAGCTTCTGTAAACTGCGCCACTTGTGGCCCTTGAATGAAGGCAGTGGAATTTAATACATCTTGAATGGCAGCATCAATCTCTGATTTTATGCTCAGGTACTGCCCCTGCAAATCCACCATTTTTATTGATTGATTCATCTCAATCCTCTTAATTTTTTTTCCCAATTCCAGGCGTGAAGCAGTGAATCTTCCAATGTTTGCTCTGCCTTCCATTTCAGCACTTCATGTGCTTTTTTCGGATTTGCATAAATCTTTTCCACATCACCGGGGCGTCTGGCTCCGATGGTGTAGTTCAATTGTACGCCCGTTACACGAATAAACTTTTTGATTAAGTCGAGCACGGTCTCTCCTTTTCCTGTTCCGATGTTAAATGTCTCGTACGATGTGCGAATGGACGAAATGGCTTGCACTGCTTTGACATGTGCTTTGGCCAAATCAACTACGTGAATAAAGTCGCGCACACAACTGCCATCGGTTGTGTTGTAATCATTTCCAAAAACAGTGAGCTGAGGTCGAATGCCCGCAGCTGTTTGGGTGATGAACGGAACCAGATTAGATGGCGTGCCAATCGGCAACTCACCTATCAATGCGCTGGGGTGTGCACCTACCGGATTAAAATAGCGCAACGAAATAACACGGAGATTTTTATTTGCCACGGTAGCATCTTCCAATATGCGCTCGCACATTTGCTTGGTGGCTCCATAGGGCGATTCTGCTTTTTTAAACGGCGCACTTTCATCTACCGGAATTTGCTCGGGTTGACCATACACTGTGCATGAAGAAGAAAAGATAATCTGCTCAACGCTTGCTCTTTTCATTTCATTGAGCAGGGTAACCATGGAGAGTAAATTATTGCGGTAGTACAACAGTGGATTTTCCACCGACTCACCCACTGATTTGTACGCAGCGAAATGAATGACACTGCTTATTTTTTCTTTTTGAAAAACGGATTGCAGAAAGGCAGCATCGGCGCAATCGCCTTGATAAAATGACACTGACTTGCTGGTAATTTTTTTGATCCCTTCAACCATTCGGTGTTCGCTGCGCGAAAGATCATCCACCAGCACCACATCGTAGCCCTGATGGATTAATTCGACGGCTGTATGTGAACCAATGTACCCGGCTCCGCCGGTTAGTAAAACTTTGGTGATGCTCATTTATAATCGTGCAGTTACAGATGATTTGGGTAAAAATCCTTTGATGTCGTACACAACGGCATTTTTCTCTTTCAGCTTATCCAATTCGATGGCAGCAAACTCCTGATGGCTTACGGCTAAAATAACTGCATGGTAGCGCTGCGATAAATCGGCCGTCAGATTTAAACTGTATTCATGTTTTACTTCATCTGCATCTGCATGGGGATCGTATACATCTACTTTCGCACCAAAAGTGAGCAACTCATGCACTACATCTACTACTTTGCTGTTGCGGATGTCCGGGCAGTTTTCTTTGAAAGTCAAACCCAACACTAAAATCTTTCCACCCGAAATAGGCAGGTTGGCTTTCGCCATCAGCTTGATCACTTCATTGGCAATGAATATGCCCATGTTATCATTGATTCTTCTTCCAGAAAGAATTACTTCCGGATGGTATCCAAGACTCTGCGCTTTGTAGGTAAGGTAATACGGATCAACTCCAATACAGTGGCCACCGACCAAGCCGGGTTTGAAGGGAAGAAAATTCCATTTCGTAGAGGCTGCTTCCAACACCTCGTGTGTGTCAATGCCCATGCGTTGAAAAATCAAGGCCAGCTCATTCACAAAAGCAATATTCACATCGCGTTGTGAATTTTCAATCACCTTAGCAGCTTCTGCCACTTTGAGTGAAGATGCTTTGTAGGTGCCTGCGCGAATCACCTTTTTGTAAAGCTGATCTACTTTCTCTGCAATCTCAGGTGTACTTCCACTCGTTACTTTTTTGATGTCGGCCACGCGGTGTTGTTTGTCGCCGGGGTTAATGCGTTCCGGTGAGTAGCCTGCAAAAAAATCGACATTAAATTTTAACCCACTTACTTTTTCAAGAATAGGCACGCATACTTCTTCGGTGCAGCCGGGATACACAGTCGATTCATAAATCACAATATCTCCTTTCTTCAACACTGAACCTACGGTGCGGCTGGCACTTTGTAAGGGAGTCAAATCCGGATTGCGGTATTCATCTACTGGCGTAGGTACGGTAACAATAAAATAGTTGGCGGTGGCCAAATCTTCCAGCTTGGTTGAAAAGGTAAGCTTGGTTGAACTTTTTAGTTCGGCTTCATCAACTTCCAACGTCCGATCATAACCTTTTTTCAATTCGTCAATGCGCGATTGATTGATATCGAAGCCGATTACGTCCATCGACTTACCAAACTCTACGGCCAGCGGCAACCCTACGTAGCCCAGGCCAATGATTCCGATTTTTTCCACTTATATTTTTACTTTATAATATTCTACATACCAATCCACAAACTTACCAATGCCCTCTTCGATGGAAGTAGATGGCTTAAACCCAACATCGTTCATCAGGTCATCTACATCGGCAAAAGTTTCGGGCACATCGCCGGGTTGCAACGGCAAAAAATTCTTCACCGCTTTTTTGCCAAGCTTATTCTCCAGCACTTCAATAAAGTGAAGCAATTCAACCGGCTTGTTATTTCCAATGTTATATATTCGATAGGGCGCAAAGCTGTATGATGGATCCGGATGGAACGCATCCCATTCGGTCTGAGCTTTAGGAATGTTAGGCAACAGTCGCACAATACCCTCAACAATATCATCCACGAAAGTGAAGTCGCGTTTCATTTTTCCGTGGTTGTACACGTCAATCGGTTTACCTTCTAAAATGGCCTTTGTGAAAATAAACAAGGCCATATCGGGCCTACCGTAAGGACCATAAACGGTAAAAAACCGCAAGCCTGTAGTGGGTATCTGATACAAGTTCGAATACGTATGCGCCATCAGCTCGTTGGCCTTTTTACTGGCTGCATACAAGGCAAGCGGGTGATCCACATTATCGCGGGTAGAAAAAGGAATCTTCTTGTTGGCACCATACACAGAGCTGGAAGAGGCATAGACCAAATGCTTTATGGCATTGTTTCTACAGGCCTCCAGCACATTCAAAAATCCGTGAAGATTGCTGTCCAAATAAGCGTACGGGTTTTCAATTGAATAACGTACGCCGGCTTGTGCCGCCAGGTTTACTACGTAATCAAATGAAGATGATGCAAAAAGCGCATCCAGTGCCTTTTTGTCTTGCAGATCCAAGACCTCAAACCGAAAGCCGGGCAAGGTCTTCAGGTCATTCAATCGAGATTCCTTTAGGGTTACTTCGTAGTAGGCGTTCATATTGTCGATTCCTACCACTTCAATACCTGATTTTATCAGTCTTTTGGTCAAGTGATATCCAATAAAACCAGCTACGCCCGTCACTAAAACCTTGCTCATTTATAACTATTTAAAAGGACTGCAAAATTAACAAATTGCATAGCTTAACCGACTTTATGCGCTTTCTTTGCAGAATAAAGAGGGGGTAAATCACCCACAATTTCCATGGCGCCAATTTTCGCTTTACTCATCAAAGAATCGCGGCTCGAAATCAGGCGAAAATCCGTTCTATCAGGGCTGGCTTTGTACTTATTTAGCACCGTTTTCATCTATTATATCACCTTTAACCTTCGCCAAAATCTTATTACCCCACTCGTTTGGAGTGCCTTGTTTTGGGTTACGATTCTATTTTCATCCATAAATACCATTGCGAAGAGCTTCATTGGCGAAAAGAAGGGGCTCGACATCTACTTTTATTCGCTTGTAAGCCCCGATGTAATCATCATCTCCAAACTGGTTTATAATTTTCTGCTGTGCGTGCTTTTAGCTTTGGCAGGATTTGGACTATTTGTACTGTTCATTGCCAATCCGGTGGCCGATGTAAACATTTTTTTGGCCACGATTGTCTTAGTCTGTTGGGGTTTCTCGGCTTCGCTTACCTTGTTATCGGGCATTGCAGCCAAAGCAAATAACAGCAATGTTTTAATGACTGTACTCAGTTTTCCGGTGGTTATCTCGGTGCTTCTTTTGGCTATCAAAGTCACCAAAAATTGCATCGATAACTTAGACAGAAGTACCAGCTACGATGAATTGATCACCCTACTGGCAATAAATTGTTTGGTGACAGCCGCGTCTTATTTGTTGTTCCCGTATATTTGGCGCAGCTAAGCAAATAAGCATTTTAGCCTGTGAGCCAAGCGTAGCATATGAGAAATAGTTGGTGGAAAATTGTATCGGTTGTATTGCTTGTCTATACCGTCGTTGGAGGATTACTGTTGCCTGTTCCCCGGCTTCATATTGTGAATGAAACCATCCGTGCGCTTTACTTCCATGTTCCCATGTGGTTTGCCATGGTGTTCATGTTTATGGCATCTACCTATTTTGCTATTTTGTATCTCCGAAAACCCAGCGTGCAAAATGATATCTACGCGCACTCGTTTGCCACAGTAGGATTAGTACTTGGTTTATTGGGCATTGTTACCGGCATGATCTGGGCGAATTATACATGGGGTTCTCCCTGGCATGGCGATCCAAAGCAAAACGGTGCAGCCATCGCTCTGCTGGTTTATTTTGCCTATTTCATTTTACGCGGTTCCGTTACCAATCAAGAGCAGCGCGCACGACTTTCAGCTGCATATAATGTATTCGCTTTTGCCGCTATGATTCCACTCATTTTTATTATACCTCGTATGTACAGTTCCATGCATCCGGGCAGCGGTGGCAACCCAGGTTTCAATATGTATGACCTAGACAGCAAAATGAGAATGGTGTTTTATCCTGCTGTGGTTGGTTGGGGATTGTTGGGTACGTGGATAGCCACTGTTTTAATTCGTATAGAACTAGTCAAAGAAAAAATAGAATCCATAGAAGATGAAAATGCTCTATAAAGCAATTGCCTTACTTATCATTTTTTGTTTCCCTCTGTTGGCATCTGCACAAGATGCTGAAATGGCAGATACCATGCGGAGCAACGGAAAAATCTATGTGGTAGTCGCTATCTCATTGGTTATACTCTTCGGGTTAATCGGCTACCTAATCTTCATCGATAAAAAAGTAACTGGTTTAGAAAAACGAATTGAGAACAAGAAGTAGCTTTTGAACCGCTAAAATAGAATGCCATGAAAAAATCACATCTACTTGCCATTGCAGTAATTGCCGTTGCCATCGTTATCATTATCTCAACTGCAGGAGATGCCAGTACATATGTAAATTTTGACGAGGCATATAAACTCGCTTCCAATGGAAGTTCTACACAAGTACACGTAGTGGGGCAACTACCAAAAGATGCGGCGGGTCATGCCAAGGGAATTGAAAGAAGTGCAGACAATCTTTCCTTTTCATTTGTACTTATTGACGATAAAAACAAAGAGCAAAAAGTATTTTACAACGAGCCCATGCCGCCTGATTTTACCCGCTCCGAAAAAGTAGTCGTTATCGGCAGTTATCAGAACGATACGTTTGTTGCCAAAAAGATTTTACTCAAATGCCCTTCTAAATATCAGGAACAAAAACTGAATGCCGGGGTTTAAATATCAGGTTCTCTTTTTCCACTAACCAAATGCATTATCTCATTGGCAATCTTGGCCACCTTTCCGTCATCACGGCCTTTGTTACTTCATTACTGAGTGCTTTTGCCTATTGGAAAGCCACGCTTCACACTGATCTTGATAAGAAAAAATCGTGGCTGTTAAATGGTCGCTTTGCCTTCTACGCACACACAGCAGCAGTGGTTGGCATCGTAGCCAGCCTATTCACGATAATCTACCAACACTACTTTGAGTATCACTATGCTTACGCGCACTCTTCCTTACATTTGCCGGGTCAGTACATGCTTTCTTGTTTTTGGGAAGGTCAGGAGGGCAGCTTTCTGCTGTGGATGTTTTGGCATGTGGTCATTGGTCTGTTTTTAATTCAAACGCAAAAAACGTGGGAAGCTCCCACCATGGTAATCTTTACGCTGGTACAGGCATTCTTAGCTTCGATGATTTTGGGTATTGTGATTCCCGGCATCAACTTAAAATTAGGCAGCTCGCCATTTATTCTTTTGCGCGATGCACTCAGCGATCCAATTTTCAAACTACAGCCTGACTTTATCCCTAAAGATGGCAACGGATTAAATGCATTACTCCAAAACTATTGGATGGTGATTCACCCGCCAACGCTATTCTTAGGCTTTGCATTAGCACTACCGCCTTTCGCATTTTGTATCGCAGGCCTTTGGCAAAAAAAATATACTGACTGGGTAAAGCCCGCGCTTCCTTGGTCTTTATTGGGAGGAGGAATATTAGGTCTTGGAATTTTAATGGGTGGCTATTGGGCGTACGAAACACTTAACTTCGGAGGCTATTGGAATTGGGATCCCGTTGAGAATGCGGTTTATGTTCCATGGCTAATTTTGATTGCATCGATTCATACGATGATCACCTACAAGAACAGTGGTACTGCTCTGAAGGTGTCTATCATTTTAGTAATCGCTGTTTTTGTATTATTGCTCTACTCTACATTTCTTACGCGAAGTGGTATTCTAGGCGATGCCTCTGTTCACTCCTTCACAGATCTTGGATTGTCTGGCCAGCTATTACTTTACTTGTTATTCTTTACCATTGCCGCAATCTTTATTTCGATCATACGATGGAAAGAAATTCCTTCGACGGATAAAGAGATATCAACCTATTCGCGCGAGTTTTGGATTTTCCTTGGAGCTACTACTCTTTGCTTGATGGGATTTCAGGTTTTGCTTCCAACTTCCATTCCTGTCTATAACAAAATCATTACGCTCTTTGGCGGCAGATCCAACTTAGCACCCCCAGCAAATCAAATTGAGTTTTATTCTAAGTTTCAACTTTGGTTCGGCGTAGCCATTGCATTGATATCCGGAACGGGGCAGTTTTTTTGGTGGAAAAAAATCGATAGCAAAAAATTAAAAGCTGAACTACTCACACCCGTCTTAATTACGCTACTAGCTTTTGCTGTGGTTATTGCGATAGCCAAAATCTACTCCATACCATACCTCATCCTTACGCTGGCCGGTATTTACCTGATCGTGTCAAACGTGAAAGTATTGTTCAGCTTGATTAAAATTAATCCCAAACTATCGGGTGGTGCTATTGCACACATTGGTGTTGGGTTGATGTTAATCGGTGTTCTATTCTCCGCCGGATATTCCAAAGTGGTATCACTGAATAATACCGGCATGCTGATATCGAAAGATTTGCCCAGCGACTTTAACCGCGATAATCTATTGCTATTTATTAACGAGCCTCGCGCCATGGCGGGCTATGACATTGAATACCGCGGAGAACGCATTGAGCCTCGTCACAAAAGCGGCTACGTAAATAAAAATGATGTCGAACTCACGTTAGACCCATTTAAGGTAGTAGCTAAAAAAGATATTGTCTTTCAAGGTAAAAAACTTTATCAGGCAAAAGACACTTTTGAAATCTATCCGGAAAACACATTTTATGAAATTGAACTTCGTAAAAATGGTGAGTTAGCCGCCTCGTTATTTCCACGCGTACAAATCAATCCGGCGATGGGTGGTTTTCTCGCCTCGCCTGATATTAAAAGAAAAATGACCAGAGATTTGTACACACACGTTTCGTTGCCGATGAATCGCGAAGAAGAACCGGAGTGGGGCCCCATTGAAGAACGAAAAGTAAAGCAGAAAGAAGAATTTTATATCAGCGCAAAATATGCGGCTTCACTTGAAAGCATTGAACGCATTAACGAAATCGAAGGTGTACAACTAAGTGGCCAAGATGTCGCCGTACAAGCTAAAATCAAAGTTCAGGGCGAACACGAAGTATATTATGCAGACCCTATCTTTTTGATTAAAGACAAAAGTCAAGTGGGAAGACTTCCATCAGAGATAAATGATCTAGGCATAAAAATTACTTTGCTAAATATTCATCCGGATACCAATGAGTTTGCATTAGGTATCAGCACTCGGCAGAAAGACTGGGTAGTAATAAAAGCCCTTGAGAAACCGCTGATTAACGTACTATGGATTGGCACACTGATTCTGATGATTGGGTTTACTATTGCCATGGTACGTCGGTTCCGCGACTATGCCATGGAGTGATAAAAACTAAACACTTGTCTTTGTCAGAAAGCTCTTGATTTGCTCTGCCTCCAGGTGACAATTAACCCACTCAGAGTCAAAGCGTGCATCGTATTTACGGTAAAAATTTATTGCAGGTTCATTCCAATCCAATACCTGCCACATCATCCCAGTGCACTGGCTAGAAATTGAAAAACGCATCGTCTCTTCAAATAGCAGATGACCTATTCCCTTTCCACGCTGGTTCTTTGTTACTACAATATCTTCTAAATACAGGCGCTTTCCCTTCCATGTCGAATAGCGATAGTAATAGAGTGATAAGCCAACGATAGTCTTGCCCTCCTCAGCCACAAAAAAACCAAATACCGGATTTTCGCCAAACGCGTCTTGCTCCATCATCGCGATGCTATTCGTAACTTCATGCAAGGCATTTTCATACTCTGCCAACTCACGCACTAAATTGAAAACGTGAGGAAGGTCGTCTTGTGTTCCTGTTCTAACTGTAATCATAAAAACTGCCCAACAAAAAAGGCTTCCCATGGGAAGCCTTTTAGGTAAATTTTTTAAGCGAATTAATACTCCCAGAGATTGTGTTCTTTCTCCATCATCTTCATTTCCTCTTCCCAACGGGCGAAAACAGATTCACCGATTGTACGGCCATTCATTTCATAAACTTGTTGAATAGTGCGATCATCCGGATTTTCTACTTTTTCAATCACCCCATGAAACAGTCTCAATTTAAATGCATCTACGAAAGTTTTGTTCTCTGAAGGATTGTAGCGGTTTCTCCATTGCACTTTATCTCTCACATCAAGATCTTTGCTGTGAGCATCTTTTTCGATTAGTTTCACCAAGTCTTTGTAATAAACATAACCCTTTGGATTGTAGTTACCGTCTTTTTCTACTATGATACCAACATAGAGAATGTCATAGTAAAGTCTGGATCTTCTTTTGTCGAAAATAACATCCTCAACAATTTGTAATTCTTGGATCTGTCCTGGCTGCAAAATATCAGTTTGGTTACCTGATAATTCCCACCACTGAGAATCCGTAGGCAAGTGGCCTAAGTTATCATTTCTTGAGGAAATGTAGTTTTTGCCCTCGAAAAAAGCTTCCTCGCTGGCTACATAATTCTTTTTAGAATCAAATGGAGGAGATTGAACTGCTGCGTTCAAAACCAACACTTCATCGGGAGTTTTAGCCGCTTTCACAGAGTCACCATCATAGGCGATCAAGCTACCATTTCTGATAGCCTTGATCAAAAATGCACCGATGTCAGATTTTGCTGATTTGAAGCCAGAATTTTGTTTTTCTCTCAAATTAACATTTCTCCAAACCCTGAAACGATACAATTGCTCGTAAAAAGGGATCTTCTCAACCGAGTTAGGGTTGACGATGGTATCTCTCTGCGAGTATCCATTGATAAAAAAGCCGAGACACAAAAGAACTATACTAATTATCCTCATTTTCATGCATTAATTTCTGTTATTATAAGGTCACATGAAATTGCCAAGAGCAATCTCAATCTTCTTATCTACCCATTATATACGAACCTTCTAATTTTGCATTTACTGGTTTGTTATCCGCATCACTAGGGTCCCAAGTAGAACGTACTACTTGAACGTTAAATATTGAGAAACTGTCTCCGGCACGCAAACCATATTTTGTTAACTCAATTGTACCTGAATTTAGCGTAATTGGAGTCTTACCTGTAATCTGCAAAGTCATGCTAACGATTCTATAGCTTGCATCTTTCGCATTCTGTCTTTTAAAGTTGTCGTCGGTAATATCTGGTACAAACTTCACAATAGAAGTCCCAGGAGGAATACCTTTCTTCACATCGTAATCACCGTTACCAACCATCAATTTAGCAGAAGGTTTCGGTACTTCCTTTGCCTTAAATTGCTTGGTGTCAATAACAACACCTCCAACTGAAACTTTTACATCCATTTGTGGGCGTACAGGTATTAATACAAACTTTCCAGATCCTTGCTGAATCACTTTTCCTTGATCAGCAGGCACACTCAAGCCTATGCTTGAAGATTCTTGCAATCCTTGAACACTTACTGTAACCTCGTTACCGCAATCTAAGTATAGAGTGCTTGCACCCTCTGACTCAAATTTTGCAACAGGTCTGATTACATTGTATTTAATGGTCTGCATGATTGGATCTCTGCCTGGAATAACAATTTTAACAGGGTAAGACATTTCAGCAATACCATCCTTATTATAAGTCTGTGCACTGGCTGTAAACTTAATTCGAGCCATTTTAATCTTTATTCCAGGCGACACTTCAACTTCTTGAAGCTTCATTCTCTCAGCTCCTTTGTACATTTCAGGTTCAGTACCACCAGAGGCAGCTCCTGCTAAGAATAGATCTCCTTCATAGCTCGCGCCTGCCACTAAACTATTAGATTGTGCTCTTACCATTGGCACAAGCTGATCAACTTCATAAACTCTGCCTTTCGTAACAGCCAAAAGTTCGTTTAAAGCCGTCCTCTCGTACTCCAAAATCTCAGTTTGCATTTGAGTAACATAGGCAATAGCGCCCATCGTAGGGGTTCCATGGAATGCGAAAATAGGATACTGCTGTGCTTTTAATTCTTCTTTAGCATCTTTGAAGCTATCATACTGTCCAGCAGTCTTTGTTATGTTACCGAAGGGAGTCTTAGGCTTTGAAATTTCATTTAACTGCTTTACGTGTTCATTCAACTTTTTCTCAAATTCTACAGCTAAACTAGGGCCATCCTTGTCATTTAACATCAGTTCATCAGCATGATGCGTGTCTTGAACCTTATCTTTTAAAGGAAGCCCATCCTTACCTGTACCCATTTTCTTCTTGATCTCATCCATGTAAGCCAAAGTAGCTTTCGTAAGATCTCTTACTTTTTGCGCACTTACTTTTGCTGCATCTACTTCCGGACTGTTTACATTCGAGCCTTTGATCGATTCCAATATTTTATCGTTCGAGCTACCACTATCCTTAACGAGCTCCACCAGAGTCTCATCAATGATGGCAAATTTCTCAAGTACTGCACTACTAACGTTAAGAGCCAAAAGGGCTGTCAACACCATGTACATCATACCGATCATTTTCTGCCTGGGCGTTTCCTTACCACCTGCCATGTTGAATTAGTTTAAATTTGTTATAAACAAGTCCTAATCAAATATCTCTATATCTCTTAGTTGCTGCCTTTCATTGCAGTCAACATGCTTCCATACACCTTATTGAGTGCAGTCAGGTTGTTTGTCAAGTTACCCAATTCAGATGTGAACTTGGCAGTGTTATCACCCACCTTAGACAAACCTTGCATAGCGCCGGTTAAGCTTTCATAGAACTTGTTCATGTTCTTCACATGAGAATCGGCATCTTTCAATTCCATTTCATAGATGGTGTTAAGAGAAGCCAAGTTCTTCGTTACTGCTTGCACTTGCTTGTGGTATTCGCTGGTATCTTTAGAAGCATCGGCCATAGCACCTACAGCCTTCATCGCTGTACCATATGACTTGTTCATTTCTGTTAGTGAAGCTGAAGCAGCCTGAACATTCTTAGCATAATCGTTGGTGGCAACGGCTGCATTTGACAAGTTGCTCATTTGAGAAGCTGATGTCGCTAAGTTTGTCAACCCTTTTCCAAGGTTATCCAATAAGTTTTGATCAACTTTCGCTGTTTTCAACATCTCGTCAATTTTCAACAATGGAGACTCGCCTGCGGCAGGTCTGTTGCTGATTCTTGATGCTGTTTGGTTCACAGGACCTTCATAGTCTTCAGCTAATTCAGGATATACTTTAGACCAATCAGCCTCAGCATGCTTCGGCTCGAAAGAACTAAGGAAGAAGATGATGGCTTCGGTGCCAAGTCCTAAAATCAACATCTCATTTGCTCCTTCCCAGTGTTGAATTTTGAAAAGTGCACCAACAATTACAACCGCTGCTCCAATGCCATATACTTTGGGCATAATGGTTGTGAAAAGTAAATCTACAAATCCGCCTTTTTTCTTTGCCATGGTTCTTTAAGATTTAGGTTATTCTGAGTTTTTATAAGTTAAATATAAGGGGTAGTTTTCAATTATTGAAATTCCGTTCCGGCAGATCGACCAAGGTTAGTCATGGCGCAACGGAAACCAATGTAAGCTCTGGTTGAATCCTTGTACTCATACGTTCTGGTTCCTGTTTCGAGATAATACGCAACGTCTTTCCATGAACCACCACGAATAACCTTCCGTGCGTTGTATTTCTCTTTTGAGTTACCTTCCTTGTCGTAAGCATTTTTATCGATAAACTGAGGGTTCAAGTCCCAAACAGTAGGAACTGAAGCAGGATTAAAGTCATCCAGACACCATTCTGACACGTTGCCGGACATATCCACCAATCCGTAATCGTTCGGGAAATAAATGCCTACCGGAGAAGTGTATGCGAAGCCATCATCGAAGTAATTTCCACGGCCTGGTTTAAAGTTGGCCAACATACAACCCTTTGAGTTACGAATGTAAGGGTTACCCCAAGGATACTTATTCATATCGCGGCCACCGCGCGCTGCATATTCCCATTCTGCCTCAGAAGGCAAGCGGAAAGATGGCATAGGTGGTTGCCCGCCGTTGACCTGACGCCATTCGTTTAAGAAGGCTGATCTCCACTTTCCAAAGAATGAAGCCGCTTCCCAGCTAACACCCACTACAGGGTAGTCTTGGTAGCCAGGGTGTTGCCAGTAGTAATCAACCAAAGGATCGCCCATGTGATGAGTAAAGTCTTTCATCCAAACGGTGGTGTCAGGATAGTACTTCGCCATAAACTCTTGCTGGCTTACTTGAGGTAGAGTCGTTAACTGAGCTCCACCTTCTGCACTCATGAAGAATTGCGTAAACTGCAAATACTCGTCATTTGTGATTTCGGTCTCATCCATGAAAAGGGGACCGATCGTGATTTGCTTGTTGAAATTGATCTGTGTTGAGGCAGGATCTTCGTCTGCCTGACCCATGTGGAAAGTTCCGGCTGGGATGGGTACCATTCCATAAGGAATAACCATTGACCATCCTTCTTTTCGCTCGATAGTAGATTGACCTACTACTTCGCCTTGGGCATCGCCACCGCCCTTTTTGCCTCCAATGCCAAGGAGACCACAACTTCCTACGACAGCAGAAGTTGTTAAGATTAATGCATAGTACAGAACTTTCTGAGAAACGCTTTTCTTCATAGGTTTTATGTTAGTACACTCTTTTATCCGGTTCGGTTTGTAACGAACAGACTCGAAAGTTATTCTTTTTTCGTCTTTTAATTAAACACCAGGCCACCAAATTCATTAAATTCTTAAAAAAACCAAAATTATTTACCGATTTACTTCCTATATCTCGGTGTCCGAACTACCTTTTTACCACTTCCTACGTTAACTGGCAACTCATAACTAAGCATTAATTCGTGCGATGTAGCTTGCTTGGCCGCCTGATCCTTAATAACATAATCTAAACTATATCCCAGTTTTAGAGACTTATCCTTTAATAAAGTATAGCCTAACAATAGAGTGGCTGATTCGGATGAACGGAAGGCCAGCCCTCCCCACATAGTGTCTTTAAAGTAAGCTAATCCGCCAAGGTTTACGGTTGTTTCGGTAAAGTCTGACTGAATAATGGTAGAAAAATGGAATTTTAAGTCAAAATTAACTTCATAAAAGTATCCTCCCGTCAGATAAGCGTGTGTTTTTAGTGCATTTCTTTGTCCTACTCCGAAATCAAAAGTGGAGTTGATCAGGTGATTGAAGCTTAATCCGACATAATACTTCTCTTTTCGCCAGAACGCACCGACTGCAAAATCGGGGCGAATCTGAGATTGAGCTCCTTTCTTACCGAGCAAATCATCGTTCGGGTTAAGTGGCTTGTATTGATCGAAATCAAAAGTTTGAGAAAACACACCTGCCCGGATACCGAAACTGAGCTTGCTATTTTTTACTCCCAGATGATATGCGTAAGAAGCCTGAGCTTCTAAGTTATTTTGAGGACCCAGTTGGTCATTTACAATGTGTGCGCCAAAGCCGCTATTCAGTTTAAATATTGGTGCAGTGAAAGTGATTACTTGTGTGGTAGGGGCGCCTCCTCCGCCACTTGTAGGCGAGTAGCCCAGCCATTGACTGCGGTGGATAGCGGTTAGTTTTGTAATACCCTCCACCCCAGCAAAGCCGGGATTATAATATAGTGTATTGAACATGTACTGCGAAAATTGAGGATCCTGCTGAGCATTAACTTGCGTTAAAGTCGCCAAGGAAAGTGCAGATAGTAAGAGAATTCTTTTCACAGCTTGAACTAAACAGACTTAAAGATAATGTAAAAAAATAGACATGGGCAACTTCATGTTATTAAAGTGCAAAAAATGTAAGCCTCGTTAAAAACGTAAGGATGAAGGCTTTATTTAATTCCGTTCGCTTTTTTGATATAAATTTCAATGGCTCCGGTCATGGATGGAGCATTGGGCAAAGGTGCTTCTATATCTAAAACGAGTCCTGCATCTCTCACTGCCTTAGCCGTAGTTGGGCCGAAAGCGGCAAGACGCGTGTTATTTTGTTTGAAGTCTGGGAAATTGACGAACAATGAATTTATTCCCGATGGACTAAAGAAGGCCAAAATGTCGTAATACACGTTTTTGAGGTCGTTCAGATTTGCCGCTACAGTGTGATTAATGATTGCTTCGGTAAATGTGAATCCGTTTTCTTTGAGGAAATCGGGGATATCGTTTTTGCGAATATCCGAGCAAGGGAATAAAAACTTTTCGTTTTTATGTTTCTTGATAATCTCCAATAAGTCCTTGGTATCCTTGAGGCCGGCGAATATTTTTCTTTTTCTGATTACGATGTACTTCTGCAGGTAATTGGATGTTTGATCGGAAATACAGAAGTATTTCATATCGGGTGGCATCTCAAGCTTCAGTTCCTGGCAAAGCGCAAAGAAATGATCTACGGCATTGCGACTGGTGAAGATGATGGCTGTGTGTTGAAGAATTTCCACCTTTTGTTTTCGGAATTCTTTAGCCGGCACCGGCTCTACCTGAATAAAGGGGCGAAAATCTATTTTAAGATTATACTTTTCGGCCAACTTGAGATAGGGAGAATTAACATCGGTTGGAGCTTCCTGTGTGACTAAGATGCTCTTTACTTTTCGCATCCTGTCCGTAGCAGTTTCGGTCATATCAGCACTAATCGGTTGGCTTAGTAGAAAAAAACCTTCATCAAAACCAATAAAGGAATGATTTCGGATGCGCAAAGGTAGGAAAATAAATGAAAGAAATGGAAAGGCATTCGGCTCAATAATTTGAAATAGGTAATGATGGTTCCAGCAGCAAATATTCCAGACATTATAATGATAAGCATTTCAAAATAGTTGCTCTGCTGTACTTTGAAAACAAAGAAGATGATGCACAAGAAGGCGATTGCAGATACTGCCAGCAAGAGCATGCGCACGAAATTGAAGAATTGAAAACTGACCGTATCGCGAAAACCAAATAGGGATGTTAAAAGGGTCAGCCAGATTAATTTTAAAATGAAAATCAAAAAAATAATAAATGAAAGCCAAAGCCAAAGACCAAAGGCTTGTTTGGTTGAGTGCACTTGAAATTGCTGCGACAACCAAAATTGATTACCAGCCAACCGAAATGCTATTAATAAGACGAGTGCCAGAAAGAAACTGCCAAACAAATAAATAAGCAAGTTTACGCTGGAGGCAATGCGCAAGGTGAATTTGCTTTCGTCTTTGTCTTGAAAAGAAAACAATTTATTCACATTAAAATAATCCAGCGTTAGAGCAGGGTTGGTTCTGATAAAAATAGCAAAGCATGCAATCAGGATGATAGTGGCGATGATTGAAAAATCTAAGAAATGCGAGTCTTTTCTCTTCAACAATCCCAAGTCGCGCTCAGGCTTGTAGTCGCTGACAAAAGTTTGCAAATGGTGGACACCGGCCGCTGAATAAATTCCACAGAAGAGTGGAGACGAAAAGTTTCGCATTAAACTGTCCACCGAGATCACCACGTCACCTTTTTTTTGCAACACCAGTTGATGATTGACATAGAAACTAAATACGTGACGGGAATGAATGTGCAATACCTCTTTCTGATGGTTCCTTGGCTTAACCCAAAAATAAATTGTGTTGCTAGACTGGCTGTGATACGGCTGGTAAGTCTCGTTTTGATAAATCAACCATTGAGGCTGAAGATTGTTGAGTACGGGCACCTGCGTTTCAGACTGGGCTTGGCACCATGTTATGGTTGCCATGAAAACATAGAATGCTAGAATTTTCTTCACGATGTGTATTGCGCGGTCAAAAATATCAGAATAGTATGGTATAACCGAAATGATTTGTCGTGTTTTACGCGTTTCGTTGCTAAATTCAATTGAGCCTTGGCTGGTATTTATATTCATATTCCCTTTTGTAAGCAAGCTTGTCACTACTGCGACTTTCATTTTTCCACGAACCAATCATATCGGGCGGAGTTGTGCGCAGCAATTGCCACGGAGTTAGCTATGCAAGCCGGCTATCTGCATGGAGAGAACATCTCCACTCTTTACTGGGGTGGCGGCACTCCTTCCATTCTTAGCGAAATGGAGTTTGCTTTGATTTTGGAGGCGGTTCATACACATTTTTCAATCGATGCGAATGTAGAACATACACTTGAAACCAACCCTGATGATCTGACCACCGAGAAACTTTTATTGTTTAAAAAGTTAGGTTTCAACCGTCTCAGCATTGGCATACAATCGTTTGATGATGCCATCTTACAATTTTTTAATCGCGCTCATACGGCTCATGAAGCTGTAAAAAGTGTGGCACTCGCCAGAGAAGCGGGGTTTGAGAATATCAGTATTGACTTAATTTATGCCATACCGGGTCAATTGCAAGATGCCTGGAAGGCGCAGCTTGAAACGGCTTTCACACTGCGGCCAGAACACATTTCTGCTTACTCGCTGACCATTGAAGAGAAAACGGTTTTTGGCAACTGGAATCAGAAGGGAAAAATTCGGCCGGCGGATGAAAATGAAGCTGCCTTGAATTTTATTGCCTTGATGGATGTGATGGCGCAGCACAATTACGAGCATTATGAAATCTCGAACTTTTGTCGACCTGGGTTTTACTCGCGCCACAACAGCAGTTATTGGAAGCAAACTAACTATTTAGGTGTGGGGCCGAGTGCACACTCGTATAATGGCGAAAGTCGGCAAGCCAATGTGAGCAATAATAGCCGGTATCAAAAAGCAATTGAAAGCGGAACTTTGCCGGCAGAAAAAGAGCTGCTTACGCGCGAAAACAAAATCAATGAGTACATCTTCACTACTCTTCGAACAATGTGGGGGTGCGATGTTTCGTATTTAAAGAACACATTTAATTATGACCTCGCTGAGCACACTTTGCTACCGAAATGGTTGGCGGAGGGGCTGCTAGAAAAACGGGAAGAGCGCATTTTTCTAACGCGAAAGGGAAAATTGCTGGCCGACCAAATTTCGTCGGATCTTTTTATTTCTGAATAGCTGATTCATGTCATTCAAATAGAAATTACTATTTTTCAGCCATGACTGAAGAAGAGAAACGAGTTTATATGCTTCTTAAGGCTGTAATTTACCATTATCACGGCTTGGATGAGTTGGAGAAGGTTGATTTGGAAGAGACAGCTAACCAATATAATGCACATGCTCAATTGAAATGGGCCCTCGATTTCATTGCCAAAGACTACCTTACCTCGTTTGACCGGGCACGCACGTATCTAAATGAGATTATCGGCGATTACACCAAAGACAAGCGCATTGAGCTTATTAATATGGTGTGGCAAGCCAATAATCTCAAGGGCTATGTAACAGAAATGGAAGCTACCGCTATGCTCAAGCTTGCCAAAGACTGGAGTGTAGAGAAGGAATTGATCGAATTGGTGCTGAGATAATTTACAGCGACATCATATCTTTAAACTTGGCAGCTTGTCTGCGGCTTACTTCTACTTTATCGCCTCCACGCAAGCGCACCATCAAGCCACCATTGAACCAAGGTTCAATGCCTTCCACCCAGCTTAAATTAACAATGTGTTTGCGGCTTGCTCTGAAGAAGGCTCGCTCATCGAGTTTTTCATCCAATGCATTCAGCGATTTATGAATCATAGGGCGGTTGTTATCAAAATATACTTTGATATAATTGCCGTCTGACTCAAACATGCGCACATTCGCCAAACTCACAAACCAGCAACGCTCTCCGTCTTTTACAAATACCTGATCTTCCAATCCGAGTTTCTTCTCGCCAGAGCGGCCCTCTTTCATGCGTTCTTTATCCATCACCTTGTGCACGGCTTCGCTCAGTCGCTCAGCGACAATCGGTTTCAGCAAATAATCCAATGCATTTACTTCAAATGCTTTGAGTGCGTGCTGATCGTAAGCCGTAGTGAATACCACCATCGGTGCGGAGTCGAGCGACTCGAGCAGTTGAAAGCCGGTGCGACCCGGCATTTGAATATCCAGAAAAAGTAAATCCGGATTGAGTTCTTCAATCATTTTTTCTGCCTCATCCGCATTCATCGCCTCGCCCACTACTTCAATGGAGGGGTGCGCTTCTAATAAGGTGAGCAATTCTTTGCGAGCCAATCGCTCATCATCAATAACCAGTGCTTTCATAGCGGTAGAAAAATTTAAGACGACTTTGATTTAGGATAAGGAATTTGCAATTCGGTGAGTACAAAATTATTCTTTTCGTTGGTGATTCTAAAGCGTGCGGCTTCGCCATACAGTAATTTGAGCCTTTGAATGGTGTTATTTACGCCGAGGCCTTCGCTTTTCTCAATGCCATTTACGTATTGGCCACTATTTTGGATGCGAATGGTCAAGCCCGCCTCGTCCACCCAGGTAGAAACACGGATGAGCCCGCCTTCTTTCAGTTTAGAGATGCCGTGCTTCACGCCATTCTCTACCAGCGTCTGGATCATCAATGGTGGTACCATAAAATCATGCGAATCGGGATGAATGTCGAATTCGGTATGAAGTCTTTCTTCGAAGCGAATTCCTTCCAAGCCGAGATAATCACGCACCATTCTCATTTCATCGTCGAAGCGGGTGAGACCGCGCTTTTCCATTGTAAGTGAACTGCGCAAGATGCTGGATAATTGGTTGATGGCCAGTTTAGACTTCTGCGGATTCTCGTCCACCAACGCACGAATACTATTCAATGCATTGAAAATAAAATGCGGGTTGAGCTGCGACTTGAGATTTTGCAACTCGATTTCTTTGACGGAAGCCTCGTACTTCAACGATTTGTTGTAACGCTCGAAATAGTTGTAGATAAAATACAATACGGCCCAAAGGAAGAAGATAAAGGCATAATAAACGGACAGACCCAAGAACACATTGAGATCAAAGGCCACATCTTTTTTGAATAAGCCCAGCGGAATGGAAATGGGTATGCGTACGATGTACAGCGCTGCCCCGATAAGAAAAACAGCCGCAATTACCCGAGGTATTAATCGGGGGAAACCCAAGTCGAGCCAATTCCATTTGACAATAAAATTTCGGAAGAGATGGCTCGCCGATAAACAGAGCAATGCTTCATACAGCAAAAACAAAATCCTTTGAACACTCACTTCAGTGGAAGACGAATTGAGAATGGAAGCAATGATTTGTACGATAGCATAAAATGACCAACCGCCTATTTGCAGGCTCCAATACAATCGGTTTTTGTTGTTGATCATGCTTGCAAAAGTAAAAATATAGTCAAGCGAAACGAAGGGAAGTTATTTTAGCGGTACTTAATTATGGGCACTTCTAATTACCTTCTTTCTATCACCTCGACCTTTCCCTTTTCCACAGAGAGAAGGGTGAAATTGAGTTTTTAGAGGTGCGCTTATGCTTTAAACTGTGCAGCTTCAAATCTTAGTTGGATGTTAAAGTTTAATCGATAAAATTAGCTTGTAATTAACTCTGTGAACTTGTTTTAGCTTTGTATACAAATTTTAACCATTGAATGGAAATCGATGAGTTCAGTGTATTCTTCCAGCTTCATTATCCATCTATTTGCGCTCGCATCAATTTATTGGTTAAAGAATCTGATCTTGCCGAAGACTTGGTACAAGATGCCTTTGTGAAATTTTGGGAGACAAAACCTGTGTTACTTGATCGAAATGCCGCTTCGGGTTACGTTGCTCGAATAGCTCTTAACAATGCGCTCATGCACCTTCGTGCTAAACGAGTGCACGAAAAAAAACTATATGAATTTGGGGCAAGCCAATCGGTGGCCAGTAACCCAACAGAAGAAGCCATTCACTATCAAGAATCTGAAAACAAACTGATCGACGCTTTACAAAAGCTGCCTCCGGCTTGCCGCGAAATATTTATTCTGAGCCGCTATGAGCAGATGAGCTATAAAGAAATTGCAAAGCAGCTTACTCTTTCTACCAAAACGGTAGAAAACCAACTTCTTAAAGCTTTGAAGATTATGCGTGAGCATCTCCTTCTATTGATTGCGTATTATTTCTCCTAAAAATTATCTTGTTCGGTCGTAGGGGTAAGTACCGTTTCCTGCATCATTAGGTAAACCGTGTCAATCTCTATGAGCGAAATAGAAGTTTGGGAATTGGTGGTAAAAAGATACTACCACACCCTTTCAATGGAAGAATCTGAGCGTTTGAATACTTGGCTCGTTCAAAATCAGGCAAACAAGGAACTGGTTGAAGGGATGAGCCAGTTGTTGAGTCAAACGAATATCGATTCAGAAGAAATCAACTACAACTCTAAAATTGCCTGGTCAGGTATTGAGCGACGTATTAGTTCTAAATCGAACACACGACATTTAATTCCAACCATGCTGCGGTGGGCTGCTGCTGCCGTGTTTGTAATTGGTTTGGCAAGCATCGCTTATTGGCAAGTATGGGCACCCTCGCGGGTGAGCGAGCAAATTACTGTTCGTACGAAAGGGGGCGAATCAAAAAAAATCGTGTTGTCGGATGGCACAAGAGTATGGATAAACGAAAATTCTTCTCTCAACTTTCCAACGGAATTTACGAATGACAGCGTGCGCTCCATACAGTTAACTGGTGAAGCATTTCTTGAGGTAACGCACAATCCACAAAAGCCATTTTTAGTAAAAGGAAAGCAGGTTGAAACACGCGTGTTGGGTACTTCTTTTCGTATTCAACTAACAGACCAAGAAAGTAGTGTAATGGTAGTAACCGGCAAAGTTCGGTTTTCTTACAAAGAGAATGAAAAAGTCATGTCGTCTGTTGTGGTTGAAAAAGGTGCTGAGGCCGTCGCCAATCCCGACCATACTTTATTGGTGCATTCAGCTCTCAATCAAAACAAGCTAGCCTGGTATACGGGGGTTCTTGAGTTTAAGAATCAACCATTAACAGAGGTAATTGCTGATCTCTCGTCATACTATCACATACCGATACAAATTCATGTAGATAGGCCACACGACTACTTGTTTACGGGGGTATTCAATCATACCCCTGCTGAAACCGCATTGGAAACGATCTGCTATTCGCTTCATCTGCGCTGGAAGAAAACTAACCAAGGGTATCTGATCTTCACCGATTAAACTCATCACAACTTATTATGATTGCGCCTATAAACAAACCTTGCTGGTTGTCTTTGCCATCGCTGTGGAAAAAATCTTTCAACTATGCTTGCGTTACGCTATTTATTCTTTGTGTAACTGGTAGCAACCTCTTCGCGCAGTCCACGGAACGCCATTCGTTCCATTATATTTCAATTCGATTTGAAGATGCACTTGCAATCTTAACGAAGATCTATGGTGTCAAATTTTCGTATGGGAGCAAAGAAGTGCCCGTTGATCGATTGATTGTTATGCAAGCTAAGGACAAAACATTGACTGAAGTATTGGCGAAAATTCTACAGCCTCTTCACGTTAGCTACAAGTGGATTGGCTCTGGTATTACACTCGCCTCTATCCCACTTCTGCAAACCATTCGGGGCAGAGTAGTGGATAAAGATTCCGGCGAACCTCTTGAAGGGGTTAATGTAGTGATTCAAGAGAATGACTCCATTTTTGGAAGCACGACAGATGCGCAGGGCTATTTTCACATATCGCACGTAAAAGTTGGAAGGCATACCATTAAGGCAACCTATTTAGGGTATGAAGATGCTCAAGTAGCTGATGTGTTGGTTTACACAGGCAAAGAACCCATGATGGGCATCGGTATGAAAGAAGCGTTCACCAATTTGGAAGAGGTTATTGTTCGTCCCAACCAAATGAATGGTCAGCCTGTGAATTCATTTTCTATTTCAGGTGGGCGTTCACTATCCGTAGAAGAAACAAAAAGGTTTGCCTCTAATTTCAACGATGTTGCCCGCATGATCACGGCATATCCGGGTATCACCTCGACCAGCGATTTTAACAATAGCATCTCCATTCGAGGTAACTCGCCCAACAGCTTACAGTGGCGATTGGAAGGTGTTGAAATTCCCAGCCCTAATCATTTTGCTGCTTTCGGTGGCACGGGAGGAGCTGTGAGCATGCTTAGTATTAATCTGCTGGACAACTCTGATTTTTACTCTGGTTCATTTGCTGCTGAATATGGGAATGCCCTTGCGGGAATTATGGATATGAAACTTAGAAAAGGGAATCAGGAAAAAAGTGAAAAATCTTTTCAGCTTAGTTTTTTGGGTATTGATGCCTCGGCTGAAGGCCCTTTTAAAAAAGGAAAAAAAGCATCTTATCTGGCCAACTATCGCTATTCAACAGCCGGTATTTTGGCCGGGCTTGGTGTGCTGCCAAGCGGCGCGGCTCCTACCTATCAAGACCTTTCGTTTAACGTAGCCTTTCCTCTGCCCAGTGGAGCCTTGAATGTTTGGGGTGTAATGGGCGATGGCGTATTTAACGAAAGTATTTCTTATGGTGGCAAAAACAATTTGACCACCAGCAGCGCCATTGGTGGTATCACTTTTTTGAAGAACTTCAACAAAAGTCTATCTGTAACCACCACGGCATCCGGCACATACACGTTCGATAAACTAACACAAGAACGGATTTTCTCGAACAATGTATTGGAAGAAATACGGAGGATCAGAAATCAAGGGGAATCTTTGCGCATCTCCATGCAACTCAATAAAAAGTTTTCGGCTGGCAGTTTATTTCGGACGGGATTTACATTCAGTTACCGCTACTACCAAATTGGTCAGCGGTTTATCGACTTCACGGATAACAAGAAGCTCAAAAATCCGCTCGATTCTGAAGGCCGTGCTCACTATTTTCAAGGTTACGTACAGTGGAAGAAAAACCTGGGTCAAAAATTTACACTCAATGCGGGGCTGCACAGTATCTATGCTTTGTTCAATCAGCAGTATTCGGTTGAGCCACGTGTGGGGTTATCGTATCAAATTTCAGAAACTAAAATTATTGCAGCAGCCGTAGGATTTCATAGCCAATTGCAACCGCTTTCGCTTTACAATCAAAAGTTTGTACAACCCGATGGCTCCATTGAATTTTTGAACAAAAATTTAAGCTTATCAAAAGCGCTGCATTACGTGCTGAGCTACGATTGGCAAATGACAGAAACTTTGCACGCGCGTGCTGAGGGCTACTACCAAAACCTCTATCAAATTCCTGTTTATGACGGCAACAGTAGCACACCCTATAACAAAACATTTTCTGCAATTAACTCCATTAGCGAATATCTAAACTCGCGGCTTGATAGTACTGATCCCATTCCGCTTGCCAACTTAGGTACCGGCGAAAATTATGGATTAGAGCTTAGTCTCGACAAACGGTTTTCCAAGAACTACTACTTTCTTTTTACCGGTACGCTCTATCAATCGCACTATCGCGGAGCGGATGGAGTTCAGCGCAATACTTCATTTAATGGGCAACATATATTTACCGCCTTGGCAGGAAAGGAATATCGTACGGGGTTTCGCAAGTCGAATATTGTCGAATTGAACGCGCGCGTTTCGTGGGCTGGAAACAATCCACAAACACCTATTGATATTGCCACCAGTTTAAAACAAGGGCAGCAATTTTATGATTATGCCAGAAGTTATGAATCTATCCTTCCCGATTATTTTCGATTGGATTTGCACATTGGCTTTCGTAAAAGTCGGGCGAAGGCTGCACACATCTGGTCGTTTGATATTCGTAATTTCACGGGCCGTCAAAATCCACGGTATGAGTTTCTTAACTTTAATACAGGCAAAATCGGCTACGAATATCAGTTGGGTTTCATACCGGTGTTTAGCTACCGAATTGAGTTTTAGTGTATGGCCTTATCAATGTCTGCTGGCAGTATTTACCCCAACTCCGGTCGCAAAAATTTTCCGGTGAAGCTGGCCGGGTTGTTGGCTACCTGCTCGGGTGTTCCCTTCGCTACAATTCTACCTCCGCCTTGTCCACCTTCGGGACCTAAATCAATAATGTAGTCAGATGATTTGATGACATCCATATTGTGTTCAATCACCAAAACCGTATTGCCTTTGTCTACCAATTTCTGCAACACATCGAGCAAATGGCTGATGTCTTGAAAATGCAAACCGGTAGTAGGTTCGTCTAAAATATATAACGTCTTACCGGTGTCGCGTTTGCTCAACTCGGTTGCCAGTTTCACGCGTTGTGCTTCGCCACCGGAAAGCGTAGTGGCATGCTGTCCTAATGAAATGTATCCTAAGCCGACTTCGCCCAGTGTTTGAATTTTGCGCAAGATGCGCGGCTGATTTTCAAAAAACTGAACGGCCTCTTCCACCGTCATATCCAACACATCGGAAATGGATTTGCCTTTGAAGCGCACCTCCAGCGTTTCGCGATTGTATCGTTTGCCTTTGCACGTTTCGCACGGCACATACACATCGGGTAAAAATTCCATCTCAATCAGGCGCAAGCCGGCACCTTCGCAGGTTTCGCAACGGCCACCTTTTACGTTGAATGAGAAGCGTCCGGTTTTATATCCTCTGATTTTCGCTTCCGGCATTTGCGCGAACAAGTCGCGGATGTCGGTGAACACACCGGTATAAGTGGCCGGGTTAGAGCGCGGTGTGCGCCCAATCGGTGACTGGTCTACTTCAATCACTTTATCAATCAACTTCAGCCCGTCAATTTTTTTGTAAGGCAAAGGTTCTTGCCGCGAGTTGAAGAAATATTGATTTAAAATCGGGAAGAGTGTTTCGTGAATCAAGGTTGATTTTCCGCTGCCGGAAACTCCGGTGATGCACGTAAATGTGCCCAATGTGATTTCGAGGTCGACATTTTTTAAGTTGTTTCCTGTCGCACCCATCAGCGAAAGCTTCTCGCCGCTTCCTTTTCTTCGTTGTTTCGAATAATTGATTCCGATTTTTCCACTCAGGTATTTCGCAGTGGTGCTGTCGATTTTTAAAAATGTTTTGGGGTCACCTTCCGCCACAATGTTTCCGCCATGACGGCCGGCACCGGGGCCTACATCAATGATATAGTCGGCCTCCAGCATCATCTCTTTATCGTGTTCTACCACGATTACTGAGTTGCCCAGATCGCGTAAGTCTTTCAGTGCTTTGATCAATTTCGAATTGTCGCGGGCATGTAAGCCAATGCTTGGTTCATCGAGAATATACAAAACGCCTACTAACTGCGTGCCGATTTGTGTGGCCAGGCGAATGCGTTGCGCTTCGCCTCCACTCAACGTGCGCAGCGGGCGATTGAGATGCAAGTAGTCTAAACCCACATCGAGCAAAAAGCCAATGCGCTTGCGAATTTCCTTCAACACTTCGGCTGCAATTACTTTTTGCTTTTCGGTGAGGCGGCTTTCGAGACCATCGAACCATTTTTTCAGTGCATCAATGTTGAGGTCGGCCAGTTCGGCAATATTCTTTTTGTCGATTTTGAAGTGCAGCGATTCTTTTTTCAGACGTGCTCCGTGGCACTCGGGACACACTTTGGTGATTGTAAAATCATCTACCCATTTTTTGATAGCATCAGAGCCTTCATCTTTTTGCTTTTGCAAGAAGTTGACAATGCCTTCAAACTTTGTGTTCCACTCTGTGCCCGGGTATTTTACTGAAGCTACGGCTACCGGTTCGTCATCGCCATAGAGCAAAACTTTCAACGCTTCTTTGGGAATATCTTTAATGGGTGTGGTGAGTGTGAGTTTGTAGCGCTTGAGGATGGCTTCAATCTTTTTGAAAATCCAGATATCGCGGTATTCGCCCAAAGGCAAAATGCCTCCACGACTAATGCTCAGTTTTTTATCTGGAATCACGGACTCCTCCGTAATCTCTTCAATCTGCCCCAAGCCTGTACAGGTAGGGCATGCTCCGTAGGGCGAGTTGAACGAAAAATTATTTGGTGCCGGTTCATCGTAGGATAGACCTGTTTTGGGATCCATCAAAAACTTAGAGAAGTGATGTACTTTTCCATTTTCCTCTTGCACCATGATTACTCCCTTGCCTTCTTTCAAAGCCGTATTTACCGATTGCCCGATGCGGTACCGATCCGCTTTGATGGGCACAATGCGATCGACGACAATTTCGATATCATGAATTTTGAAACGATCGACTTGCATTTTGGCAGTGATATCCATCACTTCTCCATCTACCCGCACTTTGGTGTATCCTTGCTTTCTGATCTGCACGAAGAGCTCGCGATAGTGTCCTTTACGGCCTTTGATTACGGGTGCCAGGACGACTAACTTTTTGCCAGCGTAATTATGAATGATGGCATCTAAAATTTGCTCTTCACTTTGACGAACCATTTTATCGCCATTGATATACGAAAAGGCTTCACCTGCACGCGCGAAAAGCAAGCGCATGAAATCGTAAATCTCAGTGACGGTGCCCACGGTAGAGCGCGGGTTACGTGAAGTTGTTTTTTGTTCAATGGAAATAACGGGGCTTAGGCCATTGATTTTGTCGACATCGGGCCGCTCGAGGTTGCCGATGAAGCTGCGGGCGTAGGCCGAGAAGCTTTCCATATATCTGCGTTGGCCTTCGGCATAAATGGTATCGAATGCCAGCGATGATTTGCCGCTTCCGCTAATGCCGGTGAGGACAACGAGTTTGTTGCGCGGAAAGGAAACACTGATATTTTTGAGGTTGTGCTCACGGGCACCGATGATTTCAATATAATCGTGACCGGAAAGGTCTTTACTTTTTTTAGCTGCAGCAGTGTTGGACATGAATCGGGTTTGAGACTAGCTTAACTACAAAAGTGAGGCTAAGAATGTTGCGGTGCAAAGATATTTTTTTTGCGTTGGCAGTATTTGGCTAAAAAACAAATTCAGCCTGCAAAAGTGGTGAATGCATTTTGCCAAGGTCTTCGCCAATGTGATGGTAAATTCCTTCTTTCAAGGAATAACCGAGTGCCAGTTTGGTTTCGGGGTCTACGACCCAATATTCCTGCACGCCAAATTTTTCGTAGAGGGCTTTCTTTTTTACTAAATCGTGTGAAGGATTGCCGGGAGATAATACTTCAACAATCAAATCAGGAACTCCCGTGAAATTTCCATGTTGCTCTATTTTCCCTGAATTGGTGGTCAAGACTATGAATATATCCGGCTGTACTGCGTTTTGAGTTTCATCCAGATATACATCAAAAGGAGCGTAAAAAACTAATCCTCTACCACAGTCTTCAATCAGCTTATCAAAAATCTTTGTAATCTTCTTTGCCGTGACGAAGTGGTTGGTGTTGGGTGCAGGTGACATATAGATTTGATTATCGATCAATTCTGCCAACGTGCCTTCGGGAAGCATTTCAAATACTTCCATGATGGTGCGGGGAGGATTTTCGATTACTATATTCATAACTTTTTGATGACTAGCCGTTGGCATTCACCCAACTAAATTACAAAATCTGCTTTCAAATTCTACGACTTCATCCACTCATACGCCTGGTAATGGTCGCCATTCATGCCCAGGCGCGTGTACACTTCTTTCGCAGCAACGTTGGTTTTATCGACATACAAACGAATGCCGCGTAAATCAGAATCGGCTTCTACCATTTGCTGAATGTGCTCATAAAGTTTCTTATAGACACCTTTCCCACGGTGAGGACCATTAATGTAAACCGATTGAATCCAAATGACTGTTCCGCAACGCCAATCGCTCCATTCGTACGTTGTCATCAGGCAACCTACCACTTCCTCATTTTCTTCGGCCACGTAATACCGGCCTTTGGTTGAGTCTTTGAACAATCGTTTTATCCCTTGCGAGAGGGTGGAGATGTCGAGCGTGAGGTTTTCCGTTTCCAGGGCCATCTTCAACTGAAAATCAATGATGGAGGGGATGTCTTTCTCGGTGGCTTCGCGTACAATAATTGGCATGTGGATAATGATGTAAATGTGATGTGATTATTTTATAATGCTTGCTGAATGTCTTTTACTAAGTCTTCGGCCTCTTCAATGCCTACGGACAACCGGAGTAGTTTATCTGTAATACCCACTTTTGCCCGCTCAGTGGCACTTAGTTTGGCATGCGATGTTTTTACCGGAGAGGTAATGGTGGACTCTACGCCTCCGAGGCTGACTGCTTTACGGATCAACTTCAGTCGTTTTAAAAAGCGCTCCGGATTGCCCTTGACTTCAAAGGAAAGCATTCCCCCAAATCCACCCGGCATCTGTTTTTTTGCTACTTTATGCAAGGGATGATCCTTCAAGCCCGGGTAGTACACACGACCTACTTTCGATTCTGCGTGCAAGAAGTTGGCTAAGGTAAGTGCGTTTTTGTTTTGTTGCTTTACGCGAAGAACAATGGTTTTCAGACTGCGTTCCACCAGATAACTGGTTTGCGCATCTAAACTTCCCCCAAAATGCAACGCACTGGATTTAATTTTTTGAGTCAACTTTTTTGTTGTTACCACTACTCCACAACACAAATCGCTATGGCCACCAATGTATTTGGTGCCGCTATGGGTAACAATATCAATTCCCCAATCAATTGGATTTTGGTTGACCGGTGAGGCAAAGGTATTGTCGATGATTGTGGTAATGGAATATTTACGAGCCAGTTTGGCCACCGCCGCAATGTCTGTAATTTTTAACAGTGGGTTCGATGGCGTTTCAATGTAAATGACCTTTGTATTTTTTTGAATAGCTTTTTCAAAAGTGCCTAAGTCGTCGGCATCTACCATCGAGTAGCTAATTCCGTAACGATTGATTTCGTTAAGTGCTGCGTGATGTGTGCCCCCGTACAAATCATTTTGAAAAAGAATATGGTCGCCTTGCTTTACCATGGCAAACAACGATGTCATGATAGCCGCCATGCCCGAACTAAAGAGTAACCCATCCTGACCATTTTCCAGTGCTGCCATTTTTTCAACCACTGCATTTTGATTGGGGGTGTTGAAATAGCGTGGATAGCGCACTTCGGTTTCATAATCATAAGCGGCTGAAGTATAAATGGGATTAACCACACCACCATAGAGTGGGTCGCCAGCCGAACCAACATGCACACTTTGCGTTAATTTTGATTTGCTCATTTAAGTTTTAGTTACGAAGTGATCAAAGGTAATAAGACGGAGGGTTATTCGTGTGTGAAAATTACCTAAATCGGGGGCTGGTTTATGCAGTGGATTGCCGTTACCGGATCGATATTTCAACAGAACTTTTTAATTTGCTGAAAAAGTTTGCAATCCATGTAAGGAGTGTAACGTTATTAAAAATATTTTCATTTTATTGTAGTTTCAGATACGCATGCGTCAGATAAGTCTCTCAACATCTTTAAGAACCTCTCAGTATTGGTCGCGCCTGATTGGCATCCGATGGCAGTTTATCATATCGATACTTGTTTTTTGGGCTGCTACTGTCTGGTTAAAAAAAGAATATGGCCAGGATGACTCGAATCTTTGGCTGGTGATGCAGCTCTTTCTGCAATTGGTGAAGTGGACGTTGGTCGGAATTGTGATTTTAAGTCTTTTGTCGGTGTTTGCCACGTGGGCTCATTTTATGTGGGCCGTAAAAAATAAATCTGTTTCGCTGCAGGTAAAATTTGGTGACGGTCAAAAAGCAGAGGCCGGCTTGGTGCCCTTGCATATGCAAGTGATTGGTTTTGTGCTTCGCCCCTTGCTGGGCACCATCCGGGCACAATTGCTTTTTGCTGGCAACCGTTTATCCGATGTTATTGTGTTGGATGGCAGCGTTCGTCAGCCGCGGCAACTTTGGCGGGCCGGTATTCGAGGAGGTGGCAGCTCGCTGTTGCACGATCGGGGCATCTACGACGTCGAAAAAGTGCTTTTCTCTTTTTGTGATATGTTGGGGTTGGTCGCACTTCCATATCGCGTTTCCTACACACAACAACTTTATACATTACCGCTGCCGCAAAAAGAGCAGCGCATTCAGTCGAACCCCAATGCGACTGAAGAACAAAAACACCGCATCGAAATTCCGAAACGAGTAGAGGGCGAGCATGTCAATTACAAAGAGTTTGAAACGGGCGATAACATTCAGCGCATTGTTTGGAAAATTTATGCGAAGAGCGGTCAGTTGGTCGTGCGCATTCCCGAAATAAAAGACCCGTATGCCTCGCACCTTTATTTTTATGCGAGCTTCTACAACGGATTCTCCAATGAGATGGGTGCCTTTGAGCGTGAGTTACTTAATGTTTACAAAGATCAGGTAAGAAACTTGCTGGAGTCGTTGAAGAAAAACGATTATGAAATTCGCATGCCGTTGGATCAGGAAATACCCCGGCTAAGCGGCGTGAGTGAAAAGAAAAACGAATTATTTCAGATTACCGCCTCTTCGTGGCAGCAGCAATTGGTGCCGTCGCAGTTTATTGTGTTTAACAAAGCGGCTTTTGTTTGCTTTTCTTCTTTAACACCCAAAGCAGAAATTGAAAGCTGCCTGAAAAAATTACCCGAATGGCTGCCTGTGGTGGTCGTAAAACTTTCGGAGGCCATCCCCTCGCCTTTTCAATTTTCCGTAAAAGATGTTTTCTTTAAGCCGGAGCAAACGCCTGCGGACAAACTGAAACAACCTTGGCTCTTCTCATCGTTGCGAAAAGAATTGGTGAAGAACGAAAAAGAAATTGGCGACCTGTTGAAGCAAAGAGGAAACGGCTGGCTTACCACAACTATTGAATTTGAAAAATGAAGTATACATCTCCACAAGATCGCATTCAACAACTGCTCATTCGGTGGGTATTGGTTTTGGTGCCTACTTTATTGATTGGTTATATCACGCTGCGCTTTCTTAACTTTTCTTACACTTCGCTTAGCACCAGCATTGGTTTACAAACTTTGTATTTTGGATTGGGGCTGGTGGTGGCTTACAGTCTTTATTTTTATGGTGCGCGCTGGCTTGTAACAATTCTCATTCTTTGGTTGGCCTATTGGCTATTTGAAAAAACAATTAACCGGTTGCCCGGAGAGTTTGACGTTTTCTACACCACGGCTAAGTTTCAGCTTTACTCTACGCTATTCATTTTCGGTTGGGCATTTGGATTTTTGTTGGCGCGTGTGCGCTGGGCCTATGCCATTCTCTTTGGCTTGCTTTCGGTAATAACATTGGTAAGCATTTCAGACACGATCGATATTAGTCTGTCGTACATCCTTTCGCGCATTGCGCCGGTGGTGGTATATGGATTGTACATTTTGTTTCTCACGCCGCTGCTAGTCAACCGCATTGAGTTAACGCCAAAGAAATCTGCCTGGCTGGTGGTGCGTGTTGCGCTTTTTGCCTTGCTGATTTTAGTGGCATTTGCCATTACCGAAAGTTTGATGAAAGGCAACCTGAAGGCAGTGGAAAAAGAACTGGCTGCGCGTGGTGCCAAAGGCGATAAAGATGGAGGCTCGAAAAAAGGAGATGACTACGATGATCGAAATGGGCTGATGGATAAAACCGATGATGGCTACCGGTTGAAAGATACCATGAAGGTGACTTCAAAGATGAGTCAGTCGGATAAGCTGATGTTTTGTAGTAAGCTCGACAACTATTTTCCCGATGGATCGCCGGCACCTTTGTATTTTGTATACCACTATCTCACACGTTACGATCCGGTGAAAGAAACATTCACCCGCGACATCAACGTGCCCTCGCTTGACGAGATTGATGTAGACCCAACTAAAATTCCCATGTATTATTCCTACACGGATACTTCTATTATACGAAAAGCAAAAGGAATGAAACTGCGAAAAGTAGTAGAAGCACAAGTGTATTTGTCTGAAAATACTTGGAAGCATTCGGTATTGGGTCCAGCTAGTGTGTTTTCAATACAAACTATTCCGGTAGAAAAAGATTTTCAAAAGACATTTATCTCGGGTTACAAGATTACGTCGTTCACTTCGGAGTTAAACAACGCGTATTTCGTTTACAACATTTCCGCCAATCCGATACTGGAGCCATTGCAGGAGGAGCGTCATGATGAGTTGCGTAAAGTAAGTGGCTACCAAAAGACCGATCAGCGCTTTCTAGAGTACTACACCAAAATGCCGACGGGAGGCATATATGATTCCATCTCCAAATTAGCCAGCAGTTTAGTTTCCAAAGACAGCAAGCCGGTTGATAAAGTAATAGCCGTGCGCGACTTCTTTTTGCAACGCAACGAAAACGGCAAACGTGTTTTCCGCTACACATTGAAAGCAGGTGCAGTGGATGATCCAAACATCCCCAGCTCACGCATGCTGTATGATTTTTTGTTTAAGACACATGCCGGATATTGTACTTATTACGCAGGCGCTTCTCTATTCATGCTGCGCTCGTTGGGTGTACCCACCCGATTCACCACCGGTTTTGCTACTATCAACCGAAGTGATAAAAACAAAGGATGGTATTGGTTTTATGCCAGTCAGGCACACGCGTGGACACAAGTTTATTTTCCCGGTTATGGATGGCTGGATTTCGACATGACGATCGGAAATGAAGATCAGCAAGGTGCACCGAAACCCGATGGCACACCACCGCTTCCACCGCCGGAGCCTTGGCTGGTGCTAAATGCAAAAGCAGAAACGGTGAATGTGAGCGGCAAAAAATTGGATGCTTCCTTCAATCAATTGATTCATTTCAATACACCTTATTTGTTAAATCAAACATTTAGCAAACCAATTGATGCTACTCTGTGCCGTGTATTGTTTAACAAACGCGATACCACTTTTGCAGCGATTCAACCGGGCGACTCGATTATCATTGTGTCGTATAAAGATGAAGCCAAGAAAATTCCGACACCACGTGCAGGCGTAGCTATTGAAGAACAGATTCGCTCATTCCCTACTCCCATCATTGCTGATGAAATTCACATTCACAAAAAAGAAGTAGAGAAGAAGAAAGAGAATGCAGGCAAAAAGGCTACTGCTGTGCAAGAGAAAAAAATGACTTGGCAGGAAATCGCATGGCTTGCCGCGAAAGGTTTTGGTATCTTGTTTATACTGATTCTCTTACTCCCTATTTTGTATTTGATTTATCGAATGGCACGAATTGCGTTTGCTACTGGCACTACTCGCAAGGCCGATCAGATATATCGCGCTGCATTGTATCGTTTCCACATGGCTGGCTTTGAAAGAGAAACAGAAACTCCACTAGAGTATGCGCATCAAAAAATTGATCCGGCTACTCAAGCGGGCTTCGCAGAATTTATGCGCATGTATTTGCGTTTGAAATATTCCAACGGCACTTTGCGCGATGGCGATGAATCTACCATTCGCAGTTTCCAATCATCCGTAGGTAATTCCATTCGCAAGTCGGTGGGAACCTTCCGTGCAGCTATCAATTATTTTAATATACTCCGCGCTTTGCGCTATTTTCAACAACCTGAAATCAATTCTGAAAATTCATCTTTATGAGTAACTCCGCATCCAAACTAAAAAGTTTAACCACCAACATTGAAACCATCATTCGCGGAAAGCCGCAAGAAATAAAATATGTGGTAGCAGCCCTGTTATCGCGTGGACATATTTTGTTAGAAGATAATCCGGGAGCAGGTAAAACAGTGTTGGCTAAAACTTTGGCGCAATCTATTTCCGAAGGAGCCATTGACTTTCATTCGGCCAACGGCGGCGTTGCCTTCAAGCGCATTCAATTCACGCCCGATTTGTTGCCAATGGATTTAATTGGCTCGTACATTTTTGACGAAGGGAAGAAAGACTTTGTGTTTAAGAAAGGCCCGTTGTTTACACACGTGCTGCTGGCCGATGAGATTAACCGCGCATCGCCTAAAGTACAAAGTGCATTGCTGGAGTGTATGGCCGAAAATCAAATTTCATCCGGCGACCATACGTTTCAACTAGATCAATTCTTCTTTACCATTGCTACACAAAACCCAATAGAGATGGAGGGAACGTATCCACTTCCAACTGCCCAACTCGATCGCTTCAGCATGAAAATTTCATTTGGGTATGTTTCAGAAGAAGTAGAGTTTGACATCTATTCCAATTACCTCGCTATTAACAACGGAAAAAATACAGTGAAGCAGGTGCTCACCTATCATGATATCATTCAATTGCAGAAAGAGGCGGAGGAAGTTTATATCCATCCCGAATTGATCAAAGGTATTGTAAAAATTGTGCAAGGCACGCGGCAGCATGCTGAGATCGCGTTGGGATGCTCTACCCGTGGAGGTATTACATTCATTAAATGTTTGAAGGCCTGGGCGCTGGTCAACCAACGAGATTATGTAATTGAAGATGACCTACGTGCTTTGGCGCAACCGGTGTTACACCATCGCCTCATTTTCAGAAACCGCGAAGCATCACAAACTGCGCTTGCACAAATTGTTGACAAAGTTGTAAATGGCTTAGCTAAACTGGGGATCAGTGGCAAGAAGTAAATCTTTGATTACATTATTAAAATATAATCACTCTAGTTATGGAAACATCGAAAGTAAAAATCAACCTTGATTTTAAACAATTGACTTCAATTGTTAAGCAGTTATCCCCATCAGAAAAAATGAAGCTCAATGAAGCCATTTGGGATGACAAAATGCAAATACCTGAGGAGCATAAAAAAATTGTCCTTGACCGAATAAAAAAATCCAAACAAAATCCAGAAAGGATGATAAAATGGGAAGATGCTTTAAAAATTTTGAAATCCTAGAATGAAGCCTTTAGAATTACTGATTGATAAAGATGCTCTTAATGATATCCAGAAAGCCAGTGAATGGTATAACGAACAACTTCTTGGATTAGGAGAAAGATTTCAATCACAAGTAATTCTTCAAATTAATTCATTGAAGAGCAATTATTTGATTTACACTATTCGATATAAAAATGCTCGGTGTATGAAAGTTAAGAAGTTTCCTTACTTAGTGCATTTTAGAGTCGATAAAGAAAATAGCGTTGTAGAAATATTTGGTGTATTCCACACCAGCAGAAGTCCTAAGATTTGGTTGAAAAGAAAATCATCTAAAAATAGATAATGCAAAAACCGCTTAGATATTCGTTAGTCCTATTTGTGTTCACTTTGCTTGCGATTGAAAGTTTTTCACAAAACGCCATTCGTGCACAAATCGATAAAGAACGCGATGGTTCTTTTATGGATGAGAAAACCTATGAAAAAGCACGTGGCTTTATTCGCAGAGACAGCACCTATTATCTAGGCTATATGTTGGAAGGCGCTTACTTATTTTTTCGTGCCAACGATGAGCTCGGTTTTACGAAAGCCATCGCGCCGCTAAAAAAAGCGTTGGACAAAATTGAGTATGACTATGATCCGCTCTTGCGCCTGCGCTCCAACAATTATGCGGTGTACAGCGCCAACTACCGTTATCATTTCGACTATGGTTTGATTACTTACTTTTTAAGTCGCTGTTATCAAAATGTAGAGCAGCAAGACAAAGCTATGGAAGTGCTGATGCACATTCGTGATCGTAACTTTCAGGTGGAAATCAATATGGATTCGTACAACACGATGGCGTGGATTTTTCATCGTAACCGGGTCTACACTTCCAAGCAATTTCCATTTTTGAAAAATTCAGTGAAAGAAAATGTAACGGCAGCCAACCGGTATCTGGATTCTGCCTTGCAAAAAATCAGAGACGATTTTGCTGTGAATAACGGTTTGTATGATCCGAACTTTTTGAATCGGCAATTTTTGAGCACGTATCACTACAAGGCCATGATTCACGACTATTTGCTCGACATTGACTCGGCTAACTACTATTACGATATGCTGATTCAGAATCAGGCATACTCCAGTAACAACTATGCTGAGTTCAAATTAGCGATGGGTGAATTTGAAGAAGCTGACCTTTTCTTTCGTGAGGCTGAAGAGCGCGAGCGCAACCAGGAAAAGACAACCAAAGAATATTATTACATGCGCGGCACGTTGGCGATCTATCGGGGTCAACCCGATCGTGCCGATACCATCCTCAACAATGTATTGCAAAGTCAAGGAAGCACACCGGGGTATGGTTGGCACTGCATTGGTTTAGCGCGGGCGCAACATTATGAAGGGCTCACCGCCGAAAGTCAGGACCGCACGAACAAAGCGGCACGCTTTCAAGAACTTCACATCGGCACCACGTGGGGGCAAGAGCAATATAATTTAGCCGTAGCTTCGCTCAACTACATCAACCAACTGCAATTCAAAAAGGAATATTGGTTTGAACACGATGAGTGGTATTTCTGGCTCAATCCTGTGAACTGGTATCGCTGGGTAAAATACACATTGGAAATTCGTCATCACAAAATGGTATTAGCCTCATTGATTGCGGAGAATCCCGAACGCGAACAAGTCATTTATTCGATCTTCTCTCCTGAGAATTTAGTTTCATTTGACGAAGTATGGTCAGCCATTGACGGCTTTGGCAACGAGTACTTCATCGACATTTATAAAAAGAAGTTGGAATCGGATAAGCGGCCGCGTGTAAAAAAATATTTCCGCTATTTTCTGGGTAAACTTTATTTAGCCGAAGGCAAAGAAACAGAGGCCATTCAGTTTTTCAATCAGGTGTTGAACGATCCCGATAGCACAGATCCCTATCAAACCATGTTGCTGGCCCGAACGTATGAAGGACTGGCGCTGGCCAACAGCGGAAGTGAACGGACACACTACACCCAATTGCTGTACAATATATACCCACAACTGTTGCCTTTCACTGATTTAAAAATGGAATTCAACCTGAGCAGTGTAACTACTGCCAACGAAGAACAGGAAAGTGTATTGGCCGATCTAAAAAATACGAGCATCTATTTTTCATCGAATGAAAGGGCGCCGCGTGTTTCCATCGCATTCACGGTTCGCGGTGAGGCACTGGATATTCGGTACGCAGTCGACAACGGAGGAAGCGCACGACAACAAGGTGTATTAACTATTGAAGCTACCGAACGCGCTGACGCCGGCAAACTGTTAGCATACCATCTGTTTGGAATTCACAAAACAAAAATTGGTGAAAAGCCGGCCGTTCCACCCGTAGTAGAAAAAGCAAAAACAGAAAAGGCAGTTTAGTCGCTTCGCAGTTTTTTGATTTTGGTCGGATTACTTAGTTTATAATCACTTGTTTGACTGTTGATTCGCAAGGGTTTATTCACATAACCCTTTTCGTATCGTTTGCTTCGTGCCTCAAACTCAATGCGGTCTCCGGGTTGGATGCCTGCTTTCACAAACCCTTGTGTATAGGTAAACCAAACATGATCGGCTACTACCCGATTGGTTTCTAATTCCAGAATATTTTTTAACAGAATCGTATCTTCGCTGTATCCTTTAAAATTCGTCTTCTTACCAATTCGTTCAAAATGGGCTTGGTATCTTTTTCGCTCGCCTTCAACTTTCGCCAATTCTTTTCGCATGGCTCAAAGGTAGTACAGTTCGATGAACGTTGATTCCTCGTTGCAGATACCTATCTTTATTGAATGAAAAACTTCATCATTATCCTACTATCGATTGTGGGCTTCACTTCCGTGAAAGCGCAAAGTGCCGAATACGAAAAACAGAAAAACGAAAAGTTGAAGGTTCCCTCACCTTTCGAGGCAATCATTAACCGGCAAGACAATCGTGAAATTGTATATCAAGACGACTTGGTGGTAGCTTTTGTACCTATTCGCAAACAAGCACCTGTACATCTTTTGATTGTGCCTAAGAAAAGAATTTACACTATGAATGATGTGGAAGCGGCAGATGCAGCCACATTGAGCAGTATGATGGTGACTGCCAAAAAGCTGGCGCAACAGTATCAGGTAGATAAAACAGGCTATCGATTGGTGATTAACACCAATGAAAATGCCAACCAAACAGTGTTTCACCTTCATATGCATTTATTGGGCGGTATGCCGTTGGGCCCTGCAGTAACACAAACGTATTCTGAAAAATAGTCTTTGTAGCCTGTAATTATTGTCTCCATTGTCCGACATATCGGGCAATTGAATCGGGCAACATGGCTACACAAAAGAAATCAATACGCAGTTTAGCAACAGTAATTGTATTAATGATTGCCGGAGGCGTGGTCGGCTTCTTAGGTGCTCAGTTTGGAATGAGTGCCGCCAAAACAATGCCGGGTCTGCATGTGGCCATACTCTTGCTATCGCTGATTCCTATTTACTTTATTGTAGTGGGTTTTCATGAAGGCGGACATGTGGCTGCAGGAATATTAATGGGCTTCGAATTTAGAATGTTTGTGATTGGACCGTTTCTCTGGGAAAAGCAAAATGGTAACATCGTATTCAAGTGGAACACCAATGTGAACGTATCGGGTGGAATGGCAATCTGTCTTCCAAAGGATTCAGAAAATCTAAGCAAACGTTTTTCAATTTATGCCGCAGGGGGACCTATCGCTAGCTTGATTTTTAGTGGATTCACTTTCTTACTATCTGCCATTACAGGTGCATGGGCCGAAAATAGTGAATGGCTTAGCATTACTAAGGAGCTCCTCTTCGTGACTTCATTTCTATCGCTCTTAATTTTTGGGCTTACTGCGTTACCCTTTCACACGGGAGGATTTTATTCTGATGGAGCACGCGTGATTCGATTTTTGCGCGGTGGTGATGTAGCTCGTTTTGATTTATTGCTTTTAAAAATTATTACAGGCAGTGCGAGTGGCATACGACCACGCGATTTGTCGCTGGCAGAAATACTCGAAGCCAAAGAACTGGCGCAAAAGCTGCAAGCGCGAATGGAAGTTTACATTCATTCCTATCACTATCAGGTTGAATTAGACAATAATAATATTGAACATGCCGAAATGCATTTGCAAAACTATGTGAAGCTAGCCGATGATGTGCCGGGGGGAATACGAAATGCAGTATGGCTAGATGCTGCATTCTTTTATGCTGCGATGAAACAAAATCAGGAACGAGCTGAATTTTATTGGAAGCAGTTTGCGCCCTCTGCACTGATTCCTAAAGCGATGGTGTTTGCCACCGAGTCGGCTTTCCTATGGTTGAAAAATGATAAATCTGCATTTGAACAAAAGTATCATGCGGCTCTGCGCGAATTGCCCAACATGCTCGACAAAGGCATGAGCATCGCATTAAAAGATAAATTAGAATTACTACACAACAGTGAGCCGCAAAACTCAATTACTCATTCTGCTCAACCAATCAGCCAGGCGATTTGAGTAGCCCCACTCATTGTCAAACCACGCCAGAATTTTTGCGTGTGTGCCATTTGTAATTTTCGTAAGTGTGCCATCGACCAATGAAGAATGCGGATTACTCAACACATCCGATGACACAATCGGGTCAAACGTAATGGCTATTGTGTTTTTCATTTCAGCCTTTACTTTTTGCTTAATAAGGTCATTCAAAGAATTAGCATTTAGATTATTCTTCAGTACCAGCGAAATATCAGCCAATGCTCCACAAGGAATCGGCACACGGGTAGACATGGTTTCTATTTTTCCGCTTATCGCGGGAAAGATCGCTTCAAGCACAGGTCGGATGTTCACTTCAAAAGGAATGATGGAATGTGCGGCTGCCCTGCCTCTGCGCAAACCTTTGTACGGTGCATCGATTAGCTGTTGACGGGTAGTGTAACCCTGAATGACATTGATATGAACAGACTCAATGCCAATAGCCTTCTCAATAATATGTAAAAGAGGAGCTACACAATTGATCGTGCAATCGCCCGGAGAAATGAGTGTTGAAGCCTGTTGATCATTCACACCCCAGATGGTAGAAGGCAAGTCTTTTGAATATGTTGTGAGCAAAACTTTTTTGGCTCCCACAGCAATATGTTGCTGCATTTCAGAAGAGTGTGTGAACAGGCCTGTTGCTTCAATCACAATATCGATAGCAAGCTGTTGCCAATTTAGTTTGGAAATTTCCGGTTGTTGTGTATAAATGATCTCACGGCCATCAATCGAAAATCCGTTGGTCGTGGGTTGAATCTCGTTACTGAAAGTGCCGTGGATGGAATCGTACTTGAGCAAGTAGATCAAGTTTTCTTTAGGCATTAAGTCATTGACAGCGATCAAGCGATGTAGCTGACCGCGCTGGTGCAATACCCGAAAGAGTGTGCGGCCAATTCTTCCCATTCCATTGATAGCATATCTGCTCATAGTTTCAATTTAGTGAATACAATTTTACTAAGAATACTGATCGAACGCGATACCTCTTTAAATGTTCATGTTCGTTACTCATAAAAACGGTTAATTACTCATTATCCTTTGCACCCTACTCAAAATCATCTAACCACAAAAGCTTCCTCCCGTATGTTTGCACAACAAAACAAAAAAATCTCTCTTATGAAAAACTGGATCATTCTTGCCATCGCCTCACTTACTATTTTAAGCTGTAGCAAAGACGAAACTGTAGCACCCACTATTGTTGAGTCCCCTCTTAGCACATTCTTATCTTCTAAAACAGGTTTAACTTTCGACACCTTTAGTTCTGATTCATTCTCGCTGGGTTACGAATTTAAAACAACAGCCGATGGTTCGGTAACCGCGTTGGGTTGCTCTTCCACCGAAGCCGGAACTTTTGCATTGCAACTTTATAAAGTGGACAGTGTGAATAATACCGGAACCTTGGTAGCTTCTGCTTCCATTGATTTAACTTCAAATGACATTGCCAATCGTAAGTTTAATTATAAAACGCTGGCTCAAAAAGTAGCCATCAGCAAAGGTGTTTATTATCGTGTAACATATTCTGTTGTAAGCAAAACATTCGAGCGTCTGCAGGCATCAAATAATCCTACGGTGACTCTTCCAATCACATCAGCAAATAAAAAGGTATTGATTAAGCGCGGGGTGTATGGAGCTGTCAGTTCATTCCCTGATCAGTACTGGGATGTATTGTACATGGCTGACGCGAAATTGGAATTTAAATAGCCTTTTACCCTCAAAATAAAAAACCGAAGGCAATCACCTTCGGTTTTTTTTGTTCGGTCTGTCGAAAGTGCACTGAAGGTTTTGGATTTTTTTTATCTTGAAGTCTCAACCCCAAAACCTACTTATGAAATGGCCTTTATGAAACTCCAATTCCAATGAAATATCACTTCGGCCATTCCATGTGACCTTAAACCAAAAATCATAAACTCATGAAAAAAATCCTTTCATATGCACTCTTTGCCATTGGCTTTGTTATTGTGGCAATAGCCGGCTTATTCTTTTATGTAAAGTTTGCCTTACCGAATGTGGGGGCACCCGAAAACATTACCATACAGGCTACGGCTGAACAGATTGAGCGCGGAAAATATTTAGCCAATTCTGTAGCGGTTTGTATGGACTGCCACTCTACCCGCGACTGGTCAAAGTTTTCAGGTCCGCTGAAACCCGGCACACTCGGCCAGGGCGGAGAACGCTTTGATCACAGCATGGGTCTGCCTGGCGTATTCTATTCAAAAAACATTACACCTGCAGCCATCAGTCGGTATACCGATGGAGAATTGTATCGGGTGATTACCACCGGAGTGACCAAAGAAGGAAGAGCGATGTTTCCGCTGATGCCGTATTTGTATTATAATAAAATGGATAAGGAAGATATCTACGCGATCATTGCCTATTTGCGAACCATTCCTTCGTTGCAACATGAGGTGCCCTCATCGGTGGCTGACTTTCCGGTAAACGTGATTATGAATACCATTCCTATCAAGGCACAACCTCAAACAAAACCTGCCCCCACCGACATGCTTGCGTACGGAGCTTACATGACCAACGCGGCGGCTTGCATGGAGTGTCATACGAAAGTAAATGATCAAGGACAAGTAATTCCAGAAGTTGCGTTTGGTGGAGGCCGGGCATTTCAATTTCCAGATGGTTCGGTAGTAACGTCACCCAACATTACACCCGATGAAGAAACAGGTATTGGTAATTGGAGCGAAGAAGCTTTTGTGCAACGATTTAAAGCTTACGCGGATAGTTCGTATGTAACTCCTGCCGTGTCAAAAGGAGAATTTCAAACTGTAATGCCGTGGATGATGTATGCGCAAATGAAACGCGAAGACTTAGTGGCGATCTATCATTATCTAAAATCAGTAAAACCCATCGAACAAAAAGTAGTCAAGTTTACGGCTGCTCGCTAACCTCCACTACACCTCTGTGCGCCAGTTTTGAATGGCACACAGAGGTTATTAATTCCTTTAGCGCCAACTTTTTTTGGTGCAGGGGAAATTACAATGTAGCTTGCGCCCGAATTATCCAACTTATGAGCGCAACCAAAATTATCATCAACAACAACGGTTCTATTAAAGTAGAAGGCGATTTTGAAATTGTAGACAGCCAAGGCAATGTTTATGGCTTACAGGGCCGAACAGTCATTGGTCTTTGCCGGTGTGGTCTCTCTGCCAACAAACCCTTTTGCGATGGTTCGCACAAAGAAAAATTTACCCATCAAGCCACGGCTTTTGAATTGCCTCCTCGCAAAGTCTAACAACCTAAGCCAATCGATTAACTCAAATTAAGAATGAAAAAAATTGTAGAAGCCCGCAAGCTGCTGGGTGTCGATAAAGATATTGACTTGAAAGAATTGAAGTCTATCTACCGCACATTCATGAAAGATTGGCACCCCGATAAGTTTCATGACAACCCGCAGGGAAAGCATGAAGCCGAAGAGAAAAGCAAAACATTTATTGAAGCCTACCATTTGCTGGTGAGCATTGCTCCGGAAACACACGCACTGCAAGCCGAGCAATACACCCAAAGTATTACCACTTCGCGTATAGCTGATTTTCAGTATAAATCGCAGACACTGCAAATCAGTTTTGTGGATGGCAGTTGCTATGAATATTTTGGATTGCCCAAAAACATATATCAAAAGTTGGTAAATTCAGATACACCGGATCGGTTTGCCCGAAGACATATCTATCATTCGTATGTCTATCGCAAAGCCAGCAAAGCAAACGAAGAGTAAGCACGATTTTACCATGGTGCCTTGCTTTTTAGTGGCGGTCAGGTTCAGCCGTTTGATCGAATTCTTGCTGTGAATGCAAGTTTATTGGCTGGAAGTCAAAAAAAGTAATTCCAAAAATCATTAGTATTGGCCATTGTTCAACCCCAAAAGTTTATACCATGGCTAAAAAAAAGAAAAAAGTGTTGCGCTTCCGCGGAAATGAAGGAGGTGCAGTAGAGGAAAAGTTGGTGAAAAAATGGATCCAACAGCATGAAGATCATCATGTAACCAAAGCCCATTTCTTTGGTCGCGAGATCATCGAAAAAATATTGAGTCAACCCGACTGTGTGGGCATTCGAATCTACTACGCACTCGATGACGAGGGTCAAAAGCAATTAATCTTAGTCGGGTCTGATGAAAAAGGAAACAACCAATGGCCCAGCACAAAAACAAATCGTAGGAAAGGAGTTTTAGGCGATGGTGGTGGAAACAGTGCCGCCGACAGGTCATTACCTTGCCCACCAAATTGCCCTCCTGAATTATAACATTCAATTCTTTTTTGAGCCTTGGTGCTTTGTAGCAATTTGCGTAAGCTTTAATTGTTGATAAGCACCAAGGTTACTGGATAGACGGAAGTTTCAACTCAATCTTCATCAATGCAATCCGACTTTAAAATATTTTGGTTTTTTGCATATGCATCGATCTTTTCTTCGATTCTTCCGGTAGTACTTGGGAGTATTCAATTGAAGAACCGAAGCAATGATTTGAAATTGATTTCTATCCTTTCATTATTTGCCTTTTTTCTAGATATTCTCTCACTGAAAAAACCAATTCTCGCCAACATTTCAACGAACGTATATTTACTACTTGAATTTGGTATACTACTTTCAATCTATGCCAAAGCGATACAGTTGCTTTCAAAAGCCAAAGCCTTGTTTGTAATCGTCATTATTTGCTATTTAGGATTTTTTGTTACTGAGCTTTTACAAAGTTCAAAAGTCGAGATGAATTCATATACGCTCACTTTCACTTCTTTGTTATTCATTCTCTTTTCTGTCCGGTACTTTTATCTTCTGATACGCGAATTACCTACAGATAAAATTCAACAGCTACCGATGTTTTGGTTGAATACAGGCGTACTGATCTACTTCGCAGGCGGCCTCTTCTTATTTGCCATACGCAACTATGTGATCGCTGCATTTCAAGACGATCAAACTGTTTATTGGACCTTTCACAATTTTTTGAACGTTATAAAAAATATTCTGTTTGCCGTTGCCATGTGGCAGGGTCTTCGAGCACGCAAGTCTGTTTGATCTTCTTTATCTGAATTAAGCAATGAGGAGTTGTATACGACATGAGTCTACATGAATTTGCGTAGATTCAAGAGTCCTACAGGACTGCCTATGTTTTGGTTAAATACGGGCGTGCTTACCTACTTTGCGGGCAATCTATTTCTCTTTGCTATCCGCAATTATGTGATTATTGCCTTCAACGATAATCAAACTATGTATTGGAGTTTCCACAATTTTTTGAATATTGGTAAAAACTTACTCTTTGCAATTGCCTTATGGCAGGACCTTCGGAAACCCAAGCCTATCTGATCTTTGCCGTTGGCACGGTGGCCATGCTATTTATGGCAGGGGCTATTATCATTTTTGTTTCGTTCTATCAAAAGCGCATGCTCAATGAGCAGCTGCGTCGGCAAGCGATGGAGGCTGACTATCAGCGAAAGCTACTCGAAGCCCAACTGGAGTCGCAAGAACGCGAGCGTGCACGGGTTTCGAAGGACTTGCATGACGATGTGGGCCTTATGCTGCAAGCGTTGCGCACCACCACTTTAGCTGTTATCCATCAGGCACCGGAAGAAGACCGGCAAGAAGTGCAGCAAATGGTTTCGGAAATCACAGAGTCGGTTCGCAGAATATCCTGGGATTTGATGCCCTCCAGTCTGGAGCGATTTGGCCTGACTGAAACAATCGATGAGCTTTGTACGCGACTGAATAAGCGCGGATTGCCCGTACATTTTAGCCTAATAGGAGTAGCCCAAGCGCTCAGCAAACGAAACGAAGTGCTACTGTACCGCATGACACAAGAAATGGTGAACAATGCCTTAAAGCATGCCAAAGCCATCGCTATCGATGTTAGCTTACAGTGGACCGAGGATCAACTGCAGTTGCAAGTGACAGACAATGGGGTTGGCTTTGAGCTACCCACCAGCGTAAACTACTCGCCCATTGGTAGCGGGTTGGGTTTACTTAGTTTGAAAAGTCGTGCGGATTTATTGAATGCACAACTTACCTTTGAAAAAAATTCACCCTCTGGCACACGTATATCGGTAAATTTCCCCATCCCTCATGTCCAAAATTGATGTTTGTATTGTTGATGATCATCAGATTTTCCGCAAAGCCATGCAGCGGTTGCTGAAAACCTTTAAGCGAGTCAATGAGGTATTGGAGGCCGAAAATGGCCAGGCTTGCTTACAACTGCTCAAACAACATCAGCCGCAGGTATTGCTTCTGGATTTAGAAATGCCAGTGATGAACGGGGTGGACTGTGCCGAAGCCGTATTAAAAAAGTACCCCGATATAAAAATTATCATTCTGACGATGCATGATAGTGAAAAGTATATGCTCTATCTGATGGAGATGGGTGTTCATTCTTTTCTCTTAAAAAATACCGGGCCCGAAGAATTGGAAATGGCCATTACACAAGTAGTCGACAATGATTTCTATCACAATGAATTACTGAATAGTGTGCTGCGCAAAGGAATTCACCAGAACGGTATAAAGGTAGAAAAGCCGGCATTCGTCAAACTCGCCGATCTGACCGAACGCGAGCAAGAAGTGCTGCGTATGATTTGCCGAGAAATGAGTGTGAAGGATATGGCCCTGCAACTGGGGGTGGCCACCAGTTCTGTACAAACCTACAAGACCCGTATCATGGCCAAGTTGGGTATCAAAAACACCATCGGGTTACTTCGCTTTGCCCTTGAAACCGGGCTAATTTTATAAACCCCGCTTGTCGCTTTTTCGCTACAAAGTTGTCGCCTTTTTGCGACAAGCCATTTCCAAAAACCGCTAAATCAGTTCAAAATCGCATTTTTCAAAGTGACTGATTTTTACGCTCGCCCAAAATCAAAATTCCTTTTTACAATAGTCTGCATCTTCGGTACGGTTTAGGGTTTTTTTAATTACGTACAGATGAAGGTATTGGTAGTTCACCGGCAGGAAGACGTTCTCGACAGCATCACAAAGCAGTTGGCAAAGTGGCATGTAGAAACACATAACAACGGATTGGATGCTCTGTTGGCAGCGCGCGTTGAAGCATTTGATTTAATCTTATGCGGCAAAGACCTGCCGGTGGTTACCGGTATCGAAATGATTCGCTCCTTGCGAAACTTTGGACTAAATAAACTCACGCCCGTGATCTTACTGGCCGATGGAACAGAAAGCAAAGAGCATGCGCGTATTTATCAAATGCTCAACGTCAACTTACTGACGATGACTGAAATTGAAGAAATGAAAAACCTCCAAATAGAATGAATACAGTTGCTCCCCCGGCTAACTTCACCTATCAACTTGGCTTACTCCACTTTGTTCACGTGCTGATGGCTGCCGATGGCATCATACACCAACGCGAGCAAATGGTGCTGGAAGAAATCAAACGCGAAGAAAACATTTCGAGTGAATTGTTCGAAGAGTTTCGCTATTCCATTGCCGGTAAAAATGAGTTGCAGGTATTTCGTGAAGGTGTTGAGTTTCTCAATACCGTTTCTGATCAGGAGCGCCTATGCGCGCTGGTACACTTGTACCAACTGTCAGAGGCCGATCAGAATATTCACGAAGAGGAAGTACGCTTTTTGTTTAACTCGCTGAAGCAAACCAAGGTAGATTTCGAAGATGTGGTGCTTGCTTCGCGACTAGCAAAAAGCAAAAAATTATAACAGCCGCACCACAGGCGTGAAATGAGTGTGGACGGTCGGCTGATAGTCGGGCAAAAGGCAAACTGAATATACTATGTCACACTCCTCTTCACGGGGTTGGGTATCTTATTTACCTGATCCTCGAGATAAGCGCTACAATGCGCCCCGAAAGGTTTTTTGCAAACTCCCCTCCAGCATAAACTTAATCAAGCTCTGCCCTCCGGTTTACACACAGGACGACATGAATAGCTGCACGGCTCATGCCATTGGTGCAGCCGATCAATTTGAGCTGACCAGCGCCCTCAATCGAACTTATTTACTTTTTAGTGACCATAAATATGAAGCAAGCTGAAAATCAATCCATGCAAACCTGGGAATATCTGGAAGAGCAACACCGCACCTCCTTCAACCGCGAGTATGTGGCGTGCCACGAACCACACGAATTTAACTGGCTGGTAGAAAACGTAATGCAGGTATTGCCACATTTTCGTAAAAGTGTGGTGGAACGATCTATCGAAGAGGTATGCCAGGCTATGAAAAATACGCCCCGCAAACGCGCCGAGTTTTTTCAGCGCTTGCACATAACGTTGGAAAATCATAAATTATCTACGAAAGAGATTTTGAAGAAGGTGAACAAGCTTTAAACAACCAACGGAGTAAGCCGAAAATCCGAAGAAGAGTAAGCGGGTATGTTATTTTTCAAATTATAAACATAACAAGAAGTATGTGGGATTTTTTTATAGCATATTCGAAAAAAGACGAGGAACTTGCGCTGAAAATATATGATGAATTACAGCCCTCATTAAAAGTATTCATTGATTCTAAATGTATTCCGCTAGGAAGCGATTGGGACATTATTATTCCACAAGAACAGAGTCAATCCAAATGCACCTTGGCTCTCATTTCCAGTAATATACAGCAAGCTTATTATGCGCGTGAGGAAATAGCGAAAGCGGTCGTTCTTACGAGAGCTCAACCGGATATGCATAAACTTATTCCGGTTTTCATAGGTGAAGTTAGTCCTGAGAATATACCATATGGATTGAGATTAAAACAAGGGATATCAATAACTAGCACCAATCTCAAGGAAGTAAAAAAACAGCTAAGTAGTTTAATTACAGAAACGCCACTAAGGAATGAGGAAGCACAACATTATTTATCCAATTTTCCTAGAGGCCCTATGGTTCCCGCTAACCTTATAAAACGAGGAATTATTGAAGCTTATGCAGAGTTGCTCAGGCCATACGAGTTTAATCAGGTTATTTCAGAAGCAAATGCCTTCAGGCTTGAAGCTGATGTAGGCGTTTCGAATGTCACAACATTAAAGATTTATTCACTACCTCCCTATGGAACCGTACCTCCCCTACAATATTGGATTGAAGCTTTTAACGAAGCTCGTTTGCATGGCCCCAGAATGCTGGCTGCTTTATTGCAAGTTGTTCCCGATGATTACTTTTCAGATAAAGTTAAAAAGCAAAAAATAGAATTACTTCAAAAATTAATGCAATAGTTATGAAAACAAAATCATTATTTCAGAACGTGTTTTGGTCAGTCATAATGTCATTGACTATATTCTTCAATGCATTTTCACAAGTTTCTCATAATAACTCAGAGGCAATTGAATTACTAGCCGGTCTCTGCAATTCAGGTGTTGATAAAACAAGTTCAATGCTGGAAGAAATTGGATTCGTCGTTCCTTCAAATCTTAAGTCTGAATGGAAGGCTTTCCCAGCTATTAGAAAAATTGAAACAGCCTATTTTGCAGCCGAAAGCATAAGCAAAAAAAATGGACAACAAATGCTTGCCCTAATGTCGCAAAATCTAGCTCAACAATACGAATCAATCCATTTTGAGCCAGCTTTGAAGGATTTTTTAAAGGAAAAAATGAGTTATAGGTCATTACAATTTGGAACACTAATCGTTGATGTCGGGGAATCACCTTTAGATATAAAATTAAAAAATGCAATCTCTAGTATTTGTAAATATTCAGATGCCAACCTACTTGGTGGTGCTCAGGGTATTCTTAAACATAAATTCGGTTTAAGTGATGAGGTTTTGTATGATGTATTAAGAAAGGCCAGATCAAATACTGATGCATTGGCCATTGGACTAAGTAAAAGCAAAGTGCCTCCAAGCTTTCAAGAAAGATTAAAGGGAATCGTTAAGGAAATAACGTCATCATATGAAGCCGCTCGATATGATAAAGATCTACTAAAAGTATTGAATAAAGATACCCCTAAACCCCATGTACCAATCGCCGCGGTTAATGGGGCTAGAGGTAAATCTATGCAGGCAAATTTAAATAAAAGCTATAGAAAATTCCGCCAAATCAGCTACCCTTCAGGGTTTGCATTTAAAACTATGCGTGTCAATATCAGGGGATTTGGCGGAGTAATCTTTGGCAATGAGTTTATTAGTGATATAAATGTCCAACTAAATTCGATGCAATTTATCCCTGATAAGAACAATCAGAATATAGGTGTTTGGCAATTTATTTTTAGCGACAATTCTATAAAAACAATCTCACCAGTATTAGCTGAGGATCTTTTTATAGCTGAGCGCATAATTTTTGGAGTGAAGGATCACGATGTTTCATTTAATCATGGAGAAGGAGTCGGTCTAGTTGGCATAAGTGAGCCCTTACAATTTATGGATTCGAATTTTATGGTCAATAGGAGGTTTAAAATTATTACTCACCCGAGTTTATATAACCGAGAACTTGGCGCCTGCGCCGCCGCTGTAGATGCAATTCCTATTACGAAAAAAGGGCTACTTGAAAAGTTATCCAAAGAATTAGAAATTAAAGAACTGAATGAGTTTAAGGTTTGGTCACTTGATAGTGCAAGCACTTGGAAGATAACAGATGTACCGTTATCTATCTCTTTTAACGATCAAGATGAAATAGTAACAACAAGAATAGATTGTCCTTCTGGCGGGAATTGTAGAAATTCTTATCTTATGATGACAGGATTTTATGATTCAAAAGAATACCCAATAGAGGTGACGAGTTTTTATTCTGCTCTTCCAACGCTGACAAAATATAGCCCTGAGTATGCAAGAATAAATCAGTTTGCAAAGATTTTCACAATTATGAGATGGGCTACCTCTTTAGGAGTATCATTTCAGCATCCTTTGAATGAACCCAATATGATACAACACCTACCATACCTAATCATAAATGACTCTAACCAAAGCTTAGAAATTCCTAACGAAAATAAGCTATTTAGTTGCTGGAGTTTATACCGATCTAATTTAATCGAAATACTAAAAGAGAAAATAGGTGAAGGTGCTGATTTTAGTGACGTCACGCGTCTTATCGAGGAGATAAGTGATTTGCGTCAAAAACAATGGAACGCCATTCTTTCTAATCAATTAGATAAAATATGCGTATTAGAAGACGAAATCAAGAGTAAAGTAAGTTCCTCTTTAGTAAAGAAAATAAAGTATGATTATTTTAATGATCGTTCCTCTGAAGAAAAACTAGCAGATTTGGATAGCCTGAGCAAACTCCAAGATTCCGATAGAACAACTCTAACCGCATCCATGTTACTCTATAGGATTAGTATTGAATCTGAGGATATTAGACTTTTGTCCAACTCAAATTGCCAATATGAGAAAGGTTTTAATTATTGGTATCTAATTATAATTTTCATAGTTGGCATCATAGGTACTTATTTCTTATTTATTAGAAAATAAGATAATGTATAATTCATGCTCTTCATCATTCCTGTAGTACTTAGTTAAAATGAAATTTTCCTCAATCAAATTTTTGGATAAGATTCAAATGCTCTATGCAAACATAAGCCGGATTAAACTAAATGATCGAGTCGTCATAAAATAAAATAAACCCATGAAACGAATCCTCGCCCTTGATGGTGGTGGCATACGTGGTGCTCTCACCCTGGGCTATCTGCAAAAGATAGAAGATATACTCAAAGCAAAAAGCAGCGCCCCCTCCAACTTCCGCCTGTGTCAACACTTCGACCTGATCGGTGGCACCAGCACAGGTTCGATCATTGCCGCTGCCCTCGCCATCGGCATGCGTGTAAGTGAAATCAAAGAATTGTACTTTGAGCTGATAGGCAATCTTAAAAATGATCTGATTGGCAAACAGCAGCCGTTGATTTCGTATCTTCGCTATAACACCTGGCTGGAAGCAAACTCATTAAAGAATCTGGTGAACAAAACGTATTCATCGGAGCAAATCGCCGGTTTAGTAGTAATGAGCAATGCTGACAGTCGGTTTGAGTTATACAACATTGGCTGCGCTGCGGCCAATCAAGAGATAAGCGCCAATCAAATTTAACGAAGCCACTATGATTCCACACGAATGGTTACAATTTGCTCCTGCTCCAAGAACACTCGCACCCGGAGAAGTGTGGCACGTTTTTCTTTCCTATCGCTCCATCAATCGCCCATGGGCACTCAACCTATACGACATCTTAACCGAACTTGGATTTAAAGTATTTCTGGATCAATACGTGTTAAAAGCCGGCGATGTATTGGTCACTCGTCTCAATGAGGCGCTCAAGTCAAGTCAGGCAGGTGTGCTCATTTGGTCGAGCGATGCAAAAGATTCCGCATGGGTAATGGAAGAGTATGCAACGCTAGAAAGAAAAGCTAAAAACAACAGTTTTTTCTTTGTGCCTGTTAAAGTAGATCGTACTGAACTACCAGAATTTGCGGAAAACAAAATCTTCGTTGATTTCTCCAACTATCCGGATGGACCCAACGGTGGAGACCTTCTCCGGCTCTTGCATGGCATTGTAGGGCAGTCGCTGTCACCAGAGGCTGTACAATTTGCCAGTCAGCAAGATGAACAAGCCAAGCTGGCCATTGCACAGATCAAAGCAGCCATTAAAAATAAACAACCCCAGCGGTTGCTTGCCCTGTTTGAAGAAGGCACACTTCCTTTGCGCTCATCACCATCGCTGGGCTGTGCCATCGTAGATGGACTCATTAAATTAAAGAACAACGATGAGGCGTTGCAGGTGGCCGATAAAATTATAACTCAGTTTCCTAAGTCCATACGCCCTAAACAGTTGAAGGGTTTGGCCCTTGCACGCAGAGGGAAGCCCGGTGATTTAGAACAAGCACAAGAAGTACTCGGCACCTTGTATTTGCAGAACAATCTCGATCCTGAAACGATGGGCATTTATGCCCGCACATGGATGGATCGCTACCAAGAATCCAACGACTTAGACGATTTACGCCAATCCCGCGATTTGTATGCAGAGGCATTTGAACGCTCGCCCGATGATTATTATACGGGCATCAACGCTGCGGCAAAAAGCATTTTCATTGGTACAGATGAAGATGTTGCCAAAGGTATTGCGTATGCCAGCCGGGTGGAAAAACTAGTGGGCACCACGGCCACACCCGATGACTACTGGAAAACAGCCACCGTTGCCGAAGTACTTTTGATTCAAAAAAAGTATGCTGAAGCCGCTGCCATGTATACTAAAGCCATTGGGTATGCCCGTGGCGAACGCGGCAGCATTGAGTCTAGCCACCTACAAGTAAAACGCCTGCTTGAAAAATTGCGGCCATCGCAACAAGAGGTAGAGAGTTTTCTACGTGTCTTTGAATAATTGTGCTCTGTTGATTTTTGATCTGATTTATTTTAAGTAGAGTAAGAAAATCATAGTTAACAAATTGAAATAGCTCATTCAATCAAGAAACCAAAATTAACAATGCCCGTGGGCAAGCCATCAACTAAGTCTTACTTCAAATAACCTATACAACCTTCTCTCCAACCAAACCAATCAATCTATGGAAGACTTATCAAAGGTTTTTAATCCGGTGCCTGAGTTGCTCCGCGATAAAATGCTAAAGGAAAAAGATTTACTCACCAAACCCACCGAGTTAAAACCCGAGCAGTCCTACCCCATCGATCTGGGCGATATTACTTTTTCCATTGGGATGCAAGAAAAGCTGAGTGTTCAATTATTCAACGATGAAAATGATGAAGACCCAGAAGGTTTTATTTCAGCTTCTGCCTCCACACCCATTCAATTCAATCCGGCCTCACAAGCGTATTTAAAATACCAATTTGGTCTATTGCCCAAAGCAAATGTCGCAGGAACCATAAATGATTTGGGCTTCAACTTAGAGGCAAGCGCATCTGTGAAAGCGGCATATTACAAACCACATGCCAACACAGAAATTATCAAGCAGGCTTTTAAAACAGATATTTCACAAATTGCTACTATTTTCAAATGGAAAGATATTAGAGATTTAGTGGCTGGTGAGGCGGTAACGTTTCAGGCGGGTGGCAAGCTAAGCGCTGGTTTAAAAATAAGTTGGTCAAATATTTTTGCGCAAAGTCTGAGCGCGCTCTCCAGTACGCTACCCAAACCCATTACACTGGACATTAAGTTAAGTCCCGAATTCGCCGCCAGTTTTCAAATTACAGTTTCGGATGAGTTCTCGTATTGCGTCAAGCGCCTGCAAACGAATCAGCTTCTTATTTCGGTAAGTAAAATTCAAAAGACCGATACAAACAGCAGCGTGGGTGTTTCGGTATCAGCCTCGTTGACCTCCAGCGATGTAACAAAGCCACTGAATGACCTGACTGATGAAGTGATTCTGAGCATCACAAAATATTCAAAGTCGGCAATCGATAAAGCCGTTGAAGCCGCCAAGAATAATTCGGCATCGAGCTCGCAACGAACTCTGCTGGATGAGGTTGCTAAGTTGTTTGGTCTTTCGGGTGCTGCGGATTTACCTGCGAAAATAGAAGAACAACTAAAAAAATTGGGCGATAGTCTGAAAGACAGTATTAAAAAGACAGCCGAACTAAATGCGAAGCTTTCGTTCACCTACCAGTACGAACGCATTCAGGAAGACAAAGAGTTGCTGCTGATGGAAATTCCGGATGACACACTGAAAAGCTCTCATCCCAAGCTACTCCGATTTCAACTGAGCGAATTCTTAAATCAATACATCGATGGTAAACTGACCGGTGCCACGTTGAAATCATACATCAATCAAACTTCATTGATCATTAAAAAATCGTGGGGATTTGGACTGAAGTTATTTGGGAACGAATTACTCAAGAGCAAAGATTTTGACACCCTCAAGTCAAGCGAAGAAACCAATGCACTGCGCATTCACAACGGCCATAAAAAAATTAATCAACAGCGGGGAGTAGGCTACTCGTGGAAACTGGGTAAAGGAGAAGGCAAATGGTTGACCGAGTTAAATGCACGTATGCAAAACTATTCGGTAGGATCTGATCCTCTCTTCTCGGAAGTAACCCTTTCGTGGTATCTCAACATGGTAGTGAAAGATAGCCGGGTCAACGAAGATGACTTGAGAAGGTATTTGGATATGGCTGTGCTGTGGGGCGCGGTGCAGCAAC
>VYKN01000021.1_pt1 | contig 85019 bp, 70 predicted proteins | sample 5114581 | NCBI WGS metagenome assembly VYKN01 (sample SAMN12291810, study PRJNA351875) | freshwater metagenome | isolation source: freshwater lake | place: USA: Michigan, Baker Lake | collected 2011-08-08
TCACCGGTCGCACACCTCTGCCTCCGCTGTGGAGCATCGGCTACCAACAGTGCCGCTACAGCTATTATCCTGACAGGGAAGTGTTGCGCGTGGCCGAAGGTTTTCGTGATCGCGACCTGCCGGGCGATGCTATTGTACTGGACATCCACTACATGGATGCCTACAAAATTTTTACGTGGGATAAAGAAACCTTCCCCGATCCGAAAGGTCTGATTGAAAAACTGAAAGCGATCGGCTTTCACGTGGTGGTGATGTGCGACCCCGGAATTAAAATCGAAGCGGGATATGAAGCGTACGAATCCGGAAAGAAAGAAGGCGTGTTCATTAAATATCCCGATGGCACCGAATACAGTGGACAAGTGTGGCCGGGCTGGTGTCACTTCCCCGACTTTACGCGCGAGGAATCGCGGAAATGGTGGGCCGACCACTTCAAAGACTATGTAGCACTTGGCGTGGATGGATTCTGGAACGACATGAATGAAATTGCTACGTGGGGAAACATGTTGCCCGATTTGATGGAGTTTGATTTTGACGGAAGGAAGTCCACCACACGTGAAGGAAGAAACCTTTACGGAATGATGATGGCGCGCAGCACCTACGAAGGCACGAAAAAATTAATGAAGAAGCGTCCATTCAACCTAACGCGCTCAGGCTTTGCCGGCATTCAGCGGTATGCTACCGTGTGGACAGGCGATAACGTGGCGTATGATGGTCACATGATGGCGGGGGTTCGTCTGGTGAATAGCATGGGCCTTTCGGGAATGGCGTTTACCGGATATGACATTGGCGGTTTCGTAGGCAATGCGGATGAAAAACTATTTGCACGCTGGTTGTGTATTGGTGCCTTCTCTCCCTTCTTCCGCGGCCACACGATGATCAACACGCGCGACTCGGAGCCGTGGGCGTATGGCGAAAAGGTAGAAGAGATTTCGCGCAACTACATGAAACTGCGTTATCGTTTATTGCCCTACCTATACTCTTTGTTTCATGATGCGGCTAAAACAGGTATGCCGATCAACCGAAGCCTTGCAATCCCGTACACCTTCGATGAAAAAATTTACGATCACCAATTCCACAACCAATATTTGTTCGGACCCGCTCTGTTGGTGGCACCCGTAGAAAGCAACAAAGACTTTCTGAAAGTGTATCTGCCGCAAGGCAATTGGTATGATTTACTAACCGATCAAGCTTACCATGGCAATCAGGAAATGATTGTGGAAACACCGATCGACAGACTGCCGGTGTATGTGAAAGGATCGTCCATCATTCCGATGCGCGAGAAAGCCGGAATCACCACGCAAGATACCGGCGACACTTTAGAGATTCATTTGTATAAGGGAGAGATCAACAACGACTTCACCTTGTATGAAGACGATGGCATTTCATTCGACTACGAAAATGGCGCTTTCGCGAAACGAAAAATTGCTTACGCGGCTCAAGAGAAAGAGCTAGTGATTCACGAGCAGGATGGCACCTACCAAACACCTTACAAGAAAGCGAAAATCTATTTCCATGGGTTCGCCTCCTTGCAAAATGTATGGATCAACGGTGCTGCTCAACCACTGGAGTGGAAGGAATACCGCTTCATCAACCCGATGAAACATTACGATCCGGTAGGCACCCCTCCGGAAGGACCTAAAATCAATTTACCTTTTGTTACATCTGTTTATGCAACAACCAAAATTTTCATTCGCTGGAATAGTTAATATCCTAGTCGTTGGATTGCTGATTACATCGTGCGATCCTCCGGCACCCATTCGGTTTACCGATGAAGGATTGATCACCGGCCAGGCTTCGCCTATTCTCATTGAGCCTGATACCACGGTGGTGAATCTGGAAGATTATGTGCTCAATATATCAGCGATTGACTCTGTTAGTTTGCCAACGGGTTTGTCATCTGTAAGAAATCAATCGGAAGTAAAAGTGTTTGGCACGATGGCTTCTAAAATCGGTACGCTGAAAATATGGAGCCACGGACAAGCCTGCGGCATTCCTTTACAAAAAGTGAATAAGACGAATGTGCGTTTCAGCTGTCGCGGTAACGCAACGGAAGTAAAAACGAAAGGTGAGTTCAACGCCTGGAATGCGAGCTCATCCATCTTTACCAAAACAGGCGATCAGTTTGAGTTATCGATGTATCTCACGCCCGGCAACTACCAATACCTCTTCGTCATTGATGGCAAAGAAGTGCGCGATCCCGCAGCCAAAGATTCCATGGACAATGGCATGGGCAAATACAATTCGCTGTTGAGGATACCTCGCCCCGATCCCGCCAAGGTGGTTCAAGTTGTTACTAAAAGTTTTACACCCTCCACGATTACCGTAGCACTCACGCATCCCGCCAAGGAAGTAACGGTGTATTGGAAAAACTTTTTGCTGGAAGGAAAGTCCCTTCAGCAAACCGATGAGGAGTTAACCATCACCATTCCGGCGCAAGCCAAAGAAGAAGACAGAAGTTTTATTCGCGTGTGGGCCGCCAATGACGAAGGCATTTCCAACGATGTGCTGATTCCCTTGCAAAAAGGAGAAGTGGTACAGAAAGCTTCTCAACTCACGCGACAAGATAAAGAAACGCAGGTGCTTTATTTTATGATGATCGATCGTTTCCAAAACGGAAATCCGACCAACGATGAGCCGGTGAAAGATCCTTCCATCTTACCAAAAGCCAATTATTACGGTGGTGATATTGCCGGAGTAACTCAAAAATTAAAAGATGGATATTTTCAAAAACTAGGCATCAACACCTTGTGGCTCTCTCCTATTTCGCAAAATCCGAAAGGCGCGTATGGAAAATATACTGATCCTGCCACTACCTTCTCTGGCTATCACGGCTATTGGCCGGTGTCGCTGCAACAAATTGACTATCGGTTTGGCACGAAGGCCGAGTTGGAAGAACTATTGGCGGAAGCCCACAAACAAAACATCAATGTGATTTTGGATTATGTGGCACACCATGTACACAAAGAACACCCGCTGGTGAAGTTGAAACCGGAATGGTTTACACCGCTTTATTTACCCGATGGCACAATCAACACCGAGCGCTGGGACGATCAGCGTTTGACGACCTGGTTTGATGTGTTCATGCCTACGCTTGATTTGCGCAAGCCGGAAGTAGTAGGCCCGATGACGGACTCTGCGATGTTTTGGCTGGAGAAATACGAGTTGGATGGCTTTCGTCACGATGCATCGAAACACATTGATCTACTTTTCTGGCGCGAGCTGACCAAGAAAGTGAAATCAAAAGTAAAACGGCCGATTTATCAGATTGGCGAAACGTATGGCAGTCGCGAGTTGGTGAACAGTTATGTCAACACCGGCATGCTGGACGCGCAGTTTGACTTTAATGTGTATGATGACGCCGTGAATGCCTTCGCCCGCAACGAGGTGCCCTTTACACGCATCACCAATTCCTTAACAGAAAGCTTAAGTTGGTTTGGTGATCACAACCTAATGGGCAACATTACCGGCAATCAGGATCGTGCACGATTTATCTCGTATGCCGATGGCTCTGTGAAATTTGATGAAGATGCGAAGCGAGCCGGATGGAAACGAAAAATCGAAATTCAAGACACTATAGCGTATCACAAGTTGCAAGCCCTTACGGCTTTTATGATGACGATTCCCGGAGTACCGGTGATTTATTATGGCGATGAAATTGGCGACCCGGGTGGCAACGACCCCGACAACCGTAGAATGATGCGCTTCGAAAACTTAGCCGCACACGAACTGGCTACCCGAGCAATTACTGAAAAGTTAGTGCAGTTGCGGAGAAGCAGTTTGCCTCTTGTGTATGGCGATTTCAACTGGGTGCAGATTGAAGATAAACTGTTGGTCTACAAGCGCAGCTACTTTAGCGATAACGTGTATGTATTGTTCAACAAATCGGGCGAGCCGAAGCAAGTGGAGTTAAAAGACGTAGGTGCCCAAGCCACGGCTCAATTTGGTAGCCAATTGCAGTTTGAAAATCAGCGCACAACCCTTACCTTAAAGCCGTATTCGTTTGAAATCATTACTTCTACCTCTACTACATCGAACTAACATGGCTTCATCTACCACACCCACAGTAAAACCGCAGCTAAGTTTTTGGCAAATCTGGAACATGAGCTTCGGCTTTCTGGGCATCCAGTTTGGCTTTGCTTTGCAGAACGCAAATACCAGTCGGATTTTTCAAACCCTAGGAGCTGAACCGGAAAGTCTGGCTCTCTTTTGGTTAGCCGCGCCTGTTACCGGATTGTTAGTACAACCTATTATTGGCTTTTATAGCGACAGAACGTGGCACCCGAAATGGGGCCGCAGAAGACCTTACTTTGCCATCGGCGCAATATTAGCATCCGTGGCATTATGCGCCATGCCTAACTCCGCAAGCCTTTGGGTGGCCGTGGGTATCTTATGGTTAATGGATGCATCTATTAACATTAGCATGGAACCATTCCGAGCGTTTGTGGGTGACATGCTTCCGGCAAGTCAGCGAACCACCGGTTTTGCCATGCAAAGTTTCTTTATCGGAGTAGGTGCCGTTATTGCATCGCAACTTCCATGGATTTTTAATAATTGGCTCGGTGTTTCTAATCAAGCTGAACCAGGTGAAATTCAGGATTCGGTGAAGTACTCATTTTATGTAGGGGCATTTATGTTATTCCTTGCGGTGATGTGGACGGTGTTTTCCACCAAAGAATATCCGCCCGAACCACACCATGAAGAATTGAAAAACAGAGGCAAGAGAATGATTGATGATCCGGAGGGAACGAAAACTAAACTTCAAAAAGTCGGAGCTTTCCTTTTGCTTGTTGGTATCATTTTGACTTGGCTTATTAACTACTTAGAATTATCGGGTGAGCTCTATGTACTCAGCGGCGGATTTACTGTCTTCGGAATTGTGCATCTGTTAGCCGTACTCTATATCCACCAAGGCAGATCGTATCTGGGGCTGGTACACATTGTGAAGGATTTCAATTCCATGCCCAAGACGATGGTCGATTTATCGTACGTGCAATTCTTTTCCTGGTTTGCGCTTTTCTCGATGTGGATTTATGCAACTCCGGCTGTGACTAGCTATATCTACAATTCAAATGATCCTACATCTGTTGCATACAATAAAGGTGCTGATTGGGTAAGTTCATTGTTTGGAATCTATAACGGTATTGCTGCGATTGCTGCGTTGTTCCTTCCCATTATTGCGAAGTATACAAGCCGCAGAGTAACCCATTTCATTGCGCTGACATGCGGTGGCATTGGTTTAATATCGATGTTCTTCATCACCGATCCGGATATGCTTTTGTATTCGATGGTGGGTGTGGGTATTGCATGGGCAAGTATTCTCTCAATACCATACGCAATGCTTTCGGGATCTTTGCCACCTCAAAAGATGGGATACTACATGGGGGTTTTCAACTTCTTTATCGTGATACCGCAGATCATTGCCGGAACCATTCTCGGATTCTTGTTGAAAACTGCCTTTGGTGGGCAATCGATTTACATCTTGGTATTCGGTGGTGTTTGCATGCTGATTGCCGCACTGCTGTCATTGAAAGTGAGATCAACAGAAGAGGTGACAGTTTGAGAGCAGAACTAACTTAGATGGAATGAAGAAGTATTGGCTCTTGATGGTTTGTTTTCCTTTCGGAGCGATCGCTCAGGATTTCACTGCCTTTCAATCACAACTCAATCAACTTCATGATTCGGTTGTCTTTCATCAATTTCAAACTCAGGGAAAACTTCCTTTAGTTGTTGAAGACTCTGTAGCATTTGTGTACTTCGGCAAAGCCAAGTCCGTAGCCTGGATGGGCGACTTCAACGGTTGGGGCTACGACCAAAAATTTCAAAACAAAGGAAAAAAAGTAGGCGATCAACTTTGGGTACTTAAAACCCGATTCCCAAAAGACGCACGGCTGGATTACAAAATTGTGATTGATGATAACCAGTGGATTTTAGACCCGTCAAACCCGCACCAGCAATGGAGCGGCGTAGGTGGCGGCAGCCCGAATTCTGAATTGCGCATGCCGCTGTGGAAAGAAGCAGTCGAATTACAGCCACAACCTCATGTAGCCAAAGGCTCCCTGCAAACCGATGTGCTTTTCAACAGTCGCATTTTGAATTATCAAATTACCTACAGCGTTTACCTTCCATTCGGTTACGAAAAAATGGGGAAGTTGCCTGTGATGTACGTAACGGACGGCTATGAATACCTCCACCCTCGCCTTGGAAATATGGTAACGGTAGTCGACAATCTGATTGCCGAGAAAAAAATCAAACCGATCGCCGTAATCTTCGTCGATCACCGTGAACCCATCAATCGTTCGAATAACAAGCGCATGCAAGAGCTGGCCATGAATAGTGCCTACCTTGACTTTTTTATCAAGGAATTTTTACCGGCAATCGAAAAGAATTATCCGGTAGCAACCGAAGCTACCAACCGGGGCATCATGGGCACGTCCATGGGCGGCTTAACCGCTACCTACTTTGCATTTACCAAACCAGAAGTATTTGGCTTGGTGGGCATTCAATCGCCTGCCTTTTGGACAAAGCCACAGATCTATCAATTGTGTGCCAATCCGGCGAGCCCGAAAATGAAAGTATCAATGACCTCCGGTCTGATCAACGACACCAGCAAGGAAAGTCGTAAAATGAAGGAGGTGCTTCAGGCAAATAGTTGCGTGTACCATTATCGCGAAGTAAATGAGGGACATAGCTGGGGCAATTGGCGCAACCTGATTGATGATGTGCTGATCGACTTGTTTGGTCCGGCTAACTGATTTTTCATTTCTCAATTTACCCGTTAGATTTGTCGTCCAAACCATCACCTCCAACTCGCATTCCAATGAAACTACGTTTGATTTTAGGCGTATTTGCCCTCTTGTTTCTGTTAGACAGTTGCTCCAGCGGCAAAGCTGCGCTGAAGCAAGGCGACTATTACGAGGCTGTGTTGGAATCGGTAAACCGGCTTCGCTCAAAACCTGACCATAAGAAAGCCACTGCCGTGTTGACGCAGAGTTATCAACTAGCCGTAGACTACATTCAGGCAACCATTCAAAATGGGATAAACTCAGACGATCCACGCAAGTGGCGTAATGCCGTGGCCGGATACCAGAAAATCAACTACATGAATGATCAAATCAAAACCTCGCTCGGGGCGATGAAGATCATCACCAATCCGGTAACCAAATACAAAGAACTGGCCGAAGCAAAAAACAAAGCAGCAGAAGAAAGTTATCAGGCCGGCATTCAATCGATGATGCGCAGTGGCCGCGACGATGCCAAGCAAGCGTATTTCAATTTCAAAGAAGCGAATGATTATGAACCCGGCTACAAAGAAGTAGTTGAAATGATGACACAGGCTGAGTTCATTGCCACCCTGCGGGTAGCCTACGAAGAGATTAACACCTCGCGTGTAAATTATGGCAGCTTTCAGCCCATCATTAACGGAATGCAGCGTCAGTTTTTGTCCTTTCGCCCCATTACTCAACGTGATACGGTACCACCCCACCAGAATTTGCGCATCATCTTTAATAACTACCGCATGGACAACCAGCCGCAGCTTTCTTCGCGCGTTGAAAATTTGCAACGCGATGTAAAAGTGGGCGAGAAAAAATTGCCCGACGGCAAAATGCAAGATGTGATGGAAACCGTAAAGGCTACCATTACCTACTACACCAAAACCAAACGGGCGACCAGCAACGCAACGGTTACGGTAACCGATGTTAGCAACAACAGCATTTTAATGAACAACACGGTGGAAGGAAACGCACAATGGCAACACACCTGGGCCACATTTAAAGGAGATAGCCGCGCACTCAACAACGATCAGCTTAATCTGACCAAACGCGGAGATGCTTATCCAAAAGATGAAAATTTATACGAACAGGCCATTTCGAACCTTAAAAACAATCTCACGCAACAATTGAACGGGTTCTACAGCCGCTATTAGTAACTACCCCGACAATTCACCCTGTTTTTATAAACCATTTTCTCTCCAACTAGGTTAAAGGGGCACAAGCTCAATAACTATGGATCAGAAAATAGAAGTAGCAACATTTGGCGGAGGTTGCTTTTGGTGCACCGAAGCCATTTTTTTACGCATGAAAGGGGTTTCTAAGGTCGTTTCCGGGTATAGCGGCGGCAAAATTAAAAATCCAACCTACCGCGAGGTATGCACCGGACTTACCGGGCATGCCGAGGTAATACAAATCACATTCAATCCGGAGGTTGTTTCATATGAATCGCTTTTGGAGGTTTTCTGGAACACCCACGACCCAACTACGCTCAACCGCCAGGGGGCCGATGAAGGCACACAATACCGATCGGTTGTATTCTACCACTCCGAAGAGCAGCGCCTGACAGCAGAACGGTACAAAAAGCAATTAGACGACTCGCATGCGTTTAAAAACCCTATTGTAACCGAAATCAGCCCGCTTACTAATTTTTATGCGGCCGAAGAGTACCATCAAAATTACTTTGAATTGAACCCGAATCAGGGCTATTGTCAATTTGTGGTACGGCCCAAGGTAGAGAAGTTCAAAAAACAGTTTGACACGATGCTGCATGCGTGAGAACGGAAGGGGCGTTTGGTAGACAAAAAAATATTTTTGGTAGATCGAAACCTCCTAAATGCAATCACGTTCAATTACACAAGAGTAGAGTAATTCTCTCATAGGTTTAGGTTTAGGTAACAAAAACCCCCTCAGACGGAGGGGGTTTTTGTGTTTGTGTTCAATCTTGTTTTACTGAAAAGGCAGGGCAACTTAAACTCCTCCACATTACTTATTCAGAAGAGGCAGCTTTGGCAGATTGTTGCCTTTCACCTTTCTTAATGAATCCTCGTGGGCCCGATAAAATTCAACTTCGGTATTCTCTAATCGAAAGAAACGATAACGATAAGTATACTCACCCACTTCAAAAATCTTTACCGTTCCATTTTGCCTATAAAAAAATATAGTATCCTGAGCATTCATTTCTAAATGACATGTGTCACGTTCGTTACAACGAAAAGATTTGACATACCGATTAATGAATATATCCTCTCTTTGATTCCCAACAATTAGGTCAAGTATTTTTAAAGTATCATTATCAGTTTTGCTAATGGTATAACTTGTACTATACTCGTCTTTAATCCGCTGCCACAATACCCAATCATTTACATTGTTACCATGCAACAATTCCTTACTGGTGTTTTCAAGCGCAAGATGCCAGCGAGCTTGGCAACCACCAACTAGCATGGCTCCAACGAATAATTGATATAGAAGTAATCGATTCATATTTTCCCTAAAAAATACTATCCTTACTTCCCTGCTTTTTACAGCTTAGCATCAAGTGAGTAGTTGGCATCCATTTGAGAGAACCCAATCAACTTTGAAAATCTTCTCGCCTTATAAAGTTTCTTAGATATTAAACAGTACTTATATTCGTACTGCGCGCTATCCTTCTCTATAAAATCTATAAGCGAGTTTCGTTTGAAGTACTCATTTAAACTGACGCTATCCTTAAATGGAACATGGATGTGCTTACCCGTAATTCGATTCGACACTACTTTAATCATAACTGTTGTGTCAGAAAACGCTTTGGCGTAGACATCAAAATCCTTCCAATAATTATAACCTTTATCGATAAGAACCTTTTCATCAATATAATGGTCGTCATTAGTCTTGCAGGCAAAAACGATCATGGCAATTAATATGTATCTCATTCGATTGGTAATTTAATAAATGTCTACATCGATATCTATTCACGTCAGCTCTTATTGATTAAGGCTATAGATAATTTAATTTCTGAGAACGTACAAATCTCACTTTTCTGTCTTCTATGCTAAACAAGAATACCTCACTCATTCCAAAATCAGGTCTTTTATCATAGCTTGCTTCATTCTTTGACTTCATTCGAATAACTTCTACAAAAAACTCTCCGCCTCTCATCTCAGAAAAGAAAATTTTGACATTTGACAAGCGCAATTTGCTTCCAAATTTTATCAGCGCCGAATCACGCTTTAGCACAACATTTTTGGGATTAGTTGAATTTTTTATCTTTTGGTCTGTCCCTAACAATTGCGCATAAACTTCGAATGATATTATCTCTGATGAAATATTAAAATTATCTCTTTTCAGGGCTTTTTGCTCAACCGATGAAATAACCTTAATAGTTTGAATTGCCTCTATTGCAAATATTTTATCCAACGAATTCTCTTGTGCTTTACCCATCAAGGTAATAAAGAGAAAAAGTAATCCTAATTGAATAGCTTTCATAACTCAAAAATCCAATAATGCTTTTTCATTCTTCATCATCTTCCTCTCTACACGTTAGAAACACAAAATCTAAAAACAGATATTTTGGAGCACTACACAAAAGCCTATCAAAAAAGAAAACAGCAGATCAAATGACTTGCTGTTTTTACTTTTACGTCTCCAGTTGGCAATTGAAAATCAATCACTTACAAACCCAATTCTTCAAATATTACATTTTGATACACTACACAATTTTTGAATCTTTAAGGTAAAACGTAACTAGCAATACATAATTTCCGATTAAAAGGAGTTCTAATATGAGATTATTTGCATGATCTATGAACATTTCAAAATAAAACCCCAAAAAAAGTAGGCTTAGTAACACTGAGAACAACTCGAATTTAACTGAGCGATTTTTAAATAGGATAAAATCTGAAAACAGAAGTACAAACAAGTTTATACTAAAAAGAATTGAGATATAAAATTCTGAAGGCAAAATCTGATTTAAAATAATAAGTACAGATTGCCAAATGTAAATTATATAAACTACTACCTTATTGACGATTCTGTTATTCATCTGATTTACTAAGTTGTGGGCGGGGTGCAGCTCCTATCGCTGCCACTCGAGTTTACCTTACGTCTATACTAAACTTAAACTTTTTCTCTTCTGGTTGCAAAAAAAATACTCAAACCTGCTTCAAGTAGTGCGTACACATCTCCTACACTCCATATCAGCATTTCTGTAACACTAAAGCCAATATGAACACTTTACGCTATTTATAAACCTCTTAAAACAAAAAGGGTGATGATTATTCCATCCTTTTTGGTCATCTTTTATTGTCATCGAATTCCTATGCATTGACTTTCAAAACTTTAATTATCCGTCAGCATTTCTGGTGCATTACCCCCAGTACATTACCTACAGGTCAGCATCAAGAGAGTAGTTTGCATCCATTTGCAAAAATGAAATCCTGTTTGAAAATCGCATTACCTTATAAAGTTTCTTGGATTTTAAACAGTACTTATACTCATATTGCGCACTATCTTTTTCGACAAAATCAACTAGCGCTTTTTTTGTAAAGTAATTTTTTAACTCCACGCTATCGATAAACGGTAATTTAATGTACTTTGACTTTATTCTATTTGAATCTATCTCTACCATAACAATCGTGTCGGAAAACGCTTTAGCGTAGACGTCAAAATCCTTCCAATATACATAGCCTTGATTTACCATTATGTTATTGTCAACATAGTCTTTATCATTACTTGTACATGAAAAAACTATAAGTGTAAGTAATAGATATCTCATATTATTTATTTGTTACAGGGCTGTATGCTAATCTGGTCACAACAGGTTTGTCACCTGGCCCGACTGGCCCGACCTTTCCTGAATAGTAGGTCTGTATTACTATTCCACCTTGGGCAACCTCTGCTGGTGTTGGAACATAGGCACCTATCAAATATTTGATGCCATCTATCGCTTTTTCAATAATTCGTTTCCCTCCCGTAGGTATAATGTCGGTTAGGTTGCTTATCGCTTCGTTTGTTTTGTTTACGATGTCCTGACCAGCGGCGGCAGAAAAATCAATATCTTTATCAAAATTGAATTTTGAAATCTCCTTTACATCTCTCGCAAAGTTGGGCGCTAACTCCATTACTTGGCAATTGGACAGTAAAACTATTCCTTTGCCCAAATCTACCTCGCCACTAAAATTGGAAATTTCTCTAAATCCACTTTCACCTTGAAGCATTTGAAGTGTTCTTTCTGTAAAGGAGGAGCTCACTATCCTTCCATTACCATCAATTAAGACTGTGGTAGTAGATACAGTCGTGGTTATATCGCCACTTGGTTTTGGGCCATTATCTGTAAGTGTAAAATCGTTTGATACTGTACGAACAGATTCTGAAGTTACTTCCGTAACAAGGCCAAGTTCTTCAGTGCTGACAGATCTTACGGTTGTTGTTTGTCGGGTGACATCGTACTGCCCAGAACCCTCCGTACCAGAAGATGTAGGCGATAAATGCGCAACAGAAAGGTATTTCAAAGCAGCTTTGGTAGCCTCATTCGGTTCCATTCCATCAGGGTCAATGTAGCGCTGTGGATTATCAAAGGCATAATTGTATGGACTCCACCTCCTCATCTTCTCCGCCAAAGGATCAACCGCCATCCATCGTGCAATGGCAGGGTCATACATCCGTGCCCCATAATCCAGCCATCCTAAATTCATCTCATCCTGCAATTCTTTGCCATTGTACATAAAACGCTGCTCGGTGGCCCCTTGTCTTTCCCCCGCTCGAAAAGTCAACCCAAACGGCAAATAGTCCGTGGCGCTTACAAATCTGCCCGGGGGTGTAGCTCATCACAATATCATCAAAGTATACATCCAGCTTTGATAATTAAGTTACGTTTATGAATCAGCATTTCTGTAACGCTACAGCCAATATCAAAACTTTACGTTATTTATAAGTCTCTTAAAAGTTAAAAAGGATGGCCAATTCCATTCATCTTTTCTTAAACTTAAACTCAAATTACATATGACTTGACTTTCAATGCTTACTATCAAGTAAATGAGATAAAGGAAAATAGATTAATTACTAAATGTAGAATAAAACTATACCCGACACCTAAAATTACTCTTGCATAAGTCAATGTAATAGTTATTAACAGAGTTACTATAAGAAGAATCAAATAAAAATTTTTATCAACAACTACATTCAGCAATATGTATGAGACATTAATCACAATACTGGCCAAAAAAAATAAAAAATAACGATCATTTATATATTTTTTTAGTCGATCTTCCTCAATATTATCGATTATAATATAGGCAAGCAGAGATATTAATAAAAACAACATTATTGAATTCGTTAATTCATTATGATTTTTATAAATCAAATAACCACATGCAGAAATTATTGACGCTAAAAATCTATTCTTCGAAGGAATTAACCAAGCTCTAAATGCCAATTCGTTCAATATTGAACCTATTATGCAAACTCGAACAAATGCAGAGAAAGATAAATCATCAAATGATAATCTAGTTAAGTCAAACCCTGCGATTAATTGTAACGATAGTTCAATAGAAAGTATAATTAAAAGAAACAAAAGAAATGTAACCAGTTTCTTAACGACCGATCTATCAATAGATAGTCTTATTCTGCGCGGGTCTATTATAAGAATCATTTTTATCATAGCTTAATTAATGTGGAATCCTAGATATCAAACTATCCCTTTCTCTTTTTAACTTATTAATTTGATTCTGCAACTCAATAATCTTCCTCTGTGCTTGTTCCATATCCTTATCAGACTTACTTTCAGTCATTGCCTTAGGTAAACCTTCTAAAGGACCGTCTTTTTTTTGCTCTTCCACTTGATTATAAGGTTTTAAAAAGCCTTCATAGAATTTATTAGCAAAACTTAAAGAAAATTTGTAGGCACCGACTCCGCCTATGTCTGTTGAAATGATCGCCAATGCATTACTTGCTTCTTTACCTATGAAACTACCGAATAGTGATTCAGTTGTAGTACCTCCCTTTAGAAAATTCATAGATAACTGCCTACCATCTTGATCCTTTATAACTTCGATTTTACATTGTGTAATAGTTTCCGTTGAATTAGTTGCAATGTTTCCTTTGTTATCAATAGTGGAAGTCGTATTTACTACTACCTGCGTCAAACTTGTAACTTCTGATATTGTTCCATCAGCATTTTCCGTTTTGATTGGATCAGTCGCCGCATAAGTTGTATATTTTTCCACAATAGTAACCGTCCCATCTTCATTAAATGTTCTACTGATTAGCTCATGTTGCGGCTCTTGTTGTGGCTCTTGTTGTTCGCCCCCTGAAACCGAAGATGTAGACGATAAATGCGCAACCGAAAGGTATTTTAAAGCAGCTTTGGTAGCCTCATTCGGTTCCATTCCATCCGGGTCAATGTAGCGCAATGGATTATTAAAGGCGTAATTGTATGGACTCCATCTCCTCATCTTCTCCGCCAACGGATCAACCGTTCCCCATCTTCCTATCTCTGGCATATACATCCGCGCTCCGAAATCATACCAGTTCAACGCCAACTCGTCTTGCAGTTCTTTGGAACTATACAACATCTTCTGCTCGGTGGCACCTTGTCTTTCCCCCGCTCGGAATGTCAACCCAAACGGCATATAGTCCGTGGCACTTACAATCTGCCCGGGGGTGTGGCTCATCACAATATCGTCAAAATATACATCCACTTGGGTAGCATGTTCGTTGCTCACATAAAGATACGCATATCCCGGTTCGCGTACAGTATAACTCGCACTCAACTGTTCACCTGAACCTCCCAACTGTTTATAGGCTACATCCAGAAAATTATAGTTACGGTCGAACAACAAAATCGTCACAAATACTTTCGGTGTAGAGTTGTTGGTGCTGCCGTTGCCATTGCCACTCGCTTCCAACTGTCCCCAACGCTGCACGGCGCTCGAGGGGGTACCTGTTTCACCCGGCGCCGGTGTGCCTAGATTAAAGGCCGCCAGCAACGCAGGCGCAAAATTCACTAGGTTACTACCCGTGCCCGAAGGGGTCAGGTATTTCGCATATGCTTGTATCTGCACCACATCGCCCGGCATTACCGAATAATCTTTCGCCAGTCCTACTTGTCCGCTCGCTGCGCCATTCAAATACAAACTGTTGCTGCCACTGTTCGCATTGCTCGCCACCACATTGATGTGTGAGGCCGAAGGATAGTTTTTAAACTTGGTAGCTTCCGTTGTCTGATTGGCATTTTCAAATCCGGCTGTTACGGTATTGGCAGTTTGGGTTTTGGTGGTGAAGGTAACATGCACATTACCCAAATGATCTTTCAAATAATATTGATACTCCCAGCCCGCTCCATCGGGCAGAACACGACCCTCACTCATTTGTATGGATTGCAAATTGCCGCCTTCGTAAATTAACTCGCCTAAATAATCCGTTGTCTTGGGGGTAGAGCCAAACACCTGTTGTGCCCACTTGCGGCCGGCCGCATCGTAAGTGTATACCACATAGTCGGTGGTGCCTTTGTTCACTTGCTGCGGCAGGTTGAGGAAATTGTAGTTCACTGCGGTAATGCCTTTGTTCTTATCGGCGGTCATGTTGCCATTGCCGAGTAACGCATTGTCATAGGTATAATCATCCGTACCGGTGTTGCCGTTCACAAATCCGGCTGAGACCGATCCGGCATCATGCACATATTTTAGTTGATTGCCCTGATAGCCATAGGTGAGGTTATCCATCACAAGGCCTTGATACCCGTAGCGTTTTAGTTTCAGGATATTTCCATTCAGGTCATAGTTGATGCCCATTTCGCTGTACGCGCGCCAGTGGCGTGCCCACGTCACACTGTCGTTATCAAAGTGGTGGGCGTTGAGCAGGCGGTTTTGTGCATCGTAGTCGAAGGCATAGGCCTGCTGCTTGCTGCTGCCATTGCTCCACTTGATCGAAGAAATGTTTCCATTATAGGCAGCCGCTGCCGAAAGACCGCTGAATGGATTGTTGTAAGCCAAATCCATTCCGAAATAATCGGCTACGGCATCGCCACTGGCTACGGTAGCAATATTACTTTGGTTAATGCCTGTCATCCACCCGCGGATGTTGTAGTTGAAATCTACACTCTGCTTAGAATTAATGCCATCCGTGCTGTGTAAATTTTTTTCAATCGGTTGACCGAGTTCGTTGTAGTTGATTTGTGAAGTAATTACTGGCGTAGCCCCATCTATCGAGTGAGTGGCCTTCAGCACACGGCTGCTGTGATCATAGGTGTACGCTTCGGTAATTGTTTTGGTAACTCCCGTTACCACGTAGGTACGCTTGCTCAGTAGGGTACGCCCGGCAAAATCAAGCAGGCTGGTCGTGCGCTGTGTTCCCTTCGGGTGATCGGCAATAACTTGAATGGGGCGGTACTTGGCGTCATAGTAGGTAACCGTGCGCAACCATGCTCCGGTAGTCAGCACTTTTACTAGGGATACCGTTGGTTTACCCGATACGCCAGTGTTAGCCGTAGCAGGTTGGCCGCTCAAAGCGGGGCTTTCTACTGTGTAGGTATATCCTGCCGGAGCAACGTACGTATCATAACGATCGTAATAGGTAGCCGTGTAATAGTCCGCAGCATTCGTGCTCTGTGGAAATGATTTGTTATCGTAACCGAGTATCGCCCCGGTGCTTCCAAGGTATGTTTCATACCATGCTTGCGAAGCCGTGAGGTTGGCATAGTAAGTGTTGACTGCCGCCTGCATGGCTGCCAGCGTGTTGGTGCTGGCATATTTGCCCGTCAGCACGGGGCGATTCAGTTCATCGTATTTGGTAAACGTCCACTCTTTGATGGTTTGGCTGCGCTGGTTGGCATCCTGGGTCAACACCACCCTGTTCCGTTGATCGTACACGATGTACACCGCCCCTGCCCCCGGCACTTGCTTTTGCACCATTCGGTCGCGGCCATCGTATTGGTATTGAAAAGCAAAGCGTGCCAGATCAGTCGCATTTGGGTTACGCGCCATGCCCACCAGAGTGCGCGCCAACTGGGGTTGTAGCACGTAGCGCAACAAGCCGTAATCGTCATGAATGTAATAGGTGTTCGTCCAGTGGTTGGTCGTATCACTCAGCAAGGCATTGTCTACCGCCTGCACTTTTCGAAGGATTATGCGTCCTAGTTTGTCGGTGTAGGTGCGCACTTCATGGTTTTGTTCATCGGTGGTAGAGCTAACCAGCAGTTTGCCGGAAGCATACGTGGTATTCGGTGAGGCACTGCGCACAGGCATGCCGCTGGCATCCAGCGTCCAGTTAATCACCATCTCTTGCGTTACATCATACACTATGGTTTGGCTCTTCACAAATTTATCCGTACCCGCAGCGGCAGCCCGCCAGCCCGCTCCCACTCCAAAACTTTTTAGGGGGCGGCTTAGCTCCGAGTTTTCAAACATGGTTTCAGCATACGGCATCGCATCGTCTGCAATTTTATCGGTGGTTGTGTTATAAAAATTAAGAGCCGCTCCGGCAAAGTTGCCACTCGCATCAATCACACCCGGCTTCAGGTAGCCGGTGGCTTCGTTGGCTACAAAGGGAAGGTATTGCTTCGCCTTTCTTCCATAGCTGTCATATACACTCTGCGTTACCATGTCTTTCTTCAGGGGTGAGCCTTGCGTAAGAACCGATTGCAAATGGCGGCCATGCCCATCATAATACGTAATGGATTGTGTGAGGGAGTCTACGGGTTGCAATTTAATGCGCGTACTATCGCTGGTAGCGGTGAGCAGCACACTGGTGACGATGTAGTTCAGGTTCTGATTGCTAAATTGATTGGACACTACAAACGAGGCCGCGGCCGTGCCATTCACTCCCGCTTTCGTTACCGTTACCTGATAGGTGCCCGGCACGCTGGTGGAATACTTCTGGGTAGCTGCCAATGTAACCGCCAGATTGCTGGTGTTCTTCCACGCATAGCTGCTGTAGCCTGTGCCGCCATTTAAAATCACGCCTGCACCCAGAATCACATTGCCGCCTGTGCTGGTAATGATGGGCGCCGGGTTAACGGTAGCTGTTACATTTACCGCTGTGCCAGTACAACCCGCGGCCGTAGGTGTAATGGAATACGTTACTGTTCCGCTCGCAGCTGTGGTAGCTGTTAACGTCTGAGCAATGGTGCTGCCCGATCCGGCCGAGGCACCGGTGGCGTTGGTCTGACTTTGCACCGTCCATGTGTAGGTTGTGCCGCTTACGTTATTCGGATTGGTAATGGCAATGGTGGTAGGTGTGCCGGTAAAAATACTCTGGTTCGTTGCCGCTGCCGTTGGCTTTGGTTTTACGGTAGCGGTTACGGTAATAGGCGTGCCGGTACAGCCATTTGCACTGGGGGTAATGGTATACACAGCCGTGCCATTCACGTTGCCGGTGGCGGTGAGTGTTGGATTGAGGGAATACGTAAACGGAGTTACTGAAGCAGAGATTCCGCTTCCACCAGTGGCTCCGGTAGTATTGGTGTTCACCACGGTCCACGTGTTGGTGGTGCTGGCGAGGTTGTTGGTAATGGCTATGCCGGCCCCACTGCCACTACACACCGATGGATTGGCTGCGCTGGCCGTGGGCATGGTTTTTACAACCACCGCAGACGTTGCTTTGGCAGTGGTGCTCCACGTACTTCCACAATTGGCCCGCAAATAATAGGTACCGCTTGTACTTGCCAGATACGTGTTCGTGCTGTTGGTGGTAGAAGTTCCGTTGGCAGCGGTTTGCCAATACCATTTTACACCCGTGGGCGGAGTGCCTGTGTATGTTATGGTTACATTGCCGCAACCGGTCGTAGTGCCGGGGTACGAAAACGTAGCCGTGGGCGTTACCAGCGTGGGGCAGTTGATGGTGATGTTCATCGTCGAGCGCACAGTGCCGTAGGCGGAGTAACTCAACGTGCTCGTGCCGCCGGTAGTCCATGTAACGTTTACCGTATAGGTTGTGCCGCTGGCCGAATAGGAACTCACATAGCCGTTGCCGTTCGACAAATACCACGTGTAGCTGCCATACACAATGCCCGGGTTGTAGGTATAGGTGGTAGTAGTGCCTACCGTTACGGGTGTAGAACCGGTAATGGATTGCGACCAGCCCAGGTGACTAACAAGTATACAAATGAAAATAACCGCTAGCTGCTTCATAACGTATCAATAGAGGTAATGGTGTAAGAATGTTTGATGGGGCTGGTTGTGCCGCTGGTGAACGTCAACTGAATGGTAACTCCCGTAGCCGTTCGTGCAAACGTAAGCTGCCCGGTTAATTGATTGCCCGATATGGTGTAAACAATGCTACCCTTGTTACTCACGTTCGTCCACGATCCGGCAACGGAGGTGATCGTGAAGGTGGAGGTAAAACTTCCGTTGCCTTGCACCCACTCTACTTTCTGCTGACCATAGGTAATAAACTGGCTGGCCGCATTCACAACCTCTCCCGAATTGAGATCCTTAAACCCGGATGCATTCCACCGCAATGTTTGGTTAGTTACCGTTTGTGCCTGTAGTAAATTACTGGCCAGGCATAAAATGAATATCGCTATTGTCTTCATAGATTAACTTTCTTTTAAATCGGATTAATTTTTAGTACCCTGAATGGTAAAGGCATTTTGTTTGTAGGTGCCGTCGTCAAAAAAGAGCGACACGGTAGCGGAAGTGGTGCCGGTGTTTTGCGGGGTAAACGTACTTTGCACCGTCATCGAACTGCTAAAGCCGGTGCCACCGAAACATTAGTTGCTGATAGGAATGGTAAAATACGGACTTGTTTGATTGGCGGCCGGCACGGGCAGTACGCCATTCCAATTATAGGCTACATAGGCCAGTCGCAGAGGGGCATTACCGGTATTGGTGAGGGTGATGTTTTGAAATCCGACCGGGCTTACGGTGCCAAAGTTAACCAAGGTGGGGTTGCCGATTACATTGCTTCGCGTAGCATATAGGGCACTGACCGTGGTAGTGGATGGCCCTGATGTCTTATCTGAATTAATGGTGATCGTGCCACTGTAGGTACCCGTTGGTTTGCTGCTGTCAAATGTAATAATTACATCGATGCTGGTACCGGCCACAATTTTACCGATATTCCATGATGCAATAAAACCCGAAGGAAGCTGGATGGATGAAACCGTCAAATCATCTTCGCCCGAGTTCGTGAGTGTCATTGTTTTCGCGAGCATAGCATCGCTGCATCGGGCATAATAAATGGTTTGTGTAGCATACATATCGGGTGTGAGTGTACCAAAATTGAGGTCGCCACTAATGGCCAAAATTTTCGAAGCTGCTCTCGTTTTCAGGTGATACTTATTTTGGCCGACGATCGCATTTTTTGTGTCGCGCACCAGTATCAACCTGCCGAAGGCATCGTATTCATAAGCGTTTTTAGCTCCGGCCGGATCGGTCACTTTGGTTACCCCGATCAGCGGGTTGTGTACAAACGTGGTTATTTGCTTGCCTGTGGTAAGTGAATGATTGCGTAAAGTGGTTTCGTAGGTGGCCGGCACCGGCAATGCCGCCTGGTAGGCAGTAGATAAATTGGTGTATGGAACACCAACCGCATGTACGATGGGCAATTTGGAATTGTAACCCCAAATAAACGAGTGAATGATTCCATCTTCCGTGGTGTACTGCCGCACCTTTCCCGAGGTGTTGTCATAGATCAAATTAACTTTGGGTTCATAAGCTGCACCATACGTATCTCCATTGGCCGATAATGCAAAGACACCCAGCGTCCGGTTGTAGGCGTAGGAAGTAACCAAATTGGTCATGCCATTGGCCAGACTGTCGTATACATACCGATTAGCGTTGGCGGATAGAACCGTACCATTTTTGGTTTGTACTTGCTCAACCACCGGACTAATGATGTTCGCATATTTCATGTGTTTGAGAGTGGCCGATGGCGTTGTATAATCCCAGGGCCGGTAGTACGTTGTAACATACACATCATTGCTGCTACCGGTAACTTGCTCGGTCTTGGGCAAAAAATTGCTGTTAAACGTATACGTTTTTGTGGTTTGAATGGCTTTAGTGGTAGGTATTCCGGCAGTGATGTCAGCATCTGTAAATCCGTTCTGCGTATCACTTTCGTAAGTTGTTTCAGTAAACGGTTTAATAAAAGAAGCTTTTAAATAGAATGGCGTAATATAGCCAAAGCTCAAGGGGTCGACGGGAGAAGCTCCATAGGAGATAGCCGTTACCTGATCGTAATAATGTTCGTAATCCTGATTAAGACTATATCTCACCAAGTTGCCGGCACTGTTGTAGTTGCGAATTTCCTTGGCCTGACCATTCAGGTTGGGATAACTAATCGAAAAACCATTTCCGGCAATGATCTCATTAGGTCGGTTCTCAAAATAATAGGTATTGCGATACGAATTAGGGCCTTCCACAATTTCGTGAACTTTCGAATAACCAATTACCTTGCCCTCCGCGCCGTTGTTGCCCGGAATACTGGAACCTGTGGAATACAAAAAGTAGCATGTATAAACTGCCAATTTTGTAGTATTCCCTACAGGTCCCCGTATGAAATCGGTGTACCGGTTAAACAAGGGTACCATCAACTTACCGGTAGAACCGGAAACGGGACTGTTAACGGTTTGTACATACTGATACGATTTGCTCAGTACAAGAGCACCATCATAATCATATTCTTTAATCGACTTTATGCGAGCTCCACCGGCAGGCAACGTATAGTCTTCACGAAAGGTGAGTGTAGCATCTGCCTGATACACATGCGGTTCATATTCAAATACGGTGTAGCCTTGCGTGGGGTAGTACACTTTGGTGAGCAATCCTGCTTTACCGTACTCAAAATTGGGCGCACGTTCGTTAATAACCCCGTATGTACTTACCTGATTGTAGTTGGGAGTAACAAAATCACACGAATTGGGTCCGGTGATGATTCGGGGCGGCAACATGCTGGTATTCGCGTCCATGCCATTGTAAAATCCAAAATGATCAGTTGCATTCGTTAGCTTCTTAGGAATGCCCTTCACTCCTTTTTCATAATAAAAGCGATATTCCTGATCGTCAATTTTCACCCGATCGAGCCGGCCGCGCAACCACATCAATTCCGTTTCACTTTGATTACCGGTTACCTGATCCTGATACTGCTGGTTAAAGTACGATTGGGTAAACGTAATTACTTTATTCAATGTCGATGAGGGAAGCACACTGGCAATGGTGATACCGGTCAACCGTTTCGGCGTTTGTAGTGGACGCAAAACGCCGTTGTGTACGAGCCCATCCGGAAAATACTCGCCAGTACCTGCAGCTGTAAAGATTTTATTCGTGCGCAGATCATCCCGTGTTTCCATGGCGAATTGAACAATGACCTCCTCACTGACAATGCTCTTTAAATAGACATGTTCGTGTACGGTTTGCGATAATATCGGAAATATAATGTTGGACGATTGCTCTCCGTACGATCGTGTATTTGAAATGTACGGGCTGGTGCCATCTGCATTCAAATCGTAAGAAAAGGTAATGACTTGTTTACGTGGGCTAGTGATTTTGGCCAGATACCAGGAAGAGATGGTGCGAAAGCGTCAGCCCCAAATGCAGTCCACCTGAATGTTGATATGATTTTCAGCCCAACATGTGTTGGCAAATACTTCATTCCAGGTAGGGGCGTTGTCTGGATCAGAAACGGTAGACATGGTGGTGGATCTTTCCTTAATTGAAAATTCCCCTACATATCCATCGGGGGTGGTTACGGTGAAAGACATGGTGCCTTCATTGAACGTAACCTTACAGGCGTCTTTGGTCAGCTTAATGACCTTCACAGTACCGGTTACCACTTTTTGGGTGAGCACAAAGGAACCGCTGTATCCAAAAAAATTATAAGAGAACACATCCGGTTGGGTGTCGGGGCTTTTTTGAATCAAATGATAATAGTATGTTGTATCAACAGGTAAGCCGTAGCCAAGAGGATCAACGGTTACGACAGTCGGATCATTATACTGGTAGTTCAAATGAGAATTAACAGCTCGTTCATTATACACAAAGCCATTGTGTTGATTGTTATAGCCCGGGAACAAATCATCTCCACCTTGTATTGTTCGGGATATGACTCCCGTAGCGTTTAGTGCCCAACCAAGACCGATCTCACCAGCCTCTTCGTTGGTGCGTACGCCTCCGGCGTTATACGAAATGGACAGCGGCAAACTCCACCCGTCAAAATCAATGGTATGCAAGGGAATACTAACATTCGCCGTTCCGGTATACATACTGGGGCGTTGTGAGAAATACTCCGTCATCTTTGAAGCAGCGGGCGTGGGCGGCACAATCTTTAAATCTTGCGCCAGGCCCCAAATAGGCAAGCCTATACAAAATAGAAAAGCGAATAATCGGTGGTGTGTACGTGATGGAATCATTGTTTTAATTTAATTTCTCTTAGTAATTCGGTATTATAAATAAAGTCTCATAGCAAATCCTTAACGGGATTTACGGGGATCATCAATAAGTCAATTTGTCAATTGTTATTTTGCAGCCGACTTAGGGAGAGGGCGCTGGTCAAACCCCTTTTTAAAACATCATCTCAAATTGGGGGGGCCAGAATGAAGCGTATAAAAGCCTAACAATACGGCAGTAATGATCGGATAAAATATTTTCAAATTCCAGTGCCAAAAAAGCTCATGTAATATTTATTACGAAAATGTATATTTTTTAGCGAGTTGTTAATGCTCCACAAGTTGGATACATACTTTAGATTCCACAAGATTCAATTTAACCTTTCTCTCAGTGTAGGAGGTAAGCGTTAAGGTGATGAAAAGAAGGTTTTAGGGTACCAACTAATAAAATTACAAACCCCATTTTTCGGCCATTTTCACCTTTAATTATCGACAAAAAAATATCCTGCCTTCAAAAGTACATGTAAGTTTTAGATCAAAAAACAACTTTTTTCAGAGAATAGAACTCCTCGACCACGTTTGAATCATTAAATCAACGTCGTTAAGTTAAGCTCGACTCGACCTCCTCTCTTGTGGAGAGGATTGAGGTGAGGTATAAGAGGGCTGAACTTAACGACTTGGATCATGAATTTCTAATTCTTTGAAAATAGCACCAAACTTGGAAAATCAATGTCGTTAAGTTAAGCTCGACTCGACCTCCTCTCTTGTGGGAGAGGATTGAGGTGAGGTATAAAAGAGGGCTGAACTTAACGACATTGATTACGAATTTCTAATTCTTTGAAAATAGTACCAAGAAAAGCTTCACTAAAAACAAAAGCCCCATCAAGTGGGGCTTTGTTTTACGCTATCTAAGACTTCCGTTAGTTCGCTCGCTTTTTCAAATCTTCTATTTGGTTGAGCAAAGCTGCTTCTTTTCGTCGTGCCTCTTCCTGCAAGGCCTTCAGCTTGTAATCGTTGGCCTTAATGATCTCTGCCTCTTGTCGCTTCATCTCTTCTTGTGTTGCCTGCAACTCTTCCATGTTCTGGCGCATCTCTTCCTCCTGCGATCTCATCTCCTCAGTCATCTGCTGCGACTCGGCCAAAAGTTTTTGCGTGCGCTCATTCACTTTCACGGTAGAAACAGTCGAAGCAATGCTCTCTGCCACCTTGCGCACAAAGTCTATTTCAAAGTCTGCCATGCTTGAGAAGGAAGCAATTTCAATCACACCATAGAATTGATCGTTCACCTTCAAAGGCATAATCAATATGCTGGTAGGGTTGGCATCGCCCAAGCCCGATGTAATGCGGATATAATTTTGTGGCACATCGGTAATGTAAATCGTATCCATCTCCTGCCACGCTTGTCCGGCTAAACCCTCGCCGCGGTGTATTTTTTGATTGATGAATTTCTTCTTATCCCACGCATAGCAAGCCACCATCGACATCGTCATTTCTTCATCACCGATGGATTCGTCAACGATGTAAAGCGCTCCCTGATTGGCTTTCAAATATTTCACCATGCTGCCGACGATTTCATCGCACAACTTCTGCACATCACTGTTATTGCTCCGCAGAATTTCACCAAACTTGGCAATTCCCTCCGTTGTCCAGTTCCGTTTTTTGTCTTCTTCCGCTACTCTGGCCAGGTTGGCACGCATGTTCAGCAAGGCATTGCCCAACACATCGTGATCGCTCAGTGGTGTAAACTCTGAATTGTACTTGCCGTTACCGATATTCTCAGCAAACAATGTAGTCGCCTTAAGTCCGTTAACAAGATTTTCCGTGGCCACTGCCATCTCACCAATTTCATCGTTGCTGAAAACGCGTTTTTTATCTTCCACCAGTTCACCCCTACCCAATTTCACCACCACATCTTTAATGTAGTTAATGGGTATAGTAATGTTGCGCACCAACATGTATGCACTCAGAATTCCTAAAAAGATAATGGCCAACCCAAGCACCAACGTAATGATGCGCAGGTTGCTGGTCGATTTGCTCAACTCTTCGGTGGATGCTACCGTCAGCTTTTCTTGTTTCTCTTTAATCTTTGCCAGCAGTTTGATAATTTCATTTGATTTCGGAATGATCTCCTGGTCCACAAAATCTCCGGCGAGCAATTTGGTGGTCGGATCTTCATACGCGTCGAACCCGGTGAGGGTGCTCATGATGCTTTCTTGTGTGCCCTTCAACAACTGATCAAATTTCTCGAAAGCCTGAGTCATCAAAGCACGTTGAGAACTGTCCTTCTTAAACGTAGCCGATGTGCTGTCTGCATCCCAGTTTTTCATCAGGTTTTGAATCTTCTGCTTGTTGGCAGGGTACTCGAGCCGCACAATGGATTCTAAGGCTCGCTTATCATCGTCATTAGTTTGAAGAAACACCCAGTTGGTTGCCAGCATACGCGAACGATGCACCAGCGTGATCAATTCGTTGATGGCATCTTTGGATGGGTTCACCACCTGCGATGCCGACATTACGTTGCGGTCAATGTTATTTCCGGTAAGGAAAATGATGAATGCGTTGGCTGCGAAAAGCACAATCAAAATCAGAAAGCCACCAAAAATCTTATTACCGATTTTCAAGCGTAACTTAAATCTTTTAGCGGGTGATGTAGTTTCCATACGTGTCAGATAATAATGGCCAAACGAGTTAATTCGTTAGCGGCTTTTAGTTTATGTTTTGAAAGTGAATTTTGATTTAACTCGAACACCAGTCGGCCTTCTTTTAATAAGAAGTTGATGTCGCTTCCTTTGGCACCGAGGCCGGCTTGTTCGGTCACTATCAAAGTGGACTGATCTCCAATTTTTTGGATGCAATCATTCAGCGAGCCTGATTGCGCACCAGGCACAAACAATACATGGCTTTTCTTTAAGTCTTTCAGGGAAGTCAATCGCACAATGCGAATCGTACGGTCACCCACCTTTTTCTTCTGAGCCATTTTTTCTAATTCTGCAATGATGGGCGATTCGCCCAGAACAGCAATTTCAAAGTCGCCTGCACGGTATTCATCCGGCCATTGAATAAACTTGCCAAAGCTATAGATGTACAGTGTATGTGTTTGATAGTTGGTTTGAGCACTGGCACTAAAGAACCCAAGAATACATAAGCTTACATAAAGAGCCTTTCTCATAAAATTCCGGTTCATCAAATTGGTTTAGACCTCAAAAGTAACAGTGTAACAGGCCACAAAATAGTAAAATAACGAGTTTTTCCAACATCTAAGAGTTTTCCATCGAATTGACCGAATGTCTGTAAGATGACAGGATACCCCGATTCTTTAAACCTTTTGTCCAATTTAGGGTATTAAAGGTAAATTCAATCCAAAATAACAATTAAATGAAACAGCCACGCCCCTTTTTATTAGTTCTGATACAGTTTGTATTTCTGGCAGCTTGCGCCCAAAAGCAGGATAAAAGCACTCCCGAAAAAAGCCAGTTCGGAACTGTAAAGAAAACAGCCGCCGAATGGAAGGCTCAACTAACTCCCATTCAATATGAAGTATTACGCGAAAAAGGTACAGAACGACCCTTTACGGGAAAATATTGGGACAACCACGAAACCGGAATTTATTACTGCGCAGGTTGTCACCTGGAGCTTTTCCAATCGGATACCAAGTTTGAATCAGGAACCGGCTGGCCCAGTTTTTACCAGCCCATAAAAGTAGGTGTTGTGCGGGTAGGAACCGATACCAGCTATGGCATGGTGCGCGATGAAGTAGAATGCAGTCGTTGTGGTGGACATTTGGGGCACGTTTTTTCCGACGGACCTAAACCAACCGGACTTCGCTATTGCATGAATTCGGCCTCGCTTACCTTCGAAAAGACTACGAAGAAGTAACGGTACAAGCCTTAAGAAAAAAGCCAGTGGTAACCCATTGGCTTTTTTTGTATCTTTTCGTAAACCTTTTTGTCATTAAGCGAAGCGCCATTCATCTTCCTCTCCTGTGGAGAGGATAGAGGTGAGGTATAAAAAGAAAACCACTCATTCTTCCTCCCCTGTAGGATTGAGTTGAGGTTAAAAACAAAAGCCAAACTACTTCCTCTCCTGTGGAGAGGATCGAGGTGAGGTATAAAAAAACAAAAACCATACTTCTTCCTCTCTTGTAGGATTGAGTTAAGGTCTAAAAACAAAAGCCAAACTACTTCCTCTCCTGTGGAGAGGATAGAGGTGAGGTTAATAACAAAAGCCAAACTACTTCCTCTCCTGTGGAGATGAGGTGAGGTTTAAAAAAACAAAAGCCAAACTACTTCCTCTCCTGTGGAGAAGATTGAGGTGAGGTATAAAAACAACAATTAACATAGAAACCCATGTGCAGACTACTCGCTTACAAAGGTACCCCCATCATTATGGATGAGCTTTTGTACCAGCCTAAAAACTCGTTGGTCAACCAAAGTATCAATGCCCGCGAAATCGAAGAACCTCTCAATGGCGATGGCTTTGGTATTGGATGGTATGTGCCTGAAATCAATCTGGAGCCCATCACCTACGTTTCCGTAAATCCGGCATGGAACAACCGAAACCTGCGCAACCTCGCACCTAAAATAAAAACAGATTGTATGATCGCACATGTGCGGGCGGCCAGCGTGGGCGACGTGTCGGAATCGAATTGTCACCCATTTCAATACAAAAACATTTTAATGGCCCACAACGGTGGTGTAGAGGAGTTTGGAAAAATCAAACGAAAACTACGTGCTTTGCTCAACGACGAAATGTATCTCTGGATCAAAGGTCAAACAGACTCGGAACATATCTTTGCTCTGTTGCTCACGAATTTGTTTCAATACCATCAAACGGTGAGCCCCGAGGCCGTGGTGGATGCCTTTGAGCGAACCTTTCGCACATTGAAAGTGCTAATGAAAGACAATGGAATTACCGAGCCAGCCTATCTGAACATGGTGTTTACGAACGGACTCTTTCTGGTGGCCACTCGTTACGTTAGTGATCCGAAAGAAGAACCGCTCACGTTGTATCATTCCGAAGGCAGCCGCTATGTGGTGGAGAATGGAAACACCCGACTGGAAGCTCCGAAGGATAATGATAACGCGGTGTTGGTGGTTTCTGAAAAACTTACGGATGATAAAGACTGGACAATGATTCTGCCCAATCATCTGGTGATTGTGGAATCCTCTCTCAACGTGCGAATACGACCGATTGCCGATTAAGTTGAGCGGCAGCCAAAACCTTCTTACTTTTGCCAAAATTTGACGAAGTGAAATCACTATTTTGACTTCACTCAGCAACATGGTATTCGATGCGATACCATTTGACCTAGATGATACGACATGAAATACGATGTAATTGTAGTGGGCGGAGGAATAGTAGGATTGGCAACTGCCCTACAACTCAAAAAAGAAAAACCCAATCTTTCCATTCTTTTACTTGAAAAAGAAAACGAATTAGCCAAGCACCAAACCGGTAACAACAGTGGCGTGATTCATTCGGGCATTTATTATAAACCGGGAAGTTTAAAAGCTACGAACTGCTTACGCGGATACGATTTGTTACTGCAATTCTGCAAGGAAAATGAAGTGCCGTTTGAACTGTGTGGTAAAATTATTGTGGCAACGGACGAACCGGAGATCAAATTATTGAATAACCTATTTGACCGTGGGCAGCAAAATGGTTTGCAGAACCTAAAGCGTTTGACCAAGGAGCAACTCAAAGAATACGAACCACACGTTACCGGATTGGAAGGAATCTTTGTTCCCCAAACGGGCATTGTTGACTACAAAAAAGTAGCCGAGAAATACGGTGAATTATTACGCACCCAAGGTGCCGCCATTCATCTGAACGAAAAAGTGATTGGCATTCGCAAAGAAGAGAAACAAGTAACGGTAGAAACTAATCAAACAAGCTACACCGCTCATCTGGTAATCAATTGCGCCGGTTTGTATTCGGATAAAGTGGCCCGTATGACGGTGGAAGATTTAAATGTAAAAATCATTCCCTTCCGTGGAGAGTACTTCAAACTGCGGAAAGAAAAAGAATACCTCGTCAAAAATCTGATCTATCCTGTGCCCGATCCAAACTTTCCATTTCTGGGTGTACATTTCACCCGCATGGCCAAAGGAGGCGTAGAAGCCGGCCCGAATGCAGTGCTCGCATTTCAACGGGAAGGATACAAGAAATCGCAAATCAATTTTGCTGAGTTGGCAGAGACACTCGCATGGCCCGGCTTTCAAAAAGTAGCCGCCAAATATTGGCGCACCGGCTTCGGTGAAATGTATCGCTCGTTTTCAAAAGCTGCTTTTACAAAAGCACTTCAAAAATTAATCCCTGAAATTCAGGAGAGTGATTTAGTTGAAGGTGGCGCCGGTGTGCGCGCACAAGCGTGCGATCGCACAGGAGGCTTGGTAGATGACTTTCTGATTTTAGAAGACAAGCTAGTAATCAATGTGTGTAACGCGCCATCACCCGCAGCCACATCATCGTTAGCGATTGGTGAAACGGTGAGCAAGCTAGCGCTCAATCGGTGGTGAGAAAATTCGAAAGGCTAATCCGGCCTGAATGCCCCACACGGAAACCGATTCGTAGTATTGTTGATACACACCGCCCAAGGTAAGGTACGTGTTCCAATAGCCTCTCGAGGCCAATCGATATTCGAAATGTGTTCCTACTTCACGGCGTGGAACAGCTCCAGTGGTAAAATCTTGTGCCAACCGATACTCCAGCATAGCACCCAAATGCTTTTGCCCACTCTGAAAAAATACGCCATAAGTAGATTCAAAAAATGACTCGCGTCCACCAAAGTTTTCTTTCATAAACCCACCACCGATGCGGCCAATTACATGGCGGGTAGTTACTAAATTGAGTTGAAGAATTTGCCAGTCGATGGTGGTGAGATCTTCATTACCGGAAAGTTTTTCTTCCAACAAATAGTTGATCCGAAAGTCGGTAGAAAACAATCCCCAATTTCCACGAATTCGGGGGTTCATCAGGTAGTAACGCGATGGTTGAACAGCTGCCTGGGCCATGATGTCGAGCGATACGATGTATTCATTTTCAGATCGCTTATTTAATTTGTATTGCTGCCACACACCAATCTCGCTCAAACTATTGACGAAGATGTCGATAAAAAATCCGCCGCCGGAGCCGCCGCCTCTTCCTTCGCTGCCTCCCCCACCCGATTTAGAATTGGAAGAAGATTCCTTTTTGATATCCCCAACTTGGGCCCATGAAACCGAGTGGATCAATACAATGAAAACGGGGATCAGCCAACGCATAGTCAAAAAAGTTAACTCGTAACCATACGAAACTTAGCAAACTTGGTTACAAAATCAAATTAGCTTTCCTTCCGCAGCACTTGTAACGGTGGTGTCGAAATCACTTCACGTGAGTTAAACCACCCGATGAAAACGGTCAAAAGAATAACCGATGAAGCAATGATTACGATCTCAATGTAGTTGACGGCAAACTCCACTTCAAAGAAAAATTTCGTCAACACCCATCCTCCTCCCAACGATAAAATCATTCCCGTAAGGGCTGAAAAAATGCCCAGATATCCATACTCGATCAATGTAATTCGCATAATCTGACTGGTGCGTGCCCCGATGGTTCGCAGTAAAACATTTTCTTTCATGCGCACAAATTTAGAATTGACCACCGCCCCTGCCAACACCACCAACCCGGTAACAATGCTAAACAATGCCAAAAAGCGGACTACTAAACCGATCTTTCCAAACAGTTCGTTGACAGTACTCAGAATCAGACGTAAGTCGATCAATGAAACATTTGAAAAATCTCTGACCAACGCTTGTTGAAACTTCGAGGAAACCTGCGGATCGTCGATACGCGTTGCAGCTACATAAATCTGAGGTGCATTTTCAAGCACACCCGTTGGGAAAACAAAAAGAAAATTAGGCGGGTCTTTTGGCCAATTGATTTCGCGAATGCCTGAAATTTTTACTTTCACAAAAACTCCCTGCACATCAAACACGAGGCTATCGCCAATTTTTACACGGAGCGTTTCGTGCATGCCTTTTGAAATGGTAACGGTGACAGAGTCTTTTTTTCCTTTGCTAAAAACAGGCAGCTTCCCTTCCACCAACTCTTCCGAACCCGTCAGACTGTCGCGGTAGGTAACACGGTATTCGCGTGTAAGCGCCCACTCCGGAATTCGGGTTGTATCTTTTTGAATATCTTCTACCGATTTGCCATTTACTTCCTTCAACCGACATGTGATAATCGGCACCACCTGATTGACGGGCAGCTGATAACTTTTAATCAGTTGTACCACACCTTCTTTTTGATTGGGCTGAATATCAAACAAAATGGTGTTGGATTGATTTTTGTTTCCGGTGAACTCCACCTGATTCAGCAAACTATTTTGAATGATATTGAGGGTAGAGATGATAAATGTACCCAGCCCAATGGCGACCATGAGCACACGCGTTTGATTGTTGGGTCGGAACAAATTGGAGAGCGCATGCCGCCAGATAAACGTAGCCTGAGAAGGAAAATACTTTCGGGCAGCCCACAACAGTGCGGTGGCAACCAACGCCAAACATCCCAACGCAACACCTAACCCTACGGTGAACAAGCTGCCGGAAATGAAACTTGCCGTTTGATACGATGCCGCCAAAATGGGAAAGAGAATGATGAGCACCCAGGCGAGCCACCGGGCTTTTGATTTTACTTTCACCTGATCGAAATCGGCCCGCAACACAGTGAGTGGCGGCACAAAGCGAACGGCTAACAACGGAAGTAAGGTGAACAAAACGGAAACCAGTGCACCCAACAACAGCCCTTCGGCTATGGCGCGAAAAGAAACAGCAAATGCCAAATCGAGGGGAATGTATTCTTTGAATGCGTACGGAATGATTTGATGGATGCCAACACCTATGGCTGCGCCAATCAAACTGCCGATTACACCCAACACAAAAATCTGAATAAAGTAAATGTTAAATGCCTGTCATCCCGACGAACCAATGCACCGAAGTATGGCCACTTCTTCGCGCTTTTCGCGGGCATAAATATGTACAGAACTAGCTACGCCAAGACACCCGAGGATCAGCGCCACAAAAGCCAGCATCGAGAAAAATTGGTAAACCGATTTGAAGCCTTGCCCCAGTCCCTCGCGGCGCGCCTCCACCGTTTCATATCCGAAGCCCCACTTTTTGGAAAGTGGCTTCATCTTCTCAACAAGTGCTTTGGTCTGCGCTTCCGAATTTGTTTTTACATAGATGCTATAACCTACGCGACTGCCATATTGTACCAAGCCGGTTGAGTCGAGTGCCGACAGTGAAATATAAACGGCAGGTGCTAACGTAGCCGTGAGTCCGCCGCCACCCGGAATTTTCTGAACAACGCCGGCAACCTTAAACATTTTGTTGCCAATCTTAATGGAATCCTCTGAGCTTACCTGATATTGCGATGCGAGTGATTCATCAAGCATGGCAAAGCGCCCCGACTTGACTAACTCATAGGCGTTGGAGGGCAGTGTTACCAATTCGCCATAAAATGGAAAGTCACCTTGTAGGGCGGTTAACTTAACCAAGCGCGATTGTTGTGTATTCATGAACATGACCATGGAAGCCATGTCTGCATCGCCAGCAATTTTTATGGAAGAAGGTTCGATGGTTTGAATAACTTCGGGGTCGAACTTCTTGGTTCCATTCAAAACCAAATCAGCACCCAGTAATTCTTTCGCATTGCGATTGAGTTCATCTTGCAATGAATAATTAAGCGAACTGATGGCGACCACTGCCGCGATTCCTGTAATCAGTGAGGCAGAAAATAAAAACAACCGGGATAGGTTGTGACGTCCATCACGCCAAGCCATTTTCCAAACCCAACGGTCTTGAAAAATGTTTTTTGTATTCTTTTTTATTTTGATGATGTACTCAATCACAACTCAGCATTAAAGTAAGAGATAAAAAAATCAGGCAGGTGTGGCTGCAGTTGTCAAACGCTCTTGCACTAACCGGCCACCTTTCATTTGCAAGATGCGCTCTGTTTTTTCGGCAAGTTCCAGATTGTGCGTTACCAAAACCAATGTGGTTTTTTCTTCGCGGTTAATCTCAAACAAGAGACGCGTAATTTGTTCGGCATTTTCTTCGTCCAGATTTCCGGTAGGCTCATCGGCAAACAATATGCGGGGAGCGGTCATGAAGGCACGTGCCATAGCCACGCGTTGTTGCTCTCCGCCGGACAGCTGTGTCGGATAATGATGAAGGCGATCTCCCAGGCCTACACGACCCAATAGATCTTTGGCCTTTGGTGAAATATTTTTTTCGCCACGCAACTCCAACGGAATCATCACATTCTCTAAGGCTGTAAGCGTGGGCAGCAGTTGAAAATTCTGAAACACGAAACCAACAAACTGGTTGCGCACATATGCGCGATCGTCTTCGCTCATCGAATTGAGTTTGAAACCCATCAAGGAGATTAGACCGGAAGATGGCACGTCCAATCCTGCGCACAAGCCCAGCAACGTTGTTTTGCCGCTGCCAGAGGGACCAATGATGGCAACGCTGGTGCCGGCCACCACCTCAAAAGAAACATCGTCTAACACGGTGAGCGATCGTTCTCCGGATTGATATACTTTCGAAAGATGTTCACACTGAAGAACCAATTCACTCATAGTAAAAAGTTAGATTAACCAAAGATTCTATTAATCGTTAATAGTTCCTAATTTGTTCAATATTTAACAAAAGAAAAACGCAGACGGCTCTAAATGCTCAAGGGCACCTCTAAAAACTCAATTCACCCTTCTCTTTGTGGATAAGGGCAAGGGTTGAGGTGATAAAAAGAAGGGTTTTAGAGGTGCCCTTAATATTACACAAACACTCGTAAAAGATTGGATGTGTTTCAACGCGAGAAGTTAGAGTACATCTGCAATTCAACTAAAGATATGGTCGGCAAAAGCATCCTAATTATTGTGGCATTCTTGTTTTTTCAAAGCACGCCTGCACAAAAAAACATTCTTTTCTTCGGCGACAGCCTGACGGCCGGCTACGGATTATCACCGGAGAGCGCCTTTCCGGCACTGATTGAAAAAGAGTTGAACAAATCCGAAAAGCGTATTCGCGTAATCAATGCCGGGTTAAGTGGCGAAACAACGGCCGGTGGTCTCTCCAGAATTGACTGGGTATTGAAACAACCTGTCGACATTTTTGTGTTGGAACTAGGCGGCAATGATGGACTACGTGGGTTGCCCCTCGATCAAACCCGAAAAAATCTGCAAGGCATCATCGATAAAGTGAAAGCAAAAAACCCAAACGTAAAACTGGTATTAGCCGGCATGATGGTGCCCCCCAATATGGGCAAAGCATACAGCGATGAATTCAAACAGATTTTTCCAGCACTGGCTAAAAAGAACAACGCCACATTAATGCCATTTTTATTAGAAGGAGTAGGTGGCGATGAAAAACTAAACCAAGCAGATGGAATCCATCCCAATGAGGCGGGTCATAAAATTGTGGCCAAAAACTTAGGTTTTATTCTGTTGAAACTACTGTAGATCAGAGGCCCTTCGAGATTAGCTCGACCCAGTATGAATACATTTTGCCCGATGGGTGAAGTCCATCGGCAGCAACCAATGAAGGATCATTCAATCCGTCGCGCGAAATTTCGGTGATGTTGAAATACTTCACGCCCAGTTTATAAGTTATGCGTGCGTTGATCTCGTTAAACAAATCGATCGCTGCAGAAATCGTTGCCTGTTTGGGTTTGCCAAATGGCGTGTAACCATAATCGGGTATCGAAACAACAAAAACGTTTTCCTTGCGTCCGCGCGCCAACTCAATTGACCATTTCAGCAAGGCTTCAAATTCTGCTTCGTACTCTTTTGGCGATTTGCCTTGATATTGATTGTTAACACCAATTAGCAACGAAACCATGTCGTACTCATTTTTTAACTGAGCAATGGTCATGGCATTTTTCAAGTTATCGGTTCGCCATCCGGTCGTTGCGATAATGGTGGGCTTGCCGAAGTCGCGGTTCTTTTTACGTAGCGAATCGGCCAGTTGATTGGGCCAGCGCTCCGCTTCGGCTACGCTTTCGCCAATGGTATACGAATCGCCCAGCGCTAAATATTTTAATGATTGTGCGTTGCCTGCTATTGAATTCATAAAGAAGGTAAACCCGACAACGAATTTAAGCAGGCACGAACGAAAGCTGAAAAGTAGTAGTGCTCGTTGCATCTTTTAAAATCATTTTAAGTTTTAAGGAGGTGCCGGTAAGTTCCTGAACCGTTGAGGGTGCGTCCAGCGCTGTAAAATTGAATATTCCGTTTCTAGAATACACTTCTCCTGACAAAACGAGGAGTACGGTACCATCGGAAGTGAATGACCATGCACCTTTCTCAATCAAGGAAGGATCGGAGGTCGCGCACGGAGTAGTACCTTCGGTTGCTTCATAATCTTGCGTGCCGTTATTTTTGAACGTAAACCGATTGTCTGTAAAGCATGCGCCTAAATTTAGCTGCTGCTCAGGATCAGCACCCGACTGAGCGGTAATGCGGGTGATCTTCCAAACCTTCACGCCCCCCTTTTCGCCTGCCAACAGCTTGCCCTGCTCATCTGCTTTGCTGATGAGCGTAACATCTTTGTTACAAGAATTAAGCCCAATCAGCCCCGACAGTAGAAAAAGATATATGCTATTTTTAAGCTTCATAGAATAAAATAAAATTCTAATTAGGCTTTTTTTTTCTGCAAAACCAGTAAATCGAATATTATTTACCAAACCCCGATAATGATGAGTGCTGATCTGGTCTTTCAAATCTGTAACAGTATTGCTCCCGTTGGATGGCTCCTTTTGTTGTTCTTACCTAAGTGGAAAGGAACCCGACTGATTATTTTGTCAGGAATTTTACCACTGCTATTGGGCATGGTATACTTGCCGATCATCGTGATCTTCTTTGGAGACAGTGATGGCGACTTTAGCTCGCTGAAAGGTGTGATGCAATTGTTCACCAGTCCGTGGGGTGTCACCGCCGGATGGATTCACTACCTCGCATTTGATTTATTCATTGGCAGCTGGGAATTAAGCAACGGACAAAAAAATGGAATCCATCATCTCCTGCTGGTTCCTTGCTTGTTACTCACGTTTTTGTTCGGACCTATTGGATTACTCCTTTACTTCGTGGTTCGGTTCGTAAAGACTAAAAAAATCTTGCATGAAAATTTTTGAGTTACTCAACGACATCAAAAAACAAAACGGGTTGTTGTATTGGATGGGCGTTGCGAACATGATCTTATTCGCTGCCTGTTTTATGTTTTATTTTTTTGATTCACGATTGATCATGGGAATCAATCCGTGGATCAAACCGATGAAGTTCGGTTTGAGTGTAGCTATTTATTGCTGGACCTTCGGCTGGCTTCTTCAATTTCTAGTTAGCCAATTCAACATCAAGCTCATTAGCTGGGTTGTTACGATATGTATGATTGCTGAAAATGTGATCATTACCATTCAGGCAACGCGCGGAGTGACGTCTCATTATAATATTAGCTCGGGTTTGGACGCAGCGCTTTTTGGCACAATGGGTGGTTTTATTGGCATCAACACAGCCGCTGTGTTTTATACACTTGTCTTGTTTCTATTTTCTGAAACTACGCTGAACAAAAGTATGCTCTTGGCTTGGCGGCTGGGACTTCTTGTTTTTCTCGTGGGAGGCATTTCAGGTGGTATGATGATTTCCAATCTCGCTCATACGATCGGAAGTACCGATGGTTCTGAGGGAATTGCTTTTTTGAATTGGAGTAAAGTGGCAGGCGATTTACGATCGGCTCATTTCATTACTTTGCATGGGTTGCAGGCCATTCCGCTTTTCGCCTATTTTGTCTCCGACCAAACCAAAAGACCTCTTTTGATTACTACACTATTTTTTGTGCTGTATGCACTGATCTGCATTCGACTGCATCAAGTAGCCTTGGCAGGAAAGCCCTTCTTTGATTTCTTCTAAGTCTAAACAGTTACACGCGTGCCGCGAGCAGCAATTCAATATTTTTAAATTTCATATCAAACTTCCGCGCCACCGACTCATTGGTTAAATGACCTTTGTAGGTGTACACACCTTTCATAAACCACTTGTGCGCAAAAATCATTTCTTCCACTCCACCCTCTTCGGCTGCGCGTAAAATAGTAGGTGTAAAAATATTGCTCAAAGCTGTTGTGGCTGTATTTGCCACGCGCGAAGCTACATTAGGCACACAATAATGAATAACATCATGCTTTCGAAAAACGGGATTGGCATGCGATGTAATTTCAGAAGTAGCCACACATCCGCCCTGGTCGATACTTAAATCAATGATCAATGAATTTGGTTTCATGTGGCTCACCATCTCTTCGGATACCACATGACGTGCCCTGCCCTTCTCCGCACGCAATGCACCGATCACCACGTCTGCGTTTTTCAAACATTCGCTTAAAGTAACGGTGTCGATTGTGCTGGTATAAAACTGATGTCCCAGTGTATGTTTGATCCGTCTCAGTTTGTACAAATGATTATCGAACACTTGAATTTCCGCACCTAAACTCAAGGCCGCTCGCGCACCGTATTCGGCCACGGTGCCCGCTCCAATAATCACCACTTTGGTGGGTGGCACCCCGGTGATACCTCCTAAAATAATTCCTTTGCCTCCTCGCGCTGTACTCAAATATTCAGCGGCAATGAGCATGACGGTGCTGCCGGCAATTTCGCTCATGGCACGCACAATGGGCATGCCCCCTACTTTGTCTTCAATAAATTCGTATGCCAAAGAGGTAACGCGTTTCTTCAACAGGGCGTTGATGCGCTCGCTGTTGAGGTACCCCATTTGCAAAGCAGAAATCAATGTTTGCCCCGGACGAAAATAATCCAACTCTTCAACAGTAGGTGGTTCAATCTTTAAAATGATATCCGCTTTGTAAACCTCTTGCGGTGAATAGGCAATCTTGGCTCCCGCCTCGCTGTATTGCTTATCAGTAAACTTAGAACCTTCGCCTGCCTTGGCCTCCACCCATACTTCGTGACCATGATTAACAAGCAACGCAACTGCATCAGGTGTTAAACTGATTCGGTTTTCCTGCAATGAAATTTCTTTGGGCAACCCAATGAAGAAAGAACTTTTGCCACGCTTCACTTTTAGCATTTCTTCCTGGGGATACAGACTGCTCTTGGCCAAAGCCTCAAAGCCTGTTTTCTTCTTCTCTGACATAATGGATAGTCCGTGTTTGCGGATCGTTAACTTCTAATTTTATTTTAAAGCAGTGATCGGGCAAGAGCGAAGGAATTTTTTCGCTCCACTCAATCCAGCATCGATTACCTGACTCGAGGTATTCATTCACACCAATATCGTATGCTTCGGCTTCTGACTTCAACCGATAAAAATCAAAGTGATAAATCGTTTTTTCATCGCGATCCTGGTATTCGTTCACAATGGAAAATGTGGGGCTCGATACCGTATTGACTACGCCCAGTTGCTGTGCGATGGCTTTGATCAAAGTAGTCTTACCCGCGCCCATGTCACCATCGATCAACCAAACCTTCGTTTCATGAGCGGCTTTTATGACATCGGCTGCCACTTGTGGTAACTCATCCAGACGATAAGAAGACTGTATCAACATTTCTACTTCAGGCATTTTTCGAAGTTAGTGAAATTACCGGTATGATCATTTCTTCCAAGCTCACGCCACCATGCTGAAAGGTATCCTTGTAAAAATTAACGTAGTAATTGTAGTTATTCGGATACGCAAAAAACTGATCTTCGATGGCAAATACATACGTGGTGGACATGTTCGACTTAGGCAAGAAAAACTTCTCAGGCTTCGGAGCTTCCATTACCTTAGCGCCTTCGTAATTCAGATTCTTTCCTTGCTTGTAGCGCAAGTTTGTATTCACCGACTTATCTCCAATAATTTTAAATGGGCGCTTTACGCGAATGGTTCCGTGATCGGTAGTAATAACCATCTTCACTTTCTTTTCCGAAATCTTTTTCAGGATATCGAACAATGGTGAGTGAATAAACCATGATTTGGTAATGGAACGATACGCCGCTTCGTCCGGAGCCAGCTCACGAATCATGGCCATGTCAGTGCGGGCATGCGAGAGCATATCTACAAAATTGTATACGATGACATTGAGATTGTTGTTGAACAGGTTATTGACAGAGTCTGCCAAATCGCGGCCCTCTTCTAACTTTTTAATCTTGTTGTAGGAAAACTTTACGTTGACATTATTTTTTTTAAGCTGCCTTGCCAAAAATTCATCCTCAAAATTATTTTTTGACTCATCCTCATCTTCTCCTACCCACAAGTCGGGATGCGTCTTCACCATATCCGACGGCATCATGCCGCTGAAAATAGCATTACGTGCATAGGCGGTGGTAGTGGGCAAGATCGAATAGTAGGTTTCTTCCTTATCGACATTAAAAAATTCAGCAACCAATGGCTCTATCACTTTCCATTGATCAAATCGCAGGTTGTCAATTAAAATTAAAAAGGTAGGCACCTCGGGTGTCAACTCCGGCAGAACTTTTTTCTTGAACAATTGGTGCGACAACAAGGGGCGATCGACGTTCGGGTTATTCAACCAACTTTCATAATTCTTGCGCACAAAGCGACAGAAGTTCGTATTGGCTTCCACTTTCTGCGACTCCAACACTTCGGCCATGTCGTGGTTCTCAGCCTCGTCCATTTGCAGTTCCCAAAAAACTAATTTCTTGTAAAGCTCGGCCCACTGTTCGTGATTCATGTCATCTAAAAATGCCATGCTGATTTTTCCAAACTCTTGCTGATAACTGGAGTTCGTTTTCTCAATCACCAGTCGTTTGTTATCGAGAATTTTCTTGATCGACAACAATATCTGACTGGGGTTGATGGGCTTGATCAGGTAATCATCAATCTTACCACCGATGGCATCTTCCATGATGCGCTCCTCTTCATTTTTGGTGATCATGATCACTGGAAGATTCGGCTTATTACTTTTGATTCTTGCCAAGGCATCCAAGCCCGAAATGCCGGGCATGTTCTCATCCAGAAATACAATATCATAATGTTTGGCTTCCGCCAACTCTACCGCTTCCGAACCATTATTGACAGGGGTAATATCATAACCGCGTTGTTGAAGAAAAAGAATGTGGGGCTTGAGTAAGTCAATTTCATCGTCCGCCCACAAGATATTGTATCTTTGCATGAGTAAATTTTTCCGAATTTACGCAAATTACCATTGATCGAGAAGGCAAAACGAATAACAACTTGAATAAGAAAAAAATTATCAACGATCCGGTCTATGGATTTATCACCATTCCCAGCGAACTAATCTACGATTTGATTCAACATCCTTATTTTCAACGCCTGCGCTACATCAAGCAACTGGGCTTAAGCGATTTAGTCTATCCCGGTGCCCAACACACCCGCTTTCATCATGCATTGGGAGCCATGCATCTAATGGGGAGAGCTTTGGAAAGTCTTCGCGCCAAAGGCATTGAAATCTCGGCACAAGAAATGGAGGCCGCCCAAATTGCAGCCCTCCTCCACGATATCGGCCACGGCCCTCTCTCTCATACACTTGAAGAAACATTGTTGGCAGGCATTCACCACGAAAGTGTTTCTTATCTGTTCATGAAGTCGTTGAACGAGCAGTTCAATCATTCACTCAATCTGGTTCTTCAGTTGTTTCGCAATAGCTATCCACGCAAGTTCTTCCATCAATTAATCAGCAGTCAACTGGATATTGATCGGTTGGACTACCTGATGCGCGACAGTTTTTTTACGGGTGTAATGGAGGGCACCATCGGCATCGACCGGATCATTACCATGTTGAATGTGAGTAACGACCAGTTGGTTGTTGAGGAAAAAGGCATCTTCAGCATTGAGAGTTTTATCCATGCCCGTCGCTTGATGTACTGGCAAGTGTACTTGCACAAAACCGCCGTTAGCGCTGAACGGATGATGGTAAACATCATTCGCAGAGCCCAGTATCTTTACCATGCCGGTGAACCTTTGATGTGCAGCGAAGCACTGAAAGTCTTTTTAAAAGAAAACCACACGCTCGATGATTTTTCCGAACAACATCATTTGCTGGAATCGTTTGGTCAGTTGGATGACAACGATATTTGGGGGGCTATCAAAATCTGGAAAGATCATCAGGATGAAATTTTAGCAGGCTTGTGCAATCGCTTGCTGCTGCGCGAACTCTTTCAAATCCGCCTCCGAAACTCACCCATCAAAAAATCAGAAATCGAAAGTGCGCGTCTAAAAATCCATCAGGCATTTGGTGTGCTGCGCAAAGATGCCAACTATCTTTTTTCTTATGGCCGGGTAAGCAATGAAGCCTACATCACCGATGGCAAACCGATCAACATCCTCATGAAATCGGGGAAGGTGGTAGACATCGCCCTCGCTTCTGATTTGCCCTCGATTAAGGCAATCAGTAAAATCGTTGAGAAAAATTATATATGCTGGCCTAAAAATATATCTTTGTAAAAGAGGTAGCAGGCAAAACAATAGTTGCCCGTTGTCTAAACAGCGAGCTTATGGAATTTACCATTACACAAATTGCGGGGATGTTAGGCGGCCAGGTCAGTGGCGATGGGAATCAGAAGATAAACATGCTCGCTAAAATACAAGACGCAAAGAAAGGGCAGATTGCTTTTCTATCGAACCCCAAATACGAACAATTTATCTACACCACACAAGCGAGTGCGGTCATCGTAAAAAAGGATTTTCAAGCACGTAAAGAAATTACTGCCACCTTAATTCTGGTCGATGATCCGTATAGCAGCTTCACTGTGCTATTAGAAGAATATCACAAAATGATGAGCTTCCAGAAAACCGGTGTGGAAGAACCCAGTTTCATGGCGACTAACTCATCCATGGGAGCCAACGGCTATCGCGGTGCATTCTCTTACATTGGCAGCAACACCAAAATTGGAAACAACGTCAAGATTTATCCCCATGTCTACATTGGCGATAATGTGGTCATTGGCAACAACACCATTCTGCATTCGAATGTCAAACTGTATGCAGGAACAAAAATTGGGAATGATTGCGTCATTCATGCGGGCACGGTTATTGGCAGTGATGGTTTCGGTTTTGCTCCGCAAGCCGATGGTACCTACAAAACCATTCCCCAATTAGGCAATGTAGTGATTGAAGACAAAGTGACGATTGGCGCCAACACCGTGATTGACTGTGCCACCTTGTTTGGCGATTCCACCATTATTCGCGAAGGCGTAAAACTCGACAACCTCATCCAAATTGCGCATAATGTAGAGGTGGGTAAGAACACCGTCATCGCCGCACAAGCAGGCATTTCCGGCTCGACAAAAATCGGTGAGAACAATATGATTGCCGGACAAGTAGGAATTGCTGGTCATTTATTCATTGCCAACAACACGAGCATTGGCGCCCAAGCCGGAATTTCCAAATCCATCAAAGACGAAGGACAACGCATTTTGGGCTACCCGGCTTTCGACATCAAAGAATACTTTCGGTCGTACGCGGTCTTCAAGCGGTTGCCCGACCTTAACGACCGACTGCGCGAACTGGAAAAAAAAGTGCTTTCCACCGAAATTCCAGCCGAGTCGGATAGCACCCGGGACGAATAATCGGCTATTTGGGGCTAAGAATCACCCTTTTACCAGAGACACTCTGCAAAAAACCTGCTTTTTTGGTATATGTGTTAATTCTGGGTTAAATTTGCCCACTTTTTAAAAAATGCTAAATCACAAGCAGCAGACTATAAAAAAATCGGTCACCATTTCTGGTGTGGGCCTCCATACGGGGGTTCAAACGAACATGACGTTCCTTCCGGCTAAGCCTAACCATGGCATTAAATTTCAACGCATCGATCTTCCGGGGTCGCCAATCATAGATGCTGATTGCGATCGAGTGGTAGATGTATCGCGCGGAACAACCATTGAGGAGAGTGGTGCACGTGTTAGCACGATTGAGCATACACTGGCCGCTTTGGTGGGTTTAGAAATCGACAACGTGTTGATTCAAATCGACGGACCGGAGCCTCCCATTATGGATGGCAGTTCGATTCAATTCGTCAACGTTTTGAAGGAAGCCGGTGCTGAAGATCAAAATGCTCTGCGCGATTTCTTTGAAGTTCAGGATTCCATCTTTTATAAAGAAGCGGCACGCAATGTAGAAATCGCTGCACTTCCTCTGGATGATTACCGCGTTACGGTGATGGTTGACTACAACTCACCCGTATTGGGCAGTCAGCACGCATCCATTACCAGCATTCAGCAATTTGAAAAAGAGATCGCCTCTTGCCGCACATTCTGTTTCCTCCACGAATTGGAAATGCTCTACAAGAACAACCTGATCAAAGGAGGTGACTTGAACAACGCCATCGTAATTGTGGATCGTGTGGTAGAGCCTGATGAGTTGGACAACATTGCCAAGATGTTGAACAAACCAAAAGTAGAAGTGAAGAAAGAAGGCATTTTGAATAATGTAGAGCTGCGCTACAACAATGAGCCTGCTCGCCATAAACTCTTAGATATTATCGGTGATTTGGCTTTGGCAGGAAGACCGTTGAAAGCCCAAATCTTAGCGGCCCGCCCCGGACATGCGGCCAATGTGGCCTTTGCTAAAAAGCTAAAAAAGCAAATGCAGGAAGCCGGCAAGAAGGGTGTGCCCAAATACAACCCATCCCTCCCTCCTGTGATGGACATTAACAAGATCATTTCCACATTACCCCATCGCTATCCATTCTTATTGATTGATAAAATCATTTACCTGGATAACGAGCGAGTTGTAGGTGTGAAGAACGTGACCATGAATGAAAACTTCTTTCAAGGTCACTTTCCGCTCAACCCCGTAATGCCAGGCGTTTTGCAAGTAGAAGCCATGGCGCAAATCGGAGGCATTTTGGTTTTAAATACAGTGCCTGATCCTGAAAATTACTGGACTTATTTTTTAGGAATTGATGAATTCCGCTTTCGAAAAATGGTTTTGCCCGGCGATACGTTGGTCATTCAATGTGATTTACTGGCACCTATCCGCAGAGGCATTGCAAAAATGTCGGGTAGAGCATACGTAGGAAATACACTTGTTTGTGAAGGCACGATGACGGCCAGTATTGTAAGAAAAGATTTATGAGTTACCATCCATTGGCCAATGTGCACCCCGATGCGAAAATCGGAAACAACGTAGTAATTGAGCCCTTTGCCACCATCCGTGCCGATGTTGAAATTGGAGACGGAAGCTGGATTGGCCCGAACGCCATCATTTGGGAAGGTAGCCGCCTTGGAAAAAATGTGAAGGTTTATCCGGGGGCGTCCGTTTCATCCATTCCTCAGGACCTCAAATTTGCCGGCGAAAAAACAGAAACACACATCGGTGATAATACGGTTATTCGCGAGTATGTTACTATCAGCCGCGGCACCAACGATAAATTCAAAACCGTGATTGGCAAAAATTGCTTGCTGATGGCGTATGTACACGTAGCCCACGACTGCATCATAGGAAACAATTGCATTCTGGTGAATGCCGTTCAGGTGGCAGGGCACGTAGTGATTGAAGATTGGGCCATTATTGGCGGATCAAGTGCGGTGCATCAATTTGTGAAAGTAGGTGCACACGTGATGGTGTCCGGCGGATCATTGGTTCGCAAGGATGTTCCCCCGTATACCAAAGCTGCCCGCGAGCCCCTTACCTACTGCGGCATCAATTCCATTGGCTTACGCCGAAGAGGCTTCGATTCAGATAAGATTTCAGAAATTCAGGAAGTATACCGTTACATTTTCCTGAAGGGACTAAACAATGCAAAAGCCATTGATTTAGTAGAAAAGGAATTACCCACGAGCCCGGAGCGCGATTACATCCTCAATTTCATAAAAGCTTCGGAGCGGGGCATTATGAAAGGAATATCCAACGGAATTGGGTCTTTTGAATGAAGATTGTAGCACACAATCTCAGCAAACGCTACAATCGGGAATGGATTTTTAGAAGTTTCTCCTACGAGTTTCTGCCGCATCAAACTTATGCTATTACCGGCCCCAACGGCTCCGGTAAATCTACGCTTTTGCAAGTACTATGGGGGCAGTTGCCTCCTTCCGATGGTCAACTGAATCACTTGGTCCATGGCAACTCACTCGGTATTGATGCTGTTTATACCTCCATTGCCATTGCCACACCGTATATGGATTTAATGGATGAGTTCACATTGCGCGAGATGGTGCAATTTCATTTTCAATTCAAAAAAATTAGAAACAATCACACGATTGATCAGGTGATTGAACGGAGTGGTTTAATCCATGCGGAACACAAATTGATCACCAATTTTTCTTCCGGCATGAAACAACGTCTTAAATTGGCGCTGGCTTTTCACACCCAGTCAAACGGTTTGTTTTTAGATGAACCCACCACCAATCTGGACAAGAAATCCATTCAATGGTACCACGATCAATTGGCAGAAGTTAAGAACCATACGACCATCCTGATTGCCTCAAATGATGAGGAAGAGTATCCGGCCGGAAGCCCGAAAATTGACATTTTACAATTCAAATAGGGTTACAATCGACCGCAGGCTTTGATTAATTTCAAATTAAGTCTTTGCCAACTATTTTTTTTACAAACTCCTTTTAGTAAGTTTAAAAGTCAAAAGATAAAAGCTGGTGAAGTGCCCACAGGCTAAATAATCAAAGTAAATCAGACGAGGCATTCTGTCTGAACATAAAAAAAACAAAACCGGGTGAGATTCTGATTGGAAGCACCTCATTAAACCTAAAACTTATTATCAGATGAAAGCATTGAAATTATTTGTGTTGATGGCAGCCGTAGGAGCATTGTTTACATTTTCAAGCTGTGGAGGCGGAGGAACGACACCTGAGCCTGTTACCGATCAACAATTAACGAAGTTGAGTAAAACCTGGAAGTTGACGGCAGTCACTTTACAAGCAAATGACATGTCGTCAGCGTACAGTACAAGTGGAGCAACCCAATTTAAACTAACTATAACTGGCACCAAAGGAGCAACTACTTTTGCTTATACAACTACAGGTAATCCATCCAAAGGAAGCGTTTGGAAAGGAAGCAGCGATTGGAAATTTGGAACTGATCCTTTAACCATGATTCAGAGAGATTTATCTGCTCCTCTGAATATGACTTATACTTTAACAGGAACCGGCACCGCTGCTGTACTTGTAATAACTTTTGATTTTAGTGGAACCGGTTATGACGGTCAAGGTCGTACAGAAGCTACAAATGGTAAATGGATCTTTACCTTCGGTCAATAAGAACATGAGTTTTCATAAAAAAAGCCCTTTGAGGGCTTTTTTTATGATCTGAAATTATCCATTCCTAGTCACTACTGTAGCGCTCGCCTGTGCGACGGGAAATACAACCATATCGGCAATAACTACATGTGCAGGTCGGGTAAGTACGTACAAAATGGTATCGGCAATATCATTGGCATAAAGTGGGGTAAGGCCCTGATATACTTTCTTAGCCCGCTCTTCATCGCCTTTAAATCGAACCAATGAAAACTCTGTATCTACCATGCCCGGATGAATGGCTGTTACTTTTATACCATACGGGTTTAAATCCATGCGCATACCCTTGGTAAGGGCATCTACCGCAAACTTGCTGGCACAATACACATTTCCATTGGTGTACACTTCTTTGCCGGCTACCGAACCCAGATTGATGATATGACCACTTTTACGCGCGATCATTCCCTCCATCACTTGCTTCGATACATACAACAATCCTTTCACGTTGATGTCGATCATGGCATCCCAATCATCTTCGCTTCCGGTTTGGATGGGATCAAGTCCGTGGGCATTGCCTGCGTTGTTTACTAACACATCAATCGTTCTCCACTCCGTGGGTAACGACTGTATGGCCAGCTTCACTTCATCTCGATTGCGCACATCAAAGCACAAGGAGGTAACTTGGGTTAGCGCGCCCAATTCGTGGGATAGTTTGTCGAGACGGTCGCTTCTTCTGCCACAGAGAATCAACTGAAAATGGTTCTGCGCCAATAAGCGTGCAGTAGCCTCGCCAATGCCTGAGGTAGCACCTGTAACCATTGCGATGCGCGCGGTATTTGTCATAAAAAATAAATGGGTTATTGGAAGATGAGATAAATCCCGATGGTGTTGGTGTTCAGTCGGGAGATGGGGTCTTTGTACACACTGGGGGTATCGCCCAGCATATCCGCAATGCCTCTGGAAAATCGGAGCTCCGGAGAAAATTTGAATAACGGAAAATAAAAGTCGAAGCCAAAGCCAGCTTCCAAACTGATATTATTCTTTCGAATGGGTATGGCATCGGAAGCATTTTGAACATCATTCTTTCCGGATGCTTCGATAGCCGGGGTAATCCCTCCTACCATGTACATACGCACGTTGCCCCGGCGCATGGACTTATACTTGAGCAGCAAAGGAAATTCAACCATCGTTGTTTCGACCTGCTGTGACTGCACACTGCGATTGGTAAAATAATAGGTAAGCCGATGCGAATAGAATCCTGCTTTGGGCATCAGGCGCAAATCCAAGAATTCGTTGAGGCGGTAATTGACCAAAAAGCCCAGTGAAAATCCGGGGATATATTCCGGTTGTACAGACTGCAGATTGGCTAAACTACTCGTGATAAATAAATTGGAATAGTTTACTTCATAGCCCGATGTGTGCAAGCCAATGGAAAAGCCATAGCTGATTTTTCGCTGGTCGTAATCCGGATTGTTTTGCCGGGCCCAGCGAAATAATTGCGCTTCGGTAGCATGATAGCCGAATAAACTTGCCAACAAGATTATTTGGTACCTGAATACAACGAGCTTATGCCAAAAGTGAGCGGTTTGCATGAAGTGTTTTTATATCCCAAATCATCCAGTATTTGTGTAAAGTCTTTTCCATCTGGAAATGCATTTACTGACTCCGGTAAGTATGTGTATGCATGCGAATCTTTGGAGAATAACTTGCCAATAGTTGGTGTGATAAATCGAAAATAGAATGAATACAGAGGCTTAAACCAAAATGAAACCGGTTTTGAAAACTCCAGAATGACCACGCGGCCACCCGGCTTCAATACCCGACGCATTTCGCCTAAACCTTTACGCAAGTCTTCAAAGTTACGCACGCCAAATGCAACGATGATGGCATCGAACATATTCTCCTGAAAAGGAAGATTTTCGGAATCACCGGTGCGCATTTCTACAATCTGGCTCACTCCCCTGTCGACCATTTTCTTTCTGCCTACTTCCAACATGCCTTCGGAAATGTCTACCCCAATGATTTTTGTAGGCTTGAGTGAGAGTGCCTCCAACGCAAAGTCACCCGTGCCGGTGGCCACATCCAAAATCAGTTTGGGTTGATCTTGCGCCAATAACTTGACAGCTTTTTTTCGCCAGTGGATATCAATTCCAAAACTCAAGAAGTGATTGAGGAAATCGTAATTGCCACTGATGGTGTCAAACATCTTAGCTACTTGTAGCTTTTTGCCTGTCGCATCATTTTTATAAGGAACTACCGCCAAAGTATGGTTATTAAAGATTAACTATTCGAAACAAAGATAATAGAGTTCCTATAGAGTAACTAACTACCCTAAACACTAAAAAGTATGCTTTGTTAGCGATTAATTGCTCAGTACTTTGAACTCTACTCTGCGATTGTACTGACGGCCTTCCAACTCATCATCATTGCTGGCCAATGGTTTGGTTTCGCCATAACCCACCGTTTTAATTCGGCGCGTATCAATGCCTTTGGATGTTAAGAAGCTCTTTACTGCATTGGCTCTTCGTTCGGACAGGATTTTGTTGGTCAAGTTGTCGCCTACATTGTCGGTATGCCCTCCAATCTCTACTTGCAAATTGGTGTTTTGTTTCATCATGGTTTCCAACTTATTGAGTTCGCTGTAGGAGTCTGTTTTGAACGTAGCCTTATCAAAATCAAAATAGATATTGCGTAAGATGGATACCACGCCAACCACCAATTTCCTCATTTCTACAGTTTTGGTAATGGTATTTTCTTTCGCCGTGGCTGCGGGGACTTTTACCGATAGATTTTGGAACACATAACCTTCCTGTTCAATCGATAAACGATACTCTTTGGCTGTTGCCGAAGTAAGCGTAAATTCAATCACACCTCCACCTTGTTCTACGGCTCCTACCATAACTTTATCCTTCAGGCCTTGCATTCTCACTTTGGCTTCCAATGGATTTTTGCTATCGGCATCAATCACCTTTACAATGTACTTGATGGGCACCAAAGCAGGCTTAGCAGATGGTTGAGGTTTGGGTTCTGGTTTAGGCTCGGGCTTTGGCTCCGGCTTAACTTCTACCGGTGGAATTGTAACTACCGGTGTTTCTTTAGGCGTTTCTACTACAGGCTCGGGCTTCACTGGTTCCGGCTCTTTAGCTGCTACTGGTGGCGCTTTCGGTTCTTCTTTTGAAGGGGTGATCATGTAAATATCTGAGTAGCCTAAACCGTCTTCACGTACGGAAGAGTAGTACCACTTGTCACCTGACTTGGTACCGGATAAAAACACATCATTATCAGGAGTATTGATTGGGTAGCCCATGTTTTCCGGATCACTCCACTCATTTTTATCTTGGTTGATCAGGTTGGATTTAAAAATATCAAAGCCACCCATTCCTTTTCGGCCCATCGAGCTGAAGTAAAGGGTTTTTCCATCGTAGTCGATATATGGACCATCTTCATCGTATTCAGTATTGATGCTTGATCCCAAATTTTTCACTTTGCTCCACTCACCACGACTGTCTTTCGTGCAAACGTAAATGTCCGATCCTCCTAGTCCACCCGGTCGTTCGCTGGCAAAATACAAATGCTCTCCATCTTTAGTGATTGACACGGATGACTCACGATACGAAGAGTTAATCACTCCAGGCAATGGCTCTAAAGGACTCCATGAGCCGTCTTTCTGTCGCTCTGTAAAATAAATATCACCGTTACCTTCATCTCGGTAAATGAATAGGGTTTTGCCATCTGGCGAAAAGGCTAAGTTTGATTCATTAAACTTCGAGTTGACTACTGGGCCAATGTTTTTAGCGCGCTGCCAATTAGCTCCATTTTTAGTGGCTGTAAAAATATCTTCGTAAGGTTTGTTATCATCCGCCACGTTTTCATAAGTATTGCCATCTCGTCTGCGAGTGGTGAATACAATTTCATCTTCCCCTGAATTTAAATTAGGAGCAAAATCCTCAAACTCTGAATTGATTTCACGCCCCATATTTACAATAGAGAAAGGCCTAGGACTAGCCACAAATTCTTTTCCATTGTTGCACTCAAATATTCTTCGATCCACCTCTTTCATATCTACTTTGTCCTTGCCCTGGTAATTACCCTTTTTGGCCAGTTTGTTTTTATAAAGTGTGTAATACGTGATTGCCTTGTCAAATTTTAGCCCCAAATGATAACTCCAGCCAATCCAAAATTCCAGATCAAAACGGTAGTCAGGATCTTGGCGATAAACGCGTAAAAAATACTTTACAGCTAGTTCCCTGCCTACGGTAGCCATGTAAAGCCGGCCGGCTTCAAAATTGGCTTTGATGAAGGTGGTATCGAGATTTGCGGCCAATACCATAACGTCCCTAGCATCGTCTTCGGCTTTAGTTTCCGCCAGTGTTAACTCAGCCTGCAGGGCATACTCTTTGGCAAGCTCTTTATCCTGTTCCTGCGCTAGGAGAGTTTTTGTTCCAACCAAGAAGGAGAAAGCACTGATCAATATCAATACCCTTGAGAGGTTATACATATTTCAAAAAATGGCTTTACGCTGTTAAAAAATCATTCAAGACAGGCAATTTAGTAAATTCTTCTAAAAAGTAAAGCCTCGATTACACAACATAACTAACACGTATCTTACATTATTAGTAATTTGCGGTTCAATTAATACTTTAAGTTATGATCATCAAATCGGCTGAGTTCGTCATAAGCAATACCGACTATCTGAAATGCCCCCCATCGCCCAAGCCTGAATTTGCCTTTATCGGGAGGTCCAACGTAGGTAAGTCGTCGCTCATCAACATGTTAGTACAGCGGAAAGACCTGGCCAAAGTATCGGGCACACCGGGCAAAACACAAACCATCAATCACTTTTTGATCAACAATGCCTGGCATTTGGTCGATTTGCCGGGGTATGGTTTTGCCAAAGTAAGTCAGGAGGCCCGATGGAATTTTGGCAAGATGATCGAAGAATATCTGCAAAACCGACCTCAGTTATTTTGCACGTTTGTCCTGATCGACTCGCGCCATGAAGTACAGAAGATTGACCTTGACTTCATCAATTGGATGGGCATCAAGCAACTTCCGGTTGCAGTTCTTCTCACCAAAACTGATAAACTAAAAAACAGCGAGTTGGCGAAATCACGTAAAAGCATTGAACAAACTTTGCTCAACCATTGGGAAGACCTCCCTCCTATTTTCATTACATCGGCAGTAAAGAAATCAGGTCGCGATAAGGTGCTCGACTTTATTCAAGGCGCTATCGATAGCCAAAAAAATGATTAGTTTTGCGCTCTCAAAAAATATCCAATGGAGCTAAAAGACATTGCATCGGTAAGTGGAAAGGGTGGTTTGTTCAAAATCATTAAACCGGGAAAAACGGGAGTTATTCTGGAATCGCTGGATGATGCGAAAACCAAGTTAGTAGTGGGTGGCAACCAGCGTATGTCGCTCTTGAGCGAAATCTCCATTTACACCACCACTAAAGAAGGAACAGAATCGTTGGAAACTGTTTTGATTGCGATCAAAAATAAATACGGCAACGAACTGGGCGTAACACCTGAGTCTGATGCTGCTCCATTGCGTGCTTTCTTGAAGTCCGTACTGCCTACGTTTGACGAAGAGCGTGTGTATGTTTCGGATATGAAGAAACTAGTGAAATGGTATGGCCTCTTGATCAAAATTGCTCCCGAAGTTTTTACGCCATCCGCGGAAGCGAAAAAAGAAGCCTAAAAAGCTACTTCACAAACCCGATTGCTTTTTCTACCATCTTCACGGACCCCACGTAAAAAGGCGTTCGTTGATGTAGGTCTTTGGGTTTGATTTCCATAATTCTACCCTTACCGTCGGAAGCAATCCCTCCGGCTTGTTCGGCAATAAATGCCAATGCGTTGCATTCGTACATGAGGCGGAGTTTGCCATGCGGATCTTTCGCTGTTGCGGGATAAATGTAGATGCCACCCTTGAGCATATTGCGATGAAAATCGGCTACCAGCGAACCGATGTATCGCGCTGTGTAGTTGCTGTCTTTGCAGAATTTCAGATAATCATTGACGGCCGATGAAAATGAATTGGCCGATCCTTCATTGATGGAGTAAATCTTTCCCTTTTCAGGCATGGTCATGTCCGGATGCGACAACACATATTCGCCCAATGTAGGCTCATAGGTAAATCCATTTACTCCGTGCCCGGTGGTATACACCAACATGGTTGATGATCCATACAAAATATATCCTGCTGCTACCTGGTCATCGCCCGTCTGTAAAATATCTTGCTCGTTGATCGGTTCTCCTACTTTGCTCTTTCTGCGGTAAATGGAAAAGATCGTGCCGATGGAAACGTTCACATCAATATTAGAAGAGCCATCCAATGGGTCGATTGCAATTACATAGTTGCCTTCATTATTCAAGTCCACAAACGACTCGGTTTCTTCGCTGATCAGCGCACACACTTCGCCCCCTTTGCTGAGTGCCCGTGTAAAGCGAATGTTGGCCAGCACGTCCAGTTTTTGTTGTTGTTCGCCAGTAGAGTTTTGTGAACCCATCGCCCCCATGATATCGATTAGTCCTGCTTTATTGATTTCGCGGTTTACGACCTTCGAAGCTAAGGCTATGTCGCGGAGAAGTTGAGAAAGTTCGCCACTGGCATATTGAAATTGGTCCTGATTGTTCTTGATAAATCGATCCAACGCGGTGCCGATGGGCAAAGCAATGCGAGAAGCTTCCATAAAGTCTAAATAAACAGATTTTGGTTGTCGTTAAATTAAACTGTTAATCTAAACCTCACACTCCTCTCCACAAGAGAGGAGGTTGATGGAGCTTAACTTAACGACATTGGATTTTGATTACTAAATTTCGGCCACAAATATACACCGCAAACGTTTGAAATACCTATTTTAGATGAATATCTTTAAATTCGGAGGGGCTTCCTTAAAAAGCAGCGACCGCATAGAGCAGGTAGCGCATATCATTCATTCTCAGGCTAAAAAACCCTTGTTAGTGGTGGTTTCTGCCATGGGCAAAACCACCGATTCGCTTGAGCGAGTGGTGTCGGCTGCACTTGTTCACGCATCTGTGGACAGCGAAATACAGGCACTTGAATCCTATCATTTACAACTGGTTCAGGAATTGAAATTGCCACACGAAATAGAAAATGAAGTTTCTGGTCTTTTCCGTGAATTGCTATTGGCCACTCAACAAACAGGTGAACGCGATTTGATTTACGATCGCATTGTTTCCTTTGGGGAAGTCATATCGTCAAAAATCATTGCTGCATTTTTGAAACACAAAGGGTTTAATATGCAATGGATTGACGCACGAAAATTTATCCAAACTGACAACTCCTTTCGGGAAGGAAAAGTGAATTGGGAGGAAACCAAGCAACGCATCAGTCAACTGAAATTTGGAGCCAACGAAGTTTTAATTACGCAAGGATTCATTGGCTCCACTCCTACCGGTGAAACCACTACGCTGGGGCGCGAAGGTTCTGATTTTACAGCCGCCATTTTTGCCTCTTGTCTTCAGGCAGAGGGTGTTACTATTTGGAAAGATGTTCCCGGCGTGATGAGTGCCGACCCCAAGCGAATTGCCAATGCCATTGTGTTTGATGAACTGCCTTACAAAGAGGCGGCTGAGATGACTTATTACGGTGCGAATGTAATTCACCCAAAAACCATCAAGCCACTGGCGAATAAAAAAATTCCGCTTTACGTAAAGTGCTTTCTCGATCCGGAGTTGCCCGGCACTAAAATACACGAGTGCAAAGTAGATCGGCTGCCACCACTGATTGTTTACAAAGGGAACCAATGCCTTGTATCGTGTAAGGTAACGGACTACACGTTTGTCGATGAGACACAAATCGGCATCATCTTTCAGGCACTGACCGATCTTAACCTGCGGGTGAATGTGATGCAAAATTCGGCGATCTCTTTTTCGTTTTGCATCGACTACCGCGAAGACAAAGCCTTGAAGTTGATCGAGAAACTCAGTCGCAATTTTGAAGTGTATTACAATGCGAACCTGACGCTGATTACGATCAAGAATTACGATGCTTCCACATCCGCGCACTATCGAAATATGAAAGGAGTTCTTCTCGAGCAATCATCGCGTTCTACTTTGCAAGTGTTGGTGAAACTCGTGGAGTAGCCGTCAGATGATCGATTAAATTTCGGGTAGTGCGGTTGAGGATATCAAAAACTTCTTGAAAATCTTTTTCAGATCCATAATAAGGATCAGGAACATTTCCCTTGCCTTCCGGATCAAACGCACGCATCATTTTTATTTTGTGGGAGTAGCTATTGTTCACATCCAGCCTGCGAATGTTTTGATAATTCTGTTCATCCATCGCCAGAATTAAATCAAACTCTTTTAGATCGTGAAGAGAAAGCTGCCGCCCCACATGCTGGATGGAAACGCCATTCTTTTGAGCATTGCGTATGGTACGCGAATCGGGTGAGTCGCCCACATGGTAATTGGCCGTGCCACAAGATTCCGCCAAAAAATCATGTTCCTTCTTCAATTGGCGGCAATGATGTTTAAAAACGGCTTCTGCCAGAGGTGAGCGGCAAATGTTTCCCAGGCAAACAAATAAAACTTTAACCATGCACAAAATTACATCGCAAAGGTTACAAAAAATGAAGGCTCTGTATTTATTCCTGCATAGTACATAGTACGCCTTTGGTTAAGACTGGCCCCTTCAAACGAGAAGAGGCCTTTCTTTTTTTATGGCTACGAACTTTTTCAAGTATTGATTAGCTTTGAGGATTAACCACCACAACTATGGACTTCATTAAAGTGACGGAGCAAAAAGAACCCTTTGTTGCACTCATTGAATTAAATCGCCCGAAAGAATTAAACGCGCTTAATCATCAACTGATGACGGAGTTACTTTCTGCGCTGCAAGAGTTGGATAAAAACGATTCGGTACGTGCCATTGTACTTACGGGAAATGAGAAAGCATTTGCTGCCGGTGCTGACATTAAAGAAATGGCAGATAAGACCGCTGTTGAAATGCATTTGATGGATCGGTTCACTACGTGGGATCAGATTCGCAAAACGAAGAAACCAATTATTGCAGCTGTGAGTGGTTTTGCACTGGGTGGTGGTTGTGAGTTAACGATGATGTGTGATATGATCATTGCAAGCGAAACTGCGAAATTTGGCCAACCAGAAATAAAGATTGGAACCATACCGGGTGCCGGAGGAACACAGCGTCTTACCAAAGCAGTGGGCAAAGCCAAAGCGATGGAGTTGATCTTAACCGGGCGATTTCTGTCAGCAGAGGAGGCGCACTTTTACGGCTTGGTGAATAAGGTCGTACCTGTTGAAATGTATATGTACAAGGCACTACAGTTAGCCAAAGAAATCGCGCAGATGTCACCTGTGGCTGTGCAGTTAGCCAAAGAAGCGATTAATCGATCATTTGAAACACAACTGGATGAAGGTCTCGCCTATGAACGAAAAAATTTCTATTTGACATTTGCCAGTGAAGATCAAAAAGAAGGAATGAAGGCCTTTATTGAAAAGCGAAAGCCGGAATACAAGGGACGGTAATCAAACCAAAAAGGGATACCTCGGTCTGTGCGGATACCATAGTCGTCAACCTAAGGTTAGGAGCATAGGAAAACAAAGCTAAACTGGTTTTAAACCGCAAAATCAAAAGTTTTTCAAATTATCTATCACGGATTGTTTCAGAAGAACATCTGGAATCAATAGCCAGATCATCAGGTTTCAAGAAGCGCAAATCCGCCATTGCGCTAAAGGAGTTTTTAGACACGGTTTTTTTCTGCAATCAAACCAACAGCCCGTCTCTGTCGGAGTACAGCATAGACCTTGCTCAACAGGGAACCCACGTCAGCAAACAAGCGATAGACAAACGATTCAATGAGCATACAAAGTCCATGCTGTCGAATCTACTGTAAGATGTTATGGGACATCAACTGTCGACCAAGGCCTGAGGGCAATAGGTACAGAAGCTTGTTCACAGATATTCACATCATGGACAGTAGTGAATTCAATGTCAGCAAGCGTGCCAGGTATTTCCCGGCTATGGTGGTGAAGGGCGCGGAGGCGATTGTTCGGATTCAATTTGAATATCAATTATTTGGCGGCAAGGTGACCACGCTTTCAATCGGTTCGGCATTGGATTCGGACAACCAACGAGAGTGTGTTCCGCATATCCAAAACTTAGGTACCGCCAGGTACTTTTGGAAAGTTTCATCGTTTTACACCTCCACTGTAAGATTACCTTTGGCCGCCATCCATTAAAATTTTATGTAACTTCGAAAGCTAATAGGCTAAAAATTGGAAATAATAAAAAGACTTGACACCGCGGATAATTTGGAACTTCTTTCGGTTCATTCTCAGGTTACTGATTTTCCCGAACACTACCACGAGACCTTTTGCATTTCATTAATTAGAAATGGAACCGAAGTAATAAAATCCGGGGAAAGCAAAATTTTCACAACTACAGGTAATATTTCAATAAGTAACCCTTACGAGATTCACGCCAATCCTATATTGGACAGAGAAATTAATGTAGGCTTTGATACCATCTATGTATCTCAACCTTTGGTCGATTGGTTGCTAAACACGAAAGGCATAAGCTTCGAAAATGTGCAAACATCCTCTAATCATCAAATTACTCTTTTTAACACATTAAAATTTTGTATTCAAAACAGATTAAACACAAAAATTGAAGTAGTGTTGATAGAATTTTTGCAAGCGCTTGATTTAAAAAGAAGTTATACAGAGCTAGATAAGTTCAACCATTCCAGTCAATTTATAGATGTATTGGGCTTTATTGAAACGAATTACCATCAAAAAATATCTCTTGAAAAGCTTGCAAAAATTGCTTACATGGACAAATACAATTTTGCAAAACAGTTCAGAAAGGCTGTTGGTTTATCGCCCATAAATTATGTTTTGATGAAACGAATATTTTACGCTAAATCTTTAATTAGCCAAGCTTGCGTACTAACCGAATTAGCTCACGAATTAGGTTTCACCGATCAATCTCACTTCAATAAGACTTTCAAACAATTTGTGGGCATATCTCCTTCGGTCTTTCAATCTAACTTGTAAAATTTACCAAGATTATACAATTAGATTGCTCTTTTGCTTACTAGTTTTGTTATAAACAATTTGGTAGTGGCAATATTTCCATTTTAGTCGTAGATAACTTAACTGCTCTTGTCACGATATCAGGAATATCTCCTATTTAAAAACACCTGCTATTTCAAAAATCATCCGGTAGTAGAGACTTAATTAAAGGAAATAAAAGTACCAGCAGGATTACTATCAATTAAATTTTCTTTCAATATGATTAAACTTTCGCTCGCCCTAATTTTTATCATTACTTCTCTATCTCTGAGGGGGCAAAATGCTTACGACAAACCTTTTGGCAAAAAACAACTGGTTGAAGACTTTCAGCTCTTCCAAAAGATGCGTCAATTAACCAATTCAGGATTGTACAAGTACAGGACCAAAACAGAAATGGATAGTATTTTTAATTGGGGCTTGAACCAAATAACCGATAAAACTTCGCTCCTTGATTTCTACAAAATAATACTTACCGTTACCGATTTAGAAGGTAGTTGTCACAATGGAGATTTTTTGCCACAAGGGGTAAGAGATTCGATAAGAAAAGAAGTAAGCTTCTTTCCATTGCCGGTTAAAATTATTGAAGGTAGACTGCTTGTCAATACCAATTATGGGCAGATTCCATTAGGCTCACAAATAATAAAAATCAACGATGTCCCTATTGAAACTATCATTATAAGACTAGGTAAATACTACACCACCGATGGCTTTAATATTACGGGTAAGCGATTTGGATTGGCCTTTAAATTCGGTGTAAATTACCGCTATGAGTTTGGATCACAAAAGGAGTTTATTGTAGAATTTACCCAACCAAAGAGCAAAAAGTTACAAAAAATAACGTTGGCTGCAGTCCCTTACAATGATCTTATCGAAGCGAATAAAGAATCTCATTCTTCAAAATTTGATAGCCTGGTAAACTACTATGATGGAATGAAGAAATATAGCTTTGCAATGGTTAATCCAACCACAGCACACCTTCGTCTACGAATATTTACTATTGGAGATAACGCTAAAGATAAAGAACATATAACCTTTTGCCAATTTTTGGATAGTTGCTTTGCCTACCTGCGCAACCATAAGGAAATTAAAAATCTGATAATTGACCCGCGTGGCAACCCGGGGGGCTCTGATCCAAACGACCAAGTAACTTTTTCATACCTAGCCTCGCGGCCATTTCAAGAAAACAAATCAGCTTTCGTTTCTTTTCACAAAATTCCTGAATGGAAGTACGTTGCGTATCATGCATTCTTTTTAAAAAGATGGATTGCTAAAGGAGTTTATCAAAGGCAACTAAGAAAAGAATTTTCTATTGAAAAAGATGGTAAATACTATCAAGGTAAAGGTGAGGATAACACGCCACGGATGCCAAGTCCCTTAGCTTTCAAAGGGCAAATATATTTGCTCATTAATCCTCCTATTGGGTCAGCGGGAAGCATGTTTGCCGCAATGGTAAGGGGTAACACAAACGCCATTACGGTTGGACAAGAAACAGAGGGTGGATACTACGGGCACAATGGTCATCAACCAATGGGTTACAATCTTCCTAATACAAAAATTTTAACGGGGTATTCTATTGTCAATTTAGAACAAGATGTTCCTGTTTTGGAAAAGCAACCTTTTGGTAGGGGAATTATGCCTGACTATGCTGAGGAGCAAACCTATGATGATTTTATAAACAACCGAGATACGCAAATGGAGTTTGTGCTAAAGCTTATTCATGAGAAGAATGCAACCGAATAAACCTGTATGTATTGCGATCGGTGAATTTTGAATCGCAACAAAAGTCTATTCACATCTAAAATATAATAACTCAACAAAAATCCGTGACCCTGCCTAGCTATTAGCACTACGTATCTCAGTAGAATCAGAAAGTCATACTCAAAATCTGATTAACCAAAAGACCAAATGGCCTCAGGAAGCAAAAGATAATGAAATGTTGTAAAGAAGGTTTGCTTTTTTCAAATGGCTTTTGTTGGCTTTGGTAATTCTGGTATGGCAAGTATCATGGTAAATATAGCTTGGACTTTGTTCTCCAATCCAAAAGCCATTGTTCGCAAATACAACTGGATTGACGTGGCCACCCGCTATGCTCCATTTAAGGACAAACTCTCAAAACTCAGGAGGGTGATTTAATCTTGAAATTCTGAATTGCTGGTGCAGCTGACGCTCCGATCATTCTAGGAGCACGAGCCTTTTGTTATTCTTTAGGAAACATTATTTCAACCTTTGTTCCTACACCGCTTTTACTTGCAATTGAGATAGAAGCACCTAACGCATTTACCTGACTTTTTACTAAATACAATCCCAGTCCCTTTCCTTCCGTGTTCATATTAAACCTTTGAAACGGCTGAAATAATTTTTCAGCATACTTTTCTGAATCAAATCCTAAACCATTGTCCTCAAAAATCATACGATATTCATTCTCTTCTTCGCAAAAAAGTATTGTAATGATGGAGGCTTGGGTTTGGGTTTTATACTTAATTGCATTCGAAAACAAATTGGTCAAGATGCTGTCAAAATAGGGAAGTATTGTGGTGAAGCTGGCAACTTCTGTTTGAACGTTGACAATGATCCCAGACTCTTCGATCTCGTGTTTAAATCGATTCTTAATACCGTCTATAAACTCCAAAATTTGAATGTTCACTTTTTCAGCCTGCGTATTGTTTTGAACGTATAGAATTTGATTTAAATCTCGTATAATTTCATCCAGCCCTCTTGCGGCTTCAGCCGTTTTATTTAAAATTGTCAAGTTGGTTTTATCGGATAAATCTTTTTGATTAAAGATATTTGCTAAACCCATAATTCGCGCAACGGGCGAGCGTAAGTTATGTGCAACAATAAAACTAAACTGTTCAAGTTTTTGAAACTGTTTCTTTAATTCGTCATAGCTTCTACCTAATTCAATTGTTCTATCCTGCACAGTCAACTCGAGCTTACGATTATGGTTCTCAATGATATCTCTTTGCGCAAGTATCTCCTCGTGCTGCGCAATCAACTCTTCGTTTTGCGTAGCAATTTCCTCCGTTCGATTTTGAACGGCTGCCTCTAGCTTGAGATTGATGGCCATGAGTCGTCTGCTATTCCATTTGATTCCAAAAACAAAACTGGTAACAAAAACTAACAGATAACCGGCATACGCCCACCAGGTTCTATACCAGGGAGGTAAAATCAAAAATGAAAAACTTTTATCATCTGAGCTAACCATATTCGTTTGCATATTGCGGGCACGAACCTTAAAAGTGTATTTGCCTTCATACAAATTCTTATAAGTTGCCGTAGTGTTATCGGTCCAGGTACTCCATTCATTATCTTCCCCTTCCAAAATGTATTGATATCTTATTTCGGAATTCGCAGCAATCCCAACGATTTTATATTCAAATTTAAGCTGATTATGTGCATAGGGTAAGGTCAAATCAACAGGCAACGGATTAAAGGGCGTAATGTCGGTGAACGAGACTCCACTCATTCTTTTTTGAAGGATCGTTCTTTCCTTTTCCGGTAGTACTCTACCATGGGAAAATATTTCCTGGAAAGCGCGGGTCAAGGAATCCGTGGAGTTGCCCGATTGTAGAGAATACCAAGAAAAAAAATCTTCTCCCGGAATAACTTTTTGGATGGCCACTTCAGGCTTTCGGACGCTTCTTCGTACCGCGTTAAGATCGAAGCGCACCAGGCCTGATTTTACGGCACGTGTTGCTACCCAAATAACTCCATCCTGATCGACCATCAATGCATTTGCCCCCACTCCTGAAATAGCACCAATTTGGTAACCTGTCGAAGAATTAAATGCTTCAAATACTGGTGTGTACGCACTCAGTTCTTTGTTCGAAAGTAGGTTGTCTGCCGAAATTACTGGTACACTATCCGCATTCGAAACGAATTTGAAAAGTACAAAAAGCCCAGCGTTGGTACCCATAACCAACTCACCATTTGCCGTAAACACCAACTCGTGAATTACGTTTGTACCCCACTCTTTACCCAAAGAAAAATTAAGGAAATTTTTTCCATCAAAGCGGCTGAGCCCTCGATGCGTACCCACCCACAAATTGCCGTGTTCATCAGAGACTATGCCAAGAACCTTATTGCTGGGAAGCCCGTGCGCATCGGTGTAGGTAATGAATTTTTCTCCATTGAAATAACTCACTCCGCCCCCATTAGTTCCCACCCATAAATTTCCTCTGGCATCCTCAGTTATGCAAGTCACTTCTTTCACAGGCAAGCCAGATTCACTTGAAAAGTTTTGTATGTATTTACCATCGTATCGGCTCAGGCCCGGTTCCGTATAGCTTATCCACATCCCCCCCTTTTTGTCCTCATAGATTGCTACAATGTCGTTGGCAATCAAACCATCTCTGTTGGTAATGGTTGTGAATGATTCTCCATCGAATTTGCACAAGCCACCATCGAGAGTGCCAATCCAAAGAATATCATCGCGACTATTATAAAGGGTTAAAATCACATCAGAAGGCAGACCGTCACTTCGATTAAATGTTTTAAACGACTGGCCATTATAGCTAACTAATCCGTCTTCCGTGCCAATCCATAAGTCACGTGTTTTTTTGTTTTCAACGATGGCTCTGATTTTACTTAGCGATGGGTGATCTAACCGTGTGAAATTCATAGTTTCTCTACTGGAGAATAAACTTACCCCGCCACCGTTGTAGGATGCGATCCACAAATTGCCGTCATGATCTACCGATAAGCTGGCAAGCTCATTTGTTGGAAGTCCATTTTCAGTAGTGTAGTTTGTAAACAGCGTACCATCATAGCTGCTCAAGCCCCCAGATGTGGCAAACCAAAGAACACCTTTATCGTCTTGGGCAATTGACCATACATCATTGTGAGCGAGTCCATCCTTTTGGGTGAATGTTTTAAATGACAGTCCATCAAATCGGGTAACACCGCCTTGATACCCTCCTATCCACAAGTTGCCGGTGCGATCCTCAAAAAGGGTCATGATTTTATCGGTTTCAAGCCCCTGCGCCTTTGTATAATTCGTAAATGAGTTGCCGTCATAGCGACTCAAACCACTATTAGAACCAAACCAAATATTACCATTTTTATCAACCGTGGATGCGTTTATGAATTGGCTGATCAGCCTATTTTTTGAACCTAGATTCGTAAACCGCTGACCATCGTAATGAGTAACTCCTCCATTGACTGTTCCAAACCAGAGGTGACCATTTTTGTCCTCCGAGATCGATCTGACTGTTGCAAATTCCAACCCCTCGTTTTCAAAAAAGTTGGTAATCGATTTGCCATCAAAACGGCTAATGCCGTTATACGTTCCAAACCAAAAAATGCCGTTCCGATCTTCAAATATTGAGGTAACAACATCATTTGAGAGTCCATGCAAGGTGCTAATATCAAAAAAATTCTTTCCGTCATAACAGGTCACTCCACCACCTGTGGTACCAAGCCATAAATTACCTTTTCTATCTATGTAGCTGCATTCAAAAGCATCCAACGGAAGGCCGTCTTCGGTTGAAAAATTTTTAAAGTTGGAGCGCCCTTGTATCTGGAGGCTCGATTTGAATTTGGTTCTTGAAGAAACCAAACTTTGCTGTGAGAAACAAACCGTTGTTAAAAACAAAAACGAACAAAGCAATCTCAATTTAATAACAAATTTGGTTAATGTTAGTTTTTAACTTGATTCAATATAACCAAACGGTAGAGGGATAAATTTTGACTGAATGCAAATATAAGAAACTGATTTGAATTTTGCATTGTTAAACTGAAACAGAAGGAGGCTCTACTAAGAAGCAACCCCAACTTGGCTCGTATCTTCACGAATCAAGGAAAAGTAGAACACTGTGTTTCGGGAGGACACCGTGAGGATAATCCAACAAAAAAAGCGGGGCGACCCGCTTTTTTATTGAATCAAAAATTAACCACCTGTTATACTATCTTTTTTAAGTTCGCAAAACTAGTCGTGATGCTTTCGAGTGGATTTGCAGGCATATCGTGTTCGACAAAAAAATGTTTCATACCCGATGCCGATGCGTTCGCAAAAATCTTTTTGAAGTCAATCACGCCATTTCCCACCGGTTCTACCTTTTGGTAATCTGCAGACAAATCTTTGACATGCCACAACGGGAATCGGCCGGGGTTTTCATTGAATAACTGAACCGGGTCTTTGCCGCCTTTGATTGCCCACGCCAAATCCAATTCCATTTTCATCAGGCTGGTGTCTACTTGTTTCAAAAAGATGTCGTACGGAAGTTGACCTTCGACGGGTCTGAACTCAGCATCGTGATTGTGATAGGCAAAAGTGAGTCCTGCCTTTTTTGCCAATTCACCAGCCTTGTTTAAAATCTCTACTGAGCTTTTAATATCGTCCAAGGTAGTAATCGGTATGTTCGCACACACCAGATAAGGCACTCCGCCTTCCGCAACCGCATCCACCATTTCCTGTGCATTCTCTTTCAGGTTTTTCAGTGGTGGAATAACGATTGGTTTTCCATCAGGACCTGTTGGTGGCTTTGCTCCGGCAGGTAATTTATACGGAGCACCAAACACGTGATGCGACTTCCATGTCAACCCTTTGTCCTTTAAAATAGCGGCAAACTCTTTCGGCTTCATTCCGTAAAATCCACCTTTCTTACTGAATGCCGATTCAATTTCTGTAAATCCGACAGAAGCAATTTTTTGAATAGTGCCCGGCACATCGTTATCAATTTCGTTGAAGAAAGTGTATAGCTGCAAACCCATTGGGCGTGTGGCTGGAACAAAATGGGCGAATACATCCTGCGAGAGCGCCAGCCCTCCGATAGCCAGTGCTGATTTTTGTAGAAACGATCTTCTGGTTGTCATATACAACGCATTTTAATTTTTCTTAGCTGTGGCATACTTTAATCCAAAACCAAACTTGTACAAGGGATCTTTGGAGTCATAAGGCACATCTTCTTTTTGTTTGCGCACCGCTTCCATCGATGAAGGAAGTTCAAAAGGCAATTTTCCTTCAGGTTTTGCTTTCCCAAAAATCACATCCAGCAGTGCCGCATCACTGGCACCGAAATTGACAAAGAGACCTTGGGCTTCTTTACTAATTTCAGGAATCACGGCAGGTCGGTCGAGGTAAATATCTACAATGGTGGGAACTGTTTTCAATAACTGGACGATGCTGTCTTTTTGAGCACCTTTGAAATCCAAATCGCCATGATGAAAGCCACGAGCTAATGGATTTTTAGTTTCGAATGGAATCCAGGGAGCGGATAACCGAAGAATCGCGAAATCGGCCTCTTCCGGTTTGCTCACAACAGTGCCGTAATTGGCTGCTACTTTTGGATCTACATTCTTTACATACATTTTTAATTTACCCGATGCTAATGGCAACGCATTTTTATCGTTCTTCAACAAGGTGAATGATCGGCGCTGTGTTGCTTCGCCTAACTTTTTCCACTCTGCTTTGCCTACTGTTTGAGTGGCTTTCTCGACATCCACGTAGGGATTATCAAATAATCCCAATTCAAATTTTTGGCGAAGCAGACGTCTCACGGATTGATCGATTCGAGCTTCTGATACTTTTCCTTCTTTCACTAATTGTACAATTAACTCCGGTCGATTCTCGCCGCCAAACTGATCGCAACCGGCATCGATTACTTTCTTCACCCGATCCACTTCACTGAGTGACTCCACACCCCACGCACGTGCGGGCCATACTGCAATACCCATGTTTACATCGGTAATCAATCCCCAGTCGGTGCAAACCACGCCATCATATTTGTATTTTTCGCGCAGCAATTTGGTGATCATGTCTTTATTAAAACCAAAGCCCACATTCTCACTACTCTGATCCATCGGAATTCCATAGTAAGGCATAATGGATGCCGTCTTTGCTTCGAATGCTGCTTCAAACGGAATCAGATGATAGTTAAAGTTATTGCCGGGATACACTTGGCCTTTGTGAAATTCAAAATGCGAGTCCAGACCTTCTTTTTGCGGACCTCCACCCGAGAAATGTTTCGTCATAGTCGCAACACTGGTGGCACCTAATTTCTCTCCCTGAAAGCCGAGAATGTATGCTTTCACCATTTGTGCAGAAAGTTTAGCATCTTCGCCGAACGTACCGCTGATGCGGGGCCAGCGAGGTTCAGTTGCCAGGTCAGCCATGGGATGCAAAGCCACGCGAATGCCCACTGCCAAGTACTCCTGACGCGCAATGTCTCCAAACTGCCGCATCAGTTTTTCATCATCAATGGCCGCAAAGCCCAATTGCTCCGGCCATTGAGAAAATTCATTGGCAGCCATAGCGAAAATGTTGTTGCTGAAATAATGGCGAGGGTCGGAAGCAATGGAAATTGGAATTCCGAGTCGAGAGTTTTCGGCTACCTTCTGTACGTTATTATTCCAAATGGCGAGCGGACGTGTTGGAGGCGCCGCCCAAATATTGACGTGTGTAATTTTCTTTTCTTCAATTAGTTTGTTTGCCTGTGGCATTCGCGCAAACATTCCTTTGCCGGGTACATCATCCAATGAACCATCATCATTGATCCGAGTGCCGCTGATAAACATCATGCCCGCTTTTTCTTCCAGAATCATTTGAGCCAGCAAGTCGCTGACGCGTTCCTCCACCGGCTGCGATGCATCTTCGTACACATCCATGCGTCCGTTTTTGTTGAGGTCGCGGTAATGGGATGGTATAGACTTCATCCAGCTCATCAAAGCGAATGACCCTACTCCACCCAAAAGTATGGCCAACGTGATTCGTTTTTTCAGTTGGTAGTTCATGTTTAATTGTGTTATTTATACACAATGATAGAGAATTTCAGGAATATTAAAATAGCCGATCCTTTTTTATATTGCCGATTATGCAGAAAGATCCCTACTCATTGCCGCCGGAAGAGTTTTACGAACATGGCGATTCCTATTTTTTACCCCATGTTTCGATCGACTGTGTCATCTTTGGGTTTCATGATAATCAACTAAAAGTGCTTTTATTGGAATGGAAAGACTCGCTACGCTGGAGTCTTCCGGGTGGATTTATTTTAAAAGAAGAGGATATTGATCAAGCTGCGACCACAATTCTCTTAAAAAGGACGGGGCTAGAAAAAATTCACCTTCAACAATTTCATACGTTTGGCGATCCGAATCGTGATCGAAAAAAACACGGGATTAATCCGCCGAAAGGTAGCAATCCCAAAAGCTGGATCATGAACCGCTTTATTACTATTGGGTATTGGGCATTGGTGGAACATTCGAAAGTTACGCCTACTCCAGATGCATTTTCCCGCTCGTGCAGTTGGTGCGAAATTTCAGAAGTGCCCGAATTAATTTTAGATCATAATTTAATCATTGACACAGCATTGGAGTCGCTGCGGTTGCAATTGAATGAATTCCCGGTAGGGTTCAATTTATTATCTTCCAAATTTACCATGCCGGAGTTGCAAAGTTTGTATGAAACCATTTTAGGTGAGAAGCTAGACCGTCGAAATTTTCAAAAGAAAATATTGTCACTGGATATCCTTACCCGACTCAATGAACGAAAGCAAGGCGGTGCACACAAAGCACCCTACTTGTATCGATTCGATAAGAAGAAATATCAAAAAGCATTGAAGCAAGGCTTGTCATTTGGAATTTGACGTGCAAAAAAAAGAGCCCCGCGTTTCGCGGGGCTCTGTAAATTCAGACAAAGTAATAATCGGGTTAACGAACTGCAAATCCAAAGCCCATCGTAAAGACATCATATTGCTGTAGCGTATAATCGCCACTGAAATAGACCGGACCAAATTTCAGCCTCAGACCACCCGTTAATCTTCCGCTATTATTCGTTGTTTCCAATGCCAACGGGTTTGTTACTGAAAATGGAATAGTACTTGTTTGAATATTAAATGTACCTGTTATATCAACATTTGAACTAGCTGATCCATATCCTCCAGCAGCATATAAAGTCAATACAGAAATCTTCTTAGATATAATGGCTTGAAGCGTCCAAGCACTCAACTTATACTTGAAATTACCATCCGGACTACTAATCGAAGTGTTGGTGCTAACCAAGCTAGAGTTACCGGAAATACTAGTATAACCGAACAATACTGATAAATCGAATGGGAGTTGTTTTACACCGGGGATATATTGCTTGATATCATGCTGAAGTCCGATGCCAAATAATTGAAAAGAAGCACCTCCGGAAGTAATGCTCGGCACATAACGAATTTTTAAATCAGTATTTTTGATGGTTCCGATACCTAACTGAATCATCGGCAACGGCAAAGCTGAAAATCCAATGTTTTTCTTGAAGTCAAGTCCTTCGGGGCCGTTTATAGAAAACGCTTGGCTTGGGAGAGGGCCATTTCCATCCGGATCATAAGTTGAAGTATATTGTGTTTTATCCTTCGGACCTACAATGGATGGTGCTCCAGCTCCTGGATTTGTTTGATTGACAAACACAGTTTTGGAGCTCAAAGCGGGAATAAAATACTCATCTGCTGAAGGAGTGAAAACCGCATTCAGCGATACCCCCAAGTCGAAGCCAAGTTTCTTATGCACTTGTCCCGTAGTATACCATCCATTATTCATGCCGTTGGACATGGCATTCATGGCAGGTGAAACATATGATTTGAGTAATGATGTGGCGTCACTTTTTTCCGCTTTCAAAAATTGAGATATGTCAGAAACATTTTGCGCTTGAGTCGCCACAGTAAACGAGAGCATTGTGAGCAAAATGGGGATAATCGTTTTCAGTTGTTTCATCTTGGTTAGGTTATAGTTATGGGGATAAATGCCGTCTTCTATTCGTTGGTAACATTCAAAGTTGTAAAAATAAAATAAAAGCATCTATTGTTTTGGTATTTTTGTATTCAATATATGATCTACGGGCTAGTTATCTATTTATTGAAGGCAGTGTATTTCTTTGCCTCGTTTTTCAACAAAAAAGCCCTGTTATTTGTAAAGGGTAGAAAAAATATCTTTAAAAAGCTTCATTCCGAGGTTGGGAACGAACCTCAACATTTAATTTGGGTACACTGCGCATCGCTAGGCGAGTTTGAACAAGGTCGCCCGATTATTGAAGCATTGAAAGTAAGATTTCCTCAGCATAAAATTCTTCTTACATTTTTCTCTCCATCCGGCTATGAAAACAAAAAGAACTACGAACATGCGGATTCTATTTTCTACTTACCGTGGGATACTGCTCGTAATGCGAAACGATTTGTAGCTATCACCCAACCCGTGCTCGCTATTTTTATCAAGTATGAATTTTGGTACAACTACTCGCAAGCGCTGAAAGAAAAATCCATCCCGCTGATTTCTGCCTCATGCATTCTGCGTCCCGACCAGGCATTCTTCAAGTGGTATGGATCTATTTTTCGGAAGACACTGAGCAACTTTCACTATTTCTTTACGCAGAACAATGAAACGCATGAGCTGCTGAAGAAATTGAATTTGCCCTCGACTGTAGTGGGCGATACCCGATTTGACCGCGTGCATCAGATCACCCAAACCGGTGCTGAGATCGATCTGGCTGCCCGATTCAAAAACAACCAAAAGGTGTTCGTTGCCGGCAGTTGTTGGAAGGAAGATATGGATGTAATCAGTCCGTTTATCAACGATCATTTTCAACAGTTAAAATTCATTATTGCGCCACACGAAATTTCAGAGTCATTCCTGAGCTACATTGAAAAATCCATTTCAGCAAAATGCATTCGCTATTCGCATGCTGGTGATGGTGTAGAGGACTACCACGTTTTGATTATCGATAACATCGGAATGCTTTCTCGATTGTATCGTTATGGTGAATTTGCGTTTGTAGGCGGAGCTTTTGGTGATGGGCTTCATAATATTTTAGAGGCTGCGTGCTACGGATTGCCCATTTTCTTTGGCAACAAAAACTACAAGAAGTATCAGGAAGCTAACGACTTGATTATGCGTGGAGGTGCTTTTGAAGTGAGTGGCTATACGGAGTTAAAGCAGAAGTATGAATCACTGAACAATCGACCGGAAAACTTTTTGTTGGCTTGTGAGGTTACGCGTGCTTATGTGGATGAAAATCTGGGGGCTACAAAAAAAATTGTAGACTATTGTGCAAACCTTATAAAAACCACATGACAGGAACTGTAGTAAAGTCGACCGGCTCCTGGTATGAGGTGCGAATGGAAACGGGCGTTGTACGGAATTGCCGGATGAAAGGTAAAATACGGATGGAAGGAATTAAGGAAACGAATCCGGTAGCGGTTGGCGATTATGTGGAAGTTGAAGAAGAAGGAACCAATGGCGTAATACATGAAATTCTTCCACGTAAAAATCATTTGCTTCGTCAGGCTGTAAAAAAAAGTAGTCACTCGCACATTCTGGCTGCCAATATTGATCAGGCTATGGTGGTGGTCACTTTAAAACAACCTCGTACTTCTCTAGGGTTTATTGATCGCTTTATCATTTCAGCAGAGGCATATCGCATTCCGCAGGTCGTCATTTTCAATAAAGCAGATTTGTTAAGTGAAGAAGGAAAAGAAGAGACCGAAGAATTAATTTCTCTTTACCGATCCATAGGAATTCATTCCATTAGCCTTTCGGCGATGAGTGATCCTATCGATGAAATTCAAAAGCTGCTCAGTGGAAAAATCACCTTGATGGCAGGTCATTCCGGTGTGGGTAAATCTACATTGCTGAACAAAATTGCACCTTCACTTCATCGCGCCACCGGATCTATCTCCGAATTTTCACAGAAGGGCACGCACACAACTACCTTTGCGGAAATGTTTTCATTGGATGACTCGACCTTCATCATCGATACACCAGGCGTAAAAGAATGGGGATTGGTCGACATGACACCTCAGGAAATTTCGGACTACTTTGTAGAAATGCGCGACGTGCGCCTTAGGTGTAAATTCGGATCGAAGTGCCTGCACCTACAAGAACCCGGATGTGCTGTGCAAGCTGCCCTTGAACAGGGCACCATATCTGAAAGTCGATTCGCCAGCTACATCAGCATGGTGACCGGCGAAGACAACCGAAAATAAAATCGGGCGAACGCCATCGCCACGGGCCAATCTAGCATGCGTAGTGATAACCCTATTTCATACCGCAGTCTGGCTTTGAGTGCACGGTGTTCTTCGGCTGATCGGTTTAGGTCTGCAATCTTTTTACATACCTGAAATGTAGACCAACGTTGTTTGCTGCCGCGCTTAAACTGGTGTTCGGACAAAGAACCCGCCACCATACGTTTCTTTATGAGCGGAATGGGCGAATAGCAAAAGCGAAACCGGCGCGACGCGCGGATCAAAAAATCAAAATCTTCGAAGGCAAGATTTTCATCGTAGCCACCAATGGTATCTAGCACTTCGCGGCGGAACATCAGGGTGGGTGATAAAATAAAATACCGATTGATCAACTCCAGATAAATATCGCCTTGCGGAATGGTACGATGCGGATAGCGGTCAGAATGTTTACGTATGAATTGTCCCTCTTGAGTAATAATTTCTGAATCAGAAAAATGAATGTAACATCCATCGCCTCGTTCATTCACCAACCTCAATCCTTCTTCTACACGTGTAGGCAACAAAACATCATCCGCAGCCAAATCAATAATCCATTCACCCTTGGCATAAGACAACGCCTCGTTGAGTGTTGGGGTGTACCCCCGATTGGTTTCATGGCGCACCCACACAACCTCGCCCTTTTCTTTCAATGTCTGCTCAATTACGCTGGCGCTGCCATCTGTGCTACCGTCATCCATTACCACTAACTGAATATGCGGGTACGTTTGACGAAAAACGGATTGCAACGCCTCTGCCACAAAGTCCTCGTGATTGTAGCACAAACACAGAATAGTTACCAATGGCTGTTTCATGCCAGTATTTTGGTAAATGAATACTTGGGTGAAGACTTGCCGCCTACACTCTTCTTGAAGTGAAGCAACGACGGATTCAACTTGCCATCGGCCAGTGAAGTACCTAAGTCAATTTGCGCAATGCCGTTGTTTGCAGCATGTTGATAAATGCCATGCAACAGCAAGGTAACCGGACTTAGCTTATCGTAGCGTGCAGCGTGTGCATAGTAAAATGTGTATAAAATTGTATCGCTTACCCTGATGCAAATGGCTGCCGCAGCCAGTTGTTCGCCCTCCTCCACTTTAAACAACGAAAAGTTGTTGGGAAGCTGTTGAACTGTACGCTGCATTTGTTGCCAGTTCATGGAAAGCTCATACCCTTTGGCATGGCGTGCTTCAGCAATGAATGTGTAAATCCTTTCCAGATTAGTTAGTGAATCTGTTGCAAATGAAAATCGATCGATGCACTTTTTGAGTTTCTGTTTTTTAGAAATAGAAAGTTTACTTTCGAATGAATCTTTCGTGATAAACAGAATGCTGGAAGTCTCTTCACTACATGCAAAGCGATGGATCACTAAACCCTTCCTAATCAAACGTGTAGCCTCCGGAGCATAAGGCAACGGATAGTTCCTGATTTGAACCTCCTTGCACCCTTTTGCCTGTAAGTCTGCAAGAATAAAACCAACCCACCGATCAAATTCCTGATCGGTGAGGAGTTGTTGCATCTCAAATGAACCGAATGGCGCACGCAGTGGGCTGACGGCCTTGCCTTCTTGTACATGAAAATAGATACATGCGCAAATGTCTTTTTTTCGGACGGAGTAGCACCACCACCCCTCTTCCTGTTGCAAGCGCAAGTGCGCTAACTGATTAAATAAAAAAGTCCCATGATCGGGACTCTTTTGATCGACAGATTCGATGACAAAGTTGAGCTTATCCAAAATTAATAGGGAATACCCACTTTTTTAAAGATAAAGTGCATGAGCCACGCCGGGCCAATCAACAGAAATTGTAAGTCTTTAAAAAAAGAAGGTTTCTTTCCTTCTACTTTGTGTCCATAAAACTGGCCGATCCATGCGAGCACAAAAATTGTAATGCTAATCGCCCACAATGGTGCAACGTTTATTTCTATGATTTGGCGCATGAGGTAAATGCAGATAGTGCCAAAGAGCACCATGCCCAGTGCCAGCGGGACAGACAGCGTAATGTAATACAGCAAAGCCAGACACAACACAATGGTTGCCCAATTGGCAAACCAGCTTCCCTGGCCAAAAACAGAAATTAAAAAATCAGAAGGCAACGATCCGATTAATCCCACAACACTAAAAAATATCAGGGGCACACAAATCCAGTGAATCAATTTATTGGTAGCATTCTGGTGGCTTTCGCCATATTCAGCAAGGAGCTCATCAATTTTTCGCATAGACCAAATAGGTTAGACAGGTATTCAAAATTAATGCAAACAAATCAACTTCTCAAGCCTTGGTGCGCACTTTAGACCATTCTTTAAACTGCCAGTGCACCACCCCTGTTGTAAGGTGGTTTCCCTTCAAATCGTGAATTTTCACCTCGCAGGGAACCACCACTGAATCGTTCGTTTGAAGAGGTTTAACGATATTTTCCTCCATCCATTCCTTCGAAATAGTAAACTCGGCCGTGGCATCCATTTTTCCCTGGTAGAGGTAATTCACTTCCAGCCGTTGTAAAATCATTCGGTACTTTTTCATATCCAGGCTACTGAGCAGTAAAAAACCCGTGGCAAACTCAGAGATGGTGGCAAGTCCGCAAGCGTGCAGCCCCTTGATGTGATTGAAGTTTCTGCGCTTGTATGGCATAATAGTCTTCAACCGGTAGTCGCCGATTTCTACAATACGGAAGCCATGTGGTTTATTGAAAGGCACCATACGGTAAAGTGCCCAGTTGAGCAGTTTCAAATAAAAAGCAGAATGTTTTGCTTTTTCGACTATTTTGGCGGGGTCAAACATTGAGAAGTGGTATGTTTATGCGTATACGATTTACGACTTTAGCATCAAAATCTCTTCATGCATGAAAAAAATTATTGTGCTCGATCTTCTGCCCAAAAGCAAATCCAACGGCACCCCCTCTATGACCCAAATAAGCGCTGCCGAATGGCGGTGTCGTATAAATAGACTTTTCCTGAATGCCGCGCCTTGTACCGCAGCGAACAATTAGTACCTTGAGACCATTAAAACGAGTAGTACATGACCGAAAAAAAACGACCCACTCTTGTCCATGCATTTATTCCGATCGTCTTTCTGGTAGCCTTTCTGGCCATTAATGTGATTGTTTTCGAAGCGGGAGCTACTGATGGCCCTAATCAGATTGCATTGATCTTTTCAGCCGGTGTGGCCGGAATTGTCAGTTGGCGACTGGGGTATTCGTGGGAGGAGATTGAGGTTAGTATTGTAAAAAGCATTAGTTCCGCCATGGGGGCCATGTTGATTTTGCTGGTCATTGGTTCGCTTTCCGGAGCCTGGCTTTTAAGTGGCATCGTGCCGGCCATGATTTATTACGGACTTAAAATTCTCAATCCTACTATTTTCCTGTTAGCTGCCTGTGTGGTTTGCTGTGTGGTTTCATTGGCTACGGGCAGTTCGTGGTCGACCATAGCTACGGTAGGAATCGCACTTTTGGGCATTGGTAAAACACTTGGCATTCACGAGGGCGTAGTAGCCGGAGCGATTATTTCCGGAGCCTATTTTGGCGATAAAATGTCGCCCTTGTCAGATACCACCAACCTTGCTCCTGCCATGGCCGGCACCGATCTTTTCACGCATGTGAAATACATGGTTTACACCACCGTGCCCACACTGGCGATTACTTTGTTGATTTTCTTAGTCTGGGGTTTTACGCTGGACACCAGTGGAACTACGGATACGGCCACTGTTTTAAGTGCCATCGACAATGCCTTTAATCTCAATCCACTCTTGTTCATTGTTCCTGCGTTGGTTCTTTTTATGATTGTTCGCAAAGTACCTGCTATTCCTGCATTGTTAGTCGGTACAATATTGGGTGGAATTTTTGCCATTATCTTTCAACCTCAGATCATTCAGCAAGTTTCCGGCATCACGGGCGATCCGGTAAAATCTGCATTCATCGCAGTCATGAAATCTTTCTCGATGGAGGTAAGCATTGTTACTGAAAATAAAATGATTAATGGACTCCTTTCGTCCGGTGGTATGGCTGGCATGCTCAATACCATCTGGCTGATTTTAGGTGCTATGATCTTTGGGGGCGTGATGGAATCGTGCGGGTTGTTGAAGCGCATCGTGGAAGAAATTATCAAGTGGGCACACTCTACCGGCTCGCTGGTTGCCTCCACTGCTGTCACCAGTATCTTCTTTAACCTCACCGCCGGAGATCAATATATGGCCATTGCCGTACCCGGTCGTATGTTTGCTGATACGTATCGCAAGCGTGGTTACAAACCTGAATTACTGAGTAGAACATTGGAAGATGCCGGTACTGTTACGTCCGTGCTCGTGCCCTGGAATACCTGTGGTGCCACACAATCGAAGGTGCTAGGCATTTCTACATGGACATACGCACCCTATTGTTTTTTCTGTATCATCAGCCCCTTGATGACTGTATTGCAAGCCTATTTAAATTACAAAATCCGCAGGCTGGATGACAAAGATCCCATTCAATAAGACGAACATCACCAACGAAGAAATCAATGCGTTGCCGTTGGGCGCATTTGAGGGAAAGGTGGTGGTGATCACTACTCCTGCGAAGCTTTTGCCGGCACTCGAAGATATCAAGCAGCACTCGATCGTAGGCTTTGATACAGAAACCAAACCGGTATTTGTGCGTGGGCACTCCAACAAGGTGGCGCTTATGCAAATTGCTTTGCCGCACAAGGTTTACCTTATTCGCCTAAACCAACTGGGGCTCACCGATGGGTTGGTTGCCTTTTTGGAAAACAAAAAAATACTAAAGGCAGGTGTTGCTTTACGCGATGATATTAAAGGACTTCAAAAGCTACACCCCTATGAACCGGCAGGCTTTGTTGAACTGGCCGAACTAAGCAAGAAAGCGGGCCTGGAAGTGGAAAGTGTGAAGAAGCTGGCGGCTTTGTTACTCGGCTTTCGTATTTCAAAAAGTGCACAAACCAGCAACTGGGAAGCAGAGACTTTCAATGAAAAACAAATCAGCTATGCGGCTACCGATGCGTGGGTATGCCTGGAAGTGTACAACAAATTGACCCGCTTACTCGATCATCCATGATCTTTGTTGCTACTTCCATCCAATTAACCCAAAATTGTCATTAGGATTGACAATTTTGCCCTCCGGGCCGATGAATCCTGATAATTGAGTCGGGATTATCGGGGTTAACCCTGACATTGAAAATGAACGAAGATCTTACTTTAAAGAAACAATGTGAACCAGTTCATTTTCAATCGTCAGCACGAAGTGCAAAAAAGTCTAATGACTTTTTTGGGTTAAAATCAATTCGTCACTTTTTTCAGTTTGTTCGGTACACATCCCGGTCGGTGCAGCAGCTTCAACGCGATTATCCGCATGTGCTCTTTCGCGCTTCGGGTTTCTGGAAAACGTATTACACACTGACGGGCTGGAGTGAAGTGACTGAAATGAAACGCTATGCCACTTCGGGACATCATCTGGAAGCTATGAAATCGGCGGGGAAGTTGGCTTCAAAAATTCAAACCATCATGTTCGAGGCCGCGGTGCCGCCTTCGTGGCGCGAAGCGAAAGAAAAATTAAAGGCGGGAAAGGTGATTAGTTACCGATAAGCTATTTGCCCGACATGCTTGCTGTAAGCACTACATCTTCAAAGCTCACTTTGTTCGCTTTCAGTCCATACAACAAGAAGCGTACTTCTTTATTGCTGATGGTAGCATCGGCTTCAGCCAGTTTATACAAGTGAACAAAAGCAGCGAGTCGTTCATCGTCGCTGCAAGCCGATAGCAACTCATTTCCATCAAAGTAAATTTGTTGCTCGTTGGCCGTAGCTGCTTTCGCTTCAAAATCATAAAACATTTTATCCGGAATCTGCTCTTCTTCTTTGATCAACAAGATGGCGGCTCGCTCCCGGTCATCGATGTGCCCATCTACGGTTACCAGCAGATGCACGAAATGGAGAAGGCCTAATTTAAAATTCTCAGTATGTTGCATGTCTAAGTCAATTATAAACCTATAAACAATGGAGGAATCAACGGTTAAAAGTAACAAAAAAATCAACTTTCGCTGAATGATCCATCGAATACACGGCTATTGCTACCCGAATTACTATTGCGTACTTCGTGTGCTTCGGACTTGAAAAAAATTTGGAGGTAAGAATCAAGGGTGTTGTGAAACTCGTTGGCAGGTGTCTTGACACCAACTAAGGGATGACAAAAGTTATTGGTTAGAGATGTCGTGAACACTACGATAAAATAAAAAACCCCGAGCATTCCGCCCGGGGCCTCTCTAATTTGCAAGCAGAGAGTTTTATCAGTTAAAGGTGTCTTACACTTTGGAAATGTCTTGACACCGAACAACCTAATTAGTCCAATGTCTTTAAGTTAAGCCTTGTCATACACCTCACCTCGTTCCTCTCCATAAGAGAGGAGATAAATGGAGCTTACCTTAACGACATTGAATCAATATCTGTAATAATCCGGTTTGAATGGTCCGTTCACCGACACTCCAATATACTTGGCTTGGTCAGCTGTCAGCTCTTCTAACTCCACTCCTATTTTCTTCAAGTGCAATCGCGCTACTTTCTCATCCAAATGCTTCGGCAACATGTACACTTTGTTCTCATACTTATTGGTGTTCGTCCACAACTCTAATTGCGCCAATGTTTGGTTAGTAAATGAGTTGGACATAACAAACGAAGGGTGACCGGTAGCACAACCTAAGTTTACCAAACGGCCTTCAGCTAACAAAATTACCTGACGACCATTTTTCAATGTATACAAATCCACTTGTGGTTTCACTTCGTCTTTGGTGGCATTCTTATTCAACCATGCCACATCAATTTCATTATCGAAGTGGCCAATGTTACACACAATGGTTTTATCTTTCATGCTTTCGAAGTGGTGGCCCAGTACGATGCCGGCGTTACCGGTGGCGCTTACCACAATGTCCGCTTCTTTTACTGCATCGTTCATCTTCTTCACGGCAAAACCGTCCATAGCAGCTTGCAACGCACAGATTGGATCAATCTCGGTTACAATCACACGTGCACCGGCACCACGCAAGGATGCCGCTGAACCTTTACCCACATCGCCATAACCGGCAACAACCGCTACTTTTCCGGCCATCATCACATCGGTTGCTCTGCGAATAGCATCTACCAATGATTCTTTGCAACCATACTTGTTATCAAACTTTGATTTGGTTACAGAGTCGTTGATGTTGATGGCAGGCAGTGGCAATTTGCCTGCATGCATGCGCTCGATAAGGCGATGCACACCCGTAGTTGTCTCTTCTGAAATTCCTTTGATACCTTTTACCAATTCGGGGTTGCGATCCAACACCATGTTGGTGAGGTCACCACCATCATCCAAAATCATATTCAATGGCTTGCCGTCTTTGAAGGCATACAAAGTTTGCTCGATACACCAATCGAACTCCTGCTCGTTCATGCCTTTCCATGCATACACCGGAATCCCGGAAGCAGCAATAGCGGCAGCGGCGTGATCTTGGGTAGAAAAAATATTGCAAGATGACCAGGATACTTCCGCACCGAGTTCTACTAATGTCTCGATCAACACAGCCGTTTGGATGGTCATGTGCAAGCACCCTGCAATGCGAGCGTCTTTTAAAGGTTTTTGCTGGCCATATTCCTCGCGCAAAGCCATGAGGCCCGGCATTTCGGCTTCGGCTAACTTGATTTCTTTGCGACCCCAGGCGGCCAGGGACATATCTTTTACTTTGTAGGCAGGTTTCTCGGCAACGGTCATAGATTGTTGTTTTTCAGTTGATTTTAAGGGAATAAACCGCAAAGGTAACAGAAAGTTTTTGCCCTTCTTAATCGGGGTGTATGATTTGTGTAATTGCCGGTTTGTCGGAAACCTAGCTACGCCCAATAATCAGGAAAAGTCGAGAGTGCAAAACGATAAATACCTAGCCACCAAATGATTAGAATTTTATGAAGGTCATGAATTACCAGCCTCAGAACCGAACACCCAGCATTACAACCCAGGCTACGATGGCCGAACCACCTGAGCCTTGTGAGCCGTTGGGTGATGCTGTTTCGGAGAAGTCTTTCGTTGATACTGAATGCCTCCTCAACTCAATAAAGCCATTTAATTTATCTGTGATCGGGATGCTGGCACCTGCATTGATATAATAACCAAAGAAATTTTTACCGAGCGGGTCAGTGTCCTTGTAAGTAGACGTTTGTGGGGTATTGTTTACTGTTCTAGTTAGGATTAACTGAGATTGCGAACTCAGCGTTCGAGCATAAAGCAAACCGGCTCCAAATAGCGGTCGTATGCGCCCACCCAGTGCCGAATATTTAAATCCAACAGGAATCGTGATCTGAGAGAAATTTATTTCCGCCACAGTTGAAGTAGTAAAATAGAATTCGTTTGCCTCTGCGCGGGTAGAGTTATAGATTAAGCCGATCAGATAGGTTACGTTTTCCCTTTTCCGGGGTGAACCGATTTCTGCAAAGGCACCAAAGGAGAGTGATCCACCCGCTTGATAATTTGCATAGAGCGAGGATGTAGAAGCCTTGACTTGGTACAAATTTAAAGAGAGTTGAGAGGAGCTATAACCCGCCGTCAATCCCCAATTAAAGGAGGTCCATTTCTTGTTTTCGGTGTATGAAACAATGGGAGATCCTAGACAACGATTATATGATTCCGCCAAACGAATCAACGATTTATTTGCCAAAACTACTTTTTGAATTTTATCGCGTACGTCCTGGCAGTCGGATAAAAGGATATTTAATGTTTTTACATATTCCTTCGAGTCTTTTGTGAATTGCTGTCCGTTTACATTTACGGTGATACTATTGTTTTTCAGTTCTATGAGTGTGGTGTCACCCTTTTCAATAAAATACGTGCTGATATACTTATACACAGTTGCCTTTCCACCAATCAATACTTCCAAAAAAACCTTACTCTTTTTTGTAGGTAAGTTAACAAATCTCGTTTCATAATATTTATCATCGGTAAATCGATACGACTTTAGATCCTCGGGTGTGTAGTCGACAATCGGGTTATCCTTACCTTTCTTAAACTTACATTTTAGAAAATTAGGGCTGCCCTCCGCATATTCAATCAGTCCCTGAATGGTATCATTTTTAGAGGTGACCACATAGCCCTTTCTAAAATCCTGCGCATGTACCCATATAAAACTCATGCAACTCAACATCAATAGCAAAATGTATCTCATAGTGATTCTTTCAAATGATCATAAAAGTAATGAGAACTTTACATTTTATAAAATAACTGTGATGCATTAAACTCAAATCGTGGGCGAGTCAACTCTTCTGAGAGATCGAATCAGTTAAAAACTAAGTATCGCCTTTTTGTATTGAGGCTAACCACCAAATCAAAAGAGCATCGTGAGTTCATCTAACGTACGGTTTACAACTTCGCTTAGGCGTGGTGAATTGATAGAGAGGAGTTTAAGAAGCAGAAAAACTCAAAAAGCTTCAATGGCATGTACCTTTAAGCTCAGCTATCATTTCGAACCCAAAGGTGATATCACCTGATCGCTTATCGATAAAAAAATCGTAAGTCTTTACTTGGATAACATCGCAAATCCCAAAATCTCCACCAATCAGAGTAACCGTTTTTAATTTATAATTCACCTTGTTAGCGTCATCGGTGACATGATACTCTAGTACCTTATTGAATGTAGAAAAATTAGAGGTAGACCACATGTATTCTATGAACTCCTTTACCGTGGCCTTGTTAATCAAACTTACTTTGAACTGACCCAGACTGCCACTCGGGTTTAACCAATCAATTGTGGGTACGAAATAAGTGGCCTTATGCACACGCGAAAAGAGAACGCTGTTCGCATCGGTAGGATTTACCCTTTTAAACTCGTAATACTTTTTGGTTTCTCGTTCCGCTACAATCACGCGGTCAGAACTGCCATTATCCGACCATTCTTTCGCTTGCTGATAGGAACTAGTGCTTAACTCTATCCAAACATTCGACTGAGAATTAATACTGACTGTATTTTCATAATAAGCCGATCCTCCCGGATCTTGTTCAACGACAAAACCAAGCGGATAAGTGCGAATTGATGAATATGCTTTATCTATGATCTCTGTTGGATCTGTGACGGGTGAAGAAGAGTAAATGACTGCAGATGAATCGGTTGGTTCGATGGGTTTATTGCAGCTCATTGCAATGATAAAGATCAACCCAATCGAAAGATTATTTTTCATAGCATGAAATAACTTATGTGCTGTGAAGTTCCCTTTTTTTGAGGAGATTGTCAATACCAGACAGAGCTTATCTGAACAGCAGTTTAAACTGTGTGGTTGTAAATTCAGTAAATCAAAAAAAACGTAACGGGTATTCATTGAAAATTCAAGGCTTAAATTCAGACAAAACAAACAACCGAATCAAAAAAAGAACTAAACGACCTCGTTTTCGGTTAGAGACTAAAATCAAATCAAATGACGAAGCCAACCCTAAAAATTGATATTATTTCTGATGTAGTATGTCCTTGGTGCTACATTGGCAAGCGCAGATTGGAAAAAGCCATTGAACAAGTGGCTGATCGAATCGACATATCCATTGAATACTATCCATTTGAATTAAATCCAGAAATGCCCGCCGAGGGTCGCAATCAACGCGACTATCTCGTTAAGAAATTTGGTAGCGAAACCAAGTATGAACAAATCACCGGGCATGTAACTGCCACGGCAGCACAAGAAGGATTAGTATTTGATTTCGCAAAACAAAAAGTATCGCCCAACACGCGCCAGTCGCATCGGCTGATTTATTTTGCCAAACAACACGGCAAACAACTGGAAATGAAAGAGGCGTTGATGAAAGCTTACTTTACAGAGGGTGTTGACTTGACTAAAGTCGAAAACTTAGTGGACGTGGCTTCATCTATCGGATTGAATAGCGCCGAAGTGAATGCGTTTCTAGTATCCAATGACGGACTGATCGAAGTGCTGGCAGAAGAAAAATTAAATACGCAACGCGGCATCAGCGGTGTGCCTTTCTTCATCATCAACAATCAATACGGGGTGTCGGGGGCACAACCCAGTGAGGTTTTTGCTAATGCGTTTTTGGAGATCAGTGGTCAGAAGAAGGAGTTAGTAGATAGTAGGGCCCTATGACTTTTTTTTCAATTTCTTTATCGCTCTTTACCAATCATAACCTACCCATAAAATATAAAAATCCGTTTTTCCATTATTGACCTTCTCCATCTTGAAAAGATTCGATGAGGAAAGAACAACTTGAAAGAAAACTAATTTCGTTACAAATTCTTCTTTCACTGCAAAGCGAATACTCATTCCTTCCAAATCATTAGGCCAAACGTTGCCGGATTTTTGGAAGAGCCTTATCAAAACATCTCGTTGAAGCACTGTCAGTTCTTCTGCTTCTATCAGCGACATATTTCCGATTCCTTTGAATTTTGCATTTAACCATTCTGTATCGATCGTCAAATCAAATTCAGTCGTACGGCTACAATTACGTACTTCACTCCCTCTAACGTAAAAAAGGTACTCCTTTGTTAATTCGAATGTTTTTGTATTACATGAAGTGGTGCCTTGCACCAACTGAAATACGGTCGATGTGAACTCACCTTTCCAAATCTTCATTACTTCGATATCAAACCGATTATCATTTTCGGCGATCACCTTTCCATGAAATATTCTCTCCGAAGAAATCGTCTCTTCTTCCCAAGTCATGGGTAAACATCTGCAAGCAAACGCATTCACTGAAACCACAAGACTCAAAAACAACATAACCGTCGTCCTCATAAAATTCGCTTTCAGGATTAAAGTTGACTTATGGATTACAATAATCACAATAGGTTGGATCAGCCTTTGAAGGGATTACAGCTTCTTCAACCAAATAGTTACAATGTGAACAAATAAAAACATACGCTTTTACGACCTGCGTAGGCCGTCCGCACAGCCCGCACGCCAAACCACGCTTCGCATCGGTTATTCCAAATCCCGGCATTGAGCAATTCGGGCAAATGCTTTTGACTTTCTTTACCAGCTTGATCGTGGCTTCCTCAATCACCTTTAACCGGGTGGGATTGAACATTGCCCGCATGTCTGTTTCAACATAGGCTGACTGGTAGTTCGAAATCAGTTCATGAAAGGTTCTTACCAAAAGAGATTGATCGGTTATTCCCTTTTGCATGTCGATTAATTCGTCTGCTGACTTTCGCAGGATTAATCCATGCGACGGAAACTTTGCTTCTTCTGCAAAAGCCAACAGTTCTTCTTCTGTATGCACTTCACGACCGTTGTAGTTGGTGTCGGTGCTCAACACACGTTCTACGATCTCGAGATTATTACGCGTGTCCAGCAGCATCACAAACTCATCGTCTGCATTCACATAAAATAGAGATGGGTGCGGACCGAAGGATCCCTCGCTCGCGATGGCGAGGTCACACTCATTTTTGAGCATGGCACGAAGACATTTTTCACGCGCTGCGGCAACAGGTTCCAGTAAACGTTCGATTTCCCCGGTAAAAGTGCCGAGCAGATCGGTGTCAAAAGATTCGTCCACAAAGCAATGAACACCCAATTCTTTTTCCAGAATAGGTTTGATTACCTGTTCCTTTTTATGCTTGGTGGCAATCAACAGCTTTCTGTTTTCAAACATCTGCATGGCGATGACAAATTTAGTGAGAAGGTGTGGAGATGTGAAATGAGAGGAGTACTGGATACGAGATAATGAATGCTGGATACTGGATGTTGGATACTGGATGCTGGATGCATGAAATTTGATAAGAAGTAAATAGCAGTGATTCGTGTTGCGAAGCAGTGGCCGGTGTCAATACGGCTATAATCGTAGGTAACATGCCGTCAGACACCTAAACTCGATATGGTCGGTTGTTATTTCTGCAATACGTATAAATTTCAATTTTTATTCTAACCGATCTCTGTGCCTCAGAGAGTGGCATGTTGCGAAACGAAACTGTAAGAATTCAGAAGCTGGAAGTCAGAACGGAGTAAACTGAAGCCCGAACACTGTCAACTGTTTAATTATTGCCTTCCGATTTAGGGCTTGGGACTTAGGTCTTGTGGTTGTAAATTGGACTTTATGAAAAAAATAACACTACACACTTGGGCATACTCATTGGTCATTGTAATTATAGTCTGTGCCTGTCAAAAAAAAGAAACTCAACTAAATGATGATGAAAAGACGCCTACATTTCAGTTGATTTCCACAAAAAAATTCATCTTTAATTCATTTGTTGATTGCAACATGGCCGAAGCATGGATTGGCGATACACTTCGGATTTTTCCCGGCAAATACGGTGAAGACCCTGTGTGGGGCGATGCATCTGAATTAAAATATGCCAGCGGCTTGCATGCCGATGAGGTATTCTTAACTCCACGCGAAAAGTTTGTGAGTCCTCAAATGCCACTTAACGCAAAACCAGGAACAGCAGGACTGCACGGTGCGGTGTGGTTTGAAACCGTCTACCAAGATACCACTGATGTTTCGGGACGTACATTGTTTGGTATTTATCATAATGAAAACTATCCTGCCACATTACCCTATGACGAAGTCACCGGCATTGGTTATAAAAATATTCGGTGGCCCGAAGGATTGCGGGGTCCTCAGTCTGCCGCTGCTGTGTGTCGCATCGGCGTAATGAAGTCGGTAGATGGTGGAAAGAGTTGGGATAACCGGGGTATCTTCATTGAAGATCTACAACCGCGCATGATTTTACTTCCACACAATAAGTCCAAAACATTTGCAGGTGGTGTGGGCGATCCCTCGGCTGTGGCACACGGTGAGTTTCTCTACTTGTTCTATGGCGAATACAGTTACCCTGTTAACTATGATTCCACTACCTATCACGAAGATACAGAATGGAGTGGTCAATGTATCAGTGTGGCGCGCATCCGCTTGAGCGACCTAAATGATCCGGAAGGAAAAGCATATCGATGGAATGGCAAAGATTTTTCCGTCGCCCACAACGAAGCTGGGGCTCCCATTCCTTCGCTCCAAATTCCACGCAATGAAGGTGGCGGTGCCGCTTCCATCAAAGGACAATATCATTGGGGGCCTAGCGTCAGCTGGAACTATTATCTAAACTGCTGGGTGATGCTGATGGGCAAAGTAGAAGACTATAGCTGGCGCGGCAGCAGCATCTATATTTCTTTTAATAAAAATCGCGACCTCGGCAGTGGCACCAATGCCATCCAGTGGAGCAAACCACAATTGCTCTTAACAAAACCCGGAAGAGTGTTATGGTATCCTTCGCTGCAGCCCATGAAAACGCCCGAAGATGTAGCCAACAAAAACACGTGCCTGAAGCTGGGAAAAAAAGCGAGGCTATTTGTGAAAGACAGCGAAGCCAATGAGTATAGTTCTGAGTACGTGATTGAGTTTGAGCGGTAGAAGGTGGTTTTCGTGAATAGGGTGAGTCGGGAGAAGGAGTTAGTAGACAGTAGATAGTAAGGCCGTGTTGCGAGACGAGTCTTTTTAAGAATTCAGAATTTAGAAGTCGGAAGTCAGAATGGCGTAAACCAAAACCAATCTTTGTCAATTGTCAATTGCAGATTTGTCAACTGGGCAGCTACATTCTATTATCTTTCACAGAACAGCGGTTACTTAATCCACAATCGCCTGATAGGTGAGTACTTTAAACTTATCACTCACCTGATAGGTATTGGATGCGTACATGTTGGTGTAGATCAGGCCGATTAATTTTTCTTTCGGATCGGCCCAATAAGTCGTATTGAATGCACCGCCCCATGAAAATGAACCAAGCGAATAAATC
>VYKN01000023.1_pt1 | contig 80152 bp, 75 predicted proteins | sample 5114581 | NCBI WGS metagenome assembly VYKN01 (sample SAMN12291810, study PRJNA351875) | freshwater metagenome | isolation source: freshwater lake | place: USA: Michigan, Baker Lake | collected 2011-08-08
AGACGCGACCAATGGCTGGGGCTTACAAAAATCAGAGAGCGACTTAGCGAAAAAATCTTCTCCGATAGCCGATCTTTCCAAGTGGACCGGGCCAGTGTTAATGGTGCATGGCGATGATGATCGCAATGTCAATTTTCAGCAGACGGTAGACTTAGTCGAAAAGCTGCGCGCGAAGAATGTGCCATTGGAACTTTTGGTGTTGCCCGATGAAGTGCATGGCTTTTTACGTTACGATAGTTGGTCGAGGATATTTACGGCATCAAAGGATTTCTTTGACAGGAAGTTAAAATAGAATAAATGTGAAAAAGCTAGTTGTACTCACCGGAGCAGGCATCAGTGCCGAAAGTGGTATTGCTACCTTTCGGGATTCAGGGGGATTGTGGGAAGGTCATCGGGTGGAAGATGTGGCTACGCCAGAAGGGTGGATGCGCAATCCGAAAATGGTGCTTGACTTTTACAATGAGCGCAGAAAGAAAGCACTGGAAGTAAAACCGAATCCGGCACATCATATTCTGGTGGAACTGGAAAAAGATTTTGATGTAACCATCATCACACAAAATGTAGATGACCTACATGAAAAGGCAGGATCTAAAAATGTGTTGCATTTGCATGGTAAGTTGTTTGAATCGCGCAGCACGAAAAATCCACAATTGATTTACACAATGAAAGGTTGGGAATTGAAATTGGGAGACGTGTGTGAAATGGGATCGCAACTCCGGCCCAATATTGTGTGGTTTGGAGAGGCCGTTCCGATGATTGAAGTAGCAGCAGAAGTAGCCGCTTCGGCAGATGTGTTTGTGGTCGTGGGCACTTCACTACTGGTTTATCCGGCAGCCGGTTTGATTGATTATGTAAAAGACAACGTACCCAAATTCATCCTAGATCCGAAGAAACCCGAGGTATACCATGTTCCACATTTGGAGTTTATCACCGAAGTGGCCAGCGTAGGGATGGCTCAGCTAAAGACAAAGTTGCTGAAAGAATTTACGTAATAAGATCTAGTATGTTCTAGGCATCAGATTGTTATCGGCTTGCAAGTGTCGCTGTCAAAGGCCTCGTTTAGAGATCCAATAAAAATTTCCTGAACTTGGCTGTATTGAAGTTGGTGGTTCCCACTTCTTTCGAAACTATTTTTCCTTCGCGATTGATAATAAAAGTGGTTGGAATGGAGGGAACATTCAATTGCTCAGTCAGGTAGCCGGAGGGCATGTAGACCGGAAATGTAAACTGCTTGTCGGCAATGTATTTTTTTACTTTCGGTTGCTGTCCTTCTTTATCCAGCGAGAGCATGACAAAAACGATCGAATCAGCAGGCAACGAATTGTAAAGCTCTTGAATGCCGGGCATCTCTGCTTTGCATGGCCCGCACCAAGTCGCCCACAAATTTAAAAAGATGACTTTGCCTTTGAATTGATCGAAAGCATACTTGGTTTCATTCAAGTCTTTGATCTGAAAGTTGTAATCAAAGCCAACCGGTTTTTTGCTTGCGGTCGATGCATCCATCAAACCCGTTTTAAGCGCTGTGGATTGCGTGATATAGGAGAAATCGCCCAAAAGGCCAGTAAACTTCAGTAGCGCAATGATGGCGATTGCACCGAACAATGTAATTACTGCCTCCCTTACTATTTTCATTTTGGCGCGGTTATTGACCAGATATTCCTCAAATGTCTATAATTTGATAACTTCGAACAATTAATTTGTATCATGATGCATAAAATATTGTTTCTCCTTCTCTTCCTATGCAGTGTTCATACGGCTTTTAGTCAGAAGGTAAAATATAAGGATTTGATTGTTTTACTCGAAGCCAAGCAGTTTGAAAAGGCTGAGCCTTTCTTACGACGCTACTTAAAAGAGAATCCGGACAATGCCAGCGCCATTCTTTACATGGGCATGACGCTGCAGGAAAAGGCACTTGCCAATGATGTGTTAAAGAATACAGAAATCTTACTTTCAAATTGCGACTCGGCCATTTTGTTTTATGATAAAGCCTACAATGCCATCACAGAAAAAGAACTCAAAAAAAACGATGAGTACTACCAATCGTACAGCCGAAGAGATTTGCGCACCGGTGAGTTTGTGATCAAACTATCCGATGTACGGCTTGACCTTGAGACGCGTGTCAAGGGTCTCAAAGATCGCAAAGATAAAGTACGCGAATTGAAGAAGTTCTTTTTAGAGTCTGAGAAACTCTATAGCCGTGCCAATATCCAGTTCAAAGAGATTCAGGCAGCATACGAATCGGAAAGCGCCTTTTTTCTTCGATCTGACGAGTCGCTCGTGGCCAAATTGCAACGACTTTCCTCCGTTTTCGATTCGGCTCTTGTGAAGTTTGACGGATATAAAGCTGTACTCAAACAAGTCAATAAGCCGGGCTACAACCAGCAGATCAACTTGCAAGAGATCATCGATATGAAGAAAGATGGGGCAACGGTGGCTGATTTTATGGTCGATGATTTGCGCCTTTGGGATTATAAGCGTTGGGTAAAGTCAACTACCGATGCCATTCAAAATGTGATCAATCCGCTGCGCGATCGTCTGATAAGCTATGACATAGCGCTCAATAAGTTGCACGAAAAAATCAAGAAAGATTCGGTCTCCGTCTTAACCGAACTAGCTCAGTTTGAAGATGGGTTGCTCTATGGGCAACTGCGTAAATACGATTCAAACCCGCTGCCCATCGACGTGTTTGAAATGAAGAAATCCGAGATGACGTACGTATCAAACACCATGGCTCACAGAACGATGAGCGACACGAGCAATGTAAAATTGCGGTTATCGTACCTCACCAAAGAACTTGCCAATATTCAGGCACTCGATAGCATCACCTCGCAACTGTACCGCAGAGATTTGACAAAAGACGCAGTCAATTACCAGCAGTTTATTACCAAGGCTTACGGTACGCAGCAGGTTTTAGCCAGCTACATTTCTTCGACGCTGGATTTTGCCAAACGCGAGAAGTTGCGCAAGCAGGTGGCCTGGGAGCGCACCATGCAAGCGACCAAGTGGGTGATCAGCGGAACTGATTCGATTCCGTTGTTTTTCGATCAGACATCCAAAGAACTCAACTATAAACCCCTTACGGTTTTAGAAGAAAAACTAACGGTAGGGATTTTCTATCAGGATAGCATTGCAAAGGGATATCTGTATGCCATCACGCCCACGCGCATTGCAGAGGCAGGTGCCCGCTTTGATTTAGATCCTACGATTTTCTCTAAGCGAAACTTACCCATCTCGAAGTCAGTCGCTACAATGGATGCGGCTTCAACTACCTACTTTGCTGCAATTTATTCCGAGAGTAAAGTGGAGGAGAAGTTTCCGGTGAGTATTGCCAGAATTGAGCGAGGTAAAGGGCTTGTGTGGGTGTCAAACCTGAAACTGGACATGGTCCCAAGTGAACTTACCTTCAATGTAACCAATGGAGAACTGTCCGTTAAGATCACTAACGGTACTGAAAGCAAGATTATAGCAGTGGATAAAGACGGAAAGCAGCTTCAATAGAAGCTGCTACGTGTTAGTTGCCGGTTAACTTTTGCCAATCCTGAAAGCGCATAGTCATCCGTACTCTCATCTTTTCATAGTTATCCCAGCTATCCGAAACGTGGTAGATGCTCGGAAGGGCTTTTACTAGCAGTTCATTATAATCCGCATGATACAAGCCACCACCATAGTAGTAGTAGGTAAACATGTTTCCCACACGGCCAAACAATTCAAAACCTAAATAACCATCCCAAATTTCGCTTAGGATTGTACATGAAATTTCGCGTCTCTTGAAACGGAAAATTTGCCCTGAAGCCTCATCCTCAAAGTATTCGGAATATAAGTCCGAGTCAATGATCCAGCCCAAATACATTCCAATATGAACATACGCTTGTTCAATGGGAAGCGAATCGGGGAAGTTTCCAAGGAAATGCGACTTCGCGTTGTCGTAAATGTTTTTATGTATTTCGGCTTTCTTTTCCATAATTCAAGTTTAAATAAAATAGTTGAGAAGTCCGACTATTTAGTGGGGTTTGTGTAGGGTTTTAGATCAATCAGCACAGCTTTGTTGTTCTTGCGGTTCACATCGGCCAAGCGCAAGCTGGGGTCAATCTCAATACTTTCAATCTCACTGATTTTGCGATTGATTTTAACGGTGTATGATGGGTTTACCCAAGGCCATGCCTCTGCTACCGTAACGTTGACAGAGGCATTCTCTGCGGGCTTGGCGCCTAATAGTTCGTTGAGCGGAATGTAAATGAGTTCTTTCTTTCCGTCTTTGTACGTAACCATCAAATCAATGGGCATCGGAAACTCACCCACACGGGTTAAGTCCACCAGCGTTTCGGTTTCAGTGGATGTCATCGCGCCAATCGAATAGTCAATTCGCTTGGTGGTATTAATCCAATAACGCAGGTACCAATGCAGTTGCAATCCCGAAACTTTTTCCATCACGCGGATGAAGTCGTTGGGCTCCGGGTGTTTCATCTTCCAGGTGTTATAGTAGCGCTTCATCCCTGTATAAAAGTTCTTTTCACCAATCAAATATTTCAATTGCTCCAGAAACACCGCACCCATGCTATATGCCATGGTGCTATACGCCCGGTTGGTATTGAAATGATCGGAATGCTGGTTGGCCGGTTCTTGCAAACCGCTGTTCACCAGATTGAAGTAGCTGGCATAGCTGCCTTGGTGGGTGGTGGGTGTACCTAAAATAGAACTCATGGCTTCATCACTGGCAAAGTCAGTAAAGCCCTCGTCCATCCAGGCATGTAGACCTTCATTAGAGGCGAGTGTCATTTGATACCAACTGTGTGCCACCTCGTGCGCCATCGTGCCGCTTACGCCTGCTAAAGTGCCTTCACCGAGAATCAGCGTACACATAGGATATTCCATGCCGCCATCTCCTCCCTGAATGATGGAGTAGCGATCGAAGGGATACTTGCCGAAGTGATCGTTCAGGTAGACAAACACTTTCACCGCATATTCCTGCATCTTCTTCCATGTCTCTGCGGTCTTCTCATTTTTCTGATAGAAGAAATGCAACATCGGTCCATTCGGCACCTGCGCCTTGTCGTGCGTGTAATCAGTGTCGGCAGCCCAGGCAAAGTCAATCACATCTTTCGCTTTGAAATGCCATGTTAAATTACCGGCAGGGCGCTTTACGTTGGCCGGATTAGATTCATAGCCATGGCCAATTTGATCGGGGTTTTGCAAGGCACCGGTGCCTGCAATGACAAAAACCGGGTCAATAGTAATCTTCACATCGAAATCGCCCCACACTCCGTGAAATTCTCTGGCTACATATTGGTTGGCATGCCATCCCTGAAAATCGTATTCAGCCAATTTAGGATACCATTGTGTCATAGAGTAAGCAATTCCCTCGCGGTTGTCTCTGCCGCTCCGACGTATTTGCAGCGGCACTTGTGCTTCAAATTGTAAATCGAATGTGGTCTTGGTACGCGGCAACATAGGCTTGGCCAACTGCACCTCCAAAATGGTTCCATTCACTTTGTACGAAAGGTCTTTGCCATCTTGCTTGAGTGACTGCACATGCTGATACCCGATCTCATTCTCTTTCAATTTCGAAATACGATCCATCACTCGTCTATCCGGGTCAGGCAGATTTCGCGAGCGGACGTCCATCATGCTTCCGGGCTGAAATGCATTGAAATACAGATGATAATAAACTTTGGTAAGCGTATCGGGAGAGTTGTTGTAATAAACGAGCTTTTGTGTTCCGGTAAAACGGTGATTGCTAGTATTGAATTGAATCTCCATGGCATACTCCACACGCTGTTGCCAATAGTCGCGCTGAGCAAAAGTGGGCAGCGAAAGAATCGTGAAAAGCAAGGCAATCAATGGCTTCATGGGGTCAGGTTTTAAAAATGAAATGGTTTGCTTGCGCCTTGGAAACACCTGTTTTAAGGCAAGGAGGCAAAGTATTGAAAAGATACCGACCGACCAAGAAACTAAATGATCAGCGGGGTTTAAAATTGATCATCTTCGAAAGGGTGAGCGAAGTATAGCTGTTTTCAGGAAGCGTACTTTCTTCCTTGGGCAACGCCACCGGCCAATTGTACGAATACGAAAAAGTGAATGACCAGTTCTTTTTGGAAATGCGCAACGGCAGCGATAACGCATGATTCATCAAGCCAAATTCATTGGAGTCGGTTTGTTGCACGATGGGTAGCTTTCTCCCCAACAACACACTGTTTCGTTGGGCCAATTGTATGCTCGTAATGGTGGCACTGCCAAACAGCATTTGGTAAGTAGGAGTGAAGGAGATACGATCAAGACCCAAAAACTTGTACTTGCGAAAACTGATGGAAGCACCCGGTGTAATTCGGTGGGCCGTCTTCTGTCCGAAATAATACGAGTAGTCGAAGCGCAGCGTAACCGGTTTGATATCCACAAAATTGGAGAGGCCGAGCATGTTTGTAAGGGGGTTCTCCACATTGATATCGGTGCTGTTGTAAATCAACCGATCGTACGATACCATGGCGGTGTAGTTGCTGAAAAATGTTTTGAGATACCCGACTGATAGGGTAGTCAGATACAGGCTGGGTTGGTAGGCTTCGCTCCAGTACATACTTACATCGGCATACAAACCCGACTTATGGTAGTACGATCCGCCGGCAGTGGCACCATACTGACTTACACCAATGGAGCGACCCGCTGAAATAATGTTGCTGTTGAAACCCGCACGGACAACCAACGAGGAGCCTACTTCGGATTGCGACTTGAGCAGGCTGTCGATCATATTGAAAATGGAGAGCGAATCTGAATAACTGAAAATAGAATCCAGCTTATCGAGAGAAAAGGTACTATCGGCCAATGAAAGGGGAGGAACAGCTCCTTTTTCTTGGGCATTCACAAAAACAGGAATCGTCATCCCGAAGATCAGGATGACGATAAAGATTTTCTGCAACCAACTCATCAATTGTTCTTTTCCCTGGCTCGTTGTTCAATTTTTTGACGGAGATTTTCCCGGTTCTCCCGGCGCATTTCTCTCAAGTCTTCTCGTTCTTGCAGTCGCTGAAGCAGCATTCGTCTGAACTCTTGCTCAGCTTTGGGCAAGGTGAGTAACTGTTGAGCGGATATGACTTTCAGCAATCGTTCGGAATAATTCTTTTCCAAATCTACGTTTTGCTGTTTCAAATGAAGCGCCAACTTGATGAGTTCCTGATCGCGATCTGCCTTGGGTTTGGATGGATCTTGCGTGCGTTCTGCCTCCCGGTATTGCTTGCGCAGCTCCATCCGATGTTCGGTAAATTCGCGGTAGATCGGCCAGAATTTTTCGGCTTGCTCCGGGGTGAGCTTTAACTTTTCAGAGATCAACGCGATTCGGGCGGAGTTGATCTTTTCAAGTGTTTTTGGATCTTGTGGCTCCGGAGTGTCTTGTGCCATGCCAGAAAAGGCGCACATGAAAAACAGAATAAGGATAAATAGCTTGTTCATAAGCTTAGAAATTAAAATCATATTGTTCTACTACTTCATTTAATTCGCGTGCATCCACTTCATCGTGTGAATATAAGTTCTCCAATGAAGCCGCGGTAAAACTTCCATTTTCAAGTATCTCTTCAGTGGTAATTTCATCGGATTCCAGATACACTAAAAGTTCCTGAGTAGATACCGACTCAAGACCCGCGATAGGGTCGTTTACACTATTCAGCTTTGGCCAAAAGACAACCGCTCCGATTCCAATTACCAACACAGGTATGGCAAGCTTTAGTGCGAATCCCCACTCACCGGCCCACACCGATTTGCGCTCCGGTTTTTGAATCCGGGCCTGAATTTGCATAGGCAGGTCTTCAAAATAATGGTCAGGTACTTTGAAGGGTTGTGCTTTCGGTATGTCTTCTAGTTTCTTCACGTTGGTTGGTTCTGGTTCTAAGATCAGTTTTTGGTTGATAAGTTTAATCACTCTTCTAAAAATTCTTCGATTTTTTTTACTGCATGGTGGTAACTGGCTTTCAGTGCGCCCACGCTGGTATCTGTAATTTCTGATATGGTTTCATAAGGCAGGTCATCAAAATATTTCATGTTAAAGACCAGCCGCTGTTTGTCGGGAAGTTTTAAAATTGCCTTCTGGAGTTTTTTCTGAATGGCATCGCCGTCCATGTCAGGTGAAGAATCGATCTTGGCTTCCAAGTGTTGCCCCACATCTTCAATCGGTAGGAAAAAGCGCCTCTTTTTTTTGTTCAAAAAGCTCAGACACTCGTTGGTGGCGATCCGGTAAATCCAGGTAAATAGCTGGGCATCTTCCCGAAAGTTGTCGATGTATTTATGGATTTTGATAAAAATCTCCTGGGTCAAATCATCGGCATCATCGTGGTCGATTACCATCTTGCGCACATGCCAATAGACCCTTTGTTGGTACTGACGAACCAATAGATTGAAGCCGTAACTACGGGTATCCGCATGGCGGATTTTTTGTAGCAACTCTTTATCGTCCAAAGGGAATTTTTTTTGAAATCGCAAGTTAGACAATAGTTCCTAACCAAGGTTTAATCCTTGACTCACCTTTCTTTTGGCAGCAGCATTTATCCGTTAATTGGCCTTATATTTGAACGCTTATTGATGCAATGAATTCCCGCATTATCGTCATTATGGGTTGCTTGCTGGCAGTCGCGGCCTGTGGCCCTGATCTCACCCCGCAGAAATACAGGGTGAAGTCCATCTTGCTCAGTTCGTATGAGGAGTATAGCTTTACTTATAGCAACGAAAAGCTGCAAAAGATATCCAGCACTGATTTAAATACACTTACCTTTAGTTATTACACCGATTCTACTTCCATCCGCCATACGGATGGGAACGGTGCTACCTACCAATTCACGCAGCTTTCATTTAGCGGTTCATTGTTAACAAAGGTTAAAGTGAAGTGGAAGTTTTTAAATAGGTGGTACAGCGATTCCGTACGCTTTTTTTATTCTGGTGCCAAGCCCATTGGCATGACGAACAAAAATGCGATCTATCAATTAACGATGACGAACGGAAACCTGACTAACCTAAAACGCGGTGTTGGCAATGTGCAGGTAACCAATACGTTTGACGGTATCCTCAATCCGTTGCAAAATGTCTATTGGCTCGATCCCTTTTTAAAGGTGAATGGCTTTAATGCTGTGCTTCAACCCGATGCCGTTGTCCGCTATTTTTCACAAAACAACTTGAGCGTAAGCACTAAAAATGTCAGCAACGCAGTCGAGACAACGCAATATGCGTATGTCTATTTGCATGGCATTTTGCCGAAGGCTATCAACGTGAATGTGCTCTCCAACAATGGCAATACAAACAACATTGTGTTTGTATTTGATATTCAGTATGAGGCGAAGGGATCGGGGGGGGCATAGTAGAAAATAACTTCTAGCTAATCGGAACACTGACTATCGCAATCCTTTCTATTTGAAAATATTTTGACCTGTAAAGCGTTACAGCCCACGAGATTTACATGTTGGTAATTTTTATCAAGCCATTTGAAATGAGGATAATCTATTTATTGATTTTGATAGCTGTTTCAATGATCTCATCTTTGTCAGCTCAGCAGGTCCCGAGGTCAGAAGTTAGGAAATACAAAACTTATATTGGCAAGCCTCTCAAAAAGCTATTGCATGATTACAGCGCTGAGATATTGGACAAAGTATATTTAGATGAACCTCCAACAGTACTTATTGGAGTTGTGATTCGCCTGAAGGATAACACCTTAATTAAAATTTATTTTCGAAGACTAAAGCATGTGACTGCTTTGAATTGGCAAATGAATTGGAACTGGGATGAAGTTAGAAAGGAAAAGATAGGAAGTATTGACGTGAGGAAGCTTTCGAAGGAATAGTTTTACGATATGCTGGTTTTTGCAGACCTTCAGAATCGGGGAGATCTTAACACTGTTGTTCTAACTTGCGCGCCAGAGGGGTGTAGCCAAATCGTATAAAGTTTATGTGGGCGACAAGGTTAAGCTGGAGGCGTATGAGAAGTATTGACCAGCAGGGAACCAACAATATTGAATACAACACTGATGGCAGCCTAATCAAAATACATTACCAAACCCCTACGCAAACTGTCCAATCAAATCCACCAACAATTCAAATTGCTCCTTCGAATGAGCGGGGAAATTGGCGAAGCGCAGTTGTGTTTTTTTCAAAGCTCCGTATCCGTCGCCTGCCTGCAATCCATGTTCTGCTAAAAAGCTACTCAACCGTGCGGTGTGCTCTCCACAATCCGCAACGATTACGGTCTTGGATTGCGCTGTTGGGTTCGTCACAAACGGCTTTAGCAATGCATGCGTTGAGAGTGCCTGATACAATATCGCTGCTTTGTAATCGGTTTCCTGACGTATTTTCTTAATGCCGATGCGCAGGAAATCTTCCACTACGCAACTGAGTAAATAAATGCCGAGCACATTGGGTGTTTCGGTTGTCTGATTTTTTTTGGCGTTTAATAACAGGGTGGGGATGTTATGGTACGAGCCAATGGAAATACCTTTGCATAACAGATTTTCTGCTTTGGCAATACATTTCGGATTCACCATCCACACTCCTAATCCGGCCGGTAAGCCAAACCCTTTTTGAACCGAAAAGAAAACGGTGTCTACTTTTTCATAATCAATCGCAGGGTAGGGTAGGGATGAAACCGCATCAACGGCAATAAGTGCTTCCGGATTTTTGGTGCGTATTTCCTGAATAAAAGCATTTGTGATGGACACCCCCGTGCTGGTTTCGTTTTGGGTGAGTGCAATCAGTTCAGTTGGATAGTTTTCGATAGCAATGGACGAGAAATCTTGTCCGAGAGCTGCTTCAATTTTAAGTGCTTTCTTACCCAGTTGCGTGGCAATTTCAAAATAGCGATTCGAGAAAGCGCCATTTACAAAATGGACGCTTGAGTTTTCCACTAAATTTTGAATGGACTTCTCCCAGATTTCCGTGGCAGATGAAGTAAAGAAAATGGCGTAATCATTTGGAACACCGAGTAGTTCTTTCAATCCATCGGTTGCTTTTTGAAAAATGCTTTCAAACTTCTTGCTGCGATGCGAGATGGACGGAATGTTTTCTTTGAACGCAACGCGGGCGTGATCGGCCACGGTGTAAAAGAGTTGTGAAGGTCCGGGTGTAAAATTAACGTTCATGAATGACTAAATTAACCGCAAGATAAAGTCAAACGAGGTCAAAGCATACATTTAGCTATAATTCTGCAGTACAATTTCATCTATGTTTAGCCTTCTGCCAGCCTGATTTGGCTGCGGGAGGCATTTCTTCAGAGTATTTGATCTCACTCGATAGTGATTGGTGCTTCGAAGTCGTTAAGGTAAGCGCCTTTTACTTCCTCTCTTGTGGATAGGAATGAGGTGAGGTGTAAAACAACAGCTTACCTGAACGACACAGCTTTATTTAATTGGTACCCGATAGCGATTGGTGCTTCGATGTCCTTAAGGTAAGCGCCTTTTACTTCCTCTCTTGTGGAGAGGAATGAGGTGAGGTGTAAAACAACAGCTTACCTGAACGACACAGCATTATTTAATTGGCACTCCATAGTGATTGGTGCTTCGATGTCGTTAAGGTAAGCGCCTTTTACCTCCTCTCTTTTGGAGAGGTTATTTTGATTGCACTCGATTGTAACCGCACTCTTTCAGCAGCGGTAAAATTCTCAAATTATTGTTCAATAGCCGCCAACATTTAGTACGTTTGTATCATAATTCCCACTTGGATTTGGGACACGTTTGCTGAACCTAACAATTATACAATACCGGGTGAAGCTTTAGGACAAAATCAGGCCTCATGCTGACGGTTCCGTCAGTACCTCGCCCAAAAAGCAGGTTAACAGTGGAAGATCGCGACCATAGAGCAGCCCAAAACTTGTCTTTTATGGGGTTCAGAAACCACCACCAAATTCAGTGGGTTTTATTTTTACCCAAAAGCTAATCTGCGCAAGTGAGAATCAATACAAGATTCGGAATTTGATGGTGTTTTCGATCGCCCGTAGTTCTTTAATCACTTCTTTGTTGTACTCTTTGTTGATATCGGTGATTACATAGCCAATATGTTCATTCGTTTTCAAATATTGCCCGGCAATGTTGATTTCGTTATCGGCCAGCACCTTGTTGATTTTGGCTAAGATGCCGGGTACGTTGTTGTGTATGTGAATGAGGCGGTGTGCATTTTCCAAAGTAGGCAACGTGAGGTTAGGGAAGTTCACACTGTTGCTCGTGCTTCCGGTGTTGATGTAATCCATCATTTTGGTGGGCACAAAGTTGCCAATGTTTTCCTGCGCTTCTGATGTACTGCCTCCGATGTGCGGAGTTAAAATGGTGTTGGGTAATCCGCGCAACTCCGACACAAACTCTTCATCGTTGCTGATGGGTTCATACGGAAAAACATCTACTGAACAACCTGCTACTTTACCATTGAGTATATTCTCGCGCAAGGCTTTGACATCCACTACATGTCCGCGGCTGAGATTCATAAAGATAACTCCTTTCTTCATGATGCTGAATTCTTCTGCACCAATCAGATTGGAGTTCGATTCTTTTCCATCCACGTGAAGGGTAACCACATCGGCAAAAGCCAATAATTCTTTCAACGACTTGCATTTAGTCGCATTGCCCAGGGCAAGTTTCTCTTCTTTGTCGTAGTAGAAAATTTTCATGCCCATGTTTTCAGCCAATACCGAGAGCTGTGCACCAATATTGCCATAGCCAATGATGCCCAATTTTTTGCCACGAATTTCAAAACTGCCTTTCGCTGACTTATCCCACTTGCCCTGGTGCATTTTGTTGGATTTGTCGGTGATGTTGCGCATGAGTAAAATCATTTCAGCAATGGCCAACTCTACTACCGAGCGGGTGTTGCTAAATGGAGCGTTGAAAACGGCTACGCCTTTTTTAGTAGCTGCTTTTAGATCAATTTGGTTGGTGCCAATGCAAAATGCACCAATCACCATCAGTCGGTTGGCATTCTCCAGTACCTTGGCCGTTACCTGCGTTTTCGACCGAATGCCTAGCACCGAAACGTTTTTGATCTTTTCGCACAGTTCATCTTCGTCCAGGCCGGCAGGGTAGGTCTCTACCTGAAATCCTTCGGCCTTCATTAATTCAATCGCTACCGGATGCACGCCTTCCAACAATAACACATGAATTCTGTTTTTGGGGTAGGAGATGGCTGTATTCAATTTGTTTAAGTACAAAAACTCATCGAGGCTAGGTGCCACGTGATCGGCGCGGGAGAGTACACTTTCGCGCTCTACGTTTTCAGTGAATGCAAAAAACTTGTTGGCTAGTCCGGCATGCTTTATTTCGTAATCGGTATAACCATCGCCAATCACGTACACATCGCCATTCAGGTTAAGGCGTTTGAGTTGCTCTACTTTACCATTGTTGGAAGAGAGCGGATTGTTCAGATCGAAACCAATTACTTTTTCAGCATCGTCAAACACAAACTCGTTGGCGAAAATATTTTCTTTCTTGATGCCAAATTCAATCACCACCGGCTCGATAAATTCTTTAAAGCCATTGGAAACGATGAAGATGTTATCGGCATAGGTAGTAAAGAATTCTTTGTTGCGTTTGAATGATTCAGACACTACTGTTTTGAGGTGTTTGATCAATGCGGGTAAATGGCGTTTTTCAGGCTTTAAAATATCCAGTCTTTTTTCGATCGACTCGCGCAAAGAAAGTTTGCCTTCCATGCCCAGATTGGTAATCTCTACGATCTGCTTCTTGATCGATTCGGCGTTTGGATGTTCTTTTACAATGATCTCTGCCAATACATCAAAAGCTTCTACTTTAGTAAAAGTGCTATCGAAATCGATTACGAAGTACTTATTTGTTTTCATTACAGGGTAATATGACCTGCAAGTTAACAACTAAGAATATTGCCTCCTACGCTTTAAGAAATGTACTCCCGAATAAAATTTTGCGAGTATTCTTTGATCATTTCTCGCACGCGCCTGAACTCAGCGGTGATTTCTTCTTCGCTTCCTTTGGCTTTTGCCGGATCGGGAAAATTGTGATGCAGCATCTTTACCTTAGCGGGAAAATAAGGGCAGTTTTCTTTCGCGTTGTCACAAACGGTTATCACATAGTCAAACTCCAGGTGCGTATACTCATTCACATTGTTGGAGGTGTGCTGCGAAATGTCAATGCCATCTTCTTTCATCGTGGCAATGGCTTTCGGATTCACACCATGTGTCTCAATTCCTGCGCTGTAAACTTCTATTTTGTCGTTGCCAAAATGAGCGAGATATCCATGCGCAATTTGACTGCGGCACGAGTTGCCGGTGCATAGAACCAGTACTTTTTTCTTCATAAGTGTTTCCGTTTTGATATGAATTGATTTGAAGGTAATGCGATTAGTGGGTTAAGCGTGCAAACATGAGACGGGCCGATGATGGACATACGTGGCTGAATTCACTCGAGGATTGAATAGCTGGTGGAGCCAGAGCGCGGTCATAGTCAGCAAAGCCAAGCTGAAGAAAAAAGGGAGCGGCGGTTTCCGTCAGTAGAAACACGCCCTCCTTATTCGCTTTTTTCGCTTCGTTCATGATGTTAGTCACCATTGTTTTTCCAAGTCCTTTTCCACGCCATTTTTCTGCAATGGCTACCGATCGCAAAAGTGCATTCGATCCATACCACTCTAAACCAATGCTGCCGATGAGTTCACCTTGCTGATAGTAAAGCAGGTAAAAACTGTTGGCAAGTTGTACATCCGCAAACGGAAGATGATTGAGTTGCAAAAACGATTGCAACTCAGATAATGATTTCGAATCGGTGACTTGTAAGAATTGCATAGGCGATTTAATTAATTACAGCACTCCGGCCCGCAGCAGGTTTTTGCCTTTGCTTCGGTAAGAGGTTTGAGTTCTTTTTCACCCGGTTTCTTGCCGAACAGCGTAATGCTGAATATTCCGCCATTTACTTTTTTCAATGACTCGATTTCGCCTTCCGTTAAGTACGCCTGAAGCAAATCATCTGGCAGGTTAATTTTCTTTTCACGCTGAACGGTTACTTCGGTAAACCCGGCCTGCTTTACCAGTGAAATGTATTCTTCTTTTTGAATGGCACCCGATACACAACCGGCATACATTTCAGCCTGGAGTTGCAGGCTTTTCGGTAGGGGACCTACCAACACAATGTCGGACACACTAAAATGTCCACCTTCTTTTAGTACACGAAACATCTCCTGAAATGCCTTTTCCTTGTCGGGCACCAAATTGAGCACACAGTTGCTTACAATCACATCGATGGATTGATCACTCACCGGCATTTCTTCAATATCACCTTGCCGAAATTCAACATTGTTGTATCCAAGTTTATCGGCATTCATTCGGGCCTTTCGAATCATCGCATCGGTAAAATCGACGCCAATCACTTTTCCAGTGGTGCCAACTACTGAACGCGCAACAAAAGCATCATTGCCTGCGCCTGATCCTAAGTCCAAAACGGTTTGTCCTTCTTTTAGTAAGGCAAACTCCGTGGGTAAGCCGCAACCCAATCCCAAATCTGCTTCGGGTGCGTAGCCGTTTAAGGAAGAATAATCTTCGGCCATGACCGCAGCGTCAATGGTCGAACAGCCGGTCGCTCCACAGCAACTCGCAGCATTTTCACTTTTTGATTGCGCGGCTACTTTGGTGTAGGTGGCTTTCACCAACTCCTTCAGCTCTTCATTTGTTTTAGTGGTTTCCATAAGATTGAAAGTTATTTGTTTTATCGTATTATTGCGATTAATAAGGGTAAAAAATTTTAGCAGCAATTGCTTTCTTCCACTTCCGTGAATAAGTCGCCTAAAGCTGATTTGATTTTAGCTAGTGCCTTGGTATCAATGCAGTAGCAAACGGCTGGCCCCTCGATTTCTCCTTTGATGAGCCCCACGTTTTTGAGTTCTTTAAGATGTTGCGATACGGTGGATTGTGCCAGCGGAAGTTCATCCACAATGTCACCACACACACACGATTTTTGCTTGGCCAGAAATTGCAGGATGGCTACCCTTGCCGGATGCGCCAACGCTTTGGCCATAGCCGCAATATCATTTTGTGTTTTGCTAAACTCTTTTGTTTTGGTAAGCCCCATACTTCTGTTAATCGTAAAATTACGATTAAAGTTTCTGATTTCTGAAATTTATTTTTTGGAGTCAGATGTATCCGGCCAATCGATAGGCTATCATGCCTACCCATTCACGAATTAGAACGTGCCAAACGGTGAGGGCTTCGGATTGCGGTATGATCAACATATCGGGAGTAAAGCGACGTGGCTGCGAAATGAAATCTGCACTAAACGTGTCGAATTCGAAGCCCACTTTCTGAAAGCAGGCCCGCGAGCGTCTTATGTGGTAAGAAGAGGTGATTAGCAAGCCATTGCTGGAACTTAACTGCGGATACAAGGTCTTCAATGCAATCGCCGACTCATGCGTGTTTCTGGATTTGTTTTCGATGATGATATCATCAGCGTCCACTCCCATCAACAGAAAGGCATTGGCCAAGTCATCGGCTTCTTGTTTGGCTACTTTACCGAGTCGACCACTGCCACCAGAAATCACTATTTTGGATATTACTTTTAGCTTGTAAAGTTGCACGGTGTGTGTTACGCGGTCGGCACCCCGGCCAAAATAAACGCGGTCGTTTGGTTCTAAATCTAATTTGGTAACACCTGTTAGAACAATCCCATACTCATAATGCCTAGTAACTTTGGCTAGGGGAGTAGCCGGGATTTCCCACCACCGCGCAAACTCGTTAGCGATAAACGCATTGCTCAGCAATAGCAGCAGCGCCACACCAGCCCACATGCATCGCTTACGCCCGATCGGATTTTTCCAAACCATGCCTGCGATGAGCAGGCATGTAATCCACACGATCGGCATACTGAGGTAACTCAGTGTTTTCGATAAGAAAAAAAACATGCTTACATTCTCTTTTCCAATGGATTTGTAATATTGCTAAGCCCTTCAATGATTTTTCGTAGTATTTCCCAATACAAAGCTATAGCCAGCACGAGCGTCATCGACCAGATTACGCCAAGGTTGAAGAATAACGTATCAATGTTTTGATTCAAGAAGTGTTTGGCAGGCATATAAAACTGGGCGTCAAAATCTACAATGTGGTCCGGATCAGGGTCTTTATAAATTGGGTAGATTTTCTGAATGAGCTTTCCATCTTTCTCAATGACGCGATTCGTTTCCATGGTATTTCTCACCAATTCCGTAATGGCTTCATTTTGATACGAATTTCTGAACTTCTCAAATTCCTTTTCTTTTTCAGCGGTATTGGTCATTCGTGAAATCGTTTTATCTTTTTCCTGGTCGGCTTTGTTATACCGGTTGATATAGAATTTTTTCAACGTTTCTAAAAAGTTGAGCACTTTTCTATAGGTAATAGAATCGAATTTGTCGGGATGCACATTTTCAATAGCTTCAAACGAAATTACATTTTCGCTTTGCTCGGATTGAATCGCATTTTGAAGTAGGTTGATTTTGGCGGTTACCTCTTTGCGGATGGTGGGGTCTGGATTTTTGAAATGAAGATTGATAAAATCGAGGCGAGTTTCCAATTCCGGAATAAGGTAGATTTTCTTGTAGTCGGCCTCAGCCATGATTTTGTCATACATGTAGAAATTCTGTTCGAACTCATTGTCTTTGTATTGGCTTACCATGGCGGCTTCAAACGCCCACCGCGATGCCATCAGATCGCCTACCAATGGAACAGTGGACGTATTGCCAATAATGGGATTGAGTTTATCAAACTTCACCACCACACCACTTAAAATCAGTTGCGGAATGAGCAGAATGGGTATGAGTATGTAAATGGTAACAGCTGAATTAAATGCCGATGAGATATTGAGCCCTAGTAAATTGGCGAAGCATGAAACCGTAAACAGAATGGCCCAGTGAATGAGAAACATGCCATGAATTTCTAAGATGAAATTTGCAACCAACACAAATAGGGCTGTTTGTATGGCTGATATCATAACCAAAATAGAAATTTTAGAGATGATGTAACTGCTTCGGTTTAAGTGTAAAAACTTTTCACGCTTCAATATTTTTCGGTCTCGGATGATCTCTTCGGCACTGACAGTAAGCCCCATGAACAAAGCGACAATCACACTCATAAACAAATGAGCCGGCATATTCAGGTTTTTACTGAAGATATAACCTTCTTTGAAGGGATCATCGATGTTATAATACCGCACGATAAATGCCAGAATAAAAGCAAGTAGTGGTGCCTCCAATAAATTGATAAACAGGTATTGCTTGTTGCTCAGCTTTGACAGTAAGTCGCGCATAGAGAACAAGTGTGTTTGCTTGATCCATTTGGGAATGCGCAGCGTAGAGTGAGGCTGATCTTTGGAAGTAGCCACTTCTGGCAATTTGATCTTCTTTACAAAAATTTCATTCCATTGCTCCGGTGTAAATTTCCGTTCGTTGGTAAAATCGCCAAACTCATTGATCACTTTTGTTTCAATGATGTTGAAGATTTGCTCTGGATTTACATTGCCGCAGGCATGACACTCGCCTTGATCGCTGTTGACCAAATTGATGTTCTTACGGAAGTAGGTGATGGCATCTACGGGGTTGCCATAATAGATTTGATAACCGCCAGTATCTAAAATCACCAGTTTGTCAAACATTTTGAAAATGTCGGAGGAGGGTTGGTGAATAACGGCGAATACGAGTTTGCCTTTCAGCGAAAGCTCTTTTAATAGATCAATGATGTTTTCTGAATCGCGCGATGACAAACCAGAGGTGGGTTCATCCACAAATAGAACAGCCGGCTCGCGCAATAATTCCAAACCAATGTTGAGTCGCTTGCGTTGCCCGCCACTGATTGTCTTTTGTAGCGGTGATCCTACTTTCAAGTCTTTGGTTTGGGTTAAGCCCAGATCATCGAGTGTATGAATCACCAACTGGTCAATTTCTGTTTCGGAGAGATGGCTGAAGCAGAGTTTGGCAGCAAAGTATAGATTCTGGTAGACGGTTAAATCTTCAATCAACAAGTCATCTTGCGGCACAAATCCGATGACACCTTCAATCTTTTCAGGATTTGCGTGAATATCGATGCCGTTGATCAATACCTGGCCACTCGATGGTTTTTCGGTACCATTCAATACGTGTAGGAGGGTCGATTTACCTGCACCGCTGGCACCCATCAGCGCCACGAGGTTCCCGGATTCTTCCATGACTGTTACTTCCCGTAAACCCAACTTGCCGGTTTTGAATTTGTACGATATTTTATTCGCTTCGAAGCTGGTGCGTGTACCTGTGGTTTGCTGCTTAAAGTAATTGAGTAACTCACCGTAGTATACCGGCTCCGCTGCCCCCCATCGCAAAATGCTACCGGTGGCCAGCACATTGACGTTGCCGGGCTTTTGGGGCACACCATTGAGGTATACATCGGATTTGCCCAGGTATTTGAAGAAGAAAATATTGGAGCTTTTCAAATAGAGCACTGCAATAAACCCATCGAGTTCGTTGCGTAAGATCGATTTGGTGCCCGGTTGTGAAGGGCCGGTGTGGATATATAAAATGGGCTGATCGGCACTGGCCTGTGGCGATTTCACCTCGATAAATTGCTGCATCAGCGAAGCATCTTCCGATGTCACGTTGAATGATTTGGCAATAGATTGGGAAAGGTTTTGTTCAGCAGGAGAAATGGTACCATCGGCCAAAATCAAACTGAGTAACTCCAGCATGATGACCACCTTTTGCTTTTGCTCAACTTCTTTGTTGATAGCCGCGCAAATACGTTGTATTGATTCTTGCTGTTGGGTGGCAGACAGCGCTTCGGATGTTTCGCGTGCGTATTCATCAAATAGACGAAGGTGGCTCTCCATTGACTTTTGACTGAGGTGTTCGGCCAAAAAGTATTTGATGTGATTTCGCTCTTGTTCCGTAACGGAGTCTTCTTTAGCTACCAAGGCAAACAAACGCATGATGGCTTTCAGTACGGGTTCACTCATAAGAATTTCGGTTTGAAGCTAAATGTAGTAAACTACCCACGCTTGTTAAAATAAAAAGGGATTGGTTTTTACCAATCCCTTTTATTTATCTTTTAGAAAAGATTATTCAACAATACTTTTTCTCAGCTTATCAACAATCTTGGTGATTTCGATCAGATTTTTGTCTGATAGAACCAAGTCTGAGCGGTTATTCTTGATTTGTTCCTCAATATTCAACGCACGGTAGCTGGCTTGAAGGGTTGTTAAATCTGCCTGAATTCCAGTAATTGGTTCAGACTGCTCAACAGTGCTCAACATTTTTACTAATTCATCTACGGACTTCTCTTGTTCTAAGATCACTCTGATCAGAGGAGTAAGAACCAAATTGCGTTCAGTGTCCTTTAAAAGATCTTTTGGATAGGATTTAATCAAGCCGGTAGAAATAGATAAACCTTCAATAAATGAACCGGTGATCATTAGAGCAGCCAACTTATTGCGGCTGTCGTCTTTCAAGTACTTGTCGGTTTTTTGAACAGACTTATTCAACAAAGAGGCTAATGAATCCTTATTGGAAATGTTCGCTTCAAACTGCTTCAATACATCACCATCAAATGATCCAATAATTCCCAAGTTATCAGCCAATTTCTTAGCCGAATTGAGGTAGTCAATTGCCTCTTGTGTTTTGTCGTATGAGCTCAAATAACCAATATCGGCAGCATACACGCCTAAGTTAAGAGCGGCCTTGTCGTTGCGGGTAAGATATTGATCTACTTTTTTACGATCGTTCAACAGGCTTTGATTGAATTCAGCGCCGGTTTGTTGTAATAAGTAGGGTATTTCAGAAGGAGATGGTATGTTATAGACCACATCCTGGATTTGGTCTTTCAATGATTCTTCTGCTTGTTTGAATTCATCAGCGTTTTGGCTGGAATCTTTTGAGGAGGAGCCGCAAGAGCCCAAAAAGCAGGCCGTTGTCAGCGCAAGTAGATAGTAACTAAGACGGGTCAATTTCATGGTTTTAAGGTTTAACGTTCAATTTTAACACATTTTTTCTATCCAATAAACTGTTCGGCTTTTTATTTTACCAAAGTTGGCCTCATTTTTAGATGAAAAGGATAGGTCGGTTGACCAAACACCGATCATAAGTTAATCGGGTCCGACCGACCGGTGAAATTTGCCCTTAAAACTTCCTGCAGTGTCTACTGTTTTATTTAGTCTTTGAAGTCGTAGCCGTACCAGTTGATTTCAATCACGGCTCCTTTCGATAGTTCCTGATTGGGGTAAGCCAATAAAGCGGCGACGCAAAGTTGTAATCGTTTGCTCACATTATAAACACCCCCCACAGTGCTTACGGATTTCTTGTTTTGGCCGGATATAAAATCGCCCATCAGCGAGATGCGCTCCGACAGTGGAATTTCGTAGCCAAACATCCAACCGAAATGCTGACCGCTGGAGTTCGGCCCGAAATACACATCATTGGCATGGTAGGGGCCTGCAATGAAGAAGCCTTTGTGATCCCCAAGGTTGTACCGGCCCAGTGCATAGTTCTTGTACACCCAATCGTAATGGCCACCATTAGCCGGTATGTTGCCACCCGCCTGTGTGCCCATATTAATCTGAAAGTGATGCCCCACATCAAATTGCTTCTGAGCCGTAATCATCCATAACGGATAATAGGGATAGGTGCCCCGTTTATCATTGGCTGAGACGAGGGAGGTGCCCTTCTTAAATGAAATGGGTAAATCCACCACATTTAAACCCACATCCCAATTTTTTCCTAATCCATACACCAGGTGCGACTTCGATTCAAACTGATTTTCTGAATACATATTGATTTGGTGCTGATAAAAAAACTTTCCCTTGCGGGTGATGTCACCGGAAGGAATGTTGAAAAGATTTTGTTGAGCAACGCACGTGGCAGACAAAAAGGTAAACAAGAGGAGAGAAGGAATACGAATTTTCATTGGGATAGTAAGGATCAGGCTTGATGTTAAGGTGAATTTATTTGTTACTAGTCGCCTTCTTTTTGATTTGGAAAGATTCGTGAACTGACCATGGCAATCATTAATGTGAAACCAATGAGGATCAACGATACTTCCGTAGGTATTTTGAAAAAGTCGGACATGCACATCTTGGCTCCAACAAAGATCAAAATGGCAGAAAGACCGTACTTCAAAAATTGAAAATACTTTTCGATGCCGGCCAATGCGAAATACAAAGAACGCAAACCGAGAATGGCAAAAACATTGGAGGTATAAACGATAAATGAATCATCGGAAATGGCCAGTATTGCCGGGATAGAGTCAACAGCAAAAATCAGGTCGGTTGTTTCGATTAAAATCACCACCAGAAATAATGGCGTGACCCAATTGCGGCCATCCTTTTTTACAAAAAAGCGGTCGCCTTCAAAAAGGGGTGTAACAGGAAACAGTTTTCGCGCGATTCGAATCAAAGGATTTTTTTCAGGTTCAATTTTGATCTCACCTGACGTCAACATTCGAATTCCGGTAATGATTAAAAAGCCGCCAAAAATATAAATTAACCAATGAAAACGATGTATCAATTCGACTCCGGTTAAGATAAACAAGACACGCATGACCAACGCACCCAAAATACCCCAAAACAATACTTTATGTTGATAGGCAGCAGGTACTTTGAAATACGAGAAGATAAGAATGATAACAAAAATGTTATCGACACTTAACGATTTTTCAATCAGGTAGCCGGTAAAAAACTCCAGCGCTTTGGCCTGATCAAAGTAGTAATAGATAAACAGATTAAACAACAATGCGAGGGTTATCCAAACACACGTCCAACTCAAAGCCTCCCGCACGGACACTTCATGCGACTTTCGGTGAAAAACACCCAAGTCAAGAGCGAGCATGCCCAAAACAAAGGCATTAAACAAAATCCATAATAAGCTTAAGTCATTCATAGGTAATGGGTTAGTGGGGTAGTGAATAGTTTGTTCAATGTAGTTACGTTAAACTTGGTTGATCTCCTCTCTTGTGGAGAGGAACGAGTAGAGGTATGAAATAGGGCTTAACTTTAACGACATTGATAGTATGTTGATGGCCTGCGTCATCTGCGCGACAGATCATTCGATATTTTGCCTGTAAAAGGTAAGCCGGTGAGTATGCTTAATCGTAAACTGGTGGAAACAAAATCATCGACCTCATAGAATTGCGAGCCGATCTCCACCGAAATGGCTTTGCTGATAATTTTGTAATATTTTTTTCGTACACTGTGTTCTTTTCGCTGGTACGCTTCGGAGTCTTTTACAAACGCACTCATGAGCTTTTCATTTAATTGATGATAGTTGTTTCCATAGTTTACAAAAAGCGAAATCAACATATCATCCAGTGCACGTTTTTCATGATTAAATTGAACATATATTGGGTGGAAAACCGTGGCTTGCGTTACAGATAGTTGCAAGGCATCAATAAAGATTTTTTCACGCTCTGTCTGTAATTGCGTTTTTGCTTTTTCGTAATCGACAGTTTGTGCATTTTGAGCATAGATGTTCGACACCCAGGTAGTGAACAAAACAAAAGTAAGTAGGCCGACGGATTGAGTAAGTGGTTTCATAGGATTGTGAGGCTTAGCGTATGTTGGTTGGTAATACATAGGATTAGTTTCGGTTGCTTAACCGAATGATTACTTTCGGATCGAGCGGGCGATCGTCATTCAACATTCGGGGAAATGGATTATCCGACAAATCGAGGTAACGCAAGTGTTTCATTTGCCCGATTTCTGGTGGCAACGCTTTGATTTTATTGCCCACCAAAAAAAGATATTCTACTTGTTTCAACTCAGCAATGTTGGTAGGCACTTGCGTCAGTCCGTCGTTTTCAACATGTAACTCTTTCAAGTTTTTAGTTTAGCGATCAGCTTGATGTTTTGCTCCAGATTAAATAGGCATCATTGTTAATGTAGAGCACTTTTAGCCGTTTCAATTCGGGTAAGTTGCCAGGAAGGGTAGCAATTTGATTCTCAGAAAAATCGATGGTTTCCAGTTGCTTCACCTTAGCAATGTTTTGAGGCACTACTGAAATGTTATCACCAGCTAAACTCAGCATCTTTAGCGAGGGTAGATCGGCCAGAATGTTGATAGCCTGCTGAACATCCAGATTTTTATTATGATCTAAGTAAATACTTTGCAACAACGTAAGTGCTGTAAATTCCACCGGCAGATGGGTGAATTGATTGTGCGACAGCACCAGGTATTTTAGCTTAGTTAACTTTTTGATTTGAGCAGGAATGGAAGTGAGTTGATTACGGCTCAAATCCAGATAATGGAGCCCTGTTAACTCGAAGAGTGAATCAGGTAACTCGTTCATGGCTCGGTTACTCAAGTCCAGCCAAACGACTTCGGTACGATGTTCATACGCTGCACGCAGTGTTTTGAATTCGGTATTGGAATGTTGTGTTTGAGCGAATGCAAACGGCAAGCTAAGTAGACTCGCTAACAATGTGAAAATGATGCATCGGTTGGTTCTCATGGTTGTTTGGGTGGTTGAAAAAGGAGCAGCCGTTTCAGCTACTCCTTCTATTGGTTAAAAACTTTTTTATTTATCTGTCGGATTGATCAGCATCGGTGTTTTGCCATCGGTTACGATCATTTTTGTGTTGGGCGATTTGGCCAGTTCGCGAAACGCTTCGATCGTTTGCCATTCAATAATGGCTTTGGTAAGACCTTCGGAAATGATCTTCTGCGAATCGCGGATACCTTCGGCTTCGATGATTTTGCGTTGGGCTTCTCGTTTCTCACGGTCCAATAAAAACTCCATCCGTTGTGCCTGTTGCTCGGCTTCTAATTTTTCTTCTACGGCACGTGCCAAGCCTGCTGGCAGCTGAATGTTTTTGAGAAGAACAGCTTCAATTTCAAATCCACGGGGCAGCAGTATCTTCGACATCTGGTCGGTGATTTCTTTTTCGATGCCTGCACGCTGTGCCGAATGCATATCTTTTGCAAAGAATCGGGAGCACACATCGGCAGCCGAGGACCGGAATACACTGGAGATCACATTTACTTCATTGCCCACCCCGATGGTCTCGATGATAAAGGGAGCTTTGGTGCCTTGCATGCGATAAAGTATGGAGATGGTGGCAACCACGTTCAAGCCTTCCTTTGACGGAAGGTTAGCATTGATTTCCATGTTCATCGTTCGGATAGGCATTTTGATAACTTTTGATACAAATGGATTGTAGGCGACCAAGCCCGGTTCTTTGATTTGCGGACTTAACTTACCCAGCTTCCGCTTTACGCCAACTTCACCTTGACGAACTACGGTGCAGGAAGAGATGAGAAGGGCAAAGGCCACGATGATTATAAGCTGTTTCATAATGGTATTATTTAAGGTTATTAATTAGTAAGTAATTGATTGTTCCGAATCCACTGTTTCAGAAGTTTCACCTCAATCGGGGTGAGCCACGTGATTGACTTTCGGTATTCTTTTTTGAATAACCGCTTATCAAAACTGACGCAGCGTAATACTTTCTTGCAATAGTCGAGCATCGACAATTTTGCTTTCATACAATGAAACGATTTAAAGATTAAACACGAGGTGTTATCACGATTGGAACCGATGTTGTCCAGACGTGCTGATTGAGTGCCAATTGTATAGGCACACGATAGATGGAATGTGAAAAAGATTAAATCAGAAAGACCCTGTTTCGAAGATGAAGCTTCGATTGATCTTGCACTCGCAACTCGGCAAAGGTATTTTTAACAAATTCTGAAACGGCAACTCTGTGGTACAGAAATCCATTGAAGGGCCTTCTTATTTTTGAGAGATTCGTTTTTTTGGATTCCGTGAAAGTGATCTCTAGGGGATCAGCCATTTCCTCCGTCATCTCCATCAACTCCTTCTCTACAGAGATAAGACGTTGGGCATCAATTCCCTGAAGCGCCACCAAAGCACTGATTACGAAGAGTAATCCTTTTCTGATGTTACATGATGGGAACTTCATTTTGAGTTGATTATGCTTCGTTCATTTAACGCAAAAGCAAGCAGATGGTTATTTACTGATTGCATAAAAAATCAAAAATCGGCATCCAAGGCAAACCGATCTTTCAACTCGCGCAGCAGCGGGTTGCGGTCTAAAAGCACTTCGAATTTTTCTTTGTTGGTGTAAGCCATGCGCTGCTTGCCTTCTGCCATGCGCAGTTCACCTTTTACCTGAATGGTTCCATTCCTTAACTTTTCGCGTAGATAGCCCACTAAATCAGATTTTATCGAAGCCAACAGGGGTTCTTCGATAGGATTGGTCATGTAAATGAGTACCTCGTTGCCTTGAATGTCGATTTGTTGAGTGAGCAAATGGTACTCAGCCACCTGATCTTTTCGTAACTCCGCATATTCTTTCCACACTCGCACAATATCGTGTGGCTGAAAGGGCTGATCAACCATTGGCACACGCACTTCTGCTTGTTTTTCTTCTGCTTTGACTGCTGGCTTTAAAATCGAACCTAGATTGATAGTGGTCTTTGTTTTTGGAGGCTCTTTGGTAATGGCTTTGGGTTCTGGCGCGTATGGTGGCAACGGTGGCGCCGCCATTGGTTTCACTTCGGGTGCATCAGTGAGCGTAGTTGTTTCTGGGGTAGAAACATGTGTGAAGGCTGCAGGCTCAGCTGTTAATTCAATTTTTTTTTTACCGCTTCCGGAGAGGAAGAAGTAGTGCCCTTGAAAACGGCATTCACATGGGCCATTTTCATCAACGCCAACTCCACAGTCAGGCGTTGATTTTTACTGCTCTTGTAATTGATGTCGCACTGGTTGGAGAGATTGAGCCAAGAGAGTAGGAGCGAAGGCGATGAAGCCTGCGATTGCTCTAAATATTTTTTCTTGGTAGAGTCCGGCACTTCCATCAAATGGACGGTGCGTGCATCTTGTGCTACTAGCAGATTGCGGATATGCTCACTCAAACCAACAATAAAATTATGTCCGTCGAAGCCTTTGCGCAAAATTTCATCGAGCAACAAAAGCGGCTGCGTGGGATTTTCGGTCAGCAATCCATCTACTACTTTGAAATAATAATCGTAGTCGAGGATGTGCAGGTTGTTGATTACATCTTTGAAGGTAACGGCTTTTCCCGATGAAAACGTAACCATCAAATCGAAGATGGAGAGGCCATCGCGCAAAGCGCCATCTGCCTTTTGGGCGATCAAATGAAGTGCTTCCTCTTCAACACCAATCTTCTCCTGATCTGCTACCTTCTTGAGCTGGCGAGCGATGTCAGAAATCTGAATGCGGTTGAAATCGAATATTTGGCAACGAGATAAAATCGTTGGTATCACCTTGTGTTTTTCCGTAGTTGCCAGAATGAAGATGGCATACGGAGGTGGTTCTTCCAGCGTTTTTAAAAATGCATTGAAAGCCGAATTTGAGAGCATGTGTACCTCGTCGATGATGTACACTTTAAACTTTCCGAATTGAGGTGGGTAGCGAACCTGATCAATCAGATTTCGAATGTCTTCAACCGAGTTGTTAGAAGCGGCATCTAACTCAAAAATATTGAGTGAGTTGACTTCGGCTTTTTCTTCGAAGCCGTTGATCATGCGGGCTACAATGCGCGCGCAGGTAGTCTTACCTACTCCGCGCGGACCGCAGAACAACAGTGCTTGTGCCAGCTTGTTGTTGTCGATGGCATTTTTGAGTGTGGTGGTAATGTGCTCTTGGCCAACCACTTCGGCAAAGCCGAGCGGTCTGTACTTTCGAGCGGACACTACAAAATTTTCCATTGGGTGCAAGATAGCTCCAAATTGATAATTTGGAAATGAAGTATTTTGAAATTTAAACTTTGTAGCGAAAACAGAATATCAACGATTAAACCTTCTCAAGCATAATGGCCAAAAATGTTTTAACCGCATCGATGTAGTTTCCCACCCGAATGTTTTCATTCTCTGCATGTTGATTGTTGTCGGCATTGACGGTTGGCACTGCTACAGCCGGAATACCCAGCGTAATCACAAATGGAGAGATGGGAATGGACCCACCGGCGGTTCGTATTTTGATCGGCTCTTTGCCAAATGCATTTTTCATGGCGCGCGTCAGCCAGTCGCCGCACTCGGAATTGAATGGTGTTTGAAATGCCAGATACGATACCGAAGAACGGAATGAAGCAATGCGCGGATACTTCAGTCGCTCTTCTTCGGTGGGGTCGCGGTCAATCACGTAGTAGCCTTTCGATTGGATATGATTTTTTACCAACGCAAGCAAGCGATTGGGGTCCGATGACTTCACCAATCGAATGTCAATTTCAGCAATGGCCTTAGCGGGAATGAGTGTGCGTGCCTGATCGCCAATGTGCAATGCCTGCATGCCACGTATGTTGAGCGTGGGGTATTGCAACGACTCCTGAAAGTTTGAACCGATTTTATCCGGCTCAGCTACGCCTAAAAATTTCTTGATTTCATCTTCCTTATCGGGAACCTGTGAAAGTGTTTTCTTTTCTTCGTCAGACAAAACCACGCCATCATAAAATCCGGGTATGGTTACACGGCCTTCGTCATCTTTCATGGAAGCAAGCAACTGTGCCAAGCGCATGGCAGGGTTGGGCGTATAGTTGCCGTAATTTCCACTATGCATCGGAGTACGCGGCCCATGTACCGTGAGTGTTACTTCGCAGATGCCGCGAGCGCCAAAAGAAAGTGTAGGTTCATTGCTCACATGACGCGGCCCGTCGAAGATGATGAACATATCGGCTTTGAGTGCTTGCTGATATTTGGTAACCGCACCGGGCAATCGGGGAGAGCCCAGTTCTTCTTCGAAGTCCATGATTACTTTCATGTTGAAGTTCGGTTCTTTCTTCAACGATTTCAATGCATCCAATGACGCCAGAAAAGCCATGGCGGGCCCTTTGGCATCAGAAGCCGACCGAACAAAAATACGCCAGTCGCGATTGATCTTTTCGGCCTTTAGTTTTTCGTAGGGCAATATGGCCCACTCGCCGTTGCTTCCTTTTTCTTTCAGCGTTGGTTTCCATGGACTTTCCTGATTCCACTGCGATGGCTCCACCGGTTGACCATCGATTTGCAAATAGATCAGTACAGTTTTTTGTGCATTGGCGACTTTCCGTTCGGCAAGTAAGAGAGGTACCGTTTCAGTAGCAAGTCGCTGGGTAGTGAAGCCACGTTTGGAAAATGCGGCTTCGCACCATTGTACATTTTTCTCGATGTCTGCTGGAAAGTGAGCATCATTTGGTAAACTATGGAGTTGATAAAATTCGTCAAACGATGCAATAGCAAATTGTTCGGCTGTAGCATCCAGGTTCAGTTTCTTTGATGCCAATGGCTGTGCGGTTACAGAAAGCACTGCCAGCGAAAAGAGAACAATCAATAGGTGGATTTTCATTGTGCGATTTTTGGAGTGGAGTGGGAACCTTGCCATTTATTTACTTGAGATACTTTTCAGGAAGTGAAAATCCCATACTTTCGGCACACCAGAAAATATTGACTATGTAATAGCGGTTTTTATCTTTGAATAACTGTATGCTGTTGATGCCTCGGTTTGTGACGGGGCCATCCTTCTTCTCTTTGGTTTCGTAGGTGCTGAATAAATGAATCACCGTGCCAAACGATTCGGTCTTTCGGGATAACTCGCGTTCAAAAAACCCGGTAGCGATCCGCGTCTGAAAGAGTGTGATGTATTCTTCCGGTGTCATGGTTTTGAGAATGAAATCTCCCGCGTCATTCTTTCGGGTGGGAATCAAGCGTGATTCGGGCAAGAATAGATTTCGAAAACGGGCCCAGTCGCGTGGTGTGCCCGGTTCGCCGGAAATGACTTCGTACAGCGCCGTGATGATCGCATCTTCCGATGCCACATCGGCATCATATTTCGCATCTTGTGCATTCGCTGATTGCGTTAATGCAATCAAAGTAAGTGTTATGAATAGTTTTCGCATCATGTCGTTATTTACAATACTCATTCATTTCTTCTTGAATATCCAAAGCACCCAATGCTAAAGCCTTTTTCCAACTCTCGCATGCTTTGGTTTTCATATTCCATTCTTTGTAAATGTAGCCAAGAAAAACAAAGGCATCTTCCTGCTTAGCATCCATCTGCGTGCATTTTTTCAAATCCGCTTCTGCACTTTTGTAATTCTTTAAACCATAGTAGGATTTTCCCCGAAAGAGATAACTGCGGCTGTCTTTAGGATTTAATCGCATCGCATGATTCAGATCGTAAATTGATTCTTTGTATTTGAAGGTGCTCAATAACACATACCCTCTGGCGAGGTATCCTTCAAAGAAAGATTCATCTGCCTTGATGGCCAATTCGGCGTAGCTCATTGCTTTTACATTATCTGTGGAAAGGCTATAAACGAAGGACAGCGTCGATAATATCGTTGGATCTGCTTCGTAGAGTTGATTGGCTTTCTCCAATGATTCAATAGCCTTCTGAATTCTTTGTTGACGCATGTAGCTCATCGCCAAAAAATAGTGTCCCGCCGGGTCGTCAGGAAATTGCGTGGTGAAGTTTTTAGCTAATTCAAAAATCTTTGTGAATTCATTTGTTCTGGATACTAACAGCAATTGAGTTTTGAGCGCTGTTTCGTTTGTTGGGTTTAAGAGAAGTGCCTCTTCATTCACCTTCCTGCTTTCGTCCAATCGATCTGCATACATGAGAATTTTTGCATTGAGTGCCAGCAGAATGGATTTCTCTTGGACATCAATCGATCGAGCCAGTATAAAGTGAATATCAGCGATGGCAGAATCGGCTTTATTTTGCTCGGCGTATGCTTCGGCACGCAGCCACATGATTTCAGTACTGTCGTTGCCAAGTCGAAGTGATTGATTGAAATCACTGACTGCCTGACTGAATTTTTTCAGCCTTAAGTAACACTTCCCTCGGTATTTGTAGGCTTTTGGTTTAGATGGGCTTGCCTGGAGGCCCCTATTCAAATAATGTATAGCGCTATCGAAGCGCATGGCATTTAAATTTTGCCAGCCCTTTTCAATCCAATCGCTTCCTTGTGAAAAAGAAGCGATTGGAAATGAACAGCAAATGCTGAGGCAAACAAATAACTTTCGAATCATCCCAACGCCTCAACGCCCGGTAACACTTTTCCTTCGAAGTATTCAAGTAAGGCACCACCTCCGGTAGAGACGTAGCTTACTTTGTCTTCGAAGCCGAACTTGGCTACAGCTGCGGCTGAATCGCCACCACCAATTAGTGAAAAGGCTCCTTTTTCTGTAGCACGTACCACCGCTTCTGCAATGGCTTTGGTTCCTTTTTCAAACTTTTCCATTTCAAAAACACCCATTGGGCCATTCCACAAAATGGTTTTTGATTCTTCTACTACTTTAGCAAACACCACTTGTGCTTGTGGGCCGATGTCTAATCCCATCCAACCGGATTCAATCGCATTGTTGTTGGCAATTTTTGTGTTTGCTTGTGCGTCAAATTTATCAGCCACAATAGAGTCGATAGGCAGATGAAGTTCTACGCCTTTAGCTTTGGCTTTTTGAATTAACTCTTTGGCTAAATCCAATTTGTCATCTTCTACCAACGAATTACCAATTTGTCCACCCATGGCTTTGAAGAATGTGTAAGACATGCCACCACCAATGATCAAGTGATTTACTTTGTCGAGTAGCTTTTCGATGATTAAAATTTTATCCGAGATTTTTGCACCACCCATGATGGCAGTAAAAGGTTTTGCTGCGTTGCCCAATACTTTTTCTGCGTTGGCCAATTCTGCGGCCATCACTAAACCGGCACATTTCTCTTTGAAAAACTGAGCTACGATAGTGGTAGATGCATGGGCACGGTGTGCCGTACCAAAGGCATCGTTCACATATACATCGCCATGCTTGGAAAGTTTTTCCGCGAAAGCGAGATCTCCTTTTTCTTCCTGCTTGTAGAAACGTAGGTTTTCTAACAACAATACTTCACCCGGTTTTAAAGATGAGGAAAGCGCATACGCTTCTTCGCCGATGCAATCATTGGCAAACTTAACTTTGACACCCAATAATTTTTCGGTGGTGGCAATGGTGTGCTTCAAAGAGTACTTTTCTTCGGGACCATCCTTTGGTCTGCCCAGGTGCGACATCAAAATGCAACTTCCACCATCGGCCAATATTTTTTTGAGTGTGGGGATAGTCGCGCGAATGCGGTTGTCATCGGTAACGTTAAAACTTTTATCCAATGGCACGTTGAAGTCTACACGTACCAAGGCTCTTTTGTTGTTGAAGTTGATGTCGTTGATGGTTTTCATTTCTGATTAGTTGAATTAGTAAGTATTCTGTTTTTTATTTTATGGCACCTTTAAAAACCTTCTATTTGTGAACTCAACTCTTTCCCTTCTCCACAGAGAGAAGGATGAAATTGAGTTTTTAGAGGTGCCCTTTATTTTAATCGCCAAAGCTAATGCCCAGGCCTTTGGCTGCTTTTACAAGCTCTCCGTCTTTCGATACAAAATTATATTTTTCAGTTGCTTCTTCTAGTGTTACTGAAGAGATAGAATTATTTTTCAGAGCCACCATTCGTCCGAATTTTCCTTCGAGCAGAAGCTCCATCGCTTTCACACCAAACAAAGTTGCCAGTACGCGATCGAAGGCAGTTGGGCTACCACCTCGCTGCACATGGCCGAGGACTGTTTCACGAATTTCTGCTTTGCAACCCGCATCTTTCAGTTGCTGCGATAGTTGATAGGCAACGCCTCCCAATCGCACATGCTCTGATCCGGCTGAGCCTTTTGTTGAAACAATGATTCCGTCTTTTGGTTTGGCACCTTCCGAAATAACAATGTTCACGAACCCGTGCCCATTTTTGTAACGCGAGTTAATTCGTTTTACAATCTTGTGAATGTTATATGGAATCTCAGGTATCAAACAAATCTCTGCTCCTCCGGCAATGGCAGTATGTAAGGCAATCCATCCCGCATCGCGCCCCATCACTTCCATGATCATCACACGATCATGACTTTCAGCCGTTGTTACTAATTTATCGAAACTATCCGTAGCAATTTGCACGGCCGTTTGAAAACCGAACGTCATGTCGGTGCTTGATAAATCGTTGTCGATGGTTTTCGGAACACCGATAATGTTGAGTCCTTTTTTGAAAAGAGCCTGTGATATTTTTTGCGAACCATCGCCACCGATGTTAATCACAGCATCAAAACCGAGTTCTTTAATTCGCTTCACCAGTTCTTCTGAACGATCCACAAACTTAATCGTTCCGTCCGGTTGCTTTTCGGGAAAGTTGATAGGATTTCCTTTGTTGGTTGTTTTAAGAATCGTTCCACCTTTTACGTGGATACCCGCCGTTTTACTTCTGGTGAGTTTAATCAATTCTGGAGGATCGGCAAACACACCATTGAATGCTTCTTTGCTTCCGTAAACATCCCAATCCTTTTCTTTGCGTGCGCGTTTGGCAATTCCTCTGATGACGGCATTCAAGCCGGGGCAATCGCCACCGCCTGTAAGAACCAATAATTTTTTAGGCTTATCCATAGAATGGTTTATTGCCTAAAGTAAGTAAAAATTATGCAGACTAATGGTGAGAATTTACTGAGCGGATGCGCGTTTTAGTCGATCATTAATAGCGCGGCCCAAACCAATCGGTGGTACTTCTTCAGCCAGGATCACATCCACCGAAAGCTGATCTAATTCGCGTAAGTAAGCGAACAGATGTTGCGCGGCTTCGGATAAGTCTGAAGTTTGAGAGAGCACGCGTTGTTGACAGATTTCTATTCCGGATACTTCCCGATTAAAAGCCAATATGCCCGTGCGTAGATGTGCATGGGCAGCCACTAACTTTTCTAAATTACCAATGATTAATTTTTTAGCAGGCGCATAATGACTTTTTAATTGACCCGGCGCGGCAGGGTTGGAAGATGCATTTAATTGAATTTGAATGGGGCCTACCACCGCTTCCAATTGCTCTATACCCAACCCACCAAGTCGGTATGCAATCGGTTGATCTTGCTCAAAACCAATGATCGTTGATTCTAAGCCTATCTTGCATTCGCCACCATCCAAGATATACTTGATCTTGTTTCCCAATTGCTGATTTACATGTTGTGGATTGGTTGGACTGATGTAGCCAAACGGATTGGCACTGGGTGCAGCCAATGGAAAGGGCAGGAGCTTGAGTAGTTGAGTGGTTAGCGGGTGTTGTGGACAGCGAATTCCGACGGTATCTAATCCAGATGTAGCAAGATCGGGAATGATCGCTTTCTTTGGTAGGAGTAACGTAAGCGGCCCGGGCCAGAAGTGATGTGCCAGCAACAATGCCTTTTCAGGAATATGCGTTACGTAGTGGTAGGCCGCTTCGATGTCAGGTACATGAACAATCAGTGGGTCGAAGAAAGGTCGGTCTTTAACCTCGAAGATTTTGGCGATGGCTTTGGTGCTGAGCGCATTGCCGGCTAATCCATAAACCGTTTCAGTAGGGATGCCTACCAATTCATTGGATTGAAGAAGAGCGATTGCTTTTTGAGGATCAGAACCTATTTCGGCCATGCCACAAAACTACTGGTAAGGGCGGGTTTGGCCAAATGAATGATTTTATCTTTCATGCGAAGTACCGAACGTTCTTTGGTGAAGTTTTCTAAATCAGCGAGTGCAATCCATTTAACATCCAGCGATTCCTCGCTGACAGCAATGCTCTGATTAGGTAATGGCTTCATCAAAAAGCGGATGTCGTAGTGTTGGTGTTCGGGAAAATCTTTTCGTGCCGGTATGGTGTGGATATCCATATCGAAAACGGTCGGTTGAATTTCGAAGTGAATGATTCCCGTTTCTTCCTGTGCTTCGCGCAGCGCAACCGCTAAAATGTTTTCATCGCCATCGGCATGGCCTCCCGGTTGAACCCACTTATTCAGCTTGGCGTGATGCACTAACAGTGCTTCATCGAATGCATCATTGATAATCCAGGCAGAGCCTGTTATGTGGCCGGGTAGGTGCGTGCGCTGGTAAGCATCTGAATGATTTAACAATTCAAGAAATCGTTCGATGAAAATCTGTTCTTCGGCTAATGAAGTTTTGTAGGAGTGTAGCTGTTGAATGAGCTCAGTTCTGTTCACTTGATAATCGTTAATAGTGAATCGTTAATAGGCAGTTGTCAGCAAACGGATAACAATTAACTATTAACCACTAACTGCTTACTGAATGACGATGGTGACTTTATTGAATTTGCCATCTTCCAGTTTCCCGATTTTTTCTCCGCCACCGGCGTTGTCTTTATCACCTTTCTTCACGGAGACAAAATAAGCTGCAGCTTTTATTTTCTTAAAGCGAAAAACACCTTTAGCATCAGAGGTTCCTTCTGCTACCGCATTTTTTTCTTGCGTATAATTCTCTTCGGTTTCAAATAGTTTAATGGATGCGCCATCTACCGTGTTGCCTAGTTCATCGCGCACGGTTACAGTAAGCGAAGTGTTGAAAAGCTGATCAGATTTGTTTGCAAAAGAGGAGCAAAAGATTACAAAAAATACAGCTAAGAAAGTTGTTTTCATTTTTGGTGTGTTGTCATTTAAATTATCTCAAATCTCAAATCTATTTCATCTCAGCAATACAAGACCTCCGCGTTGTTCCTTAATTCCTTCTTCAGGTCGGTATAAACTTTCATACCTGATTACGTAAGAGTATGTTCCACCTGGCGCAGGCTGCCCCGGGTTGTTGTTGTATCCTCCATTCCACTTGAAGTAGCGATCTTTGGATTGAAACACCAATTCCCCCCAACGATTGTATATGGCAATTTCAAAATTATTGGTGATGAAGAAACTAACCACACTGAAATGCTGATTGTCAGTCACCTTACTATTCGGGCGGAATGCATTCGGGCCTACGATAGTTGGAATGCAGAGAAGGACCAGTTCAGTCTGATCGGTGTTTTTGCAATTGAATGAGTTGGTAATTTCTACAATATAGGTACCGGGCTCAGTAGCCGTGAATACGCGATTGGTATTATTCAACGACCCTAATGTAGCCTCAGACCACTTGTAGCTGGTGAATAAGCCGGGATCTAAATCCTTTTTGTTGGTTAATGGATCGAGGTTCTGAGGGTCGTTACAAATAATATCACTCGTTGGTAATGAGCCTTGTGGAAGAGGAGCCCGCAATACCTGAATAGTGGCGGATGCGGGGCAATTACTTTTGGTGATGGTGACTTTATAAGTTCCCTCGCGAGTGTCTGTGAGTGTTGAGTTGGTTTGCCCTGTAATTAATGAATTATTACGTGCCCACGCATACGTAACACCTGTAGTAGACGCAGTAGTACTTAGCGTAAACGAAGAGCCATCATCGCACGGAGTTTGGAAATTATCAAATGATACCGACAGCGTGCCAACCACTTGTACATTTAAATTGGCTGAGGATTGAGCGCAATTGTTGGCAAGGTCATCTACGGTGAGAGAATAGTCCCCGGATTGTTGTACCACCACTACTCTTCCCACTAATGCAGGTTGGTATACACCATTCAAAAACCACCGATACGTAATGTTGGTGCCGGTTGCTGCCGCAGTCAAGGTAACGTCGGAGGCGCACTCACTGCTTTTGGTAAAATTAGCAGTTAAAGGTCCATCGAAGTTAATAGTAATACTTTGAGCTGCGAGAACACAACTTGCGCTCACCGTTACTTCTACGGAATAGGTACCACTTCTTCTGCCGGCACTCGTTAGATCAAGATCAGCTGTCGGTGTAATCACTGATGTAGCATCCGGCAACGTCCATTTAAATTGGGTGCCCGTACCACCCGTTACTACTGCACGCAAGAGGGGAGGAGTTGAACACAGCAAAGACTGTATGGCAACCGTTGGGACGGCAGGATTTACCGGCACGATATGAGAAAAAGTAGATGTGCAGCCCGCCCCTGCATTGTCTTGCACGGCAATGGAGTAAGAACCTACCGGTAAAGTGGCTTTGTTACTTGCTTGCGGCCCAAAGAAGTTAACACCAGGCACAGCCGGAACACCAACCGGTGAAAAGGTGTAACGTAACGATCCGTTTGTTAAACCAGCTGTAGTAACAGTAATCTCTGCAGGATTGCAAACAGAATTTGTTGCAGAGGCCGTAAAAGTTGAATTCGAAAGGTTGACGGAATTTCTGGTTGAGCAATTCGACACTTGATCGGTAACAGTTGCTTCAAAAGTACCTGCACGAACTGTATTGAAAGTAAAGGTATTTGCTACCACATCGGTTTGAAATCCAAACAAGCTCGTATTTTGAAGCAGCGTGTACGTATAAGGTCCGGTGCCAATGGAATTGATTTTTAACTCTACTCTTCCATCGGCCAGATTACAGGTTGGGTCAAGAATCTTCGTAAGTACAATGCTTGGACTAGGGCTGATCGTAAAGGTGATGTCATCGGTTGCTTCGCAGCCATTTCCATTTGGTGGGGGTGGTATCTTTACAGTGACAGAGTATTTGATAACACCGGGTGCTGAAGTATCGACTAACTGAGCATTGCTTGTATTGACATTCGGAACAGTTGCTCCATTAAACGTAGTAGTCCACGTGTGGCTTGCGGCCGAGGGTGATATGCCCGTGGTGATAGATACTACACCATTCTGACAAAGAATAGCGCCTGCTCCCAAGTCAAATTGAGGTCGGCCATCACCAATGGTAGAAGTAGCAGTATTTGTACAACCGGTGGCAGCATCAGTTGCCGTAACAGATACTACGCCTGGAGCGAAGATGGTATTAGATACACCAGTCGTTCCATCATTCCATAGGTATGTATAGGTGGCAGGAAGAGGCCCAAGTAAAACGCTTTGATTGCCACACAACGAGGCGCTAGCTGGGATGGCAGGTTTGGGCGGAAGATCATTAATCTTAACATCCTGTGTTATAGTGACATCCAGACCGCACCGATTGGTGAGACGCATGGCTACCTTATAAGTACCCGGAGCACCGAAGGTATGCTGTGGTGAACCAATTGTACTGGATGCGCCATCTCCAAAACTCCATTGAAATTCATCAATCACATCGGTTGGAGTGCCAACAAAACTGGTGACACCACCAATGCAAGTGCCGGAGAATGTAAATCCCGGTCCACCGAATCCGTTTGACACTTGTTGAATAAAATTAGGCAATCCCAGTTTGCTAATGGTTGGTGAAATCAATGGCGGTGTAGCACTGAAATTGAACGTTGAGCTTGTAGGTATGTAGTCATCATTTGCCTGAATGGAGCCGAGTTGACTTTGTCCATCAATGGCAATATAAATTTCGCTGGTGGGTGCTATTTGTAATGCTCCCATCACGTTTGGCCGAGCTACCTTTTGAACGAGCACTGGAGGTGTTAGATCAAGGCTATCGACGAAATACTCATAAATTTCTGAGGCTGTTGCCGATGGCACTCCTTTAACGGTTGCAAACAACCTACGGCCACCCGGAGAGAACTCTACACCGTATACTTGACCGTTAGGTTGAGCCATATCCAATTTTCGATAATTGATGATTAAGCCAGTGGAATCAACTAGCTGAAAGAGCTCAATCACATTGCTTACGCCAGGCGTACAAATCGGAACTGCCAGATTATTTCGCACACCCAATTTCATATAGCCTTGACCATTCTCTTTGTACAGGAAACTATGAATGGAGCCAATGTCTGAATAAACGGGTTCTCCAATTCCACGGGCTGTAATCCGATACGTGCGGAAAGTGGAATTTCCATACTCATGCACAATCAGCCAATTTCCATTAGACGTAATGCGCTCGGTGCTTCGGCTAAATAGGAGTTCATTCTTTTTGGTGATTGCTCCATTGCCTGAATTTTCTTTCAGATCGAAAATGGAATATCGTACCTCAAATTGCGAGGTTCCATTGATTGCCTGTGTTGTAAATATGTAGTACAGTGTTTCGTCTCCCGGAACCGGCACAATCAATGCCGACTGAGAGGCATTAATGCTTCCTCCAATGCCGGAATCAATTTGCGTGTTGGTCTTATCAAAAACCTGATCGCCGTTGGTATAAAAAATGGGCTGTCCATTCCGATCACAAACAATGGCGCAGCCTTCCGGCGCGTCCATCACACTTTTATTCAAAGCTTCCGGCGGGGTCTTGTTGAAATCGATGCCCGCCTTGTTTCCAAAATACCACACGTTGCTACGCTGATCGGTTAAACCATATTCTTTCACGGTAACACCTGCGTAAGTTGAACATCCGCTGCCATCTGTTACTACTACGTAATAATATCCTGCTGAGTCGGGCGTAAGTGTATCGCCCAAATCTTTGTTGGACCAAACGTATGAGGTTGCTGATCCTGATTGCACTTTCACCTTCACCTTGAAGTCATCGCTTGTATCGTTTGGACACCCGGCTTTACCATTGTTTTTAGGTAGTTCACATTTACACGCCGTGGTATCTTGCACCAATTGTATTTGTAAATTGAACTGTTTGATGGAAACGGGTTTAGTAACCGAGACTTGTTGCCCTTGATAAAATGCAGTAAGGGAAACATCAAAGGATTGTGGATTGGTCGTGACATTGGTAAACGTATGTACCGGGCTCCATGCCTTGGATCGGGTAGGTGTACCTGCTACATCAAATGTCCATAACAAACTGTCTGCGTTGGGTGTAACTTGCGGAAAAAAGGTGATAGGATTGTTCTGACAGTTACCATTGGGGGCTGTCGCCGTTGAAGTAAAATCAACTACTAAATTCACTCTAGTCGGTGGCATGAATGAGGGAAATTGTTTGCCATTAAATCCCGTAAGGCCAAACGGTTGTGACTTTCGCACAAAGGCTGCAATCGTATCTGTTTTTGTAAATCGCTCTACCAGAAATGCACCACCTAATGTTTGCTGATAGATATGATAAATGGCACTATCCGGAGCTACTTGCAAACCATAGCTACGAGCAATGGGTGCCGTGTAAATTGAGTTGAGAATGGTTGGTGATCCGGTAGGGCTCGACAACTGATAATCGTACTGTAAAACATCTGCAGGAATACCTGCTTCCCCAACGCGTGACAAGTAGAGGTATCGGCCATCTTTCAGGTCCCATTCAATATCATAAATGGTTTGTGTTGTTGCACTTAGAACACCCGAACTGTTGATGTAGCGATCAAACGTAATGTTTCCGTTGGTAGGGTCAAAATCCAGAATCAACGCATTGTCTTGAACACTTTCCGGAGATACCGCTATTTTATTAAACCGATGGTTGTAAGCAAAGTTTGATGCATCGATGCGTATGGGTTCCTGATGCGCCGGTGCTACAGAAATAAATGTACCTGAGTAACTCGCTGCTGTGATGGCAGTGACCGTATACTCTGAAGCAGTTGGTTTCTTAGTGTGGGTGATCAACCAATAGTCTGTGCCATTGGCATGTGGCACCACAATCATTCCGTCCGTGCGATTGGTTAAGCTTGCGATCGCTATATTTTGAGATTCAAATTCTCCTGTTCCGGGTTGTGTGGTTGCATGTCCCAATTTCCCCATATCAACTACCGAAACAGTGATCGTGTTGGCGATGGTATGTACAAAAATGAAGTATTTGTTGGGCTGTCCGGGCACCGGACAGATGGCTACCGGTTGATTTAATGACGAGTTTCCACCGAGGACTCCACCGCCCAGCATCTGCAAGTGAGTGGCATCATACACATTCACGCCGTCGGTGTAGAACAATAGATTGGCGGTGGCTGGATCGGTCGCCACCGCGCTTCCGCCAATTCCAAATGGAGTAGCTTGATTAGTAATGGCTTGCGCTACATTGTTAGCTCGATTAAACCGAATGGCATCGGCGGTGCTGCCGAAGTACCAATTGTGTTTGGCGAGATCCTGGCTATGGGCAATGCTTGCAGCAATTAACCAAACTATGAATAAAAAATACCTGACCATGTACATTGTTTTTCGGTGCTCACTTTTCCTTCTTTCATCTAACTTATCCATACAAAATGCTTGGCTCAAATTTAAAACGCCCAAACCACACTAAAGTATACAATTTGATTGAAAATAACGTTAAGTTGGCATTGTGATTTGTGAACATTCATTTTTTTAAATGTTTGCGATCCATTTACTTTGCTCTGTTTGTAAACTTGTAAAACGGATTGGTTGATGCGTATTAGATTAGTTGCTTGGTTGATTCTTGCAGTGGGTGGTTCGGTAACTGCACAAGATCCGCAGTTTTCTCAGTTTTATGCAGCGCCACTTTATTTGAATCCCGCGTTTGCAGGTGCCACCAATCAAGCACGCATAGGTGCCAACTACCGAAATCAATGGCCGGCTATTGATGCAAACTTCAACACAATATCGGCGTTTGCCGACACTTATATCGAAAGTAAAAACAGTGGAGTAGGTATTCTGATTAATCGGGATACAGAAGGCGTGCTCGGATTACAATCGACAAGCATTGCATTACAATACGCGTACGAGCTCACGCTGCTCAAAAATTTATCTTTCCGTCCGGGGGTTCAAATTGGTGTTTACAACCGATCCATCAATTTTGATCGATTGGTATTTGGAGATCAAATCGATCAATTAACAGGTCGTTTAAAACCTGGCGCATCAGCTGAGGGCTTAAATACAGGTCAGTCGAAATTTTTTCCAGACCTTTCTTTGGGTGGTTTATTTTATTCGAAGAATGGCTGGCTGGGATTCGCAGCACATCACATTACTGAACCTGATCAATCGTTGGTGGGTTCAAAAGACGTTTTGAATATGAAACTTTCGGGCCACGTAGGTTGGAAATTCTATTTTAAACCAGGCATGATGGGAGATGGTTTTTACAAGCGTCCGCGCGAGAGGAGCATCGCGCCAACCCTGCAATACCGCCATCAGGGTCAGTTTGATCAGATGGATGTAGGAATGTATTTTACGTTTGAGCCTTTGATTATTGGTACTTGGTATCGAGGCGTGCCTTTCAAGAATCTGAATGGTATTGTGAATAATGAATCGGTGGTGTTGTTGATAGGTTTGACGAAGAAAGGCCCGAAAGATGCGCTCAACATCGGTTATAGCTACGACTTTACGATTTCTAAATTAGGACCCGGCAGTGGTGGAGCACACGAGTTTAGTATTGTTTACTCATGGAGTACGCGCGATCCGCGTAAGCCGCCTAAGGACAAACTAGTGATTCCTTGTCCTGATTTTTAACCGTATACTGACGGTTCCTTCAGTATTGTCAAGGTTAAACCCTGACAATCCAAAGGATGCTTCAGTAAATTGACTAACCCTTCATTTCTAACGAATAATCCGGGTTTAACTACCGCATTTTTTCTACAAGCAGTTTTTCAGAGGCAATGAGGCTGAGAACTTCCACGCGTCCTTTCAAGTATCTGATGCGTATACTTTGGTCGAAGGGCTCTCTGAATTCGATCCTAATTTTTGTTTCCAGTTGCAGCTGTTTTGAGTTCAGGTATTTTAAAAACTCTTCTGAAGAATGGCCTAGTGCGCGCAGCATGACGACGTCGCCTATATGGCAGTCGCTTAGTTTAACGAGGGCCTGCTCGGTAAATTTGCCGTTTTTATCAGGAATGGGAGAGCCGTGGGGATCGACTTTAGGGTGCCCCAACAATTCATCCATACGATCAAAAAAACGGGGTGATTGAATGTGCTCAATTTGCTCAGCTATTTCATGCACCATCTCCCAGCCAAAGCCCATTTTTTCTACCAGATACATCTCAGTTAACCGGTGCTTTCGGATAATGAGTGCAGCTTCTTTTTTTCCTTTGGCAGTCAGTGAGAGCAACTTGTATTTCTGGTAATTGACCAGCCCTTGCTCGCTTAGGTTTTTGATCATGCTGTTGGCGGTGGGAGCACTTACGTTGAGGTGGTGACTTAAATCGGTGATCGCAATCTCTCCACGCGAGTCAGATCGGGTAAATAATGTCTTTAAATAATTCTCTTCCGTAGGTGATGCCATTTTGTTTGTGAAAGCAACAAAAGTAGTAATAATTCTCAAAGATATAATTTAGATTAATCTAACTTATTATATTTGCAAGTCTAAATATTCAGTTGTGAAAAATGGAGGATGGTTGATGGTGTGGCTGATGATCGCCGGAAACACGTGGGCACAAAACGGTCAGGTGAAGGGGATTGTGTCGGCCAAAGGAATGCCATTGGAGTTTGCCCATGTGCAACTGGAGGGCACCCCATGGGGCGCAACCACGAATTCACAAGGTGCCTACCTCATTTCTAGTCTTCCATCAGGTACCTACACGGTGTCCGCGTCCATGATTGGATATGCCACGCAAACACAGCGAATCGAAATTATTGAACAGAACAAACTCATCATTCTGAATTTTCGAATGCAGGAGTCGGAATCTACTTTGGATGAGGTAGTAATTTCGGGAACGATGAAAGAAGTGAGCCGCCTCGAAAGCCCTGTGCCGGTTGAAGTGTATTCGCCACTTTTTTTTAGGGCGAATCCAACACCTTCCATTTTTGAATCATTGCAAAATGTGAATGGTGTGCGTGCACAAATTAACTGCAATGTGTGCAACACAGGCGATATTCATATCAACGGTTTGGAAGGCCCCTACACCATGGTGTTGATCGATGGTATGCCTATTGTAAGCGGGCTCTCAACTGTGTATGGATTGACGGGCATTCCGCAGTCGTTGATACAGCGGGTAGAGATTGTTAAAGGGCCGGCTTCGACACTTTATGGATCGGAGGCTGTTGGCGGGTTGATCAATATCATTACCAAAAATCCATTATCGTCTCCACCTGTTTCGGTGGATGCCATGTCTACTTCATGGGGAGAATACAATATGGATGTGGGGGTTAAATGGAAAGTAGGAAAGGCCCATGCACTGACGGGCATCAACTATTTTAATTTTCAGAATCCAATTGATCATAACGGGGATGGTTTTACCGATGTCACGCTTCAGCATCGGATTTCGCTTTTCAATAAATGGAGTTTTGATCGCCAGCAAAATCGTTTATTTCATGTTGCCGTCCGTTACATTGGGGAAGATCGCTGGGGCGGACAAACCAATTGGACACCTGCCTTCCGTGGCGGAAATGAACGCTATGGAGAAAGTATTTATACCGATCGCTGGGAGCTGTTGGGGCAATATCAGTTGCCGGTTGCCATTCCCTTGCAGTTTCAATACAGCGCTACCCATCATCATCAGAACTCGTATTATGGCACTACTTTTTATGATGCCACCCAATTCATTGCCTTTGGCCAACTGACATATTCAAAAAAATGGAAAACCCACGATTGGTTAATGGGCGCTGCCCTGCGTTACAATTACTATGATGACAATACACCGGCTACGGCAGCAATTGATGGAGCCAATCGCCCATCGGTTCAATACCTTCCCGGTTTGTTTCTGCAGGACGAAATTGTTCTTCATGCACAACACCGCTTGCTGGCCGGCATTCGGTATGACCATAACAGCATTCATGGTGCCATCCTTTCGCCGCGCTTGAACTACAAATGGAATTCCAGCAACAAACGCACTACGCTACGTCTAAGTTCGGGCAATGGATACCGGGTGGCCAATGTGTTTACGGAAGATCATGCCGCACTCACTGGCGCGCGGGAAGTGCTCTTTCAGGAAGATTTAAAACCGGAGACTTCGTGGAATGTAAATCTCAACGGAGTAGGTAAAATGGATGCTCCCGGTGGTGCCTTTATCACTCTGGATGGGAGCGCTTTCTATACTCATTTTTTTAATCGCATCATTCCCGATTATGAAACGGATCCGAACAAAATCATGTACCGCAATCTTGATGGATTTGCCGTCTCGAAAGGGCTTTCGCTGTCCATCGACATTTTATGGCCCAATGGATTAAAGGCCATTGTGGGTACTACCTTCATGGATGTATCGATTAACCGAATGGGCGTGACAAGCCAACAACTATTGACCGAACGATTTTCAGGAGTTTGGAGCATTGGATATCCGCTGGGTAAAGGTTTTTCCGTCGACTATACAGGAAATGTGTATGGACCAATGCGTCTTCCACTCTTAGGCCCTTTGGATCCCCGGCAGCCGTATTCGCCTTGGTGGAGTATTCAAAATATTCAACTCACCAAATCTTTTCCGAAAGGATTTGAATTATATGGAGGTGTTAAAAATCTTTTAAACTATACACCACCTGCCAATAGCATCGCCCGTGCATTTGATCCGTTTGATAAACAAGTGCAGTTTGATGCCAATGGACAAGTGATGGCCACGCCGGACAATCCGAATGCATTAACATTTGATCCCACATACGTTTTCGCTCCGAATCAAGGCATCCGCTTTTTTGTTGGCTTACGCTACACGCTTTCCCGATGAGGCTTTGTGAAGTTAATGAATCTGTTCTTCCAGTCGCTTAATTTTGGCAATGTATTCTCTTTCTTTCCGCGACATTTCTTCTTGCGTAGCTGAGAGTTCTTCCATGTTTTGCCGCATCTCTTCTTCCTGCGACTTCATTACTTCGCTTTTCTCTTGCAGTTCGTGTACCATTCGTTTGGTGCGCTCAGTCACTTTTACACTGGTGATCGTAGACGCTATGCTTTCGCTGATTTTTTGAACAAACTCAACTTCATGCTGAAGTAGTTTTCGGAACAACGCAATTTCTAACACCCCGTGTACTTCTTCATTGATTTTGATGGGCACGATCAGTATACAGTTGGGAGGTGCATCGCCCAGTCCGGACGTAATCCGAATAAAATCATTAGGTACCTGCGTGAGGTAAATCACTTCTTTTTCGAGGTAGCACTGACCGATTAATCCTTCACCTATGGACACTTTTTGATGTAAGTACTTCTTTCGGTTATATGCGTAGCAGGCCATTAGTTCCAGATGTGCGTTGTTGAAATCTTCATCATTGATGATGAACAAAGCTCCCTGATTAGCAGAGAGGTATTTGACTACAAATTGAATGATGCTATCGTAAAGTGCTTCAGCATTCAGATCAGTTCTTCGTAAGATGCCGCCGATTTCAGCCAGGCCGGCAGTTGCCCAGTTGCGCCGGTTCGATTCCTCGGAATTGAGTTGCAGATTGTTGCGCATGTTAATTAGCGCATTACCCATTTGATCCTGTTCACTGAGCGGCGAAAAATCGCTGTTGTAATTTCCTTTACCGATTTCCACGGCAAAATCTCGATTGGATTTTAATCCCTGAATCATAATGTTGATAGAGTCAACCATTTCGCCAATCTCATCATTTGATTTAGTAATGTTTACCTCATTTATTTCACCCCGACTCAACGAGAGAATAACGTTTTTAAGTTTGGTAATGGGATTAACAATGATGCGGGTGGAGATTTTAGAAGCAGTAATACCAATAACGGCATAGAGAATGATTGACATGATGACCAAATACGTCAGCATGGTATACGAGGTATTCTTTGTGTCGGTACTCTTTTCCAGACTTTCATTTTGAGCCACTACCCATTTGTTCAGCGATGCAGTAAGTTCGGTTGATTTGGGTTTGATCGTATCATCCAGAATTTGAATGCACTCATCGATAACCACGTCGTTGCTGTACAGAGAGTCTGCACTTAATTTGCTAATGATCTGCTTCGATCCGGCAACAATGGCATCAAACTGACTCAGTATCTTCTTTTCTTCTTCCGATTGACTTTCAATACCGATGGCAGCCACAATTCTTGATTGTAGTTGCGGCCACTCAGTGTCAACCAAACGTTTCAAATCATCCTTATCTTTTTGGTTGGGCTGATAGATCCAATTGCTGGATAGTTTGAATGCGATGTCATTGAGTGAACTGAATTCTTTCAATGCAATGTACGTAGGCAAAATTTGTGTGGATATTTCGCGATCTACTGAGCGCAGACGTTGAATTGTGAAGAATGTGATGGCTGAAATTACGATGGCAATGAGGATAATGGCAGCGTAACCGGCAGCGATTTTAGCAGAGATTCCTTTTAGGTTAAATTTCATGCGTTGCTATTTTTTAATGGTCACAGAGGCTTGAGACGGCAATCTATGGCCAATTTTTTTTGAATATGATGATGTAAGTTGATCGTTTGCCGGGCGAACTAGTCAATAGTGAGCACTACTTTCACTTTTGATTTAGCATCGCCAGTGAGGGCACTTTGAGAAACGAAACCAATTGCGCCGACCTCTTTTGAAACGAATTCAATGATATCGTTATCGGAAGCAAATTTATCCTGAGGCTTTTCTGCGTTTTGGTATTGTCGGTTGCTGAAGTAGCTCTCCACATCATCGGCATTCATGTTCAATATTTTTGAATAGAATGCATCTCGTTCAGCACATTTTGCTTTGCGATCGGCCGGTAAGATGTTTTTGTTAGTATCGGGCCAGCGTTTTTTGATTTTGCGAAGCCAGTAAAGTTTTGCTTCGCCGGCGGTAAGTTTGGTTACCGGATTGTCATTATTAATAATTATTGCAATTCGACCATCTACTGGCAGAGGTGCAAAGGAAAAGGAACTTAAAGAAAAGGAAAGGATGATTAGCCATGTTGCAGGGCGTATATGTATCAGTTTATTCATGACTCAACAGTTAAGGTTTACAGTGTGAAGTGGAAAGATTAAAAGGAGAATGCCAACTGCGTCTTTAAAGCGAGGGTAGTGCCATATCCTTTGTGGTCGCTGGATCCCGCTTCGGTTTTAAAGACAATCGTAGGTGTAAACTTGTATCTTAAGCCAAGACTCAAGGAAGTTACATCGCCAAAAGATTGATTTGTAAATTCATCGATCAACGGAAAGAATGGATCTCCATTTTGGAATTTTAAAGTCTCTCCATAAAAATAAGGAGTTAGCTTTCCATTGGTTTTCATTCCCAGATATAGTACACCACCACTGATGTTATAGGTTCCGAGCGTTTCATACGCATTGGTGTGTTGATAGTATTCGGCAATCAATTCCAGTTTTTTCTCCGGGTTGAAAAACGAAATACTTCCGGCAATGGCCGAATACGTTAACTTATCAGCAATAGCAATACCGAATTCATTGAGCAACCCTTTTTCAAGTGGATTGAATACTCCGGAAACGGAGAGCTTTAATCCATCGGTTGGTTCTATCCCCACCCGCGCTGTTGTAGAAATGGTTTTGCCGAGTGCGTAGGATGGACCTAAGAGGCCACCATTTTTACCGCGGCCATTCGCGACAAAAAGGTCAAAGAAAAAGCGGGAAGATCCGATGTTTTCCCCTTCTAGCATAACCCCAATGTCCCGTGTTTGTGTAAAGCCTCCATCGTGTGTTGGTTGAATGATGAGTGGTCTGGAAATAGTGGGCTGCAAAACCAAGCCAAGGTTGTAGTTGAGGTTCCAGTAGCCGATTGGATTGTAGGTTTTTCCGATGCGCAATGCAAGGTTATCATTAATGGCATATCGAAGATAGAGGCGCTCAATTTCCGTAGAAGGCCCTGGAACGATGGCCATGTAGTGTATATTTAGTTCACCGGCCACGGTGACTTTTTCCGTTATCTGCGAGGTGACGTAAATCACAAACTGACCGCCCCGAAAATAAGTCGAATTTGACTTCGCATCGTTGTTCAATGAGAAGTCTAAGCCCGGTTGGCCGAAGAACTTGATTTGTGTGTTATTTTGGCACCACGATATTGAGGTAACGCAAAAGAATAGTAAAGTAAAAACAAGATATGAAGGGATTTTCATGGTAGGAGGAGTTAAGGATTATTTACAGAATCGTTTCCTCTCAATCTTTAACAAAATCTCGCCAAATGATAGGTTCACCGAGTAAGTGGCAGGTATGATTGAGTAAGTGGCAAGTAAAAGCTTTAAATGCTCAGTTTGAGCAGGCAGCGGGTGCCTTGAGCATTGCCCTGATCATCGTACAAATCGATGATTTCGACATGCCTCATAGGTGAATTTGGGTAAATCAACTTCAATCGGCTTTCGGTAATATCTAGGCCTACGGATTGATGGTTGGGGAAATTTTGTTCTTTGATGATTTTCGCCTTCGCCCTGCCAATTCCATTGTCCTCAATTTCAATTTCCAAACCTTCGTTCCAACTACGTAAACGAATATGTAAAGTGCCGTTTCCTACTTTGTTATAAAGGCCGTGCTGAATTGCATTTTCAACGTAGGGCTGGATGAGAAGGGGATCAATTTCTATGTGATCGAGATCAAGATCAAGTGTTTCATCAACTTCCAAAAGGTAGGTAAACTTGTTTTCAAATCGAATCTGTTCGATTTCGATGTAATTCTGAATCATGCTCAACTCTTCTGCAAGTTTAATCTTACTCTGGTTGGAGCTGGACAAGATGCTTCGCACCAGTTTTGAAAATTTGGATAAGTAATTGATCGCATTTACCCGATCGCTACGCGAGATAAAGTATTGGATGGAATTAAACGCATTGAACACAAAGTGAGGATTCATGGCCGATCGCAATGCCTGAAGTTTTAACTCGCCGATTTGTTGATTCAGTTGGGTTACCACTTGCTGATGCAAAACACTTTGTGTACGGTCGATGGCAAAAACCGAAACCCCAATGGTCAGATTGTTTTCGATAATTGGGTTCAGTGAGAATTCATAAAAAACATTGTTGATCCATTGCGATTCTTTGAATGCTTCGCCATTCAGCGCCCGCTGGTAGAACCCAATCCATTGGTCGATAAAGGTTACGGTTGGTAGCTCTTTCGAAAAGAGCGGAATCATACGTTGGCCTGCTTCAAATTGATAGTGGTGGATGCTGTTGAGTAATTCTTTGAGCGAATTATTGATGGTGATGAGTTTAAACTCCCGATCAACTGACCAAATGTAAAGGCTGGTGTTGTTGACAATGGAGGATACGTTGGCTTCTTTTTGTTTGATTACTTCAATTTTATCATGCAATTCCATCTCCGCCTTCTTGCGGCTGGTAATGTCGGTGCCGTTGAATGACACGCCAATTACATCTCCCACCGGATTGAAGATGGGTTCATAGCGTAGTATCCACCACGTATTCAGCTTCGGGTGATTGATTTTAATTTCCTTTTCAAACTTAATACCCGTGAGCGCGTCGGTATAGTGCTTCATAAACTTTTCACGCTTATCCATGGCGGCATAATTTAAAATCGATTCACCGACCTGAATTTCTTTCTGATAAATGAGTTGGATGAAGTTGGCCGCCACTTTATTGTATCCTACTATCTTCGCTTGCCTGCCCAGGAGAAAAATGGAGTCGGTGGAGCTTTGAAAATAGGCATCGACCAACATGGATTTACTTTGCAGCTCGGCCAGTGTTTTTTTCTCTTCGGTTATGTCTTTGATCAGCGCTTGATAAACATTTTCATTTGCAGATCTTTTTAGTTGGCAATGAATGATGCGGAGTTTTTTGGTTTTGGTTACCCACACCGATTCAATCTGTAGAGAACTGGTGTGTGTTTGTATTAACCATAATTTTAACTTGGCCGATGCATCCTCCGAATAGATCAGGTTCACAAGGAAGAGCGATGATAATTCCTGCTGAGTGTATTCTGTAATGAGCGCGGCCGAGGGGTTTGCCTCAACGCATTTGCCGGATTTATCTATGAAAAGAATACCTTCCGGCAAACTATTGAACAACATCTGAAGGCGTGTGTGTTGTTCTGTGAGCGAACTATTCTTTCCTTCTGCGTCGGCCTGTTCATAAAACTGTAGCAGAATGCCTCCGTTGATAGGAGCCAGTTCTACATGATAAAGTGCGTTTTCATTCCCATTGTTTAGCCGCAAAGGTAATATCACCTTCACGTCTTTTAACGTGGTGCAGGCCTGACTGAGTTCGGGCGAGAAAAAAGTAAGCGGTGTGCCAACCCATTTCATACTTGAAAAAGTATTTTGAAAAGGAGTGTTACACAGCGAGATAATGTTGGACGAATCAACAATCACAATCGGAAAGCCTACCGCATCAAGTGCTTGAGATGCCCAATTCATGTTCGTTTTTTTTTGAAGACGTTCGTAATGCTTATTTCATATTATTTGCTAAATAACCGCAAGAATGATTCTTTTCTTCGCTTCGAAACATCGAGTACAGTAGTGTTTGATAAAACGATTTGTCCACCTTCGCCTCGAATGTATTGTTTTACGCAATTCATGTTTACCAGATAACTGTTGTGTATTCTGAAAAAGTCGCAATCGGCCAGTAAGTCTTCATATTCTTTTAAAGTACGCGTAACCATTTGTTTTTTGCCATCTGTAAAGTGCAGGATGGTGTAGTTGCTGCTGGCTTCGCAATAAACAATATCGGCCACTTTCACGAAAATAAGACCCGAGGCAGTAGGCAATGCGAGTTTGTAATTTTGTGATTGTGTGTTGCGAAGGTTGAGTATAAACTGTTCGATCCGGGAATCAGAAACGGTAAACGAAGAGCGTTGCAGTTGTCTTTTCTGACGGGCTCTTTCCACACAGGCATTAAGTTCAGCAATGTCAATGGGTTTAAGCAGGTAATCCAGCGCTGAAAACTTAAATGCTTTGATGGCATATTCGGCGTAGGCGGAGGTAAACACCACATCAAATGTGGGTGATTCAAATTTTGAAAACAGGTCGAACCCTGTTTCGCGTTGCATTTGGATATCCAGAAATACGAGGTCGATTTGATTTTGTTTGATGGCAGAGGTGGCTTCGGCAATGTTAGAACACAAAGCCAAGACACTTACGTTTTGGCAAAAATCCTGAATTAAAATTCGTAAGTTCTCACGGCTCTTCAGTTCGTCATCTACGATAATGCAGGTTAGGGGAGTCATACGTAGTTCGTTACTGTTCTCGGTCCTTAAGTTTATTCTTCTCCACTTCCTCCTATCTTACATAAGTCATCCATTCCCAAATGCAGCAACGCATCGCCCGCATTCACCACCGGATTATTGTTCAACCCAACCACGTAACCGGTAACAGGCGATTTGATCTGTTCTTTAAATTCGCCGAAAGGATCAGTCAGGTTACCCACCACTTGCAATTTGTGAACAAAGTCACCACACTTGATCGTTGGTTGAAAAAGACCTGCGGTGCGCGCACGTGCCCACGATGAACTCCAGATGATGTGATTCTGTTCTTTGGGTTCGGGTGCCCAATCGATCATCTTCAAATGCTTCATCAGTCGCAGCGTGCCATTGATTCCTTCTTCGATGGCGAATTGATCCATGCGCAACGATTCTCCACCTTCGTATACGATAATGTTTTTTCCTTTCTTGGCGGCTGTTTGCCGCAGCGAGTGTGGACGAAAAGGGGAGTCGATGGTAAATGGCGCATGAAAGGCGTAGGCGAGTTCTACATTTTGTGGCTCTTGCATCATGCAGCGCACTTGCGGATAATTGGTACGCATGGCACCACCGGTATGAAAATCAATTCCGTAATCAATATTTGGAATGATATCGTGCGTTAAGTGATAGGCAACACGCGAAGCGAGTGAACCTGCTTTGCTGCCAGGAAAAGAACGGTTTATGTCTTTGCCATCAGGCACTTCACGCGAATAGTTGAGAAAGCCATACACGTTAATGATGGGCATGCACACTGTGGTGCCACGCAACACGCGGTTATGACCACTGTCAATCAGCCTGCGTACAATTTCCATTCCATTGATTTCATCGCCATGCATGCCCGCAGTCAGTGCCAAAGTCGGTCCCGGCTCAGGTGCTCGGTACACATAAATGGGTGTATCAATTTGTGTACGCGATGGCAATCGTGCAATGTTGATGTTTATCTCTTTGAATTCGCCGGGACGAATTTCATGATCTGCGATGGAAATAATTTTCATGGTGGCTCTAATTCTTCAGTACGGTGGCAGAAAGTGGCAGAAACATGTTTAGCAACTATGCATTGACTTTGTCTTTTTGGATTTTCTTTTTGCCAGCATTTTTTTCCAGGTACTGAATGATCTTGCTACCAATGTCTACTTTAGTTGCACCTTCAATCCCTTCCAAACCCGGCGATGAGTTCACTTCGATGATGAGAGGGCCACGTTTCGAAGGCAGCATGTCTACGCCGGCTACACCCAGCCCCATCTTTTTAGCGGCCGTTACTGCTGCATATTTTTCTTGCCGGTTTAATTTTACCACTGTGGCATGGCCACCCCGATGCAGGTTCGATCGAAACTCGCCATCGCGTGCCTGCCGTCTCATAGCACCCACCACTTCGCCATTCACCACAAATGCTCGGATATCCGCACCTTTTGCTTCTTTAATAAACTCCTGCACAATGATGCGTGCTTTTACGCCATGGAATGCTTCGATAACTGATTGCGCCGCTTTCTTATTTTCTGCCAATACCACACCCAGTCCTTGCGTTCCTTCGAGTAGTTTAATGACCACCGGTGCTCCGCCCACGGCTTCAATCACTCCTTCGGTATCTTTGGAATAATCCATAAAGATCGTTTTCGGTAAGTCGAGGCCTGCCCTCGAGAGAATTTGCAAACTGCGTAGCTTATCGCGCGAGCGGATGAGTGCTTGCGACTCCACTGCGGTAAACACTTTCATCATTTCAAATTGGCGCACGACAGCCGCACCATAAAAGGTGACCGAGGCACCAATGCGTGGAATGATCGCGTCAAAATAATCTAACTTCTTGCCGTTGTACCACACCATCGGGTTCTTTTTTTCGATGAGCAGAACACACTTCATGTGATCAATAATTTCAACTTTATGACCGCGCTGCTCGCCGGCTTCTTTGAGGCGTTTGGTTGAGTAAAGCTTTGCATCTCTGGATAATATGCCGATGTTCATAATGGAGAATTTTTCGATTGAAAGTACAAATCTTTTTGAGTTACATCGATAAGGAAACGATTTCTTAATATCTTCCTTCCGAGCAGTACCGGGAAGCGAAGTTTCTCGCGATCACTAAGGGAAAACTCGGCCCGAATGCGGCGGTCAAAAATTTTAATGGTAGTTTTAATGATGAAGCGCATCTCGGCTTCTCCAAACGAGTTTTTTACTTCGCGTTGGGTGAATTTCTTGAAAGTGAACTTCATTCCTGTAAACTCGGGATGTTCTTCATCGAGCAATACAAACTCGAGTTTGCCATTTACAATTTGCGCGCTCGAGCAGTGCAGACTGCACGTGTAAGCACCGGTATCTACTTTAGCGTGAATGTTTTCCAAACCCAGTTTGGGGAAATCTACGCGATCCGATCGTCCGAGTATTTGCATGCAAATCCTAAGCTAACGCATTTTGAAAAAATAAAAAAGCCCTGCTTTGAGGGCAAGGCTTTTAGAAAATACGAGATGATCTTAACCTTTTGAAATCTTGAATGAAACGCTGGTGTTTTCCCAGCTTAATACCACATTACTTCCTTCGATAGCAATGGTAAAGTTTTCTACAAGAGCAGCCGCTTTAGCGGATTTTACTTTTACGCGGATTACATCTTCTTTATCAGTATAATCGTACGCGCCCCATTTGATTCCTTTGTTGATAATGATGGTCCACTCAGTTTCTCCGGGAATGGTATAGAGGCCGTACTTTCCTTTCGCAACGGCTTGGCCTTCTACTTTTGCATCAGCTGTAAACTCAATAGTAGTGGTGCCATTGGCTCCGGTTCTCCATACTTCACCAAATGGAACTAATCCACCCATGATTTTGCGACCTTTTACAGCCGGTTGGTGGTAGTCAATTTTAACACTTACGCCATCAATCGTACCTTCCGCTTTAGCCGGAGGGCTGGCCATTTTTTGCGCCATGGTGGTAAGGCTCAACAGGAAGAGAATCAAAAAGATAGAACTGGTTTGTTTTTTCATTGTATAGATGGTTTAATTATTGTGTAGATGGTTGACTTGATTGATAATGCCTTTTAGCGAAAATGCCCTTCAAGTATTCCTGAAAGGCATTTTCAAATTTATAAAAATTTTACTGTAAACTAACAGGTGTAACGGCTAGGTGGTTGAAATGGTTTGTCGGGTAGGGGACTGAATTGTTAAAATTTCTGTTATCGGCAGCTTCTCATCAGTGAGTGGCAATTGTTCTGGCATATTATTTTTGTGTTACCCGTGAACTTATGGGTGCTCGGTCGCTGTTACTGCCTCATCTTACTAACTAAACCCATGAAAATTATGAAGTATGTTATTACCGGATCCATCGGTCACATAAGTAAACCCGTTATCCAAAAGTTAATACAGGCAGGTCACACCGTGAGCGTTATCACCAGTTCTGCCGATCGCTCCACAGATATTGCCGAACTAGGTGCACAGCCAGTCGTAGGTTCCATTGAAGATAGAACTTTCATAACCAACTCATTTTCAGGTGCTGATGCTGTTTACTTGATGATTCCACCCAAGTGGACATTGACCGGTGGCTGGATGGAATATCAAAAGACAGTGGCGGATCATTACATTCACGCCATTCAATCCAATCATATTAAAAATGTGATATTGCTTAGCAGCGTGGGTGCGCACATGCGCAAAGGCAGTGGACCGGTCGATGGCTTAGGTTATGCTGAAGAACAATTACTTACTTTGAAGGATGTGAATGTAAAGATGCTTCGCCCATCGTATTTCTTTTATAACCTTTATAGCATGGCGGGCATGATAAAAAATATGAACATCATGGGATCGAATTATGGAAGCAGCGATGAAAAACTGGTATTGGCTCACACCAGCGACATTGCCGATGTAGTGGCTGAGGAATTGCTTAGTTTGACATTTACAGGGCATTCCGTTCGATACATTGCCAGTGACGAACGCCACCCGAAAGAGATTGCTGCCGTGTTGGGTGCTGCAGTTGGCAAACCCGGCACACCGTGGGTTGAGTTTACGGACGAGCAAGCCTTGCAAGGCATGTTGCAAAGCCAATTGCCTGCCACTATCGCTAATGGCTACGTAGAGTTGGGCGTGGCGCTGCGCACCGGAAAAATGCAAGAAGATTATTGGAAGAATAAACCACAATTAGGCAAGGTAAAGCTGGAAGATTTCGTTAAAGAATTTGTAGCAGTTTATAATTCGTAAGAAAATTTAAAATTTTATCTATCCCGAATTTACCAAAGTGAGTTCGGGATTTTTTATTCTACCTTAGACGATCTTAGGCGATACGACCTTAATAGAACTCAATCGCACAAAGTTCCACAGAGAGACGCAGAGGTAAGCAAAGGTCATAGCGTCTGAACCACATGTAACACCGTTAGTCGCAATCTAACTAATCGTTGGGTATCACTCGATAATTGCTCTTATGTAATCTATCTGCCATTGGCGTAAACTTTAACTACATTGTCTATTGAATAGCTTAAGATAGTAGTTGAAAAAGAGCACGCCCCCATGAAAGTAAAATCGTATCCGTACCAGAACAAATCGCTGGTCAATATCAAAGGAGAGGAGTGGAGAGACATTGCCGGATTTGAAGGCTATTACATGGCTTCCAACCTCGGTAGAATAAAATCGTTGGATCGTGAAATTCCACATCCACGGCTTTATAAACAATTTGTGAAGGGACAAATCCTGAGCCAGTCGATAGCCCGAAATCGAAACATTATTACCGGAGAGCCTTCCATCGATTTGCGGGTCACGCTGGCAAAAGATAACGCTCAATATTATTTCAATACCCGCAGATTAATTTACAGCACTTTTATCAAAGAAATCGACTATCAGAAAGACGGCCTGTATGTAATCAATACGAATGGTAACGGCTTTGACTGTCGAGCAAAGAATTTACAGCTACTGACAAAATCTGAAAAGCAACACAGAGCCATTGACCGAGGACGTGTTGACCTTACGTATATGAAGACAGTTGATCGGTCGAAATGGAAGAAGAATTACGCTATGAGAAAACCAATCAACCAGTATAGTTTAGATGGCAAGCTCATCCACCAATATGTAAGTGTGAAAGAGGCTTCTGAAAAAATGGGCATCGATGAAAAAGGAATTATCGGGGTAGCCAAAGGAATATACAGCCAGTGGCGCGGATTTCGGTGGGAGTATGCGAAGGTAAAGAAGGAGAAGAAAAGCAACAAAAGTACAAGTAAGAGAAAAGCATCTCGCCTAAAATAACATGTAGATCTTTTTGCGCCCGAAGTTAACATTGCTTCATTGGATACTGCTAATCATTACAACAAATAGTCAGGGAAACTGATTGAATCTTCATCGGTAGTAAGTATTTCAGCTACTCCACGACAATTGTCGCTATCTTGCCAGAGGTACCTCAGGCTATGGAATGAAAAATTACTAATCAACAAAATTATGTGGTGGATTTACGCATTGTTATCAGCTTTTTTTGCTGCATTAACGGCTGTGTTTGCAAAAGTAGGAGTGAAGGATGTGGATTCGGATTTGGCCATGGCCATTCGCACCATCGTGATTTTAATAGTGGCCTGGTCAATCGCTTTTTTAAAAGGAGGAACATCAACCATTCATTTGCTTACGAAACAAAATCTGATTTTCTTAACCCTTTCCGGACTGGCCACAGGTCTGTCGTGGATATTTTATTTCAAGGCAATTCAATTGGGCAAACTATCACAAGTAGCCCCGGTTGATAAATTGAGTGTGGCACTCGTCATCTTATTTTCCATTGTATTTTTGGGGGAGACGCTCACGCTCAAAACTGCTATTGGTGCCATTTGCATTGTGGCAGGTACGGTGATTATCATTCTCTAAACTATTTTTCTCATTTTCTCATTCAGAATTCCAAAAAGCGACAGCCATAATTTAGTGGAGTAACAGACCAACCCATCGTGCCCAGATTCATTTTAGAAATACAACTCCTTCAATGAAATTCAGTTAGCGCATCTCATAACCAGTTTGGGTGAAATGAGTTATACCTTTCGCCATGCTGCCCCAACAGCAATCATCAAAAGCCGTTTGCGAGGCACCTAAATAATGACTAATTTTTGTAAAACTTATTCCTCTATGGTTCGCTTCCTTGCTTTCTTCTTCATGGCCGTTTCTGCATATGCACAACACGTGCCACCTCAATTTTATAACGACTTACAACATCGGGTAATCGGCCCCTTTCGCGCGGGTCGCACGGTCGGCGCGGTGGGTATCCCCACACAACCCAATGTATTCTACATGGGCGTCAACAATGGAGGCGTATGGAAATCAGATGATTATGGTCGCACCTGGAAACCCATTTTCGATCAACAGACAACGGGTTCCATTGGTGATATCGCCGTATCTCCTTCACACCCTAACACGGTGTACGTAGGCACAGGAGAAGGCTTGCATCGACCCGACTTAGCCATTGGAGATGGCATGTTCAAATCTACCGACGGAGGCGCTACCTGGAAGCACATCGGTTTGCCTGATGCGCAACAAATTGGTCGCGTGGTGGTTCATCCCACCAATCCTGAAATCGTATTTGCTGCCGTGCTGGGACATCCGTATGGAGCCAATGAAATGCGCGGCGTGTACCGCACCAAAGATGGCGGCAACAATTGGGAGAAAGTATTGTATATCGATCACAACACAGGTGCCATTCAGGTAGAATTTGATCCCAACAATCCGGAAGTACTTTTTGCGGATTTATGGGAACACCGCGAAGGCCCATGGGAGAACGGTTCTTTCACTGGAGCAAATTCAGGTTTATACAAATCCACCGATGGTGGCACTACCTGGAAAAAATTAACGACTGGTTTACCCACCGCTGCCGAGGGATTAGGTCGCATTGGTTTTTGCATTGCACCCAGTAACTCCAAACGCATGTATGCAACCGTCGATGCGCGCGATCTAGGCGGCATTTATCGCAGCGACGATGCCGGTGAAAGCTGGAAGCGCGTGTCCACTGAACGCAGAGTATTCGGTCGCGGAAGTGATTTTGCCGAAGTAAAAGTGCATCCAAAAAATGCGGATGTGGTGTTCTCCGCCAATACGGCTTCGTATCGATCAATGGACGGAGGTGTCACCTGGACTTCTTTCAAAGGTGCTCCCGGCGGCGATGACTATCACCGAATCTGGATCAATCCACTGCAACCAGACATCATGATCTTTGCAGCCGATCAGGGAGCAACCATCACGGTGAATGGTGGCAGAACCTGGAGCTCGTGGTATAATCAACCCACTGCGCAATTGTATCACATTTCAACCGATAATCAATTTCCGTATTGGGTTTATGGTGGCCAGCAGGAGAGTGGCGCAATTGGCATCCGCAGTCGGGGTGAAGGAGGACAAATTTCTTTCCGCGATTGGATGGGCGTAGGTGCCGATGAATATGCCTATGTAGTGGCCGATCCTAAAAATCCGGACATCATTTACGGTGGACGCATCACGAAATTCAATCGGAGAACCGGACAGACACAAAACGTAGCACCCGAAGCTTTGCGCTCCGGTCAATACCGCCTATTGCGCACATTGCCTATTTTGTTTCACCCGGCCGATCATACTCATTTACTTTTTGCCTCCAATGTTTTATGGAAGTCTGTCAATGGGGGCGATCATTGGGATATCATCAGTCCTGATCTTACGCGCAAGCAACCTGAGGTGCCTGCAAGTATTGGTGATTTTAAGACAGAACAACTCGCTACTATGAAGCAACGTGCCGTGATTTATTCGGTCAGCGGCTCGCCCTTAAACCGAAACATCATTTGGGCCGGCACCGATGATGGAATGGTACATGTTACCGGCGATGGTGGTGTAACATGGAAAGATGTGACACCCCCGACCTTGACAGCGTGGGATAAAGTTTCGCAAATCGAAGCGGGACACTTTCAATTAAACACCGCTTACTTTTCAGTGAATGCATTGCGCAAAGACGATCTGCGTCCTCACATTTTTAAAACCAAAGATGGAGGTGCCACCTGGCAAGAAATTGTAAAAGGCATTCCGGCCAACGGTGCTGTGAATGTGGTGCGTGAAGATCCCAAGCAAAAAGGATTGTTGTTTGCCGGAACAGAGCGGGAGGTTTTCTTTTCCATTGATGATGGAGAAAACTGGCAGTCGCTGCGCAACAATATGCCGGCTACTTCCATTCGTGATTTAGTGATCCACGATGACGATCTCGTCATTGGCACACACGGTCGCTCGATTTGGATTTTAGATAACATAACACTACTGCGCCACATGGCCGCTGCGCTGCCGGCAGATAAACCCTATCTCTTTCCAATGGGGCACGCTACTCGTGTGCGGTACAACATGTTTAGCGATACGCCTTTGCCGCCCGAAGAACCCACCGGACAAAATCCTCAAGAGGGAGCAGCCATCGACTACTGGATCAACGAATCAGCATTGTCAGTCCACATCGACATTCTGGATAACAATGGATTGCCCATTCGCACTTTCAGCAGCAAAGACAAGGAAGAAGTGATCGATACACTCTCGCTGCCGCACCCTACGTATTGGCTCCGGCCATCCCAAGTGGTTTCTACACAATCCGGGCACCACCGTTTCTATTGGGACTTACGCTATCCGGAACCTAAAGGAAGTAATCGCCAATTAGGGATAGCAGCGGTGTGGCACAACACATCCACCGGCCCCGTAGGTCCGTATGTGGCTCCGGGCAAATACAAAGTACGATTGGTGGTAGATGGTGTAGCGCAAGAGCAAACACTGGAAGTGAAACTAGACCCACGCGTGTCGATCACCGACGCAGACCTGCGCGCGCATACCAATCAATCCATGATTTGTTACCGTACTTATCACGAACTACAAGCGGCACGTGAACAAATTGAGGCAGAGTTGAACGACAAGAAAATCAAGTGGGCGAAAGGAAATAAGGAAATGGTCATTGCTTTGCGCGGAGAAGGTGCTCCCGAAAATCCGGATGTGATGTACGGCAGTATCACCGAAGTGCCTATGGAGCAGGAAACCATTGTGGCCTGTCAGGAAAAGTGGCTGCATTTGATGGCACTTGTTCAGAGTTCGGACACAAAACCAACGCAAGCAACTATTAAGAGCATCCAGAAGCTTAAAGAAATAACGAATGGCCTTATCTTACGCTGGAATAAATTGAAATGATGCTGTTAGAAGGAAAGGGAATAAGCAAGAGGCTGGATGATCGAATTGTTTTACAATCTATCAATGTACAAGTAGAGAAGCACCGAAAGCTGGTAATAGCCGGAGAGACCGGATCGGGCAAAAGCACGTTGTTGCGCATGATGGCCGGGCTGGATCAACCTTCGGAAGGAGAAATTTGTTTTCGAGGAGAACGCATTCGCGGAGCACAAGAGACATTGGTGCCGGGGCATCCACAGATCGCTTACCTGCCACAGCACTTTGAATTGCAAAAATTTTTGCGCGTAGAACAAGTGCTTACCTATGCCAATCAACTGAATGCCAAACAGGCCAACGAACTGTTTACGATTTGCCAAATTGATCATCTGTTGCAACGGAAGACCAACGAGCTTTCAGGAGGGGAGAAGCAGCGTATTGCCCTCTGCCGTTTGCTCATTGGCAAACCACAGCTCTTGTTACTGGATGAGCCTTTCTCTAACCTGGATCAGATTTTAAAATCCATTCTGAAACAAGTGATTGAGCAAATTGCCGAGCGATTAAAGATTTCGCTGGTGCTGGTATCGCACGATCCGGACGATACATTGCCGTGGGGCGATGCGTTTTTGATTTTGCGCAATGGAAATGTAGTTCAAAGTGGAGACGCACTGGAAATCTATCATGCACCCGCCAATGAATATGTGGCAGGGTTGTTTGGTAGATTCAGTGTGGTGTCGACACGGCTATTCCCCGCCAAGGGACGAGCTACTAATTTTATTGCGCGGCCCGAAGACTGGAAGGTTTCGGAAAAATCATTTTTAAATGCAAAAAAAGCCAAAGTAATCAAGCAGGAATTTTTGGGCAACAAATACATCTATACCGTGCAGGTTGGAAAAACAGAGATTCAGATCGAAGCGGTAAACACCATTCGGAAAAAAAATTCAGATGTTGTCTACCTCCAGTACCGCAAGCGAAAGTAATCCTGAAAATTTGTACATTACTCTTTCAAATGTGGTAGCCTACTTGAAACGCAATTTGGTATGAATACACCCGAAATTACTGTAAAGGATATTGCCAGCAAACTGCGAATTTCGCCATCGACTGTTTCAAGAGCACTGAATGGGCATGAAGATGTAAGCCCCGAAACCAAGGAGAAAGTGTTGGGGATGGCGCGCGAACTCAACTATTCCCCCAACATTGCCGCGCGTAGCTTACGAACACACCGTACACGCACTTTGGGTTTGGTAGTGCCGGAAGTTTCGAAGCACTTTTTTTCAAATGTTTTGAGCGGCATTCAGGAGTATGCTTCATCCCTCAACTACAGTATCGTAATCAGCCAATCGCTCGAATCGTTTTCGATGGAGCAAAATCACTTGCAGCAGTTGGTATCGGCACGGGCGGATGGAATTTTAATATCCTTATCCAACGAAACCAGTCACGGGGAGCATCTGCGCAAATTACTGGAACGCGATATACCCATTGTAATGTTCGATCGTGTGCTCGAAGACTTGCCGGTATCTAAAGTAGTAGTCGATGACCACAAGGCTTCCTTTCAGGCCGTCGAGTATTTGATTAAGACCGGTTGCAAACGCATTGCTTTCATTGGCGGACTTTCTGGTTTGTACGTTAGTAAAGAACGTGAATCCGGCTATCGGCAGGCCCTCACACTGCACGGCTTATCCATCGATGAGCAGTTGATCGTACATTGCAATAACCTGAACCAATCGCCTCGTGAAGAAGTAACCAAGTTGCTGCGATTGCCCAATCCCCCGGATGCTTTCTTTTGTCTCAACGACCCCATTGCCATTGAGGCCATGCAAGTGGTCAAAGAGTTTAACCTAAAAATCCCAAACGATATTTCATTGATAGGCTTTACCAATGAACCCACATCGTATTACATTGAACCTTCGTTGACCACCGTATCACAACCCGCTTATGAAATGGGGAAGACTGCAGTTTCTCTGCTGATTGAACAACTAGAAAATCCGAAAACCTTCCAGCCAAGCACTGTCGTTTTAGGCACCCGATTTATCATTCGAAACTCCACCCGTTAGATTACTTCGATTGTATTCAGGATGTTATTGAGATTGGAAATAATTTAGCAACGATTGATTGACCGAATCGCGGTAGTTTCCACCAATCGGTACGGGTTTGCCGCCCACATCTAATTCGTGACTGCTGTAGCTTCGTACCTTGGGCATGGCAATAATAAACGACCTGTGCACACGAAGGAAATTGGCCGGGTCAAGTTCTTCTTCTATTTTGGTAAGTGCATATTTGGTGATGTGGTGTACGGTAGTTGTTTGAATTTTTATATACTCTTTCTGGCTCTCGATAAATAGAATTTCATCTACGGGAATCACCACTTTCTTTTTGTCTGACTGAACGGTGATCGTGGGAAGTCGGCTTGTATTTTGTGTACTCGAATGCACTTTGTTAACAGCACTAAGAAAGCGTTGAAATTCAATGGGCTTTAATAGGTAATCGACCACATTCAGTTCGTAGCCCTGCAATGCATACTGATGAAAAGCAGTAGTTAAAATAACCTTTGGCGGATGCTGCAGACTCTTGAGAAAATCCAACCCTTTTAGCCCTGGCAAGTGGATGTCCAAAAATAACAGGTGGACTGTTTCCTGCTGTAGCACTTCCAATGCGTAAATCGCATCCGGGCATACTTTCACTAGCTTTAAATGAGGAAGCTGCCGGATATAATCGGATAATACTTCCGCTGCCAGAGGCTCGTCTTCAACAATGAGGCAATGAATCATACGGTTGATAAGGGTATCGTTAACATTACTTTAAAAAAGCGTTCTGTGGGCGTTATTTCAAGTTGATGCAGTGGGTAAAGTAATTCCAGTTGCCGCTTGATATTGGTTAGTCCGATCTGAGTTCCTTCTGAGGGCCCTTGATTAGTCTCTCTCGAGTTTTCAATAAGTGCCGTCATCACGCCATTATGCAGTGTAATTTGAATGTGAATGCTAGACTCAAACCGCGATTCGCCCACGCCATGTTTAAAGGCATTTTCTACAAAGTGAATCAGAATTAATGGAGCTATGCGCTGCGCCGGGTTATCGATATCAGTCTCGAAATTAATTTTCAGGCGGTTTGCATAGCGCAACTTTTCCAGTTCGATATAGTCTTCAATCAACTTAATTTCTTGCAACAATAGAATGTCGGTGTGCGAGGCTTCGTACAACATAAATCGCATCAGCTTGGATAACTTCATCACCGCATCAGCCGTTTGCTCTGAATTTTTACGCGCCAGCGAATAAATGTTATTCAACGTGTTGAAAAGAAAGTGGGGATTGATCTGACCTTTCAGGTACTTCAGTTCAGCTTCGGTGTTTTCTTTTTTCAATTCCATTTCGCGTAAGCGCGATTGATACTGCTTGCGCAACAGCTTGAGCGAACAGGCGGCGCCGGTCACGAACAGCAAAGTAAAAAAGTGATAGAACAAACTTGCGAAATCAAACCACGAGCCTGAATCGGCTTTGTAGTTGAGTATCAAGCTTAGGATAATGGTATGATTAAGAGTGGTCATTAGCGTTACGCCCACGCCAAATGCCAGTAGCAGCAAAAGGATCGTTTTTAATAAACTTCTGCGGGCGTCGATAAACTGATCTAAAAGGTAAAAACAGGTATACACCAGAGGCACTTTTACAAGCAATAGCGTCAGTTGAATGAGCAACAGTTGAATGTACTTTTCGATCTCTTCGGTAGATGCCGGAATAATGCCTGACCAATCGGCTGTTACGTTCAGATAGGTCTTGAACAACACATACACAAACCAGAACAAAAGATGATTTCGAAAACGGTGCATAGTTCAAAGTAAGTAAATCAGAAGGGGTAAAACAAAGCTTGCATCGGCATACCAGATTCACAAACACAGAGCCATTTGAATTTGGTTTACTCCAGAGCCAGGTTGATAGACGAATTCATTCGTTCGGTTGACAGGAATAATTTAACAAAAATAAATTCTGTTTTTTTGATGAATCATGTTGTCTATCTAACCCGTATGATCAAGGCAATTTTCCATTTTCTCGTACTTATTCTTCTTTTCATAAGTGAGGTGAAGGCTCAATCGCAAGCATTTGAATTCCCGCCTGCTTTGCCTGAATTGATTCGTGTGAGCGAGATCAATACTTCGCTCAATGAACGCGACTTTGCACTTACACCCGATGGTAATGAGTTATACTTTACTGTCTCAACACCCAAGTCTACTTTTCAAACTATTGTGTTTTGTCAGAGGCAAAAAAATGGTGGATGGTCTGCCCCCCGCATAGTTTCATTCGCTGGAATGTACAGCGACTTAGAACCTGCCTTGACTGCCGATGGAAATACACTCTATTTTTCATCGAACCGACCATTGGTAGGAAAGGAAGTAAAAGACTTTGACTTGTGGCGTGTAAAACGTACTGCAAATGGTTGGGGTATTCCTGAACATTTGGGAAACACGATCAACACCTCAGCAGATGAGTTTTATCCTTCTATAACCAACAGCGGAAATTTATATTTTACTGCGCAATACAAAGGAGGAGTGGGGCGCGAAGATATTTACATGGTGCCATACGTTAATGGCGAATTTCAGAAGCCTACCTCACTTGATACAGCCGTCAACTCGAAGATGTATGAATTTAATGCGTTTGTCGCTCCGGATGAAAGCTTCATTCTGTTTACTTCGTATGGCCGCAAAGATGATAGGGGTGGTGGCGACTTGTACATTAGTGTAAAAGACGCTTCGAATCGTTGGAAGAAAGCAGTTAATCTGAAGGAAATCAATTCTGCGCAATTGGACTATTGCCCATTTGTTTCGTCGGATGGAAAAGTTTTATTTTTTACGAGTGAACGTCACCAATTGCCATCCACATTCAAAGTAAAAGAAATAGACTATCAGATGATCAAAAGTAGTTATGAGCAACCGTTAAACGGAACCGGAAATATTTACTGGGTGGATTGGAAAAAGTTGCTTGGTAATTATCGGTAAAATCTTTTAACCACTTCTATGCGATTCAGAAACAAGGCTCACAATTTAATTGCAGGTACTGAGATTACAAATCCACTACGTGGTATAGTAAGATTTAATAGCGATGAATTTAGTAAATGAGAATACGATTTTAAAAAGATAGCGCATGGCACAGAACAAACCAAGCGATACCACAACCCGAAAATTCGAACCCGGAATTTGGATTGGAATCATAGCTATTTTGATCAACATCATCACGGTGTCTGTATATCTCTATCAGGCTCACATTATGCAACAACAGCAGCATGCCTCAGCATGGCCCTATATCGAATGGTTGCCCAGTTTTAATGAAGAAACCTATTATGTCGAAATTTCAAATAATGGCATCGGCCCAGCGATCATCAATGATGTTCGATTGGAGTATGATGGGGAGAGAATAGAATCGATCGATTCATTGTTTGTAAAGTTGCTTGGAACCAGTTACTTCCCACACCTTAATTCCACTATAAAAAACAGAGTTCTACCGGCCGGAAAGTCGCTGAGACTCTTTCAGATCAATGATCGAAAGTGGGCAGGGCAGGTATTTGTAGCCATGCAAAAGCAACCATTTATTTTAACGATATGCTATTCATCCATCTATGGCGATTCGTGGCGGAGCACAGGTGTAACTGTGGTGTCAGGCCATTGCACACAATGATAAAGGGAATGAAAATAGATCGATTGTTTCATTACATTTTTCTGCTGAGTTCACTCATCGGTTGTGATGGGCACAACCCGCTTACAGTAAATGATGACTCCACAATTCATATACTTTTTGTGGGCAATAGCCTTACGTACACGAACGATCTTCCCCAGCTAGTAAAGCAAGAAGCACACCAGCGCGGGCTAGAACTATCCACTGAAATGATCGCATTCCCTAACTATGCTTTAGAAGATCATTGGCAGGATGGAGCGATGCAAAAACGCATTAACAACGGAACATTTGATTTTGTAATCGTACAGCAGGGTCCCTCTTCGCAAAGCGATGGAAGGGAAATGCTGTTGGATTACGGTGCCAGAATAAAGGGACTTTGCGACCAAAATCAGGCGAAGCTTGTATTTTTTATGGTTTGGCCTGCACGATCCAACTGGCATACGTTTCTTGGCGTAATCCAAAATTATACCGAAGCGGCCACTGCCACGCAATCCATTCTTTGCCCGGTGGGGTTGGAATGGAAAAAGTATATAGATACGACAGACGATTATTCATACTACGGATCAGATCAGTTTCATCCATCGCCAAAGGGAAGTCAGATAGCAGCTGAGTTGATTACGAAGACTTTGCTGGAAGCTTTAAAGAAGTAGGAATCCGCTGATTCGAGCAAATTTTATTCTAATTAATGAAACTTTCAGAAATAATTGAACGTTACATAAATTGTAGTAGATTTGCACCATGGAATACAACGAAGCCAAAGACAAGTTTATCCGTGCCTGGGGAACCCTTGGATCCAATTGGGGTATCAACAAAGCCATGGCACAGATTCATGCTTTGTTGTTGATGGCAACGGAGCCACTTTCGGCGGAGGAAATCATGGAAGAACTACAGATGTCGCGGGGGAATGTTAATATGAATCTTCGTGCTTTGATGGATTGGGGCATCGTAAAAAAAGAACACAAGGTAGGGGAGCGCAAAGAGTTTTTTACAGCGGGGAAAGATGTGTGGGAGCTAGCCAAGCAGGTTTCCCGCGAACGCCGGAGACGAGAGATTGAGCCGATCATTCAGGTGCTAGGCGAATTGCAAAATGTAACCGGTGACAATAAAAAAGCTGTAGCTGAATTCAAAAAGCTGACTTCAGATTTATATGATTTCTCTTCCAAAGTAGACGGCATGATCGAGAAGTTTAGCAAATCGGATCAAACCTGGTTCTATAAGTTGCTGATGAAGATTTGATATTTTTTTAGTTTAAACTTTCATAAAATATTGAAATTACTGAAATAAAGAAAAGAATACCTTATGAAGACATTAACCAACCACACCATCATTTACGATCAGCAATGCCCTTTGTGCAATGCCTACACAGGTTACTTCATCCGAAGCGGAATGCTGGATAAGAATGGAAGGGCTCCCTTTCATGAAGAAAGCCCGCAAGAATTTCCGACTGTCGACTGGGATCGGGCTAAAACAGAAATTGCGTTAGTCGACCGACAGCACAGCCACGTGCATTATGGCGTTGATTCGTTAACTACCATTGTCGGACATCGCTTTCCGGTTATAGCTTGGTTCATGAGTCATGGAGTCATTCGCTGGACTATTCAAAAACTCTATTTCTTTATTTCGTACAACCGAAAAGTGATTGCTCCCGGAAAAGTGTCTGAAGAAGATCACGATTGTGCACCTCCCATGAATTATACCTACCGGTGGTTGTACATCGTATTTGCCTGGTTGATTACTTCACTCGTTTTAACGGCTTACTCAACATTATTAAATCCACTTGTTCCTGCTTCAGCGTTCGGAAGAGAATTTTTAATTTGTGGCGGACAGATTTTATTTCAGGGAGCGATCGTAATGAGCATCCGCCCGCAGCGTCTGATTCATTATCTCGGCAACATGATGACGGTTTCGCTCATGGGTGCACTCTTGTTATTGCCGGCATTAGTGATCGGATTGTACTACCAATCTCCAGTTTTCTTTCTTCTGTATTTTTTTGGAGTGGTGACCTGGATGTTTTATGAACATGGATCAAGGGTGAAGACCTTAGGTATTTCATCCATATTAACTTTCACTTGGGTGTTGTATCGTTTCTTGATTGTGGGATGGATTTTTTGGAATGAAAAGTAGCTTAAATATGAAAACAATAGTGATTGCTGGAGGAACCGGTTTTTTAGGAAGAACGCTGGCAGCGGAATTCAAAAAGAAGAATTGGAATATTACTGTATTGACACGGGGCAATTCACAAACCAAAAATGATGTGCAATTTGTTCACTGGGATGCTGCCACGGTGGGAGAGTGGAAAAGCTGCCTGAACGGTGCCGATGTTCTGATCAACCTGAATGGAAAATCAGTGGACTGCCGATATACCGAAAAAAACAAATCGTTGATTTATTCCACTCGGTTAGATGCAACCCATGCACTTGGAAAAGCCATAGCTCAATGTGAAACTCCTCCCAAAGTGTGGATGAATGCTGCTTCGGCTACCATCTATCGTCATTCGATGGATCGGGAAATGGATGAGTACACAGGAGAAATTGGGTCGGGCTTTTCGGTAGATGTTTGCCAAAAATGGGAGGCGGCTTTTCAGCATTACCTACTTCCACAAACACGTAAAATCATTTTGAGAACCGGCATTGTATTGGGTAAAGAAGGAGGCCCACTCACACCGCTGACTATGCTTGCACGCATGGGCGTTGGAGGCAAGCAAGGAGACGGTCAACAATATTTCAGTTGGTTACACGCCACTGATTTTTGTAGAATTATAGAATTTCTCATCGATCATCCGGAGACGCAGGGCGTGTACAACGTAACAGCACCGCTGCCCGTTCCCAATGCACAAGTAATGCGCGAGCTGAGGCGTGCACTACGAATGCCGTTTGGTCTGCCATTGCCAAAATGGTTATTAGAAATTGGTGCCATTCTCATTCGAACAGAGACGGAACTAATCCTTAAAAGCAGATGCGTCATTCCACGAAGGTTAGAAGAAGCCGGTTATGGTTTTCAGTATAGAAGTGTACAGGATGCATTAAAAGACCTACTTAGTGGCGGCAGCTAAGACGGATTGGTTGCATTCGCATTTTTTGAATGAAGTGTAGATGTTATAACTAACTATTTTTTTAGATTTATCAAATTGATTTTTAATTTCAGCCATGGCGAAAGCAACTCAATCTAAAAAGCAATTACTAACGTCTAGTGAGCAAACTCATCTGCTGCAACTGCTTCACGATCGATACGAAAAAAATAAAGAGAGACATAAATCCATTGAATGGATGGATGTGCTGGTGAAATTGCAGAATAGTCCTGAGAAACTTTGGTCGCTGAATGAAATGGAAAAAACTGGAGGAGAACCCGATTTGGTAGATATTGACCAGAGAAAAGGAACATATACTTTTGTGGATTGTTCGCCGGAGAGCCCATCTGGACGAAGAAGTGTTTGTTATGATCGAGAAGGATTAGCCTCCAGAAAAGAGAATGCTCCCCAATCCAGTGCGATGGAAATGGCGGAAGCAATGGGCATTGACTTACTGAGCGAACAAGAATATAGAGACCTTCAAAAAGTGGGCGTCTTTGATACAAAAACATCCAGTTGGCTTAAAACACCGGATGCTATTCGAAAACTGGGCGGAGCCTTATTTGGAGATTATCGGTATGGTCAAGTATTTACGTATCACAATGGAGCCCAATCGTACTACGCAGCTCGAGCATTCAGAGGCATTTTGCGCCTGAGCTAATCCCTGGAAGTTTTTCGTATCTGTTAAGAATGTAACAATCTTACCATTTTGTGTAAGGCACTTGCCCGCAATTATTTTCAATTTTATACCAATCGGAGTATTCTATCAAACAAGTAATAGAATGCCCACTACAAAATTTGAAAATGGTTGAGATAAAGAAGATAATGTGCCCTACCGATTTTTCAGAAACGGCTAACGATGCAATTGAATATGCAGCTAAGCTTTGCCAAAAGATAAATGCAGAGCTTACACTTTTCAATGTGCAGTCAATGTTCTCATTGCCCCCGGATGAAGTTATCAAAGGCTCATATCTCGCCACCGAACAGGTTCGTGAGAAACTAGATACGATCAGCTATCAGGTGATGGAAGTATTTAAAATATCCTGTACCTACGAGGTGGAAGCTTCCAATCAAAATTTAGAAACTCTTATTGCCAATCGGGGGGCAGGTTATGATTTAATTGTAATGGGCACGAATGGTGCGGATGACTATTATCAGTCTTTTTTCGGAAGTCGTTCGTATGAGGTTACGAAAAAATCTTCCGTACCCGTTTTATTAATCCCTACAGGATACCTCTATCAGGAGATTTCCTTAACGGCCTTTGCCTTTGATTACGAGCGTGAATGGGACTTGCCCATGAACCAATTGCTCGATTGGATCAAAATCACCAAAGGTAAAGTCATTGTGGTGCAGATCAAAGATCATTACAAACGGGAAACCGAAGTGAGTACGCAACAAGTGATTGAGAAGACAAAGTTACTCTACAATTCAGCCGACATACTTTTCGATACCGTATATTCAGATGATGTCAGTACCGCTATCAACAACTACGTGACTACGGCAAAAATAGACGTGCTTGCCCTATATTCGGTTCACCATTCTTTTATTGCTTCACTCTTTCAAAAAAGTATCATTAACAAACTCACGGCCACTGCTACTTACCCCATTTTGGTTTTTCACCAATAGGCCAACCTTTAAACCTTTCCACTATGAAAAAAATACTCGTTCCTTGTGATTTTTCTGCACCTTCCATTGAAGCGTTTAAGTTTGCCGTTGACATGGCCAGTCTGAGCGAAGGACAGGTTATCTTACTCAATGTAGTGGAGTTGCCAAAGATGCACGATACCATGATGCCTGTGATGGATTATGAAATGTCTTTTTTCAATGAGCTAAAGAAAACGGCTGAAAAGCATTTCGACAAAATCAAAAAGCATGCAATAGATAGGAAAGTTAAAGCAACCGCGCTGGTGGAATTAGGTTCTATTCAACATTCGATTATTCGAATTGCGGAAGAGAAAAAGACGGACTTAATTGTGATGGGTACCCATGGTGCCAATGGCGTCCGCGAGTTATTCATCGGATCGCATACCGATAAGATCGTACGTAACTCACCCGTTCCGGTGATAGCCATTCATAAACCAACCAAAGCGAAAATGATCAAAAACATTGTTTTCCCAACTCATTTAGTGTTAAACGAAAAGAAGTTGGTGAAGCAAGTGAAGAAACTCCAAGAATTCTTTTCAGCAAAGTTACATCTATTGGTGGTCAATACCCCTGGAAACATGAAGCGAACCACCGATGAAGAACTAGGCATCAGTGAATACGCTGAATACCATAAATTAGAAAACTTCACCATCAATACGCGAAATGACTTTACGGTAGAGAGCGGGATAACTGAATTTACACATGAAGTAAAGGCGGATATGATTGCCATGGGTACGCATGGACGTAAAGGCTTGGCACATTTCTTTTTACAAAGTATTGCAGAAGACGTAGTCAATCATGCAGATTGTGCTGTTTGGACTTTTGTAACGAAGTAGTTTCCAATTTTAGCAATCATTCCGGTTTAACCAGCCACAAACTTTCGATCATATGGATTCTCTAACGCATGTTGCGATCGGCGCAATTATCGGAGAATTGTATGCCGGCAAATCGTTGGGTAAAAAGGCACTTGTGCTAGGTGCTGTTTTTCAAAGCATTCCGGATATTGATTTTGTCAGCTCATTATTTGTATCACCATCTGCCAGTCTATTAGCACACAGGGGTTTTACTCATTCATTTCTTTTTCTGCTAATTCTAAGCTTTGTTTTGGCAACTGTCGCCCGAAAGTGGTTGCGTGATGTTGATATTTCATTTAACCGCTGGACAGGCTTTGTGGCATTGGAGTTATTGGTTCACATTCTTCTTGATTCATTGAATGTGTATGGAGTGGGTTGGTTCGAACCATTTTCGCATGAGCGTATTTCTTTCCACTCGTTGTTTGTCATTGATCCATTCTTGTCATTGATCTTATTCAGTGCGTTCGTCATTCTGATTTTATATCGACACACGTATGGCCATCGATTCGCGTGGGCAGCAGGAAGTCTGATCCTCAGTTTTCTTTACATGTGTATATCTTTTCTAAATCACGCAATCGTCAACAAACAGTTAGAGTCCACGGTAATTACCCAAAAAATATCAGGCAAGCGTTATTTTTCAACACCTACGGAGTTCAATATCTTCTTGTGGTATTGTGTGGTCGAAGTAGATTCGGGATACTACATTGGTTACAGTAGTGTTTTTGATAAGGAGCCTTTTATTCAATTCTATTTTTTTCCGCGTAACGAAAATAGAACCATTGATTTAACTGATCGAAGGGAGCTAGCCAATCTCGTTCGATTTTCGCAAGGATATTATACCATCGATCGCACGGAAGGTGAACTGATATTTAATGATCTGCGATTTGGCCGGGAGGCAGGTTGGCAACATGATCAAGCGGAATTTACTTTCCATTATTACCTTCAACAACCTTCTAAAAATTCGGGCAGGTTACAGCGTGGAAGATGGGCTCAATTGACCCGATCAAATCTGGTGGCGCTTGTGCAACGAATCGAAGGCAATTAACTATTTGGTGCCTCTATTCTTGCTGCGCCTTGCGTAATGTGAAAATCAGTAGCATGATGCGTAGAATAAGGTATGACACGTATTGAAGAAATCGCTTCCCAATATTTATTTCGCTTTGATACTCTTCCATTGTAATGGGGCTGCATTCCTCTTGAATGATCTTGGTGAGTCTCTCTTTGGTCTGAAGTGCAAATGGTTTGTCTTTGATTTCAAGATTCAATTCAATACTGGCATAGGCGCTTAGATTATTGATGTTGTATGAACCTACGGTCGTCCATTCTTCATCGCACGTGGCCAGTTTGCCATGAAGCACCGTGCGTTTGTATTCAAAAATCTGAATGGAGTGTTTCAGCATCCAATGATAAAGATGGCGTTCGGCATATTTAGCGAGCGGTATATCGGATATGCCGGTTAAAATCAGTTGAATGGTAACACCTCGCTTGGCAGCCTTGCGCATCAGCTTACGGAAAGTAGTGCCCGGAAGAAAGTAAGGCGACATAATGATCACGTGCGTTGTGGCCTGTTGCATCATCTGCCGATAACTTCGGGTGATGGCAGATTGAAGGTTCACCCAATCATTCACATTCACTTTTACAGCAGACGTGCCAACTGATATCGCTTTCTTGATTGTTGAGTTGCTCGAAGAAATCTTTACTCTTCGCTTACATATTTTTGCAAGGATGGATGCTGCTTCGCCTTCGGTATATGCTGCCCAATCCAGCCATGCCTTATTTTCTGTTGTATCGTTATACCGATTGCTGATGTTAAGACCACACACAAATGCCCGTTGCTCGTCGAATACAATTACTTTGTGATGAAGTCTTCTTCCCAGGTAATTCCGATTGTTTTTGATGAATGAATTAAACCAATGAAACTGAATGCCCACCTCCTTCAGCGATTGAATGAATCCATCAGATAGACTTTGAGAGGCGTACCCATCCACCAATAAATTTACTTGCACTCCGCGCTTGGCTGCTGCGCAAAGCGAAGCAGCAACCGTCTTACCGGTTTCATCTTCATCGAAAATATAAATTTGAAAATAGATGGAAGATTGAGCTTCATCAATCGACTTCGTCAATAAAGAAAAGAAGTCCTCTCCACCTTGAATCAACTGCACGTGGTTGCGGTAGGTATAATCAGATGAAGTTTGAAAACGCATCGCATTTTCTAGTTAACCAATTGTCATTCATCATCCTACCATTTACGAAAGTTTAATAATGCCTTGATGTAGACAATTCAATTAAAAATTGTTTGTTGCCATGTTCATCGAGTTAGACCTTCGCTATATTGCATCAAGTATGAGCAAAAAAACAGTAGTGGTAGGAGCAACACCCAATGCATCCCGATATGCATTTTTGGCTTCGGAGATGTTAACTTCGTATCAGCACCCGATTGTGCCAATTGGTATCAAGCAAGGAGAGGTGATGGGGCAACCTATTTTGAACATTCATGATCATCCAGCCATTCAGGATGTGGACACAATCACTATGTATATTGGTCCTCAACACCAGGCACCGTATTACGATTACTTACTTAGTTTACAACCCAAACGAATTATTTTCAATCCCGGCACGGAAAATCCCGAGTTTGAGAAGTTGGCCGAAGAATCAGGTGTGGAAGCAATTGAGGCATGCACACTTGTTATGCTTCGAAGCAAGCAGTATTAGGCTACTTCTTTTTTGCTTTCTTCACTGGTTTAGCAGTTTTCTTAACGGCCTTCTTAGCAACTTTCTTGGCGGCCTTCGCAGGTGTGGATTTAGCCGATTTTGAATCAGCTTTAGCACTGCCGCCCAAGATTTGTTCGGCGTGATTTTTCGTGTCTACTTTTTCAATGACTTCGCTGATGATGCCATTCTCATCGATGATGTACGTAACGCGTGCGGTGCCCATGTATTTTCTACCGTACATCGACTTTTCTACCCACGTGCCAAATTGCTCATGTACAGTCTTGTCTGTATCGGCCAGTAGGCGGAAGGGAAGCTTTTCTTTGGCGATGAACTTTTTATGCATCTTTTCGTCATCCGAGCTGATGCCAAACACTTCATATCCTGCTTTTTGTAAGGCTTTGTAATTGTCGCGCAAGCTGCATGCTTCGGCGGTGCAGCCAGGTGTCATGTCCTTGGGATAGAAGTAAAGAACTACTTTTTTGCCTTTCAGATCAGCGAGCGTAACGAGGTTGCCATCCTGATCTTTTGCTTTGAATGCCGGTGCTTTGGTTCCAACGGAAAGTGCCATATGTCTATTTGTTTTGGTTAATTATTTCTATCGACTTTCTCCTACAAAATCACTTGCTGATACACACGCTGGTTGCCGGCGCGATCGGTTACCTTCAACTCAAATTTGCCTTTCAGCAATTGGGTTTTGTCAAACCGTTCCGACTGGATGATACCCGTTTTATAATCGTAAATCATTAACAGCCATTCACCATTAATGTTTGCTTCAAAGCTGGAAATTCCGGAGAGGTTATCGCCAATCCGAAAGCGAGCTGAATTTTTGGTGCAGTAAATTTTACGAATGGTCGGTGCGAGTGTGTCAGCTGCCAATGTAAAATCACCCAGCTCATGTGTTTCAAATTCGATTCTACCATTCACCCATTGGCCACCGAGATATTCATAGCGCTTGCCTTCCAAATGATATACCGAGGTTTTGTCAGGCAGCGTGTAAGTTAACGTAGGTTTCAGCGTGACTTTGATTTTTTGGTGTATAGGAGTGAGCAAATTGCCAATGGTGAACCGCTCTCGTTTGCCATTCACTTCGTAATCGGTGTTTAGAAGCAAGGTATCGTACAGGTTCCCTTTTTTAAACTCCACATCAAATCGATCGTTGTAGTAGCTGTAGTCGGTGCCGGAAGGAATCCGGCCTTTGTATTGAAAACGCAGGGTGCCTGCGCACGTTCGAATAGAGTCGGGGATCGTCTTTCGTACATCCAGCAGAAAAATATTTTTTGTTAAACCTGAATAAGTTGCCTCCATCTCTTGAAATCCGCCATTTGTATAGATGTTTGCCGTTGCCTTTTTACTGGGGCACACCTTAGCGTTTACCATCATCGTGTTTTCTTGCAAATCAAAGTCGATGGGTTTAACGGGTGTCTCCAAAAACGAAACCTGATTGGTAGGAGGGTCTTGCTTCAACGAAAATTTTACAGAAGTTTCATTTCCGGCAAAGTCGCGCAAGCGGATTCGGATCGGATTGAGCCCATCATGCACGCTAACGATGCCCTGGCTTTTTACATTCTTAAACAGACTAAGCGGGTTGCCATCGGACACATACAGCTTATTAAAACGCAGGCCTCGCGTCTTCAACGATTTGAAATCCATGTGCGCAGGAATGTCGTAGCTTTCTTCAAAATTGATTTGATTGATTTCTTGCGTGAAGATGCTCACACTATCTGCCAGCAACTCGATGTAGTTGATGCCGCAGCGAAACTGTGAACGATCAATGCGATCGTGAGCCAGTAATTCGATCCCTATCTTTCCATTGGCAAAAATGGGAGTAGGCAAAATGTAATTGTCACCCGACTTCACCAGATTAAATTCAAAACGCCCAAAGCGATCGTTGATACGCGAATGGATGTCCATCGTTGTAAGTGCCACTTTAACAGCGAAAGGAGGGAGCACATCTTTGATTTCGGTGAAACCGAAAGCCAGCGGATTCAATGCAAAGTTATTGCTGTCGCGGATTTCAAAATGCAAGTGCGGCCCGGCAGAACCTCCGGTGTTTCCGGAAAGTCCGATGGTATCGCCACGCTGCACCGGAAACTGATCAGGTGTAAAATTCAAATCGAGGTCAAACGATTTTCGGGTGTAGTGTTCTTTTAAAACATGCGTTGCCACCGGCCCTTTAAATTTATCCAAATGTCCGTAGAGCGATGAGTTGCCATCGGGGTGAGTGATGATCACAGCATGTCCGTAACCGTATGCGCCCACAATGATCCGTGAAATATATCCTTGCTGCGTGGCTAACACGGGGGCACCAATCATACTGTTAGTGCGCACGTCTATGCCGGCATGAAAATGCGTGGAGCGCAACTCGCCCATGGTGCCTGCCAGCGAATTGGTGCTGCCGGGGTTGATCGGAAAAAGATATGGCTGCAGATCAAAAGGCTTGCCAACAGGCACTTCGTTGGGCAAACTGTATTGTGCCTGTATCCGGGGCGATATCAGAGCGGCGCAAACGCCGATTACAAAGCTAACGTACTTCAAATTCCAGCAACTTCTCATTCTCAATATAGGCAGTTAACTTATTTCCAATGGTAACAGGGCCCACACCTTTGGGTGTGCCGGTGAAAATTAAATCGCCGGTGCGAAGGGTGAAAAACTTCGATAAGTAGGCGATGATGTAATCAAACGAAAACAAGAGCAATTCCGTGTTGCCTTCTTGTTTTAATTGTCCGTCTACTTCTAATTTAAAATTGATGTTTTTCACATCCTTAAATTGATCGAATGATATAAATTTATCGGAGATGGGAGCGGAGCCGTTGAAGCCTTTGGCAATATCCCATGGCAAGCTCTTCGCTTTCAGTTTTGTTTGAATGTCGCGCGCGGTAAAGTCGATGCCCACGCCGATGGCATCGTAGTATTTGGAGGCGAATTTCTCTTCGATGTTTTTTCCTTCTTTGCAAATGCGCAACACCAGTTCTACTTCGTGGTGTACATCGGTTGAAAAAGAAGGATAATAAAAGGGAGCATTGTTGCGCAGCACCGCTGTATCCGGTTTGGTGAAAATCACAGGTTCGTCTGGGCGCTCGTTATTCAATTCCTGAATATGTTCTGCATAGTTTCGGCCAATTGCAAAAATCCGCATAGCTTTTTTTTTGTCGCAAATTTAGTAGAATATCAGCCTAAATCCTTTTTCGGTATACAATGTTTTGTCAGACCTTCGTTTTATCTTTACGCGAAGCAAATCCAATTCTGCTATGATAAAGAAGTTCGTACTCCTCAGTTTCCTCTTTTTGTTTTTTGGTTGTGCCACTGTTCCGGTAACGGGAAGAAGACAACTTGATCTGGTCTCAAGCTCTGAGATCAACACCATGTCAGCCACACAATATCAGGAAGTAATTAAGAAAGGTCCGCTTTCGACCAATCAAGATCAGGTAGCCATGATTAAACGTGTGGGCACAAAAATTCAAAAGGCGGTAGAGCAATACATGGCACAGAAAGGTGCCTCTGATCAATTGGCTGGGTTTGCCTGGGAGTTCAATCTCATTCAAGATGATAAGACCGTGAATGCGTGGTGTATGCCCGGAGGCAAGGTGGCATTCTACACGGCCATTCTTCCTATTTGCAAAGACGAAACAGGTGTTGCCGTAGTTATGGGTCATGAGGTAGCACACGCGATTGCGAACCACGGCCGCGAGCGGATGAGTCAGGGTTTGATTCAACAGTTTGGTCTTTCCACACTCGGCTCGGCCATGGGACAAAACCCAACTATGACGCGCCAGATTTTTATGGAAGCGGTGGGCATGGGAGCCAATCTTGGAATGCTAAAGTTCTCACGCACACACGAATCAGAAGCAGATCATATCGGTTTGATTTTTATGGCGATGGCGGGCTACGACCCCAAGCAGGCACCTAAATTTTGGGAGCGCATGACATCCGGAAGCAATGGACAGAAGCCACCAGAATTTATGTCTACACACCCATCCGATGAAACCCGTATCAAAGATTTGAATGCGTGGATGCCGGAAGCACTTCAATACTATAAACCATAAGCAGGGTTTGAGCGTTACTAGTTGCTTTCCTGCCGGATGCGGTGCATTCGATGAAGGTAAACTCTTTCGCTACGCATGACAGACCTCTATAACTTTCTCGCCTCCTGGCAATTATTCCCTGAAAAGGGAACCTATGAAGTAGGCAATCGACCGAAGTCGGGTATCTACAAAATTCAATTGGGTGACAACACCCGTCAGTTGTACATTCACATGAGTTGGGTGTCCATTGAAGACATTGCGTTTGATTCCAGTTATCAGGTATATCCGACTGGCCAATTGGAAGAACTGAAGGATAACGAGCTGGCCGACTTCATTCAGTGCACGGTAATCGATTCACAGCAATTTGAAACCCGCTTTTTCAAAAACAACCGGTTGGTGTTGCACGTGCACCACGACATCACACCCAAAGGATTTTTAAAGATCACCCAATCACATCATCGTGCAGAAGGCGATGTGGCTACCAACACCGAAATCTACCACAAGCAGATGAGCGTGTTGCCGTACTCATCATCCGTATCAGGCGCAGTGATTAAGCCCAACGAAGCCGGTATCATCCGCCATCAGGCGCTGAGTGCCATGGAAGAACAAACCAACATGATGCTTACGCAGATACGCCAGCAGATTGAATTGTTGGCCATTCAAGCCAAAGAAATTCAAAAACGGAAAGAACTTAGCATGTTGATTTACGAGGCCAAGTTAAGCTTCAGCCCGGTGATTGGTCAGTTGTATTATTTGTATGAGAATGCCGATGGCTCGAACATTCTATCCATGATTGGCCCGAAAGAATGGGGCGCAAAACCACCTTACAACTTTGTGGCGGCCGTGCGTTTGCTGGCTGATCATACGTGGAAAGAAGTGTAAGAGTGTAAGAACTTCAGCAGATTATTTGCCCGTCAACACACTCAACTTAATCTTTGTCAGCCACCGCTTCGTGTCGAGAGCGAAGTCGCCATTCATCATCCAATCGTAGTAGGCCGGTTCGTCTTTAAAAACTTTCAATACCGATTTGCCTTTGTGTTTTCCGAAGTTAAAGACCGCCTCGCCGCGTTCATTGCGCACCATGCGGCCTGCCAAATCCACTAACTCGGATGAGGTAAGTTGACTGAGAGCTTCAGCACTGTTGGTAATCATTCCAATCTTTTTGCCGAGCGTGTCAGTAACCGGTTGATTTTCGTAGCGCTCTACTTGTGCCAGCAGCACATCCATAGTGGCCTCCGTATCAGCTTCGGCAGAGTGAGCATCGCTTAGATTTTTGCCGCAATAAAACTGATATGCTGCCGAGAGCGTGCGCTTTTCCATCAAATGAAAGATGCGTTGAGCATCAATCAACTTTTTACGACTATAGTCAAAGTCTACTTCGGCACGTAAAAATTCTTCTACCAGCATCGGCATATCAAACTTCAGAATATTGAAGCCCGCCAAATCGGCACCTTCCAAAAACTTAATATACTCTTTGGCTACCTCTTTAAATACGGGCTTGTCTTTTACATCCTCATTGGTAATGCCGTGAATGGCGGTAGACTCCGCCGAAATAGGTATGGTAGGGTTGATCAAATTGGTTTTGCGGATGGTTTCTCCGTTCGGCATTAACTTGATCACCGCAATTTCAATAATGCGGTCTTGTGAAATATTGATCCCCGTGGTTTCTAAATCAAAAAAGCAAA
>VYKN01000024.1_pt1 | contig 79918 bp, 72 predicted proteins | sample 5114581 | NCBI WGS metagenome assembly VYKN01 (sample SAMN12291810, study PRJNA351875) | freshwater metagenome | isolation source: freshwater lake | place: USA: Michigan, Baker Lake | collected 2011-08-08
CATCTACATCGGCCAGTTGCGGCTGTAGGTTTGCCGTTGGTGTCACTCTACGGCTCCAACAAAAAACCTACAGCCGCTCAACTGGCCGATGTAGATGTCGTCATCTTCGATATTCAGGATGTAGGCGCACGCTTTTATACCTACATCAGTTCTCTGCACTACTTAATGGAGGCTTGTGCCGAGCAAAACAAAAAAGTAATTGTACTCGACCGCCCCAATCCGCACGGCAACATGGTAGATGGCCCCGTTCTCAATCCTGCACTCAAATCATTTGTAGGCATGCACCCCATTCCCATCGCACACGGCCTCACCATTGCAGAATATGCACAGATGATCAATGGCGAAGGATGGCTGGAAGGAAAAAAGAAATGTACGCTCGAAGTGGTGACGATGAAAAATTATACCCACGCCATGTTCTATTCTATTCCCATCAAACCATCGCCCAACCTGCCCAACGATCAGGCCATTGCCTTGTATCCGTCTACTTGTTTATTCGAAGGCACGGCATTGAGCGTAGGGCGCGGCACACACCATCCATTCGAGTGGATAGGGCATCCCGATTTAAAAAATCAACCGTTTCAATTTACACCCATCACCATTGTGGGCATGGCCAAAAATCCGCCACACGAAAACAAAGTGTGCTACGGCCTCGACTTGAGTAAAGAAAAAACCACCAACGAAATCTCGCTCAAATACCTGCTGCAACTCTACCAACAGTTTCCCGATAAGGAAAAGTTTTTCATTCCCTATTTCGATAAACTAGCCGGCACCTCAATGCTCAAAGAGCAAATCAAAAAAGGCATGAGCGAAAAACAAATTCGCGCCACGTGGAAAAAAGACTTGACGGAATTCAAAAAGAAAAGAAGTAAGTATCTTTTGTATACGGAAAAATAATTATTCATCGAACTTCCTTATGAAACGATTTCTACGCATCCTTCGGATTGTTGGTGTGATTAGTCTGGTGCTGGTCGTGTTGGGCTACTGGTATTTATTTACAGACAATCCATTTCCTTCTGTGGATACGCAAGGGTTAGTTCTAACCACCAGCAAAAACATTCCGAAAGGAACAGCACTGTTAAACTTGAATGACAGCACTCAAAAAAATATAATTGCAAAAGATGGCTGGTTTCGCGATCCTTTAGATCGCGTGATGATTCTTCATGGCATCAACGTAAGCGGAAGCAGCAAAACACCTTTCGCGCCTTCCATTCCCAGCTATCAAAAAGAAAATTTTTACGAGAGCGTTTATACCGTCTCGTTTGTGGGGCGTCCATTTCCATTAGCAGAAGCCGATCAGCATTTCGCGCGACTCTATAAATGGGGCTATCGATTTGTGCGTCTGCTCATCACGTGGGAAGCCATTGAGCACGCAGGGCCCGGCAAGTACGATGAAGAGTATCTCCACTACATTCAAGCCATTATAAAAAAAGCAGCCGACCATCACATCAATGTATTCATCGATCCGCATCAGGATGTGTGGAGCCGGTTTAGCGGTGGCGATGGTGCCCCGTATTGGACGTTGGAAAAAGCGGGCTTCGATCCGCTCAAGTTTACCGAAACCGGTGCAGCCGTCATTCACAATGTAGAAGGCGATCCTTTCCCGAAAATGATTTGGCCCACCAACTACGATAAGTTAGCCGCTGCCACCATGTTCACCTTGTTCTTTGGCGGAAATGATTTTGCACCTGCAGCAAAAATAGATAGCGTATCCGCACAGGATTACTTGCAGTCGCACTACATCAACGCCATTTTGCAAGTAGCACTCCGACTGAAAGGAATGCCCAACGTCATTGGCTTTGATACCTTCAACGAGCCATCCACAGGCTACATCGGCATCCACAGTTTAGATTCGCTTGGGTTGCTGAAAAATGGTTTGATGCCTACGTACTTTCAGGGAATGGTGGCGGGCGGCGGCAACACGGTGGAAGTAGGTCGATACGAATTTAAATTGAGTGGCCCTACCGAAGTAGAGAAAGTTTCGCTCAACCCCAATCGTTTATCCGTATGGAAAAAATCCGCTCCCGACATTTGGCAACAAGCCGGCGTATGGGGCTATGATGCAGAAAAGAAACCCGTCCTACTACAACCCGATTATTTCAAAATCAGAAATGGTAAACGCGTCAATTTTACCGAAACGTATTTCAAACCATTTGCCGTAAAATTTGCTGAGGCCATTCACTCAGTCGACAGCTCGTGGCTCATCTTCACCGAATCTGCCTTGCACACCGAGTTGCCTGTCTTCGATCCGGAAGTAAGCAAACACATGGTCAACGCCGAACATTGGTACGATGGTGCTACATTATTGCTCAAAGAATATTCCACATGGTTTGGCGTGGACACACAAAAGTCAAAGCCGGTTTTTGGTAAGTCAACTATCCGAAAAACTTTTCACAACAACATGGCCTCATTCAAAGCAGAAACACAACGCACACTCGGCAACCAACCTACGCTGATCGGTGAGTTTGGTATCCCCATGGACCTGAACGAAAAAGAGGCATTTAGCAGCGGCAACTATCAGGATCAGGAAGATTGTCTAGATCGCTCTTTTCGCGCGATGGAATCAAACCAACTCAGTTACACACTTTGGAATTACACTGCCGACAACACGCATGCGCATGGCGATGGATGGAATGGCGAAGACCTTTCTATCTTCAGTATAAATTCAGATAAAACGAAATCAGCTAACTATAATGGAGCCCGAGCAGTCGCCGCTGCCATTCGACCCTACCCTTACAAAATAGCAGGAGAACCGATTCATTATTTCTTCGATAAAGATGAAGGTGTTTTCTATCTGGAATTTACTTCATCCGGAGACGCAAAAATTCCCACTGAAGTCTTTCTGCCCTCGCAGCATTTCAAAAAAGGGTTTGATGTACAACACACCCCCGGCCAATTAAAATTCGATAACAAAAACAGTTTGTTACTGTTCTACCCCACAGCAGCCGGAGTGCAACGGTTATTGATCAAACGTACAGCAGACTAAACGGAATTGCACTGCATCTTTAATTATGACCAAACAGGAAAAAGCCAATAAAATCATTGCGATATTAGAAAAACTATATCCTACAGTAGAAGTGCCCCTCCATCACAAAGATGCGTACACACTACTTGTATCTGTTTTGCTTTCCGCTCAATGCACCGATGAACGCGTTAACAAAGTAACGCCACATCTTTTCAAAGTAGCCGATAATCCATACGACATGATGAAGCTCACCGTCGAAGAGATTCGCGAAATCATCAAACCCTGCGGATTATCACCCATGAAATCCAAAGGCATCGCCGGGCTTTCAAAAATATTAGTAGAAAAATACAACGGACAAGTGCCCGATAGTTTTGAAGCGCTGGAAGAACTTCCGGCAGTAGGTCACAAAACCGCCAGCGTAGTGATGACACAGTGGTTTGGTAAACCCGCCTTTCCGGTAGATACACACATCCATCGATTGGCGTACCGCTGGACGCTCAGCACCGGTAAAAGTGTGGAGCAAACCGAGCGCGATTTGAAAAAAGTGATTCCCATCGAAAAATGGAATAAGGCACACTTGCAAATCATTTACTTCGGCCGAGAGTACTGTCCGGCACGTGGCCACGATTGGAAAACCTGCCCCATCTGTAAAAAGTATATGCGCAAAGAATTGCGCGATTAGGTCAAAAAGCAAGTTTTACGAACCCCGCAAATTGAAAGTCAGACTTTCAATTTGCGGGGTTCGCATTTTTCGTATTTTTGCCATTATGTTGCTTAATCGCCTCAAAGAAAGAGAAATCAGAAAGTACCTAAAGCATTTTCCTGCTGTAGGCATTACTGGTCCACGTCAATGCGGAAAATCAACTTTAGCTAAAGAAATCATTCGCAGTTACAAGAAAGCGATGTATTTGGATTTAGAAAATCCCGAGGACAGAGCGAAACTTACCGATCCATCTTTGTTTTTATCACAAAATCAAGGCAAGCTGATCTGCTTTGATGAAGTGCAATTCATGCCTGAGCTGTTCATGATCCTGCGTAGTGTAATTGATCGCAACAAGAAAAACGGTCAATTTCTACTGCTTGGTTCCGCCTCGCCCGAACTATTGAAACAATCATCGGAAACATTGGCAGGCCGAATTGTGTACACCGAACTATCTCCTTTTGGTCTCATAGAAACGCACGAACTTCCTAAAACTTCATTACAAAAGCTTTGGGTACGTGGTGGCTTTCCCATGAGCTTCTTGGCTAAACAAGAGAATATCAGCTTTGTGTGGCGAAAAAACTTTGTGCGCACTTTTTTGGAAAGAGACCTATCCGCTTTTGGAGTAGGTATCGCTCCTGAAAATATGCGTCGATTTTGGATGATGTGTGCCCACCTGCACGGGCAAGCGCTTAATCTCTCAAGCTTGGGTAATTCACTAGGCATTACGCACACGACTGTGAAGCACTATGTAGACGTAATGGTCAACACGTACATGCTGCGGAAAATTGAACCGTATTATGCCAACATTGACAAGCGGCTAAAGAAAAGCTCAAAAATTTACCTTGCCGATAGTGGCTTACTTCACACGCTACTCAACATCAGCAGTCTTAATGATCTGCTTTCGCATCCGGTGGCTGGCTTTTCCTGGGAAGGTTTTGTACTCAGTCAGTTGATGAGCCACTTACCCGACTGGGAGTTTTATTATGCCACCACAGCCGACCAAGCTGAAATTGATTTCGTTATCAAAAAAGGAAAACGACTCGTAGCCATCGAATGTAAACTTTCGAAAGCACCGCGTGTAACAAAAGGATTCTATTACTTGTTAGCTGATCTTAAAATAAAAGAAGCTTTTGTGGTTTGTCCAGTCGAAGAAGGATTTTCGATTAGTAAGGAAACAAGGGTGGTTAGCATCTCTGAACTATTAAATATACTACATTGACAAACCCCGCAAATTGAAAGTCAGACTTTCAATTTGCGGGGTTCATAACTTCACACCATGAACCCACTTCGCATCATTTTTATGGGCACGCCCGAGTTTGCCGTGCCTAGTTTAGAAATACTCATTGAAAATAAATTTCAGGTGGTGGCGGTAATTACTGCACCCGATAAACCACAAGGTCGTGGACAAAAATTAACCGCTTCACCGGTAAAGGAGTGTGCGTTGAAATACAACATTCCGGTATTGCAACCCACCAATCTGAAATCACCTGAATTTTTAGAAGAACTAAAAAGCTATCAGGCCAACCTGCAAATTGTTGTTGCCTTTCGCATGTTGCCCGAAGTAGTTTGGGCGATGCCCGCCATCGGCACGTTTAATTTGCACGGCTCTCTCTTACCACACTATCGCGGGGCTGCTCCCATCAACTGGGCCATCATCAACGGAGAAAAAGAAACGGGCGTAACTACTTTTTTTCTGAAACACGAAATTGATACCGGCAGCATCATCTTTCAAGACAAAGAATCTATCCATGAAAATGATGATGTAGGCACTGTTTACGAGCGATTGATGAACAAAGGCGCACAACTCGTTTTGAAGACCGTGCGCGCCATTGAAGAAGGAAACTATCCTTCCACTCCACAGCCAAGCGGCATTGAAATAAAGCATGCACCTAAAATCTTCAAAGAAACGTGCGAGATCAACTGGAATCAACCGAGCGAGCAAATTCGCAATTTTGTTCGAGGGTTAAGCCCATACCCAGCCGCGTGGACTTCGTTGAACGGAAAAGTGTATAAGATATTCAGGGTGGCTAATCTACCTCCAAATGCAGGCAATTCAACACAAGACATCGGCTCACTTCAAACCGATAACAATACGTATCTTTATATCAAAACTACTGATGGGTGGATTTCGATAGAAGAATTTCAACCGGAAGGCAAAAAGCGGATGGCCGTAAAAGATTTTTTCAGGGGCAACAAAATTTAACACGGAATGATTATTTCATTGATAGCGGCACGAACACAAAACGGGGTAATCGGAAAAAATAATGATCTGCCCTGGCATTTGCCCGATGACATGAAATACTTTATGCAAACCACTTCGGCTCATTATGTGGTGATGGGACGAAAAAACTACGACTCAATTCCCGAAAAATTCAGACCACTGCCCAACCGAACAAATATTGTGGTCACCCGGCAAGTAGGTTTTAGCGCCCCTAAGTGCACGGTAGTTCACGCATTACCTGATGCCATAACATTGGCCGAAAAAAATAACCAGCACGAGTTATTCATCATTGGTGGCTCCGAAATTTATCAACTGGCCATGCCCTACGCTAGCCGATTGTACTTAACCGAAATACAAACTGAATTGGAGGGAGATACGTTCTTTCCTTCGTTCGACAAAACCGAGTGGAGAGAAACTTCGCGTAAACATCACCCCGCCGACGATCGGCACCGTTTTGCTTTTGACTTTGTGATCTACGAAAAAAAATAATCAACTATGGAAACGCACAAAAGAGTACTCTCGATTTTATTTATCGTACATGGCGTACTTCAGGCCATCGGCATGTTGTTGGTATCTCTGTTTCTCTCTGCTTTCTTGCCTTTTATAATATCTGAAGCGGACGCAGAAGCGCGGGAAATACTGGAGTGGATTCTACCTTTCATTCAGTTCATCGGCTTTGCCATCATCGCACTTTTCTCCATTCCTTCCATCGTTGGAGGCATTGCCTTGCTGAATGGTAAAAAGTGGGCGCTCACACTGTTGCTCGTGCTTGGCTGCATCAAGTTGCTCTCTTTCCCATTTGGCACAGCCTTGGGCATTTACAGCATCTGGGTCTATGCAGAAGATAAAAAAACAAATACTGCCAGCTAATATGTCATCCCTCTCTTCAAAAGTTATTTGGATCACCGGCGCATCTTCCGGAATTGGTGAAGCACTTACGTATGCACTTGCCCGTGAAGGGGCGCATCTGATTTTATCTGCCCGGCGCAAAGAAGAACTGGAACGCGTAAAAGGAAACTGCAAAGGCACAAGCCCCGCCAACATTCACGTTCTCCCATTGGATTTAGCAAAAGCTGAAACTTTACAACTAAACACAGAAGTGGCAATTCAAATTTTCGGAAGAATTGATATACTCATCAATAATGGTGGCATAAGCCAACGAAGCCTTGCACGCGAAACCAAACTGGAAGTAGACCGAGCCATTATGGAAGTAGATTACTTCGGAACCTTAGCCTTGACAAAATATTTATTACCTCACTTTCTCAAAAGAAAATCGGGGCATTATGTGGTAACCAGCAGCGTGATGGGAATTATCGGCACCCCGTATCGATCAGGATACGCAGCCGCTAAGCATGCGCTCCACGGCTTCTTTGATTCGCTTCGCGCGGAAGTGTGGAAAGAAAACATTTATGTAACGTTAATTTGTCCGGGATGGATTCGAACCAATGTGACGCTTAACGCCATGACAGGTGATGGCTCTAAGCTGAATGAAATGGACAAAACCACCGATCAAGGTCTTTCGCCGGATTTTTGTGCGAAGGAGATAGTAAAAGCCATTCAAAAGAAAAAAGAAGAAGTTTATATTGGAGGAACGAAAGAAGTCTTCGGAGTTTACGCCAAACGATTTTTTCCGAAACTATTTTCAAAAATTGTGCGAAAAATTAAAGTGAGATAACTCTTAAAAATAATTCTTATGCTGAAATGGATTGATGTAATTCGATTTTCAAATAAAGGGAATCCGACGCCACCTACGCGCGTTGAAAAAAGTAATGAGGAGTGGAAGAAACTATTAACAGCAGAACAATTTCAAGTTACACGATTGAAAGGAACCGAGCGAGCTTTTACCGGAGAATACTGCGAAGCCCATGAGCCGGGTCGCTATGCTTGTATCTGTTGCGGCACTCCCCTATTTGATTCACGATTAAAATTTGAATCGGGCACCGGCTGGCCAAGCTTTACACAACCGGTCGAAGAAAATGTAGTGGCTTATCACAAAGATTCCAGCTATGGTATGGTGCGAGTGGAAGTATTATGCAATGTGTGTGACAGTCACCTCGGGCATATTTTTCCGGATGGCCCCGAACCCAGCGGCCTTCGCTATTGTATCAACTCTGCATCACTTAAATTACTGAACGATGAATAAAATTATTCTGGCATTTGCTACCCTTTGCATCGCTATGATCGGCTGCCAAACTTCTTCAGAAAAAACTTCCAACTACTATCAGGAAACCTATCGCCCTCAAATTCATTTCACACCTGAAACCAATTGGATGAACGACCCGAATGGATTGGTGTACCTTGATGGCGAGTATCATCTTTTTTATCAGTACAATCCCTATGGCAACACGTGGGGCCACATGAGTTGGGGTCATGCCGTAAGCACCGACTTATTGCACTGGCAACATTTACCCATCGCTTTGCGCGAATACCAGGATCGGATCACCAACGATAGCACGATGATTTTTTCAGGCACGGCGGTAGTAGATAAAAATAATTCGGCTGGGTTCGGAGCCAATGCGCTCATCGCTATCTTCACCTCCAATGTACACAAAGACAACCAGGGCTTATTGCAACATCAAAGTCTTGCCTACAGCACCGACAAGGGTCGCACCTGGATGTATTACAAAGAGAATCCAATTCTTAGTATTCAGCGAAAGGATTTTCGTGACCCAAAAGTTTTTTGGTACGAGCCCCAACAGAAATGGGTGATGGCCTTAGTAGTTCCTGATCTTTACACCGTTCAATTCTATGAATCAAAAAATCTATTGAACTGGAACCTCACCGGATCATTCACCGATTCAGGTGATACCACCCGCATTTGGGAATGCCCCGACTTATACGAGCTGCCCATCGAAAATGAAGATAAAATCAAATGGGTGCTTTCTCTTTCGGGAGGACATCCGCAAGGGCCCAAGTTTGTAGGGATGCAGTATTTTGTAGGTGAGTTTGATGGAAAGAATTTTTCAAAAGACACTTCCCATCACACACCCAGTTATGTAGACTTTGGAAAAGATTTTTATGCCGGCATTGTGTACAACAACCTCGATCATCCGCAAAAGAAAAAAGTAATGATCGGCTGGGTCAACAACTGGACATATGGAAATCAAATTCCTACTTCACCCTGGCGCAGTGCGATGTCGCTCCCGCGCGAGTTGAGCCTGGCACACACTTCATCCGGATTTGTTTTGCAACAGCAACTTGTCGGATTAGAAAACTTACGTGGAGAAAAGATAGCATCCCTTGAAAAAGAAAGTTTGACTGGTTCGTTTGAGTTAACAGCAACCCTTTCAGAAGAAACTGCCGTCGAGCTTTTTAGCAATGCAGGAGATCGCCTGGTGATTTCGTATGTGGAAGGTGCCGTTTCAATAGATCGTGTGAAAACAAAAACTGATTTTCATCCAGATTTCGCTAGTGTTGAATCCTACGAAGTGCCTGGATACCCAGCAACCGTTAAAGTGCGACTAGTGGTAGATCAATCCATCGCTGAAGTATTTATCAACGATGGATTGGGTGTTATCACTGAGCAATTTTACTTTCAGCAACCATCCATCCAAGTTAAACTTGCCGGAGATGTGAAGATCACTGAAGGGTATCATTTAAAAAGTGTTTGGGGAAAATAGAATAAATTAAATAGAGTGGTCATTTATCTTCTTTGGATAAATGGCTCTTACTTATTTAAGTCAAACTTAAAATTTCCCACTACACTTTCTGTACGACCCGTTAAAGTGGAAGCATCATATAAAAAAGTCAGCACAAGCTTAGTAGAAGTAGATGACTCTACGCTAATTAGTAATCCGTCATTTCGCTTCAACTGAAAGCTACTGCCAATCGGTTGCAAAACAAAGGTGCCAGTTGCCTTCCAAATGGGTGCTACCGGATTGGTCACCTGTATACTTTTATCTTCACTTAAAGTAATACGCATGGATGGGAATGACTTTGTCACATCCACTCCATCATAGGTAACTACCGATGTGTTCCACGTTCCGGTCAACTTCTTCAGAAAAAGTTGCTCAGCCGTTTCCTTTGCGGGCTCGCTACCCGAAGCACATGAATTTAATAAGATAAGTGTCAGAAATAGTATTGAAATCGAGAATAGGGTCTTTAGGATATTCATAGTAGTACGAATTTATTGTTTCAAACTAAGTGGAGTGAAATGAATTCTATATAATGAAGCCACAAGAATGCTCAAAGTTTCAGTATTCGAATGGTTTTAATACCGGCATCTGTAGTCAGCTGAATGTAATAAAGCCCCTGATCCAGATGGAGCAGATTTAGCTCAAAGCTGTCGGCAGACTTTTCATATAGATCAGCTTCCATTACTACCCGACCTGCCCCATCGAGGATGATTGAATGGAGGGATGTTAAATTTGGCGCTTCAATCATAAACACATCTTTGCCCGGGTTAGGGTATACGCTAATTGGCTTACTAAAAGCAGGATCGTCTTCAACCGCAGTAACAAGTGCACCCACACCAGTAACTGCAATCTGATTGATTCCCGCAGTAGCGTTGGATGTAATAGTAATCGCACCATCGTAGGACTTGGGAGCATCAGGTGCAAACGTAATATTCACAACCAGCGTGTTGCCAGGAGCAATAGTTCCTGTAGTAACATCAACTGAATATCGGGCAGGAACATTAATCTGTGTGATCTCCAATGGAGAATTTCCGGCATTCGAGATGGTGAGGGGTTTTACCACGGTATTAGGAATGATCACATTTCCAAATGCCATTGCACCACTTAATGAAATGACACGAGTTGTTGCATTTCCTGAAACTGTTAATGTTTGCGAAACATTTGATGCCGCACTATAATTACTGTTTCCACTTTGTGATGCGGTGATGGTTGTTGCTCCTTGTCCCACAATGGTAACTGTACTTCCACTAACCGTCGCCACCGAAACATTCGAACTGGTGTACGTTACCGTTAATCCCGAAGAGGCTGTCGCATTTAGAGAAAAGGGAGGATCGCTAATATTTTTTGCCACCAATGAACCAAACGTAATGGTTTGTGTTGCCTTATTCACCGTAAGCGATTGGTTAACCGCTGTTGCAGCGTTATAATTAGCGTCTCCTCCCTGTGATGCAGAAATGATAGTTGATCCTGCGCCAACTATTGTCACCGTATTTCCGGTAACGGTTGCCACTGCGGTATTACTACTACTAAAGCTGACAGGAAGTGCAGATGAGCTGGTTGCCGATAGGGTAAACGAGGCATCCCCAAATGTCTTTACTTGCAAGGAACCAAAAGAAAGCGATTGCGCAGCCTTATTAATCGTAAGCGTTTGTTGCACTACCGGTGCCGCATTAAAGGTACTGTTGCCACTCTGTTGGGCGGTAATGGTTGCAACGCCCGCACCTACAATTGTTACCGTATTTCCAACTACCGTTGCCACTGAAGTATTTGAACTGCCGAAGGTTACAGGTAATCCGGAACTTGCTGATGCCGAAATTGCAAACGCTGCATCACCAAAGGTTTTCGCGGGAAGTGTATTAAATGTAATCGTCTGATTTTGTAAAGTAGGGTTTGAAACCGTGAGTACACGTTCTGCGGAAGCTGAATTATAATTTGCATTTCCTGTCTGCAATGCTGTAATGGTGCTACTGCCCGCCCCGACAAGTGTCACGCTACTTCCGGAAACAGTAGCAACGGATGTATTGCTGCTGGTAAATATAATCGGCAAACCGGATGATGATGTAGCACTCAAGGTAAACGCTGGATCACCTACTTGTTTAGCCGGAATAGCGTTAAATGAAATGGTTTGGTTAGACTTGTTCACTGTAAGCGTTTGTTGCACAATAGGGGCGCTGTTGATATTCGCATTTCCTCCTTGCGATGCAGTGATAGTAGTTGAACCTGCGCCTACAATCGTAACCATGTTGCCGCTTACAGTGGCCACGGATGGGTTGTTGCTGCTGTAACTAACAGTCAATGCCGAACTCGCAGACGCGCTGAGTGTAAAACTCGCATCTCCAAAAGTTCTCGCTGCTAATGGACTAAATGTAATGGTTTGATCTGCCTTATTTACTACAAGTGTCTGCTGGACGTTTGCTGCAGCGTTGAAATTACCGTTGCCAGCTTGCGATGCAGTAATCACTGTTGAACCAGCACCTACCAACGTAATCGTACTTCCACTTACAGTTGCGATGGATGTGTTTGAACTGGTGAAGTCGACAGCCAATCCCGAGCTAGCCGATGCTCCAACTGTAAAACTCGCATCTCCAAAAGTTTTCGCGGTAAGCGCACTAAATGAAATGGTTTGAGTGGCTTTGCTTACTGTGAATGTTTGTTGAACATTGGCTGCTGCATTAAAATTAGCATTGCCGGATTGGGATGCTGTAATGGTAGTTGAGCCCGCACCAAGAATAATTACCGTATTACCACTCACGGAGGTAACTGAAGTATTGGAACTATTGTAGGTTACACCCAAACCTGAACTTGAAGTCGCGCTCAATACAAAATTGGCATCGCCGAACGTTTTCGCGCCAAGCGCGCTAAATGAAATAGTTTGATTGGCTTTGTTGACTATCAATAATTGCTGAGCGTTGATTGCAGCATTGAAGGTGGAGTTACCACTCTGAGAAGCGGTGATTGTGGTTGAACCGGCTCCTACAATCGTTACCGTGCTTCCGCTTACAGTGGCTACAGAAGTGTTGGAGCTAGTATAGGTAATTGGCAATCCGGACGAAGTTGTTGCCATTAAGTCAAAATTCGAATTTCCAAATGTTTTAGCGGCAAGTGAATTAAACGTAATCGTTTGATCGAGTTTCCCAACCGTAAAATTCCAAGTGGTTTTATCACTTATGCCTGCGAATGTATTACTACCATCAGCAGCACTTCTTAAATAACCAGAAGAAATATTGACATAGACGCCCGTGCCAGCCGGGAGGTTCACCGGAAAATTAAATGTGGCTGTTGCTCCACTAATGGTAATGGCACCTGAAAAATTACTGAGTGATGTTACTAACGCATCATTATCACTTCTCAAGATTGAAATTGTACCACTGCCAATATCTACATTTTGATTAAAGGTGATGGAAAGATTGATCGAACCATCTACGCCCGCAGCGTTATCAGCCGGTGTTAACGACTGGATGGCCATCGCAGGAGCCGCGTTGGTAACAGTCATTGTTTGCTGAACATTCGTGGCAGCATTGAAATTTGTATTGCCGGCTTGTGACGCAGTGATGGTGGTTGAACCTGCACCCACAATAGTAAGTGTGCTTCCGCTGATTGTTGCTACGGCGGTATTTGAGCTGGTGTAACTCAGAGCCAAACCGGATGAAGCGGTGGCTGTTAATCCAAATGCAGCATCGCCCACTTGTTTGCCCGGCAATGGGCCAAACGTAATGGTTTGGTTGGCTTTATTGACTGTTAAAGTTTGCTGAACATTGGTAGCTGCATTATAATTTGTATTTCCTGCTTGTGATGCTGTAATGATTGTTGAGCCTGCTCCCACAATTGTGACGCTGTTACCGCTTACAGTGGCTACAGCTGGATTGGAACTCGCATAGCTTACACCCAATGCTGAACTTGCTGTTGCGCCAAGCGAAAAATTAGCATCACCAAACGTTTTCGCGGCAAGCGCACTAAATGTAATAGTTTGACTGGCTTTGTTGACCGTTAAGGTTTGCTGAACATCGGCAGCAGAATTGTAGTTTGTATTTCCTGCTTGCGATGCGGTAATGATTGTTGAGCCTGCTCCCACAATTGTGACGCTGTTACCGCTTACAGTGGCTACAGCTGGATTGGAACTTGTATAGCTCACACTCAATGCTGAACTCGCAGTTGCGCCAAGTGAAAAATTAGCATCACCAAACGTTTTCGCGGCAAGTGCTCCAAATGCAATAGTTTGACTGGTTTTGTTGACGGTTAATGTTTGCTGAACATCGGCAGCAGAATTGTAGTTTGTATTTCCTGCTTGTGATGCTGTAATGATTGTTGAGCCTGCTCCCACAATTGTGACGCTGTTGCCGGTTACAGTGGCTACAGCTGGATTGGAACTTGTATAGCTTACACCCAATGCTGAACTTGCTGTTGCGCCAAGTGAAAAATTAGCATCACCAAATGTTTTCGCGGCAAGCGCACCAAACGTGATTGATTGATTGGCTTTGTTGACTGTGAGAGTTTGTTGCACATCCGGTGCCGCATTAAAACTTCCATTGCCTGTTTGTGAAGCTGTGATAATTGAAGAGCCCGTTCCAACAATCGTAACTATGCCTCCGCTAACCGTTGCCACAGCCGTGTTTGAACTAGCGTAACTCACGGGCAATCCCGATGATGCAGTAGCTGTCAGCGCAAAAGCAGCATCACCAAACGTTTTAGCTGACAAGGCATTGAACGTGATGGTTTGATTTTGCGGAGCCGCTGCAGCCGTGGTGAAATTCCATACAGTAGCTCCCAAGATTCCAGCAAAATCATTTCCGGCAGCGTCCTCAAACGCACCCGCTTCTACCAGCAGGTAGTAATCGGTTGAAGAGGTCGGTACGGCATCCGGATTTATGGTAACCGTATTTCCAGAAACAACCACACGAGGGTCGGGCAATCCAATAAACTCAATCAACGCACTGTTCGAGGACAATCGCAACTGAATTCCTTTCGTACTAACAGGTACCACATTTTCAGAAAACGTGATGATAAAATTTGAGCCCACGGCAACACCCGTTGCATTGTCTGCTGGCAAAAGGGATGTAACCGTTGGAGGCGTAACATCACCCACCGCCACAGTTGTAAAGTTCCAAGTAGTGGCATTTGTGATTCCGGCAAAATCGTTTCCAGCTGCATCCTCAAAAGCTCCGACATCCATATTCACATAGTAGCCAGTAGAACTGGCCATACTTCCGTTTGGGTTGATCGTAACAGTGGCACCTGTTATCACCACATTCGCACTGGGTAAAGTGTACGATTCAAAGACAGCATTGTCAGACGCACGCCTGATGCTCACCGTCTTGGTAGCGACCGCTGTTACATTTTCAGAAAAGGTAGCAATCAGGTTAGCAGTTATCGCCACATCCGTTGCATTATCCAAAGGCGAGTAGCTTAAAATAGTAGGGGGTGTTACATCGGCTGGAGCTGCTGTAGTAAAATTCCAGGTTGTGGTATTCGTAATTCCTGCAAAATCGTTTCCGGCTGCATCTTCAAAAGCCCCCACATCCATATTCACATAATAACCGGTAACACTTGCTAAACTTCCCGTTGGATTAATTGTAACCGTAGCACCAGAAACAACTACACTTGCGTGGGGCAAGGTATACGATTCAAAAACAGAATTATCAGAACTTCGTCTGATGCTGACTGTCTTGGTCGCGACTGCCGTCACATTTTCAGAAAAGGTGGCAACCAGATTTGAAGTCACAGCTACACCGTTTGAATTATCTACTGGTGCATAAGCTGAAATAACAGGAGGTGTTACATCAGCGGCAGCGGCCGTTGTAAACCTGAATATCGTTGCATTGCTGCCCAAAGTACCTCCAGGATAATATGAATTAATACCGCCTACCTGATTGTAAATGGTGCGCGTATCAATCTGAACCCTGTACGCAACTGAGTATTCGAAGCTTGCTGTTGGATTAATTGTAACCACCCCGCCAGCTGTGGTCACATTCGCAGAAGGGATGGTGTAGGTTTCGAAAACACTGTTGTCCGAGTTACGAATAATAGAAATTATCTCTGTGTTAGTAAGCGCAACCGGAGAGCCAAATGTAATGGTAAGATTGGTATTCACCGGTACATTGGTCGCGTCAAATGAAGGTGAAATCAATTCTGGCTGCACTATAACATCTAACGTACGTGAAGGTCCTGTACCACATGCGTTGGAAGGCGTTACGGTAATTGTTTTTGAGCCCAATGGATTGGGGAACCACGAAATAGATGCTGTATTTCCGCTGGGCGAAATAAGCGCACCGGTTCCCCCACTCCACGCATAGGTATTACCCACAACATTGACAACAGAATAAGGTGTCAATATGGATCGCGTAGGCGTTGTACTACCCGTGATAATCGATGGCATGGCAGGCACATCGTTAACAGTAATGGTGAAAGAATTTGACGCTCCGCTATAGCATCGGTTCGCTACCTCGATTGTATAAGTTCCTGCCTGCGAAGCTTGAATGTTGTTAAAGGTCATGGTGGTGAGTGCATCCGTGTTCCCATCAAAATCGACTACAACTCCGTTCTTCTTTAATGTTCGCGTTGCCACTTCATCGCCAATTCCATATTCTGGAATAACTAAATTATCTCCAATACAAACTGAAAAATTAGAGGGCGCGGTATCTGAAATCGGGAAACAAAGGGTTTGAGACCTACTCCTCATTATTCCTTTAGAGACAGTAGTTAAAAAAATGTCACCACCAGAAAGCGTTGCGCCTGGGCCTTCATAATACGCCAATCCTTCTATTGCGGTAATGTCATCTGTGCGTCCACTTGGCACGCTCACCCATGATGTGCCATGATTTACCGACCTTAGTAAAACACCTCCATCACCACATGAATAAAGTCCAAAATTTGGACAGCAACCTGTTCCATTATTTACACTGGCATCATAATACGATGTAACCTTATTCAAGTTTGCAGTTGATCCGCTCGTTAGCGTAGACCACGTAGCACCATCGTCTATTGATTTTAGTATCCATCCATTGTTACCAACAGCAAATAAGTCACCTGCTATTCCACCAATGGAACGAAAATCTCTTGTTCCAGAACCAGGTGTAGTAACAATCCAAGTAGTCCCGCCATTACTACTACGACAAACCGTTCGGTTTGCACCTACAGCAATAGCAAATGATCCGCTAAATATGACTGAATTAAGAGCGTTAGTAGTATTGCTTGTTTGAGCTATCCATGTAGCTCCACCATCTGTTGTTTTAAAAATTTTTCCTGCCAACCCTACAACCCAACCCGTTGTTGTGTTTTGCATGATTATGTCCATCAGGCTTGGAGAACCGGAGACAGTAACTACACTCCATGTAGTGCCTCCATCCGTAGAGCGAGCCACTTTATCAGCGCCAACCGCAAGAATGGTATTGGTTCCAACTAATGTCACCGCTTTGAAGTTAGTTGTAACACCCGGATTAAAAATCGTTTCAACACTTCCGTTTCGTTTTAGGATCAAACCTTGATCTCCCACGGCAAACAGGTCGCGGCCACGCGATTCCATATCTCTAATTACTTTTGAACTTGGATTGGTAAGTGTCCAAGAATTCTGTGAGAAGGACGGAGTAATTGAAAAAAAACCGATGACTAGGATAATCACTATTCTAGCACATTGACAATAGTTTTGTTTAATGGGGTTCATACAATGGGGTTTTTAGTAAATAAGGCGATGTAAAAGTGCCTTTAAACCCAGCGCTGAGATATTCGGGAAATACCGTAAATGTAATGAGGGGATTCCCTTAGTGTAAGTTAAGAGTTCACAAGGGGCAATTGACAAATGGCAAAGCGAAGCTAATTTTTGTCAACTGCCTTTTGCAAATTGTCAACTGATTGATGTAAGTCCTTCTTTAATGGCAAACTTCACCAAATCAACATCATTCTTGAATTGCAGTTTGTCCATCACATTTTTCTTGTGTACTTCAACTGTGCGTGGACTGATATGGAGGTGATCAGCTATTTCTTTGTGTGACAAACCTCTGCTGAATGCTTTGATGAAATCCAATTCTCTGTCCGAAAGCAAAGCAAGTTGATCACTCTTTCCTTGAGAGGCTTTAAGCAAAAGTTCGGTGAATTGCCCTGCATAAAATGTGCGTCCGGCTTTCAATGCTTCGAGCGCTTCAAGATAGGTGTCTTTTCCTGAGTCTTTTGAAATCATGCCTTCCACTCCAATGTCGCGGCATTGCTTCACTGGGGCATCTTCTTTCAAGGCGGTAAGAATCAGAATTTTAATTTTGGGATGTTTGTCTTTCAACCTCTCTGCTATTTCTACACCACTTTTTCCGGGAAGCTGAATATCCAATACACAAATATCTGGCGCGACTTCTTCCAGCTTAGAAAAAAATTCTTCGGCATTACCCGCTGTTGCTACTACTTTAAAACCCAAATTCCCAAGCAGCATGGCACGAATGCCATCGCGGATAAGCTTGTGATCATCTACTAAAAATATTTGTAGAGGTTGGTTCATGAAATCCGGGGTAATTCGATAACAAATGTACTGCCTTTGCCGGGCTGGCTGGTAACCGATACCCTTCCTTGATTTCGTTCTACTAATTCCTTCACCAATAACAACCCGATGCCTGCACCCTTTTCAACCGAATTGCCGATCTGCTGCGTGCTCTCTTCCATTTTAAATAACTTAGATAAGTCATCCTCGCTCATGCCGATGCCCTGATCGATTATCCTCAATTGCACCTTACCCTGATTTACTTCAGTTGTCAATTCAATACGCTTGCCCAATTCCGAAAACTTAATCGCGTTGCTGATCAGATTCCGCAAAGCGATGATCATCATGGATTGATCGGCCATCACGTTGGTCTCTGGCGATACGTGATTGGAAATACTGATTTTTTTTGCTGCCGCCATCGTATCCAAATGCGCGATACTTTGCTGCGTCACTTCGAGTAACGAAATCCGAGTTGGATTGAACGGCAACTTGCCGATTTGCACCAGCGACCATTCCAACAGGTTATTTAATAGACCTTTCAAATCTTTGGCTGACTGCAGGGTGCTGTCTAAAAATTCTTTTAATTCTTCTTTTGTGGCATGTTGGCTGTTTTGACTCAAGCTTTCAATAATCGTATTGAATGCATCCACCGGGTTTCGCAAGTCATGTGAGATCACAGCAAACATGCGGTCTTTAAAACTATTTAACTTCCGAAGTTCAGAATTTTTATCATTTAATTCCAACGCAACACGCTTTTTGAAATTATACCGATTATAAATCACCCCAGCTAAAATCAAAATGAGCATGGAGATAATCGCAAGACCTATTTGCCATTGCCGGGCCGATGCTGCCTCCAATGTTTTTACCTGATTCAACTGTTCTAAATCGCGAAGCTGCCGTTCTTTTCTTTCAAAATCGTATGCGGCATTGAGCTCATCAATGGCACGTTCTTTACTCTCCGTCAGTACCGAATCTTTGTATTGCATTTGTTTCTCCAACGATGCCAAGGCATTGGTCAGATCTCCCTTGCCTTTGTAAGCATTGTATCTTGTTTGATACACATCGAAGTAGTGATTCCATGCGACATCCGTTTGCACAATCTGCAAAGCACTATCGCTATACTGAATTGCTTTATCGTACTGTTTCAAACCGACAAATGCGTCAGACGTATTTTGATAAACAAAAAACTGATCGTACGTGGCACCAAGCAATTTATTCACAGCAAATTCTTCCTTGTATTTTTGAATTGAGCTTGTAAACTTTCCTTGCTCATAGTCGCTAATACCCCATTGCGAATAACTGATCGCCTGACAACGTAAACAATTGATTTTTTTTGCTAATCTCACCGCCACCGTCAATACGCTATCGATCGAAGAATATTTTTTTTCAGCCGAATACACCGTAGAAATTGCGTTGAGTGCCCGAATAATATTGATTGTGTCTTTTTGGAGAATACTAATGTCGATTGACTCGATATAATATTTCTTTGCCTCCGGAGCGCGCGCGTCTTGCAAAGCCAAATCATCGCCCAAGCGTTTAAGGCTTCGGGCCAGCATTTTCTGGTCGCCAATTCTTCTGAATATCTTCTCCGCTTTCATATTGAAAGACATAGCTTCTGCATATTTTGCTCGAAAATTTAAGATATATCCTGCTCCGATATAGGCTCGCCCAAGCGTAGGTTCATCGGTATCTTTTTCAAGTAACGGTATGGATGCCTGATAATAAAATCCAGCGCTGTCGTACAATGCGCGGTCTAATGAAAGTTCCGCCTTCCAAAAGTAAAGGTGGCCTAATTTGTAATTGTTATTGATCGCTGACTGAAGAATCCAGTGATTGATTGCTATCAAAACGCTATCGTTCCTTATCTTTCGAAGCTCTGGCAACTGAACAATAAACTCATTTACCTTACCTTCAAATTTAAATTCCTGCGCCAATAATGGAGCGGATATTATGAGGAGAAAAAATATCCTTTTCATTAGTTAATATGAAGTAAAATACAGAAAAGCATTCAGAAGAAAAAGCTTTTACAAACCTTCCAATTAACTAATCAATGGCGACCTGTAAAACCAGAGTATTTCAGACTTTCGTATGATGCTCAGCCATTTCGATAACGGCTTTGAGCATCCCCATCATACCTATTCCTAAACCCAAACAACCGATGGCCAATTCATTTAAGATTGAATTATTGGAAATCAATGTACCGAACAAACCGATGCCCATAAAAAAAGCAATCATCATCGCCACGGTGACAATAAACCGTTGTGCGTATTTTGGATTTTCAAAGACACGCTTCGAAATACTGTTTTGAGTTTTCGTAGTGTCTTGTAATGTAGAAAAACTAACACCTAAACCCAGATACATCAGCCCTTTGTTGATATCGGGAAAAGAAACAGCTCCATTCATCACAAACTCGCGATAGCAATAATAAATGGAAACCATCATAAATGGGTATTGCAAATAACTGATGAGGTGAAAGGTCTTCTTAGAATCCGGCATAGGAAGAAAAGTTTAGATAAAAAAGGCTACACAAGAAACTCATTTTTTTGCTAAGTACGATACTGGGTTTAGATAAAATATTTTCTTCCACCCTTGCTGGCTGTTATCTGCTCGCCAAAAATAAGGGAACAAAGTAACGATGCTGTAATGCAAATGAGGTGGCTTACCTTTCGCATTGCCAGTATCTCCGACTGTGCCGATGCGCTCGCCAGACTTTACAAAAGAAAACATTTTTTCATCGATAGTATTCAAATGCGCGTAATAATGAACGCGCCATTTCGATCCTAAAACCAAGACTATATTGCCGCCCATATTCAATTCACCTGTCCACAAAACAATGCCATCTGTAGATGAAAGTACAGGCACACCGCGCTTAGCGAAAATATCTACCCCTTTGTGAACGCCTGATTTTCCCCACGGTGAATACCAAAAAGACTTTGCATGATAACTGGTTGCGTTTGCGCCTTCCACCGGTATAACCATTCGCTGGGGTAAAAGAAATCCAATGAGCACAATGACCACTAACACATATCTCCAACGAATGTGCAGGCTAACAATCATATTTTTATTTCTGATTAGATTTTCGATTTAGAAATTGTCGAACATCTTCTGCCCACGCATCGCGGTATTTCAACAGGTAGCTTTCATGACCTGCCTCCTGATAGGTTTTCAGATATTTCTCTCCGGCCAGGTTTATGAAAATAGTTTGTGTCTCTTCCCTGCTTACCCGATTGTCCTTTGCTCCATACAGTAATAAAGTAGGGCAATTAATTTTTGATGCGTACGCAACAGGGTTGTGACCAAATGCCCAAAATCCGTTTTGCACTCCGCCCCAAAACACAATCATAGAAGCAAATGGAAATGAGGGCAACTTCATAAGACGAAAACGCGCTTGTACTGCCTGATACATCGTTCCAAACGGACATTCGATAATGATTCCGTTTATCTGCAATGGATCATCGGCCATCGCTTTCATGATCGCAACTGCGCCCATCGAAACACCAAACAAATAAATGATTTGGTCACCTTGTTTTTGAACAAACTCAAATGCGGTTCGCACCTGCATTGCTTCCTTGAACCCAATAGTGGTTTGGTTTCCTTCTGAATTTCCGGAACCCATAAAATCAACCAATAAAGTGTTGTATCCGAGCTGTCGGAAGATTTCTGCGTGATCTAGCAAGGAAGATTTTTCGGCCGCATAACCATGAAATAAAATAATCGTTCCGATAGCATTCAATTGTTTCACATACCAGCATTCAATTATGCGATTGCTTTGCAGCATCACCGTTTCAAATGGAACTTTTGGAGTTTTCGCATGAACCGGTCGTGGGTTTTGTACACCGATGAAAAGTGATTTCCATGGAATAGATGGCGCTCCATTATTGATCTTCTTGCCTCTCGACAGTTCCTCAAAATGTGTAAAGCGGTAAGAGTGAATGATGGCCAACGTATTTGCAAGAACAAGACCAATAACTACCAACCAAATGCTGAATCGAACCATCCGCCTTTTGGTAATGTGAATCAACATCGTAACAGGCTTATTGAATGATGCGCCCTGACTTCACAAGAATCTCAGAACCCTCGGCCAGAAAAACAGATTTGGGTTTTTCGTTTTTCAGAAAAGCAAAATCATTGCCATACACATCGTTGAAGTCGACATCAATTTGTGAATCGACAGCTTGATAGACTTGCCAGGTTGGATGTTCCACACCGTATTCCGACGTTTTTGTGGGCGAAAGTTGTGTGTACCCCCAAAAGTGTTCAGTAATAAATTCTTCTTCTGAATCTCGCTGCACTAAGCTACTTTGGCTTGCAGCCGTCACCTTAAATGAATTCCACGTCTTCTTCTTCCATGCGTACTCCACCACCAGTCGATCATTCGTGGTTGTCCAAGCGTGGCGCATGGGCATGGTTTCGTATTTTTCTTTATAAACTGTATTCGCCACAAAAGTGAGCGCTGGCTTTGGCACAATCTCTTTGACAAACACAACACCTCGCTTCCATTCGCCATCTTGAAGAAAGCGAACATAAAACCGGAGATTCACTTCCTCAAAGTTTGAATGAAATGGAATTTTAAATCCGAGTAGGCGCGTATTCAGAAACATGAAACCAACCAGACTTACATAGCAGGTGTTATTCCACAAATCAATTTCAGTTTGGTACGGCAAATATTTTTTTAAAAGAGATGGGTTGACGGCATAGTTCGCCATAGCCAACTTGCGCCACTCTGCTTCTAAAAATGTTCTTGCCATAGTTTGAATTATTTCACCGGTTCACGATGACCTACCCACGTAAATCGTTTCGTTACATATTCGGGGTTGGTGAACGATGCATTTCCGGAAGGATTACCTCCTGTTACGTGAAAGTCGGAGAAGGCTGCATTTTGATTCATGTAAATGCCTCCTACCAAATTAAAGGAAACAGGCGTTGCGGCCAACGCCATTTCGTCGGCAATCTTATCGCGCACCGTTGAGTCGGTCGTGTAAGCACCACAAGAGATCGCTCCGTGTTGCTGTGCCAGCGATTGTGCCAGCGCAATAGACTCGTCTGTATTTTTTGTTTTGATAAGTAGCGCGATTGGCCCAAATAGCTCTTTGCTGAAAATATCTTTCTTGCTGCCGTCTACTTCAATTACCACCGGAGTTGCTACTCGTGCATTTTTAAATTGCGGGTTCTCAAATGTGCGCGACTTCAACCATACTTTTCCATCTATTTTTTCAGCATCGATAACACGTGTGCTTGTATTTTTATTTTGCACCGCACCCAACACAAACGGACCTGCCTTCGGGTTGTCGATCAGGCCATTGATGTTTGCTACAAACTTTTCTGCGAACTCATCAAATGAAACAGAACCTGTTGGTGTTTTGATTCCACCAGCCGGGATGTAAAAGTTTTGCGGAGCCGTACACATTTGTCCGCTATATAAATTGACAGAGAAAGCAAGATTGGCCGCTACCTTATCTACATCTTCTACTGAATCTAAGATGACCGAGTTCACACCTGTCTTTTCTGTGAAAACGGCTTTTCCCGGTAAGGCTTCCAAGTAAGAACCGAATGCAGAGTTGCCAGTAAAATCAATCAATTTTACACTTGGGTTTTCGGCCAGCTCTTTCGTAATCATTTTATCAAATGTGTCAGCCGCAAGTTGACATGTGTTGGGATCCAGATTATTTTCCTGTAACACTTTTTGAATCTCTGCAACAAAAATAGCGATGGGCAGAATCGCACCTGGGTGTGGTTTTACTATCACGGAGTTGCCAGTGATTAAACTTCCGTAGATGCCGGTAACAGAATTCCAAGTCGGGAAGGTTGAACAACCAATCACTACGGAAATACCTTTGGGTACTGCACGCCACTCTTTATTCAGTTGCAGATTGAATTTACCCATCGGTTTTTCCCAGATAGCGCTGGACGGAAAGCGATTTAATTCTTCATACCCTGCAGCGATTGCCTCTAGTGCGCGATCGGCCGCATGTGGACCGGAGGCTTGAAAGGCCATCATGTATCCCTGACCGGTGGTGTGCATGGTAGCGTACGCAATTTCAAAGAAGCGGGCTTTCACACGCTCTAATGATTCCATCAAAATTCCGGCACGATCTTGCGCAGATACTTTGCGCCATTGATGAAATGAATTTTGTGCGCGATCGATTAATGTGTTCGTGGAAAAAATAGGATAGCTCACTTTTAACTCTTCCTGCAAGTAAGGAGATTCCTCCTGTCCTGCCCATCCTTCGGGGTTGGATTGTAACAACTCTTCAAATTTTTTGCCCAATGTATGTTTGAATTTGGCTTGCCCATCAGCATCGGCTGTTTCGCCATATACAGCAGGTGCGGGGTGCTCAGCAAATGCTGCATAAAAAGTACGTGCATGCAAAGCGTCAATGGCTTTGGTGATGGTGGGTTGATGTTTTTCGAATAGGGTCATATCTTTTTCCAGTTATCAATTTGTAAATCGGGATAAACTTAATTGAGGGGTCTTTGAACTTTACTATTTGATTCAATTTCACAGAGAGCCACAAAGTATCAAAGTTTCACAAAGTCAGTTGCACCATTACTCTGTGCAACTTTGTGCTTCTTTGTGTTGCTCAGTGAAATATTTAATCCTCTATGTAAACAACTCAAAAATAATCAATTCTTACCACCAAATACCTTCTTCAACAAATCAGTAGTGCGGGCAGCTGGATCTTGTCGGATGCTCTTTTCTTCTTTGGCAATCATTGTAAACAATCCCTGAATGGCCATGTCGGTGGCGTAGTCGTTGAGGTTGGGATTTACTTTGGTGATGAATGGAATGCGGTTGTATTGGTTGACCAAATCGCCATAGTATTTGGTGGCTTGCACTTTATCTAAGGAAGTCTGCACAATGGGCTTAAATTTTTCTTTCAATTGCGCAGTGGTCGTCTTTTTAAGATACTGGGTGGCGGCATCGGGTTGGCCTTTTAGAATGGCAAACGCATCGTCAATTGTCATTTGTTTGATGGCGGCCACGAAAATAGGTTTTGCTTCTTTCGCGGCTTCTTCCGCACCTCGATTTAAGGCAACAACAAACTTATCTACTTCCTTGCCCATACCTAAAGCACGCAGTTTAGTTTCTACCTTCTTCACGTCTTGCGGGAAAGGGATTTTTATCTCCGGATTTTTGTAATAGCCATCTATTTTGGAAATCAGATCGGTGCCTTTGCTGACACCATTCACCAAAGCTTCTTTCAAACCATTCGTAACTTCGGCTGTGGTGAGTGGCTTGGAGGGATCTAATACTTTTTTTGCATCGTTGAGGATTTTGTCCAATTGAGCAAATGTGCTGCTGCCCACGAGCATGAGGAAGAAGAAAATGTATTTTTTCATAAGTAATAATATTCGATTACGAAGGTACGGAATCAAAACTTAAACGCGGTGAAATAGTCATTCATATACCTTGTACAAAATTTGATGCGAAGTGATGCATGGATCGGTTCGTTTTCGTTAGGTGCGGGCATCGGCTAGGGATGGCAGTGGAAAGCTCACGCGCTTCGCGTGACTTGGAACGAACAGCCCGGTGCCGCTGCGCCTCGCGCGGCAAGCCGCAAAAAATCAAATCAACGTTTCGCGGGTAATCTCGCTCGTGTTTTTGCAACCTGCCAGTCCCATCGTTAAATCAAAGTCGGCCAGGAAATTGCGAAGCACTTCTTTCACGCCTTCTTCGCCTGCGAGGGTGAGGCCATAGACGTACGGGCGACCAATGCACACGGCTGTTGCACCCAATGCGAGTGCCTTGAACGCATCGGCACCACCGCGCACGCCACTGTCAATCAAAATGGGAATCTGACCGCCCACTGCTTCTGCAATTTTTGGAAGCGCTTCAAACGTGCTGATCGAACCATCGACTTGCCGGCCACCATGATTGGAAATAATGATACCATCGATGCCATGATCAATTGCGAGGCGCGCATCATCGGGATGCAAAATTCCTTTCAGCAAAATGGGCAGTTTGGTATGCTGACGCAAAAATTTCAGATCGTCCCATGTAAGAGCGGGATTGGAATAAATGCTGACAAATTTTTGCACGGCCTTGATGGGTCGTTTCGATTTTAGCTTTGAAAAGAATCCGTTGCCGGGATAATTTTTTGTCATGGTGATAAGACCGCTGAGCAACTGATACGTGAGTTGTTGTTTGGCTGCGGGCTCGGCTTCGTCCATTAATTTTTGAAACACCGGATCGGAGGTGTATTGTGCAATGCCGCGACCTTCCATGAAAGGCAGATAGGCCATGTCGAGATCGCGCGTGCGCCAGCCGAGCATGGTCGTATCGAGCGTGACGGCAATGGCAGAGCAACCACATCGCTCGGCACGTTGCACAAAACTGGCAACGAGGTCGCGCGACTTGCTCCAATATAATTGAAACCAGCGCGGACTGTTGCCCATGGCTTCAGCTACTTGCTCCATTGGGCGCGATGACTGATTGGAAAATATGTAAGGTATATTCAACGAGGCTGCTGCCTTGCCCACGGCAACATCGGCTTGCGGATGAACCATCTCTAACACGCCAATGGGTGAAAGAAAAAAGGGCGATGGATATTTTTGTCCCAACAGTTGAATGCTGGTGTCGCGCTCGCTCACATTGCGCAACATGCGCGGAATGATTTTGTATTTCTCGAAAGAGGCGCGATTGGCTCGAATGGTTGACTCGAGGCCTGCACCACCTACGATGTACGCTTTTGCCTGCGTACTCATTTTAGCAGCGGCTGCTTCCTCTAACTTGATCGGATCAATCGGCACTATAGGCAAGCGACCCGCAAATCCATTGGAATAAATTTCTCGCTGACGATTGGCTCCGGAAGTTGAAGAGGCGATCATGGTATGGATTTATGATTTGTGATTTACAATTTAATCATATTTTGTTTTTAGTATCGATGAGGATGGTGACGGGGCCATTGTTAACCATAGCTATTTTCATATCGGCACCGAACTCGCCCGTCTGCACGCTTTTGCCTAACTCTTTGCCGAGAGCCGCAATCATTTTTTCGTAGAGCGGAATGGCCACGGGTGGCTTAGCTGCTTTGATATAGCTGGGGCGCATTCCTTTTTTAGTGCTGGCGTGCAACGTAAACTGGCTGACTAACAAAATATCTCCACCATCGTCTTTCACGCTGACGTTCATCACGCCTTCGGCATCGTCAAAAATGCGCAAGCCCACCAGCTTGGTGCTGAGCCACTCAATGTCTTGATCATTATCGGCATCTTCAATGCCAATCAAAACGAGAAGTCCTTTGCCAATTTGTGATTTGATCGCGCCATTGATAGTGACGCTGGCTTCGGTGACACGTTGAACGACTGCGATCATGGAACTAAAATCAGATTTGCTTTTTAAGGAATTTGCTGAATACTAAATTGGCTAAAAACTGTATCAAGATACAAATTGGAAGAAACGCATACGTTATGACTATGAGTCCAGCATTGGCCGCTCCATCTTTAAAGTGAAAAACACTCATTAAAGCCAAAGGATAAACTAACACTGCTATGAAGGTAAACAAATAGCCCCAGATTTTAGTACCGCCAATTTTTACGCTCAACCAACTAACTAAAATAGGAATCATGAAAAGCGGCCAAAGAATCTCCACAAATATCATATATCAAAACGATTGCATTTCGATGGATGAATGGATGTGTTGACCCGTACCTTTTTGTTGCGCATAAGCCACCAAGGCACGCGCTACTTTTATCGATTCGATGGACGCATATTTTTTCGGGATGAGAAACCCAAAAATTTTATAGAAAGTCTGCGCGGCTTCTTCTCCGGTGCGTTGTTCTTGTCGTGGGCCGGTGAGCAAAGAGGGTTGCAAAATATGATAGCTATCGAAACCGATTTTACTGATGGCTTCTTCGACTTCACCTTTCACTTGATTGTAAAAAATGGAAGAGTTTTTATTGGCGCCTAGTGCGGAGACCAACAAATATTTACTTGCTCCATTTTGTTTGGATGCTTGTGCCAATGCCAACGGCGCATCGTAGTCCACGGCACGAAAAGATTCTTTGGTTTTGGCTTTGCGCATGGTAGTACCCAGGCAACAGAAAACATCATCGGCTTTTACAGTTTGCAATGCAGTGGGTATTGCACTTAACTCGCACAAAATATTATTTAGTTTGGGATGCGTAGTAGACAGCGGCTTGCGGCTGATAGCCACTACTGATGAATAGGCATCATCCTTCAACAACAATTCCAGAAGTTGGCTGCCAATCAATCCGGTGGTGCCTGCGAGTAATGCTACTTTGCCCATGTTAGAATATCTGCTGAATTTCTTTCTTCACTTCCGACAACGAATGATTGATCAAATCCACTTTTCGGTCCATGGACATTTGAAATACTTGCTTGGCCAAATCGATGCTGGTTGCATTGGCTGGCATTTGACCGGCTGCTTCGTTGATCAGAATGATGAGGTCTTCTTTTGCATTTTTGATCTGACTCCACACTTCTTCGCTCATGTAGACTTGCTGCGATACGTTGTGGTTGTACTCGTTGCGCACTTCGTCCAGCAATATTTTTTGAAAGTCGCGGGCCGAGAGGCCGGGGTTATTGAGGCGGATGAGCAAGTTTTGTGGCGAGATGCGTTCTAAAAACAAAACCATTCGCTCGTAGGCTTGCAGGCGAGCGGGCAAAATCGTTTCGATGCTGCGGCCACGCACTTCCAATTTCTTCAAGTCAATTTCGCGCTGAATGAACGACCGCACCATCAGGTAAACGGCATAGAGCACGATGGCTGCCGGAATGAGTATTTTTCCAAATTCTAGTAAGGCATTCATAGGAATTTTTTAATGGTCTATTATGTTCGAAATTTAGGTAATTTTATAGGAACAAATTGGTTTGTTATGAATACGGAAAAATTAAAGGAATATCTGCACCAAATAGCCGATAGTGTGAATAAGGATACTCGCCTGGATGATATTTATGAACAACTAGCTCTGTTGGAAGATATTGACGAATCGGAAGAAGAGGAAAAAGCCGGTAAGGTAATAGCACATCAAGAAGTGAATTTGCGAGCTAAAGAATGGTTAACATGTTTGACAACGTAAAACCCATTGGAATTAGTGCCCGCGCTGCAGCTGAGGTAAAAAAAATCATGCAAACCAAAAACATTCCGGCTGACTATGGCTTGCGATTAGGAATCAAAGGCGGAGGTTGTGGAGGCGTAGCGCTCATGATTGGCTTCGATAAGCAAAAGCCCACGGACTTAGCTTATGAAGTAGACGGCATTCCGGTATACGTAGAAAAAAAACATACCATGTACCTGATCGGAAAAGAAGTCGACTTTTATGAAGGTGCCGATGCGAAAGGATTTTTGTTTGTCGAGGCGAAGTGAGGGGGATGCGGGATACTAGATACTGGATACTGGATGCTAGATACTGGAAACTTGATACTGGAAACTTGATACTGGAAACTTGATACTGGAAACTTGATACTGGAAACTTGATACCGGAAACTAGGAACCAGAAACCTGCAACAAGTTACTTCACTTTAACCACCACTACACTCGCCTTTTTGCACACGCCACCAATAGGCGGATTGAACTTGGATATTTTTACCTCCACTGCTTTTGCGGAAGGAAATTTCTGCAACGACTCTTCTGCAATTAAATGACCTACTGTCTCCAGCAACTTTGCCGGACGTTCCATCGCTTCTTTCACAATGGCATACACATCTTCGTAATTGATGGTGCCGGTCAGTTCATCGCGAAAAGCGGACTCCGAAAAAACCGTATCGATGGAAACATCCACTTCAAACTTATTTCCCGATGACCGCTCGTGCGGATACACTCCGTGGTAGGCGTGGAACTCAAGGCCTTCCAGCACTACTTTTCCTGTCATTGGATGTCGTCAAAAAAAGATCTTTGTACTTTGGTTTCGCTGGCCATTACTGGGTGAGGAACTTCCTTTACCACGGGCTGCACTGGCAAAGCCATCGCATTTTTGATTTCGCGTTCTACCTCGGCATTGGGAAACAGGGCTTTCTTCGTTTCGCGTTTAGCCAGTGCCAAATGTTGATCCGGATCAAAATCACGAGCAGCTGTTTTGGCACGATCCACTCGGTCAATTGTTTCTGCTGCCAGACGTTTCATATCCGAAAGCAAGTTGTCTTTATGTAATTCGAGTGTCTTGTAGTGTTGTCCTAATGTCTTCAGGCGCTCTTCCATTTCCACCAACATTTGCTTCGAAATAAACTCCGATTCTTCGATGGTGTTTTTCGCTTTGTTCTTTGCTTCGTTCAGCATCGAGTCAGCCTTCATTTGCGCTTCGCGTAAAATCAACTCGGCCGTTTTGTTGGCCTGCTCAATCACGTTGGCTCCGGTATCTTCAGCCGTCTTGAGCGTTTTATACAGCGAGCTTTCTACCTCGCGTAACTTAGCCACTTCGCGCTCCGTAGCCTCGTACTTAATTTTGATTTCCTTGGCATCGTCCTGCATGCGCTCCCACTCTTGCGAAAGCGATTGGAGATACGCATTTACTTCGTCTTTATCGTAGCCGCGCAATACACGCTCAAAAGCCTTTTGGCGAATTTCTAACGGAGTGATTCTCATGATGTGGTAGTTTAAATGACAGTTAAAAAAATGAAAGATTAAAAAATGAAAAAATCCACTAACAAATATAGTAATTAGTTCTGAATATGCTTAGCATCAGGCATTTAATAAAAGTAAACGAACCCAAAAGGCAAATGTTGCGGCCTGCCGGGCTGTCGGCAGTCGCCAGCCAATGCTGATACCGCCATAGTGGCTGGGCTCCAACAATGCCTCCATCCCTGGCCGAGTGCGGGTGAACTTAAAAATCCGGGTGCTAAAAAAGATTCGTACCTTGATTGAATGAACTGCTAAACTAAAAATGAAATCATCTTCTTCAAAAGCCACCCATTCAGAATTGGTCACCCAACACATCCAAAAGCTGGCACCAGACTTAAAAGTGGTTGTTGAGTACCTTCGGCAGTTCATTCTAAAAATTGATCCATCCATCGGTGAGCAAATCAAATGGAACAATCCATGCTTTTACTATACCGGAGAAATGAAAGCCTTCGACCCGAAAGAGTACAAACGTGAAATTGTGGTGATGAATCTTTTCAAAGGCCGGATCATGCTGGTGTTGCCCAGTGGAGCTAAGGTAAAAGACACTTCCGGATTATTACAAGGCGACTACAAAGACGGGCGAAGAACCATCACGTTCACTGATCTCGCCGATGTAAAAGCAAAAGAAAAACATCTAAAAAACATCATTCAAAATTGGCTTCAGCAAGTGGAGTAAACACTACTCTTCGGGCTTGCGAGCCGGTTGTGCTTTGATCTCACGTAGATTGATATTGTATTGATCAAACAGCTTTCGCGAATCATCCATAAAAGTTTTGAAAAGTGTTTTCGAAGTTTCGTCTTTGATAAAACGCGTGGTGTCATTTTCAAAATCATTCACCGGAAGGGAATAAAAATGCTGCTTCAAATCTGCCGTGCGATACACCCACTCCAACAAATAGCCGGCCGAGTCAATACGTGTTGTAGACAAACTGTCTTTTGTAATCTTACTAAATTCAACACGCAACATGGCACCTCCATTGCGGTAACGAGGCCGTTGCCCGGAAATAAAATTGCCTAATGAATACGCCACGAGTTGCTGCTGCTCTTTTCGCCACTGCATGGGCTGTAACACATGCGGATGCGACCCAATCACTAACTGCACACCCCATCGAAAAAATAATTCGATCAACATCTTCTGCTCTGCCGAGGGCTGCGACTGATACTCCAAACCCCAATGCGTGAACACGATGATCAAATCGGGTTGCATTTGCTGCGCCCGTAAAATGTCTTTGTGCATTTGAGCGGTGTCAATCAGATTCACAATATTCGGCTTCGTCACCCGAATGCCGTTGGTGCCGTAGGTATAATTCAGCAAAGCGAGTCGAAAGCCTTTTCGTTCAATGATCAGCGGATACAACCGGGCTCGCTCGGCACTATCACGAAATGTTCCGGTGTGAACAAACCCAAGACTGTCGAGCATTTTGATAGTTCGCTCCACTCCTTTCTTCCCCCGATCTAAACTGTGATTGTTGGCCGTCACCAGCACATCCATTCCTGCATTTTTTAATGCAACTGCTAATTCATCGGGTGCACAAAACTGTGGATACCCCTTGAAGGGCGCGCCGGCGAGCGTTAGTTCTAAATTACCAATGGCCAGATCGACTGATTCAAAGTAGGGCTTTACAAATTGAAAGCACGCATCGTATTCGTACTTTTTGGTGACCGGGTTGTAGGCACTTTGAATTTGCGAATCGTGCTGCATGATGTCGCCCAAAAACAACAATGATAAACGTGTGGTGTCTTGCGCAAAAGCTCCGACACTAATCCACAGTAGCAACAAAATCAATTTACTTCTTCTCATTTGGCTTCGTTTAGCAAGCTAAAATCAATTTCCCACACAGATATACTCCGATCGTCACTGGCGCTGATCAGTTGATTCTGGTACGATGTCCACAACAATTTATTGACCGATGTACCATGCCCCGCGTGGCGTCCTTTGTCAATTACCTTCAACAACTTCAACGCCTGCGTGTCCCATACCTTCACCGATTTATCCATGCTGGCTGTAGCAAAATAGTTTCCATCCGGACTAAACACCAGATGATTGATGGCAAATAGATGTGCAGCAATCTCTTCAACAAGTTGATATCCATTCGCAGCATCCCACACTCTCAACTTCGCATCGCGACCTCCGCTGATTAAGTAATGAGAATTCGGCATGTAACTCAAGGTAAATACAGAATTGGTATGTGCCACAAATTCGTGTTTCAACGAAAAATCCTCCGTTGAAAAAATACGAATCGAATAATCGCTGAACGCAATGGCAACTTCACTGCCATTTGAATTGACAGCCATCGCACGAACACTCTTCTCGCTGATAGGGATTCTTTTTTTGATTCGCCATTCTTTCAAATCTAGTATTGTTAAAAACCCATCGCCACCGGCAACCCACAAATCATTCCCGACAGATTGAATATCAAAAATGGCTGCATCTGAAATTTGCAGAGAGGCTAACTCCTTTTTGTTCTCCCAGTCCAGCAGATGAATGCCCGAATAATTTTGTGCCGCAATCAACTGATCGGTGTCTTTCAAATAGTGCAAGGCATACACCGAGTTGGGCAACCTGGCAATCAATTCTCCTTCGTCCGGTTGCGCTAAATTCCACCGCACCACCAAGCCTTTGCCATCGGCTGAAAAAAAATGCTGAGTATCGCCACTCGCCTGAAGCGTGTAAACGCAATCGGGATGACCGCCAAGGGTATGTATTTTTTTTACGAGGGGCGTTGGCATTGGCTGCCTGAATTAGAGAATTGAAAATATTTTCACAAAATTGGGCTATAAAGTAATAGCAACCAATGCCTCTTCACAAAATAGAACAGTACGACCAGGGTGGATGGGGCATTTGGCACATCGAGGAAACCGAGGAAGAATTGGCCTTTGATGCATTGGAACAGGCTCCGGTGGAATTGGTCAGCGTCACCAAACGCCTGGAATGGTTGGCTGCGCGGGTGTTAATCAAGCTCCTCATCGAACAAAACAAATTCGAGTACGCCGGATTGATCAAAGATGAGTTTGGCAAGCCCTTTCTACGCGATTTGCCCTTTCAGATCTCACTCACGCACTCCTTTCCCTATGTGGCTGCTCAATGGCATTCATCATTGCCCGTGGGTATCGACTTAGAACAACCCAAAGGCAAGCTACTGAAAGTTGGTCCACGGGTGTTATCTCCCGAAGAATGGAACGATGCCAACAGTGATTTGACCAAATTGTGCATCTATTGGTGTGCCAAAGAGGCATTGTACAAAATATATGGCCGCCGTGGACTTCATTTTGCGCAGCATTTGCTTCTGGAACCATTTGACATGAAGCTGGCCGGGTTTTTGAATGGTAGTATCCATGCCAACGACCAAAAACAAAATGTAACTTTGGCGTATCGCATTGAAAACGATTTTGTGGTGGTATTGACTAAACATTCTTGATATGCAAAAACTAATTTTTATTTTATTGTTTGTTGCCACTGCCGCACAAGCGCAGCAAGTTCAAAATTTCAGTTTGCCCAATGTGAATGATGGCAGTACTGTTGAGTTGAATCAATTCTCAACAGCATCCGCTGTGGTGGTGGTGTTTACCAGCAACGAATGCCCATACGATAATTACTACAAAGAACGCATCAAGAAATTGATTGACCAGTATAAAGGAAAAATTCAGTTTCTGTTAATCAACTCAAACGTAGACCCACAAGAATCTCAGGAAAAAATGGCCATCCATTATACTGACTTAGGCGTTCCTTATCTGGCCGACAAAGATCAGAAAGCGATGGAAAATTTTGGTGCGCGCAAAAGCCCTGAAGTATTTTTAGTAAGCCCGCAGTTGAATGTGATCTACAGCGGAGCCATTGACGACAACCCCCAGGTGGCTACCGACACCAAACAAAACTTTTTGAAAGATGCCGTCGATAAGTTTCTAGCCGGGCAAAAAATAGAGGTGGCTAACAATCGGGTGCTGGGTTGTACGATTAAGCGGAAGTAGATTTAAGGTTCTGTTCAAAAACTGGACACATAATCAGTACGTGTCCAGTTTTTTATCAAAATCTGGACATATCACAGAAATGTGTCCAATTCCAAAAAACTAATAGAACTAGGAAAAGCCTTCTCAAGTTCAAACCCCCAAATCTCCACCATCTGAGATTTCGATGAGCAACAGCTTCACCTCTTCGGCTTTGGCGTGTTCGCCAATTTTTTCAAACGACATCACCAGATTGCGCAACGCTCGGCGGATGATCTCTAAATTATTACAGGGCTCGTAAAATGAAGTCTGTGGAACCAGATGCAACTCATTGATGTAGTTTTCAATGTCTTGCTTCGAAAAAATCAGTCCCCGGTTGAAGGCATTAATGTAAAATTGATGCTTCTCGTCTTTGTAAGTAAGAATAAATAAATTCGGAAGGTTCACACCACTCACTGGCAACTTTAGTTTCTGCGCTACCAGCATGTAAATCACACACAATGTAATCGGATTGCCCTTCCGCGATTCCAACACAATGTTGATCATCGAGTTGCCTGGTGAATGAAAATTTTTGGTGTTGGCTCCGAACTTCAGTTTATTAAACAACACGCTGTTGATCACCTTCACTTGATCGTAAGGGTACAAGTCAGGGCGAAACTCAAGCCACGTGTCGTAATAAATTTGCTCTAAGTCTTGTCTTAATTTTTCTAATTCCAAATCCGGATATTGATAGGTGGCCAATATCCACATGCCCGTGAGAAGATCCTGATCAGGTGACTGATACCATTCTTTTAAACGTTCTTTGAGCAATTCATATTGAAGCGTGTGAATGAGTTCTTCGATGCGGCCTTGCACGTATGGATTCAAATTACTCTCCCACTCGTGCTCCAAAAAAGGAATCGCCAGCTTTCCCAGCGACAGAATCTTCTCCTCTACGTGCGAACTAATCTGCTTGTCCTCATCGTCCAGTAAAGAAACCAATGCCTTTAATTCACTTTCTTGCATCAACCTTAATTTGAAGATTTTACAATTTGAAGATTTGAAAATTAAATTCCGCCTAAATAATAATTATAACCTCTATTAAATTTCCCAAAAGGTTAATTTTCAAATCTTCAAATCAAACCATTTTCAAATCACAAGGTCAATTTTCAGATTTTCAAATTAGCCCATTTTCAAATTAACTACGTTTGAATCACTCCCACATTAAACTTCTCTATCGGTGCGTGGTTGGCTGCTGCGATGCCCATCGAAATCATCTTGCGCGTTTCCAACGGATCGATCACACCATCTACCCACAAGCGAGAAGCCGCATAATACGGACTCAATTGCTCATTGTAGCGATCAGTAATTTCCTTCAACAACAAATCTTCTTCTTCCTTCGAAATGGTTTTGCCTTGCGCTTTCAAGGTGCTCACACGAATTTGCAAGAGCGTCTTCGCAGCCGAGTTTCCACTCATCACCGCAATCTGTGCCGTAGGCCACGCAAAAATCAACCGCGGGTCGTAGGCCTTGCCACACATGGCATAGTTGCCGGCACCATACGAGTTTCCGATGATCACCGTAAACTTGGGCACGGTAGAGTTCGCCATGGCGTTCACCATCTTGGCACCATCTTTAATGATACCTCCATGCTCGGCCTTGCTGCCCACCATAAAGCCACTCACATCTTGCAAAAACAACAGCGGCACTTTCCGCTGATTACAATTCATAATGAATCGAGCGGCTTTGTCGGCGGCATCTGAGTAGATTACTCCTCCCATCTGCATTTCGCCTTTTTTATTCTTCACCACCTTGCGTTGGTTGGCCACAATGCCCACCGCCCATCCATCGATTCGTGCAAAGCCACACACAATCGTTTTGCCATACAAGGCTTTGTATTCATCAAAAGCCGAATCATCTACCATGCGTTTGATGATCTCCACCATGTCATACGGCTTGGTGCGATCTGACGGAATCATCCCATAAATTTCTTCCGGTCTTTCTTTCGGAGGCAAGGCAACCACATGATCAAAGCCCGCTACCGAAGGCGATCCTATTTTATCAAACAACTGTCGGATGTAATCAAGGCATGCCTGATCGTTCGGGAATTTGTTATCTGTAACACCTGAAATCTCGCAATGTGTAGTGGCACCGCCCAGCGTTTCATTGTCAATGTCTTCACCAATAGCTGCCTTCACCAGATATGATCCTGCCAAAAAGATCGAGCCGGTCTTATCAACAATCATGGCCTCGTCCGACATAATAGGCAAATACGCGCCGCCTGCTACGCAGCTTCCCATAATCGCGGCAATTTGCACAATGCCCATGGCCGACATTTTTGCATTGTTGCGAAACTGCCTACCAAAATGTTCTTTGTCCGGAAAAATTTCATCCTGCATGGGCAGAAAAACTCCTGCACTATCCACCAGATAAATGATAGGCAGATGATTCTCCATCGCAATCTCTTGCGCTCGCAAATTTTTCTTAGCTGTAATCGGAAACCAGGCTCCGGCTTTCACCGTGGCATCATTGGCCACAATCACACATTGTCTGCCTTTCACAAAACCAATGCCCGTTACCACTCCACCTGATGGGCAACCGCCCTGCTCTTTGTACATGCCGTCTCCGGCAAACAGAGCTATCTCTAAAAAGTAAGATCCTTTATCAATTAGATACTCGATGCGCTCACGCGCGGTAAGCTTCCCCTTCTGATGCTGATCTTCTATTTTCTTTTCCCCTCCACCCAACATAGTTTTCTTTGCTTTCGACTTCAGTTGAAAACAAAGTTGCTTCAGTTGATCTTCATTCTTATTAAATTCTAAATCCATTCGGGGGTGTGGGTTAAACTGCCAACTTATTTCTTTTTGCTGGCCGCCTTTTTCTTTTCTTCCTCTTTGCGCTTGTCTCGCTCAATCTTCTCTTTGCTTTTCCCGAGTGGTCCTAAAAAATGTTTGGGATTGCTATTGAAATGCACCACCAGCGTATCCAGGTCTTTCACCAGTCGGTTGATATTCACATACAATGAGTCTTCCGTCAGCAACTTACTCATCGTGTTATCGCCTTTGTTCAGTCGCGCCAATGTCTGATTCAAGTTACCAATGGCTTGCTGTGTTTTTTGCAATGTCTGATTCAGCCTCATCATCTTCAGCGAATCCGAAATCGTTTTGAAGTTGTGCAGCGTAGGGCGCAAGTCGTGCAGTGTCGTATTCAGGTTATCGGCTACTCCTTTTACCGACCCCGACAAATCTTCAATCTTTGTGTTGGCGGTTATCAACGTTTTGTTCAGCAAATCGGGCGTCGTTTCCAGTTTAGCAAAAATCACTTCCAATTGTTGCGAGTTCTTCGAGAGATTGTCAATAATGCCGTTGAATTTGCGCAGCGTAGTTTGCAAATCCGAAGCCACCGGTGTAGCCGTCTCCGACAGCACATCAAACATACCTTTGGCAACTTCGGAGCGAAGCGTGTCACCCGGTTTCAGCCTACGGCTCGACTGCCCAATGCGGAGCAACACCGATTTGCTACCCAACAGCGAACTGTTTAGGATTGCGGTAGTAGAATCAGACAAGGGAACATTTGAATCAATTTCCATCTCAACTAAAACGTTGTTATTCCTATTTTGCAATAGGCTTATGGCACTGACTCGTCCTACCGGCATGCCGTTAACAAGCACCGGGTTAGACACAGCCAACTGATCGATATTATCATACACCGTGTAATACTTGGCCGTTCTCGAAAAAAAATCAATCCCCTTCAGGTAATTGAAACCGAAATACAGCATTGCAATGGCAATAGCGATGAAGAGACCTACTTTAAATTCTTTTGTTTTCACGCAGTTTAGTTGATTGATTCTATTTCCGTTTTATACTCCTTAAAGGCTCTGTAAATGCCCGATGCAATCATATCCTGTCCTTCGTCTGACAGCAAAAAACCTTCTTCTTTGGCCTGCGATAAAAAACCAGTTTCGATCAACACACTGGGCATGGCAGTTTTCCATAACACAATAAATCCCGCTTGCTTTACACCCCGGCTAACTCGCCCCGCCTTTGTTTTAAATTGATTCTCCACCTTCTGTGCAAAGCGCAAGCTACTTTCATGATAGGCACTTTGGCTCAAGGTAAATAAAATGTATGATTCGGGGCTCTTGGGGTCAAAACCCTCGTAGCGTTGCTCATAGTTTTCATCCATCAAAATCACCGAATTCTCTCGCTTGGCCACTTCAAAGTTGCCTTTGTCTTTGTGCAAGCCCATCACAAATGTTTCCGTGCCATGGGCTGGTGCACCCGGCACCGAATTGGCGTGGATACAAATAAAAAGTTGAGCCTTGTGGCGGTTAGCCATATCAGCCCGCTCGTCCAGCGCTACATACTTATCGTCCTTGCGCGTGTAAATCACCTTCACGTTCGGAAAATTCTTTTCAATATACGCCCCCAACTTCAGCGAAATTTTGAGAGCCACATCTTTCTCCTTCGATTTTTTACCCATCGTGCCCGGATCTTTGCCTCCATGGCCAGGGTCAATCACGATCGTTTCCAACTTAAATTCCGCCGGACGAAAAGTGATTGATGAGTTTAGCAAGGTTATTGCTATCAATACGAGTTTAAAATGAAATTTGCCCACTGTGGTTAAAGAAGGTTGGCGTAATTGCAATAAGTTTGTGTAAAGTTGTGAATTTTTCATTAAAAGGTAAACTGTTGAAGACCAAAGGCGAGCGATTGCATCCATTGCATAGCTATTTTGCAATCCGTGGGGGCATGGCCAAGCTGATCGCAGTGGCCACCGGGCTTTACGCTGCAAGCCCTGCCGCGCGCTTGTTGCGCTTGCCTTTGTGCGCGTGTAGGGCTTTCCGCTTCAATCCCTTGCCCGCTGCGCACGCTTACTCCGCCTTGTGCACACAACGTATTCAGACCAATCATTTTCTTCCCGCAAGCATCACCCAATCGTCTATTAATCGCCTCGCAGTCCGTACATTAAGCCTCAGCTTGCTCCTATTGTTTGTAGCCATTGGCTTATTAAGCGCACAAGATCAGCGCCCACGTCCCAATCCACCCGGCGGCAGCCAGCGACCGCTCTCGGTTAAACCCGATAGTCTGTCCCTCAAAAAAGATTCAACTACCGCGGCCAAAAAAGGCGACATTGAAACCACTATTGTTTACTCCGCCACTGATTCCATCAACTTTAGTTTAGACAGAAAAATTGTCAAACTCTATGGCGATGCCAAAGTACAGTACGGCACCATTCAGCTCGACGCTGAAATCATTGTAATCGATTACGAGAAATCCACCATCACCGCCGATGGCAAGCCCGATTCGTTGGGGCGCCTCATCAATTTTCCGGTGTTTAAAGATGGCAACGAAGAATACGAAACCAAATCGATGATCTACAACTTCAAATCGAAAAAAGCGCAGATCACCGAAGTAGTCACCAAACAGGGCGAAGGCTTTATGGCCGGTTCGAAAGTGTATAAAAACGACAAGAACGAATTATTCACCATCAACAACACCTACACCACCTGCGACCTGAAAGATCCTCACTTCCGCATCATCTCCAAAAAAGCAAAAGCCATACCCGGCGATAAAATTGTCACGGGTCCTTTTTACATGGAGTTCAACCATGTGCCTACACCACTGGGCTTCGCATTCGGCATGTTTCCCTCGCAGCGCCAAAGTGCTTCCGGCATAATTGTACCCGAATACGGCGAAGAGCAACGCCGCGGTTTCTTCTTGCGCAATGCAGGCTACTTTTTCGACATCAGCGACTACATCAAACTCACCCTCACGGCCGACGTCTACTCAAAAGGATCTACTGCCGTCAAAATCAACACCGTTTACAATAACCGATACAAATACACCGGCGCATTCAACTTTGCTTTTACCAGCAACTCCGTTTCCGACAAATTCGAAGATCAAAGCAGACTAAAAGATTTTCAACTGTCGTGGTCACACAGCCCCAAGTCGCGTGGGTCGAGTCGCTTTTCAGCATCCGTCAATGCAGCCTCCACCTCCTTTACCTCGAACAATAATTTAGGTGTTAATACCAACCCCAATCTGCAACGACCAGACAACGTTTCGCGCAAACTCACATCCAACATTTCATATTCCAAAACCTTTACAGGCACTCCATTCACGTTGGGTATTAACATGCGGCACAGCCAGGACTTAGCAACCGGACAGGTAGATTTACCACTACCCGATGTTACATTCAATGTCAACAACTTATATCCATTTAAAAATAAAGGACTGGGTGAGTTTTTCGAAAACCTCAACATGCGCTACAGCTTGACGGGCACCAACCAAATTACCAACAACCTTGGCAAAATCGGCAACTCAACCAAAGACAGCATTGCCAGTTTTAATGGTGCCAACTTGCCTGTGTTCTTTCGCAATGCGAAGAATGGTATTAAACACAACATTCCTCTTTCTACTACCATCAAGGTGATGAAGTACTTGGCGCTAAGCCCCAACATCAACATCGATGAGACTTGGTATTTTCAAAAACTAAACTGGGGTACCAATGCCACCGGCACACAAGCTGTCATCAAAGACACCTCGCGGGTGTTCAACCGTATCACCAACTACACTTTTTCCTTGAGCCTCACTACCCGCATTTACGGAACCTATCTCTCCAAAAACCCAAACAGCAAAATTAGAGGCATACGACATGTGATGACACCCACCTTGTCCTACGGATACTCTCCGGACTTCAGCGATCCGGGCTATGATTACTTCCAGCGGATTACATTAAAAGATGCGGCCGGAAGATCAGTCACTACTTTAAAATCACGGCACGAAGGGTTTGTGTACGGTGGATCACGCAGTGGTCTGAGCAACTCTGTCAGCTTTGGTATTGGCAACACGGTAGAAGTAAAAGTAATGGGCAAAAAAGACTCGGTGGCGCGAAAGGTTTCTATCTTCAACAACCTATCGATCAATTCAAGCTACAATTTTGCCGCCGATTCGTTCAAGTTAGCGCCTATCACCATGAGCGCCAACACCAACGTGCTCAATAATAAAATCAACATCAACATCAATGCAACGCTCAATCCGTATGTGATTGAAAAAGGATGGAACACCTTGCGGGTTCCCACTGAGGGAACATCGGTGGTAGAGCGAAATCGCGATCGGTTCGCATGGTCGCAAGGTAGCCTGGGCAGAATTACTTCCGCCGGTTTGGCCTTCGGTACAAACCTTAGCCCGAAAGGTCAAAAGAGCGACACGGAGATGCGCGACAAAGTGGCGAAGTCAAATGCACCTCAGGCCGACAAAGATTATTTGTTGCAAAATCCCAATGCTTACGTGGACTTCTCCATTCCCTGGAACTTACGCATCAATTACAACATCAACTACACGCATGGCGTAAACCAACCCGAACAAATCACGCAGGCACTAAATTTTTCAGGCGATTTATCACTCAGTCAGAAATGGAAAATGACGTTCAACTCCGGTTATGATTTTGTCTCCAATCAAATCACACAAACCAACCTGGGCATCAGCCGCGATATCCACTGCTGGGCGCTCTCACTCAACTGGGTGCCGTTTGGTCCTTTTCAAAACTACACGTTCAACATCGGCGTGAAGTCTACCCTATTACGCGATCTCAAACTTACACGTACGCGCTCCTTCTTCGATGTGCGTCAGTAGTTGCTATGCCAATTGCTTTTGAAATAATTCAAATGATTGCTGCTGTAATAAGTCTTGTGTTCTATTCTATAGGTCGGTGTTGACTTGATGCAAATCCGTTCGCTTCAATGGTGTTTCAGTCAGCGCCTTGAAGCCACCCAAAATATTCGTTAACCGGTGATAGCCCCGTGATTTGAGAATGGAACACATGATCACCGAACGATAGCCACCGGCACAATGGATGTAATAATCCTTCTCCGGATCGATGGCTGTTATATTTTTGTTCACAAAATCCAATGGAAAGTTTTCCGCACCAACTAAATGCTCGGTTTCATATTCGCTGTGTCTTCGCACATCTAAAACATGTAAGTCAGGATTTTGGGTAAAGCGTGTTGCAAACGCTTCGGCGTTTATGCACTCGAGAGTATCGATTTCATACCCGGCCTCGCGCCAAGCCACTAAGCCGCCACTCAAATATCCAATCGTATTGTCATAGCCAACGCGTGCCAATCGGGTAATAGCTTCTTCTTCACGACCCGGCTCGATCACCAATAAAATGGGTTGCTTTAAATCCGGAACGAGTGTGCCCACCCAAGGCGCAAACGAATCATCGATGCCAATGAAGATGGAACCGGGAATAAAGCCCTGAACAAAATCTTCTTTCTTGCGCGCATCGATAATCAACGCGTTATTTTCTTCCCACGCAATTTCAAACGCATTTGCAGAAAGCGGTTGGTTGCCTTTGGTCATGATCGCATCAATGCCCTCCATTATTCCGGTCAGGTTCATAATCACGTTGGCTGGAAAATATTGCGGTGGCTCCACAAGTCCATCCGTGATTGCACTAATAAATTCCTCTTTGCTCATGTCCGCACGCAGCGCGTAGTTGAATCGCTTTTGTTTGCCAATGGTAGAGACGGTTTCCTTATCCATTTTTTTGCCACATGCGCTACCCGCTCCGTGACCCGGATAGACAATCACTTCGTCATGCAGTGTCATTAATTTAATGCGCAGCGAATCGTAGAGTAAACCAGCTAAGTAGTTGGGTGTAATTTCGGCTTTCACCTTCTGCACCAAATCGGGTCGACCTACATCACCGATAAATAATGTATCGCCCGTAAAAACAGCATAATCTTTTCCATTTTCATCGATGAGCAAATAGCTGCTCGATTCGAGGGTGTGACCGGGCGTGTGCAGCACTTTTATTTTTATGTTTCCCAGTGTGAGTATTTCACCATCCTTCGCTACGTGGGCATCGTAACCGGGTGTGGCGGTCGGCCCAAAAACAATTTGGGCATTCGTCTTCTTAGCTAGGTCAATATGACCGCTTACGAAGTCGGCATGAAAGTGCGTTTCTAAAACATATTTAATTGTAGCGCCATCTTTCTCAGCTCGCTCGATGTACGGGGCCGTTTCACGAAGTGGATCAATAATCGCAGCTTCTCCATTGCTTTCAATGTAGTAGGCAGCCTCTGCCAGACAACCGGTATAAATCTGCTCAACTTTCATAAATGATGTGTTAGGTTAGAAATAAAACCCGCTTCTTTTTACAGAAGCCTCCACAAATGTCAACCATTCGCATGCGAATGTCGGTGACAGAGGTTACACAATCCTATGACTTTTGTCAGGTTGGGGAGATTAAGTGGGCAAACCTTTAATTGCCGCAGGAGACAAACGTTACACTAGCACTAAATTTGGCAATAGAGCACAAGCATGACGCTTGCGCTGGAGGTGCTTGAGATAGAGTTATCTGAAATCAAATATATCTTTAGGTTTTTCAATCTTATTGAGTCCTTGTACTTCTATATTAAAATCAATCAAGCTTTTCGATGGATCCTTTTTAGAATACGCAACGCGAAACCTCTTCTTCTTACACTGCTCACTTAAATCCTCACATTCAATAAAAATTGCCATCGTGAAAGTACTCCTTGAGTAAATTACACTATCAACTTTGAAGCTGTAGCCAATTACTCTATCTGATGACAAATCAGTAAATCTTCTATCATGATAGCTAGTGATCCATCCAATGGTGGTCTCGAATTCCTCATTAATCTCAGAAAAGTATGCATCCTTCTTACGTACGACTAATGCTATAATTAGCGCAAGTACCACAGCAAAAACAAACAAATGCACATAGGGCTCTTTTTTTTCTGTTGGGTTCTCCATCGATATAAGGATTTCAGCAAATCTATTTACTCAGAATAAGGTTTTCAGATGATAGCTTCTTGTAATGAAGCTTCAAGCAATCCGAATTGACAAAATGCACCTAGAAAGGTAGGCCTTCATAATTAAGTGACCCCGGCAGGAATCGAACCTGCATCTTCAGAATCGGAATCTGAAATACTATCCATTGTACTACGGAGCCGAGAAATTCTATTGCAAAAGTAAGGAATTGAACCGATTATCAAGTATTGCCTCTCGATCTGCACTCCTTTTATCAATGTCGTTGAGGTGAAAACAGGGCTTAACTTAACGACATTGCCTCTTAAATATGCTCTTTCTTATTCTTCACCAAGTCATACATCAACTCACGCGCTCGATGCAACTGGGCTTTCACCGTGCCAAGGGGCGCTTCAATCTCGGCTGCAATCTCTTCATAACTTAATTCATGAAAATAGCGCAACCGCACCAACTTCTGATACTTCGGCGGAAGCATATTCACAAACACTTGCATGATTTCTTCCTTCTGCATGCGAATGGTTTCTTCCTGCGGGTCGAGATTGCCTTTGTCTTCAATATCGATCGACACCGAAGCACCGTCATCGTCCGTGTACGTGTTTTCGATGCTGAGGGTATTCAACTTTTTCTTGCGAATAAAATCGATCGTATTGTTTGTGGCAATGCGAAACAACCACGTGCTGAACGTAAAATCTTTTTTGAAACGATGCAGGCTGCGAAATGCCTTCGAAAATGACTCCATCATCAAATCTTCGGCATCGTCTACATTGCGCACCATTTTCAAAATGACATGATACACCGGGCGCTTGTAGCGCTGTAATAATTTAGCATAGGCTTTATCATCGCCCGCCACAGCCATGTCAATCAGCCGAAAATCTTCCAGCGCCTTTGATGAAAACCTGCCTTCGTCTAGTTCCTCTTCCATGATATTCGTTTGGCCGATATAGCCGCAGCTCCGGCAACAAGATAATAAAAGGCATATACAAAATCTAAAAACGGCACCGACCATGCCTCAAAGGGTGCTCCTAATTTTCGGGAAGCCCGATAAAAAAGGTATGTCAGCAACCCCGAACGGAGCACAAAAAGACCCAAAATCCAGTAAAAAAAGGGACTCAGAATTAAACTGGGTATCACCAAAAAGCAACTGGCCATCCACGTAAGTGTAAATAGCCCGAGCACCAATTTATCCGAAAACCTGTAATATTTACCTACCGACAAATGCCTTCTTTTTTGATGATAGAATTCCTTCCATGCGGTTTTGGGCTTCGAAAATGTAAGAGCGTCCTGCCCTATTGCTACACGGGTATTTTTACGTGTAGCATGTTGATTCACAAACAGATCGTCATCGCCGCCGGTAATACCCAAATGGGCGTTGAAGCCCTTGTTTTCCAGAAAAAGTGACTTGTGATAAAGAAGATTGCGGCCTACACCCATATACGGTTTCCCCATAAGGGCAAAACCGATCATTTGTATTCCCGTAAGGAATGACTCAAAACGGATGAAGGCATTTAAGAAACCTGCCGACTTTTGATACGGAGAGAAACCCAACACTAGCTTGGTTGAATCTTGAATAGATCCTGCCATTTGTTGAATCCACTCCGTGCTGGCAGGTCGGCAATCAGCATCGGTGAGTAACACCCACTCGTATTTAGCTGCCTTTATGCCCAGCGTCAGCCCGAATTTTTTTCCATTGACATGTTCCGGCTTATTCACCACGCGCACCATTTTTAACAACGGAAAATCTTTGGTAGCCTGCAGGAGATAATCATACGTGCCATCATTGCAACGATCTTCAACAATAATGACCTCGAATTGCGGATAGTTTTGCTGCAACAGTAAAGGTATTAACTCGCGCAAGTTAGGCTCTTCATCGTGTGCGCACACAATGATAGAAACAGGCGGCGTTTCGTTGGCAGAAGTCGATTTCTTGTTACCAAATGCAATCAAAAAAAGGAGCAGGTAAATCAACTGAACAGAAAGTACAGAAATGCAAATGATGGAGAGTACGGACAAGGCGAAGTGTTAAAGTGAAAAATCGGACAAAGATAAACCCAAAATTAGCATTAGGAACGACAATTTTTGCCCGATGGGCGAAGAATACGGACGTTCCTTTCAGATATGAATTGCCCTGTTGCCATCATCATTTTCCGGTTGGGTGAGTTGCCAACAAGTCCTGATTAATTCGCTTCCTGTCGCTACATTTGCGGGCAATGAAGTTTAGGCTTACGCATCAAGACCCTCAATCCAAGGCGCGCAGTGGCATGATCACTACCGACCATGGCGAAATACCAACCCCCATCTTCATGCCAGTGGGCACAGCCGGTTCGGTGAAGGCGGTACACCAACGCGAACTAAAAGAAGATATCGATGCGAAGATCATACTCGGCAACACGTATCATTTATACTTACGACCCGGACTATCGCTGTTGGAAACTGCCGGTGGCTTGCACCGCTTCAACGGATGGGATCGGCCCATCCTTACTGACAGTGGTGGCTACCAGGTGTATTCGCTTGGCGCAAATCGTAAGATCACCGAAGAAGGGGTGATTTTCAAATCACACATCGATGGATCAAAACACACCTTTACGCCCGAAGGGGTGATGGATATTGAGCGCACCATTGGTGCCGATATCATAATGGCTTTTGATGAGTGTACACCATACCCGTGTGAGTACGACTATGCTAAAAAGTCAATGGGCCTCACCCATCGCTGGTTAACACGGTGCATCAATCGAGTAAATACAACAGAGCCGAAATATGGCTATCAACAAACGCTCTTCCCCATTGTGCAGGGCAGCGTTTATGCCGATTTGCGAAAGCAATCCGCCGAATTTGTAGCCAATCAACAGCAAGAAGGAAACGCGATTGGCGGACTATCTGTTGGCGAGCCGCATGAAATGATGTATGAAATGACGGATTTGGTCTGCGGTATTTTGCCGGCTGATCGGCCGCGCTACCTGATGGGCGTGGGCACGCCTGAAAATATTTTGGAATGCATCGCCCTGGGCATTGATATGTTTGATTGTGTGATGCCCACCCGCAATGCGCGCAATGGAATGCTCTTCACTACCCAAGGCATTATCAATATCCGCAACGAAAAATGGAAAGATGACCTTAGCCCCATCGATGCAGAATTGGGTGGACATGTGAGCACGTTCTATTCCAAAGCCTATTTACGGCATTTAATTATCGCCAAAGAAATTTTAGGCGCGCAAATTGCTTCTATTCACAACCTGACCTTCTATTTATGGTTGGTACGGCAGGCCAGAGAAAAAATTCAGGAAGGCACTTTTGCAACATGGAAAAACAAAATGGTACAGACGGTTTCGGGCCGGTTATAAATAAACGTCTCTCTTCATCAGAATGAAACTGCTCGATAAATACATTTTCAAAAAAATTCTCTCTACGTTCATTTTCGTAGTGTTGATCTTGGAGGCGATCATCTGCATCATCGACCTGACTGAAAAGATGGACAAGTTTGTGCAGTTCAAGTTGAGCAAGATGGTTATTCTTGGCTATTACCTGGACTTCATTCCATGGATTGCAGGCTTTCTTTCTCCCATTACAATTTTCATTGCCATCATCTACGTTACCTCGCGCATGGCGGCGCATACGGAAATCGTGGCCATCTTGGGCAGTGGCATCAGCTTTCGCCGATTTTTGTATCCTTATTTTCTGGCTGCCACCGTGGTGGCGCTGATGAGTTTTTTTCTGAATGGCTGGGTGATTCCCAAATCAAATTACGATCGTCTGCTGTTCGAAATGCAATACTTTCAAAACAAGTATTATTTCGAAGAACGCAACGTGCACATGCAAGTATCTCCAAACGTGTATCTGTTTATTCAGAACTATAACAACCAAGGTAACACCGGCTATCAATTTTCGCTGGAGCGATTTGACAAAGATCGATTGGTTGAGAAACTATCTGCTGACAATATTGTGTGGGATACAGTGAAACTAAAATGGACCTTGAAAACCTGGAAGCGCAAAAGAATAGACAGTATTTTTCAAGTTCAAAAAACGAGCGAAATTCCGTTGGTTGAAAAAGGCGATGCGCTTGACACTACTTTGGCCATCACGCCCAAAGATTTTGAGAACAATAAAAAAATGTACGGGGGCATGACGATTCCCGAGCTGACGGAAAAAATCGAAATGTTAAAGTTTCGAGGCTCTACCGGAGTGGAAGCGTATGAAACCGAACGACATATTCGGTACTCTTCTCCATTTTATATTTATGTGTTAGTCTTTATGGGTGCTATCGTCTCCGCACGTAAAAGTCGAGGAGGTACCGGCTTTCAAATTGCACTCGGCTTCTTGCTGGCCTTCATCTTTATTCTCTTCTTCACCATTACGAGTACATTTGCCCAAACAGGAGCGCTTTCACCTTGGTTAGCAGCCTGGCTGCCCAATATGGTATTTGGTTTGATCACTTTGCTCATGTATAAATACGTACCCCGTTGATTGCTACCACCAAAGATTATTTCAAGCTTCACTTCATTGTGCTTCTCTTCGGCTTCACAGCCATATTAGGAAAGCTTGTTTCAATTCCTGCTGTAGAAATGGTTTTCTATCGCACCTTAATGGCTGCGGTGGGAATGACCGTTTTGCTATTAATTGTGAAAGGATCATTCACTGTATCTAAGTCAGACTTCATCAAAATTTTTCTGACCGGCGCTATCGTCGCCATTCACTGGATCACCTTTTTTGTCTCCGGCAGAATTTCAAATCCATCTACGAGTCTGGTGGGGTTTGCTACGTGTTCGTTTTGGGCGGCACTGATCGAACCTATCGCCAAACGAAAAAAAATTCAGGTGCTGGAAGTGGGATTGGGAATTGTCGTGCTCGTTGGCCTGATTCTTATTTTTTCATTCAACTTCGATTACGCATTTGGATTGTTCTTAGGAATTATCTCCGGATTGACAGCCGCTATTTTCAGTGTCATCAATTCAAAAATTGCAGCTCGCGTGAGTGCTTATACTATTACACTTTACGAAATGCTGGGTGCTTGCGCTACGGTCATTTTATTCTTTCCTATTTATCAAACGTATGTAGCACAAGATCATCAGCTTCATCTGGTGCCTGCCCCGATGGATTGGGTTTACATTGGAACTATGGCTATTGCCTGCTCTGTTTATGCGTATTCAGTGATGATCAATCTGAGCAAAAAACTTTCTGTGTTTTTTATTCAACTGGCCCTTAACCTCGAACCAGTTTATGGTATCGTGATCGCGCTTTTCGTTTTTGGCCAACAAGAAGTAATGGGTTGGAATTTTTATGTAGGCACATTGATTATTCTCAGTGCCGTAGCCATCTTTCCGATTATCAAAAACAGACAGGGGTTTCAGAGTTGAAATTCAATGAAAGAAATCTTACGGAGCTAAGCGCAACACAATTCCATCAATCTCTTCTGTAATTCGAATCTGGCAGCCCAATCGGCTATTGTCTTTTACATGAAATGCCTGATCCAACATCGCTAATTCCGCATCGCTTTGTTCGGGCAATGCCATATCCGATTCCAAATACACCTGGCACGAGGCGCAAAGTGCCATCCCGCCACAGGTCCCTTCCACCGGCAATTCGTACGACTTACAAATCTCCATGATGTTCATGTTCATATCCGTAGGCGCATCGAGTTCATGCTTCGTGCCCTCGCGATCGATGATATTCACTTTGATCATGTTTTCCATAGCGCAGTTTTAAAATCCGGTTACACCATTTACGGTAGTGTACTTCAATACATTTTTTTTGTTTGGATAAATTCGCGCGAAAGCGCTTTGCACTGCTAGGGTGCCTTCATGAAATCCACACAAAATCAATTTCAGTTTTCCAGGGTATGTGTTGATATCGCCGATGGCATACACTCCTTTGCGGTTGGTGGAATAATCAAAAGTATCCACCTTCACCGCATTCTTTTCGATCTCTAAACCCCAGTTAGCAATGGGTCCAAGGCTGGGGGTTAATCCAAACAAAGGCACAAAATGATCGGTGGGCTTTTCAATATTTCCCAATGTAGCATGGTTAATCGTCACCGCCTCTACTTTTCCGTTGCCGGAGATGCCAGTCACTTCTGCATCGGTAATCAAATTAATTTTTCCGGCACCAGCCATGTCCATTACTTTTTGCACGGAATCTAAATGCCCTCGGAAAGAAGTTCTGCGATGCACCAATGTTAATTCGCTGGCAATATTTTTTTCAACCAGGTAAATGGACCAATCCAAGGCAGAATCCCCTCCACCCGAAACCACTACGCGTTTGCCTTTGTAAAATTCCGGATCGCGGATGATGTACTCTACTCCTTTGTCTTCAAATTTTTCCAATTCAGGAATCGGAGGCTTGCGCGGTTCAAATACGCCCAGCCCACCGGCTATCATCACAATCGGGGCTTTGTGTTGTGTTCCCTTATTGGTCGTAACAATAAATTTGCCATCCTCCGTTTCGGTTAATTCAGTGGCCGATTCTCCCAGCGTAAATCCGGGTTTAAAAACGCCACACTGTTCCATCAGCTTCTCCACTAATTCTCCTGCATTCACCGTCGGATATCCCGGAATATCATAAATGGGCTTTTTCGGATAAATCTCAATCAGTTGACCTCCGGCTGCAGGCAAAGAGTCAATTAAGTGACAATGTAATTTCAAAAGACCTGCTTCAAACACCGTAAACAATCCTACGGGGCCAGCACCTATAATGATTATGTCTGTTTCAATCATAGCTAAAAAATAGAGTCGCAAAAATACTCAATAATTAGGCATAGACCATGCGAGAAATTATTGATTTAACTCTAAATCACGTTATGCGGTTTTAGTATAAATCCTGTTTAGCTATATGAAAATCAATCCGTTAAAAGTTAAACTATTTAAAAATATCTAAGCTATCCGATTATACACTGATAAACTACATAGACTAAACTGTGGGAAGATAAAAACAAGTTTGGACTGGAGGGGTCATTGCGAGTATCTTTGATCGAAAAGAGAACAAATATGAAATATGTAATTCTATTTTTTGTTGCCTTAATGTTGGGCTGTTCTAAAGAAGAGGCTGTTAAGACGGAGTGTAGGCTATCTAAAATTACTGTCTCATCAAGTGCGGGTGGTGTTACAGAAACGAGTTATACGTATTCTTCAAATGGGAAAATGTCAAAACAAGTTAGGACTCGAAATAGCGCTATAGTTTTTGATTATACCTACTTCTACAACTCAAATGGCAAAGTAGAAAAAGTTGATATGGTAGATAGTTATTCTCAATATGAATATTTGAGTAATGGTAGAACATCAACTATTACGAGTTATTCAAGTGCAGGCACGCTCCTTGGGAAAGACTATTATACTTGGACTGGGGATAATTTAGAAATAAAGTTTACTAAACCTGAATTGACAAATCAATATCAATTAACACTGTTGGAGTTTTCAAATAATAATGTCATCAAAAGAACAATCATATCATATACTGGAAAAGAACCCAATGTGATTACCAATAAGGTAGAAACAGTGTATCAAGATTTTGACAGTGGTATTACAGCGTTCTATATCGCAAAACCGACTCGTGAAGGATTTAGTGAAGATAACTCGAAAAACAATGCTCGTAAAATAATTGAAACTTCAACACCCTATATAGGTGGAGCGCCATCAAGTGCAACTGTATCTACTACCATACTAAGTTATACATACAACTCTAGCAATGCAACCATAACTTCTACCTCTACATTAAACGGAACATTTGTTGTGAACTCAACAATTACCTATGATGGATGTAGTAATTGATACTTGAAGCAGGCAGTAATTTATTTCAGAATTAAGTAATTAGGCATTGCTCATGAATGAAATAGTGGATAAAGACACTTTATGAACCACTTGTTTATACAAATATCCATGTACGAGTGGGAACGACTTATGTTTTTTCAGTTGAGAAAACACCCAATCGCGGATTTTTGTTATTTTGGAGGATTATTCCCCAACTAAACTAAATCCCTATGAGCCTTTTCGAAGCGCTTGGCTTATTCAAACAAGGAAAAGGCACTGCCAAAAGTCATTTAAAAAACCTAATCGAAATTGCGTTGGCAGATGGGCAATTTATAGATGTGGAATACGATCTTCTCAAGTCCATTGCAAAAAGAAATGGGTTTAACGAAAAACAGTTAGCTGAAATTCGGAAAAACCCGAATGCGATAAAGTTGGAGATTCCGGAAAATAGCAAAGAGCGATTCTATCAATTCTATGATTTGGTTCACATGATGAGCATCGATAAGCTTATCCACACCGAAGAAATGAAACTTTGCAATCTCTTCGCAATTAAATTTGGATACCATCGGGACAATATTCAGGATTTAATTGACTCTACACTATCATGCATCGAAAATAGATGCAGCTCAGAGGATACAATGGGGCGGGTCATTCGCCTGTTGATGTAGCTACATATTATTGGCCAATACCTACGATCAGCTTACAAAAAAATCAAAATCTTCTACCGTACGGTAAAGATTCGCTGAATTATGAGGTTATCAGCTTTAGATTACTCATTCACAGCTATGTGTTATCACCGGCTAAAAACACCACATGAGTTAGCTCACTTTTTCTGGGTCGATTAAACTATAAAACCTAACTTTGTGTTTTCAACCCTATGAGCGACACCATCCTTCACGAATGCGGCATTGCCCTCATCCGATTGCGCAAGCCACTATCCTACTACATCGAAAAATATGGCTCCACGTTCGCCATGAATAAGATGTACATTTTGATGGAAAAACAGCATAACCGAGGGCAGGATGGTGCCGGTATTGCCAACATTAAAATCGATCAAAAGCCCGGCTTCCGTTTTTTTAGCCGCTATCGGTCAATCAAACCCCAACCTGTAGCTCACTTATTCAAGAAAATCGGGAAAAAATATAAAAAAGCTCAAAAGGAAGGCAAAGAGAAGTTCAAAAACGAAGGCTGGCTGAAAGAGAATTTGGCATTCTCAGGCGAATTGTGGCTCGGCCACTTGCGCTATGGCACCCATGGCCTCAACAGCATCGAAAATGTGCATCCATTCTTACGCCAAAATAACTGGCGAAGCAGAAATCTGGTGATGGCCGGAAACTTTAACATGACCAATGTTGAAGAGCTCTTTAATGTGCTCGTCGACCTCGGTCAGCACCCAAAAGATAAGGTGGACACTGTTACCGTGATGGAAAAGATCGGTCACTTTCTGGATGAGGAAGTACAAGGCCTTTTTGAAAAATACAAAGATCAATTTACCAATAAAGAAGTAAGCGATATTATTGAAACGGAGTTGAATCTTCAAAACGTACTTCGCAGAGCATGCAAAGATTTTGACGGCGGCTATACCATGGCTGGAATGACGGGCTCAGGTTCGGCCTTTGTGGTGCGCGATCCAAGCGGCATCCGTCCGGCTTACTTTTATGCCGATGAAGAAATTGTAGTGGTGGCTTCGGAAAAGCCGGCCATCAAAACCGCTTTCAACATCAACTACGAACAAATTCAGGAAATCAAACCTGGGCACGCACTCATCATCAACAAAGACGCCAGCTACTCGCAACAACAAATCATTGCGCCGCTCGAAAAAACATCCTGTAGTTTTGAGCGGATTTATTTCTCGCGTGGCACCGACCCCGAAATCTATCAGGAACGCAAACAGCTAGGCAAACTGCTTGTGCCTCAGATTTTAAAATCCATCAACTTCGATTTAAAAAACACCATCTTCTCTTACATTCCCAACACAGCCGAAACTGCTTTTCTGGGAATGATGGCAGGAATCGAAGATTATCTTATCAGCAAACAAAAAGATTTTATTCTCGATGGCAAACCAACGGTTGATTCGCTGGAAGACATTTTATCTTTCCGTCCACGCATTGAGAAAATCGTTATTAAAGATGTGAAGCTACGCACGTTCATTACCGATGACGACCATCGCGATGAAATGGTGGCACACGTGTATGACACTACCTACGAAGTGGTGAACAAAGGAAAAGATACATTGGTAGTGATTGATGATTCGATTGTGCGCGGCACTACTCTGGAAAAGAGTATACTAAAAATGCTCGACCGCCTCGGGCCAAAAAAGATTGTGGTTGTTTCTTCAGCACCGCAAATTCGCTTCCCCGACTGCTACGGTATTGACATGAGTAAGATGGGCGATTTCGTGGCTTTTCGTGCTGTGATTAAACTGTTGAAAGAGCAAGGCAAAGATTATTTGTTGGGCGAAGTGTATGAGCAGTGCCAACAAGCTCGCTTACAAGAGCGACCTGTTAATTATGTGAAGCGCTTGTACGAAGAATTCACCCCTGAAGAAATCTCCGCTAAAATTGCAGACATCGTTCGCCCTGAAGGCATGAAAGCCGATTTGGAAGTAGTTTATCAAACCGTCGAAAATCTGCACAAAGCAATTCCTAACCATTGTGGCGATTGGTATTTCACCGGAAACTTCCCTACACCGGGCGGTATGAAGGTGGCCAACAAATCCTACCTCAACTACATGGATGGAAAATTGGTGAGGGCGTATTAAAGCGAAAACAGATTCAATTTGCTTTGGTGGGTCAAAGGCATGCACATTGCCTTGCCAAGCAGTTAGTATTCTGCTAAGCTCTAATGGCATGAATTCTATTTCAAAATCATCAGGCGGCAGATCGCTGCTGTATCAAATTCTTTTGTTCTTGGCCATGCAAATCGGGCAATAAGAAAAAGAGGCGGAAAATAAATGCAAATCCTTTCCCGCCACCTTCATACTTGTCTAGGGAAAGACAATGGTAAACAAATAAATTGAAAACAATATAAGTAACACCACTCCTTGCAAAATGGTGGTTTTTCCTGTGCTCAGCGAAAGCACAATGATAAAAAGCGACAGAAGAAACAGAACAGTCGCCTCGGAATCAATACCCAACGTAAGCGGAAGTCCTAAAAAAATAGAAACAAACGCTACAGTTGGTATGGTCAGCCCAATACTAGCGATGGCAGAACCGAGCGACAAGTTGAAGCTCTTTTGCAAATGATTGCTACGAGCGGCGCGCAATGCAGATAGACCTTCCGGCAGTAGCACAACACACGCAATAATAACACCGGAAAGTGAAGGTGGTGCTCCTTCAGCAGTTAGCCAGTTTTTTAGACCCGGTGCCAGCATTTCTGCCAACAGAACAACTGAACCCAAACACAAGAATAAAAATATACCACTCCAAACTGCAGAACCGGGAGAAGGTTTCTTAAAGTTCGGCTCATCTCCTTTGGATACGAAATCCGATCGGTGCAATACGTTTTGTACGTAAACGAAAGTACCGTATAATAAAAGTGTCACAAGTGCCACATAAAACAACTGGGTAGTGCTGTAAAAAGGGCCAATAGTTGTTTTCGTGAAATTCGGAAGGATTAAAGTCAAGACTGAAATTGTAACCAGCACAATCAACGTTGCACTCACGCCTTGTAATGTAAACGTTTGTTCCTTGTGCTTGAGTCCACCAATAAAAATACATAAGCCCACCATCCCATTAAGTACAATCATCACGGTGGCAAACACAGCATCTCTGGCGAGAGAAGTAGCGTCAGGGCCACCTGCAAGCATGAGCGAAACAATGAGTGATACTTCAATAAAAGTGACAGCCAATGCCAAAATCAGCGCACCGAAAGGTTCTCCAATTCGATGGGCAATTACATCAGCATGATGAACGGCACTGAGAACACTACCAATCAATGCAACCGCAGAAAGAAATGGCCACACGGGCCCATGAAATAATTCGTGATAAATGAAAATAAGGCACCCCACCAAGGGTGTGACTATTACCCAAAATGACTTTGACTTTGGATTAATGCTTTTCCATAAATTGTGCTTTATAATAGACATCTTAGCTTGCAGATAAGCAGCGAAAATATCAATTAACGTGCACTATTGAAAATAAACTAAAATCAGGCTCAACTCTCAAATGAACAAATAATAGGGAGTATGGAACGAAAGTTAGTCTGTTTCCCGTACCATGATTTTTTTGGTTACAATTATTAACTACTCATTTTGACAACACTCCTCCGAAATTCATTCCATTCTGTTGAATCACTATCTAAAGAACAAGAGAAGCATTGGTTCATTCATTTGATTGATGGTAGGCTTGAAGGCAAACCAAACGAAGCCATTTTTTACAATTAATATGCGCTAAAAACAAAAGATATTTCCCTCTGTGTTCATTTTTGAACATCTTTGTGCGCTCAAGAACAAATAATAGTGCAGAAACTGCATTTTCGGACAGTTCTTGCATTGGCACAATTTTTTCATGGTGTATGTCACTTAACCCAAACCTATTGTGAACGAAGGCGGCAAAATTTTAATGGTAGACGATGATGAAGACGTTCTTCTCGCTGCCAAAATGCTTTTAAAAAAATCCAATCATCAGGTCATTATTGAAAAGAATCCGAACAAGATTCCATTTCTCCTCAACAACGATTCGTATGATGTGATTTTGCTGGATATGAACTTCAGCAAAGACACTACCAGCGGCAAAGAGGGATTTGAGTGGCTGAAAGTAATCAAAGAACGCGAACCCGATGCAGTAGTAATCATGATCACTGCATTTGGCGATGTGGAAATGGCAGTGCGTGCTCTGAAAGAAGGCGCTACTGACTTTGTGTTAAAGCCCTGGCAAAATGAAAAGTTGATTGCCACCATCTCAACGGCTATCAAACTCAAAAAATCGTACAACGAAGTAGATAAATTGCGCAAGGCCAAAGAAATGCTCGAAGAGCAAATCAGTCAGCCTTTCCGTGACATCATTGGCAACAGTCCCGCCATCAATGAAGTTTTTTCCTTGATAGACAAAGTGGCCAAGACAGATGCAAACATTTTGATATTAGGTGAAAATGGCACCGGCAAAGAATTAGTAGCACGCGCCATTCATCAAAAGTCCCTGCGCAAAAACAACTCATTTGTAGCGGTGGACATGGGTGCTGTAACAGAAACACTTTTTGAAAGTGAGTTATTTGGTCACAAAAAAGGTGCCTTCACCGATGCGCGCGAAGATCGCCCCGGTCGATTTGAATTGGCAAATGGAGGTACGTTGTTCTTGGATGAGATTGGCAACCTGAGTATGAGTTTGCAAAGCAAATTACTCAGCGCACTGCAATCGCGCCAGGTAACACGTGTGGGTTCTAATCAACACATCGAAGTAGACATTCGTTTGGTGTGCGCCACTAACATGCCGTTGCACCAAATGGTGAAAGAAGGAAGATTCAGACAAGATTTATTGTATCGGATCAACACGGTTGAAATCAATATCCCGCCACTCGGCGAGCGAATTGATGACATCCCCATGTTGGCCAATCACTTTTTGAATTACTACTCGAAAAAATACCGCAAAGATGTGCTCTCCATCTCACCTGAGGCCATGAACAAATTAAAGAAATACCCTTGGCCGGGCAACGTGCGTGAGTTGCAGCATTCTATCGAACGTGCATTGATCATGGCCGACTCCCCAACGCTGCAGGAAAGCGATTTTCTTTTCAGCCGCAAGGGGAATGACACAATGGCAAGTGACACGCTCAATTTGGATGAAGTAGAAAAGTCGGCAGTGATGAAAGCCATTCAACTTCACAATGGCAATATTTCAAAAGCTGCTGATGAACTCGGTTTGACACGCGCTTCGCTTTACCGCAGGATGGAAAAATATGGAATTTAACTGGCGCTCGCCATTAACAACACGCATCGCGATTTTGGTTTTCACCAGCATCGCTTTTGCGTTTGTGCTTGATGGCAAAGACACCAATATCCTACTTTCCATAGGTTTAATTATTGCCATCGGTTTTCAGGCAGCACAACTCATCAAAATTGCCGAGCACCCAAGCCCCGCTGTTCAATCACCGATTGTAGATATTCGATATGATGAAGTGACTGCTTCCTTCAAAACCCAAAGCAACGACCCAGTCGCACAGCAGCTGCAACGCGACATGAATGAGGCACTCAACAAGCAACGTCAAACCAAAAAAGAAAAAGATTCTGAATACCAGTTTTTCAAAAACATCGTGCAGCATGTAGGGATTGGTATTCTCACCTTCAAACGCGACGGCAACATTCAAATAATCAACAATGCAGCTAAGCGATTGATGCGCATCGAACGTGCCGATCGGCTGGATGATTTGCGTGAAGTGAGCGACGCGCTGGTAGAAGCTTTCTTAAAATTAAAAACCGGTGGCCGTGAATTGATACGTGTAAAGAACGGCGATGAAACCGTGCAACTCTCCGTCTATGCCATCGAACTTACCCTGCGGGGCGAAGAGGTAAAACTCATTTCGATGAGCAACATCCAAAGTGAGTTGGAAGAGAAAGAAATGGAAGCGTGGCAAAACCTGGTGCGCGTACTCACGCACGAGATCATGAATTCAGTTACTCCCATTTCATCGCTGGCAGGGGTAGTTGAAGAAGAATTGGGAAGAAAATTAGGTGCCAACGAACTCAGCATGAAGCGAGACGAAGCTGAGGACATGCATCTATCTGTGCAAACCATCAGTAAACGCAGCGAAGGTCTGATCAAATTCGTGAAAGAATTCAGAAGCCTTACACACATTCCTAAACCCAAACTTTCTGAAGTGGCTGTGAAGCCTTTGCTGGAAGAGTTAGCTATGCTCCATAAGAAAGAGTTGGCTGATAAAAACATTTCGATTTCAATAGCAGTGGAGCCAGCGAACAGCACCGTGCATGTAGACAAAACATTAATCGAACAAGTGCTGATCAACTTGATTAAAAATGCCATTCAGGCATTTGAAGATAAGCCCAACCAAAGTATAGCGCTGGCAAGCTACGTGAATGAAAAAGGGAACGTGATCATCTCTGTCAAAGACAATGGTACAGGCATTGAACCCGAGGCACTGGAAAAAATATTTATCCCGTTCTTTTCTACCAAAAAAACAGGCTCCGGCATCGGGCTTAGTTTATCGAAACAAATCATGCGTCAGCACGAGGGCAACATCTCTGTGAAATCGGTATTAGGAGAAGGAACTGAGTTTTTACTCCGATTTTAAGACCAATTCTGCCGAAACGGCCTAGAATCAAAAAGATTTTTTAGCTTTGAACCTTCTAAACCTGTCCTATGCAAGACGTTGAAAAGAAAGTCACCTCCATCCTTATCGAGAAATTAGGTGTTCCTGATTCTCAGATTACACCAGATGCCAGCTTTGTGAAAGACCTCGGTATAGACTCCCTAGATTATGCAGAGTTAGTGATGGAATTTGAACAAAACTTCGATATCAAGATTCCCGATGATGATGCAGAAAAAATGCAAACCATCGGCGAGGCCGTTACCTACATTCAATCCAAATTGAAAAAATAACTAACGGAACTTCTTATCATCCGTAGGTGCGTTCAATTCAAAAAAATTACTGAAGCGTTTCATCGAAGCGGCTTCCTTCGCTAAAAACGGTGCGTGTGTATTGCGATTTTTTAACGGCGAGTAGTGCCAGCCATTGTGGGGTTCGCTCCAAAACACTATGTATTTCTCCAGCGAAATCATTAAGATATCCTGATCATAAATCTCTTCTCCGTCTTTATCCAGCAACCCAGTGAATTGCAAAAGCACATGATGCTTCTTGACTAACTCACCTTTATTGCAATCAATGCTATTCAGGCGCATGAGCAAGCGGTGCTCGGTATCCCACGCTTTAAACTTTATTTTACGCGGTTTGAATTCATCCATGTGAGTCAATTTTTTGTGTGCTTCGTTCAAACAGTCCAGCCGCAATCGTTACATTTGAATCTCGTATGAGCGAAAATAAGAAGGTATTATTTATAATCAATAAGTTTTCAGGCGGTGGATTTAGTCCTTCGCTGGAAGGCCGTATTATTGATGCCTGCGCTCAGGCAAAAATCGAATGTTCTATTGAATTTACACAAGCGCGTGGGCATGCCACTGAACTGGCCCGACAAGCTTCGGCCGGAAAACAATTTCAAGTGGTATTTGCAGTTGGTGGCGATGGAACAGTAAATGAAGTAGCCCAAGGGCTTGTACACACCTCCACCGTCATGGGCATTCTGCCAAAAGGTTCGGGTAATGGGCTTGCACGACATTTAGGTATTCCTATGGATTTCAAAAAATCATTGGCACTTATTCATTCGAATCGATCCATTGCCATGGATACATTTTTGGTGAATGGCATGCTTTCGGTAAATGTTTCAGGCGTTGGTTTTGACGGACACGTTGCCGGCATGTTTGGAAAAGATGGCAAACGCGGCTTCATCGGTTATTCCAAGCTGGTGATGAAAGAGTTTTTCAGCTTTCCCGAATTTGCCATTGAAGTAGAATTGGATGGCAAAAAAATTAATCGGGAATCGTTCATTGTTGCATTGGCGAACTCCTCACAGTTTGGGAACAATGCTCGGGTGGCTCCACAAGCATCTGTTACCGATCAGTTAATCGATGTGAGTTTCATTCGCAAAATTCCGATTCATCGGGCACTGAGCTTTGGCTACAGCATGTTTACCGGCGGACTTCATAAATCCAGATTAGTGGATATCATGCAAGCCAAACAAGTGCGCCTGCACTTTCAAAAACCCATGGCATTTCACATCGATGGTGAACCGCATGCGGCTGTTGAAAATTTTGAAGTCAACATTCAACCGGCCTCGTTGCAAATGGCCGTGTTAGACAACAGCCGTAGAGTGATTTGAATTGACCGTAAAAAAACTAGCTGCTTTCAAAACTTCCTGACGCGGCAGTTACTTCTTCTCCACATCATGCCCACCAAATTCATTGCGAAGGGCTGCAACAATTTTTCCTGCAAATGTATCTTCTGTTTGCGATCGGTAGCGCATCAGCAAAGACATGGTAATTACCGGTGTGGGAACGCCCATTTCCAGCGCTGTTTCTACGGTCCATTTTCCTTCGCCTGATGAGTGCATGATTCCTTTGATTGACTCCAAATTCTTATCTTTCTCCAGCGCCGATTGCGTCAATTCCATTAGCCAACCGCGCACGACTGATCCATGATTCCATACTTTCGCTACCGCTGCAACATCCAACTCATTGTCGTAGCGATGCAAAACATCAAAACCTTCTGCTATTGCCTGCATCATACCATATTCGATGCCGTTATGAATCATTTTCGTAAAGTGACCACTTCCCGTTTTTCCGCAATACAAAAAGCCCTCCGGAACTGATATTGCTTTAAACAGCGGTTCGCAGGTTTGAAAAACTTCGCGCTTTCCTCCAATCATGGTACACACACCATGCAAGGCTCCGTTTACTCCTCCACTGGTGCCACAGTCCAGTAAATGCACCCCAACTTTCTCCAAATCACGCGCGCGCGCCACCGTATCTTTAAAATGAGAATTGCCCCCATCAATAACGATGTCATCGGCATTCAAATAATTTTTAAGATTATTCAACACTACATCGACTACATGCCCTGCGGGCACCATCAACCAAATGATCTTTCGTCCATGTAAGGCAAGAGCAAGGTCACTCAATGTTGCTGCTGTAGTGATACCTTCTTTTGAAATTCGGTCGGCTGCCGATTTATTCACGTCAAAGGCGACCACATCAAAACCTTTGCTTTTGAAGTTGAGCGCCAGATTGTAGCCCATCTTTCCTAAACCAACCAAACCAATTTGCATGTTGCAGGCATTAAATAAGTGAATCCAAAATTAATACTCCCAAAAGACCCGAAATCGACACGATGGTTTCCATCATCGTCCACGACAAAAAGGTCTGTTTCAGCGACAAATTAAAATATTCTTTAAACATCCAGAAACCGGTATCATTGACATGTGAAAACATAAGGCTGCCGGCACCGACGGCAAGCACCATTAATTCCGGATGAGAAGCGGGTACAAAAGGCAAAACAATGCCCGCTGCAGTTAATCCGGCTACAGTAGCAGATCCAAGCGATACACGCAGCAAAGCAGCCACACTCCAGGCGAGTAACAAAGGTGAAAAATGAAAGCCCGCCGAAATATCTTTAATGTAAGCCCCTACTCCACTATCCACCAAAACTTGCTTAAACCCACCACCGGCGGCAATCACTAAAACAATGAGAAAAATATCTTTGATAGAGGAATAAAGCAGGCGATAGATTTCGGTGGGCCGTTGTTGTTTTCGTATTCCAAAAATAAAAATGGCGAGTAGCAGCGAAATCCCCAAAGCAATGGACGGAGTACCTAAAAACAACAGCAACTTTTTCACAAAGCCTTCTTTCATCCATGATTGAAGGAGGGTAGCTACAGCCATTAGTAAAACAGGAAAAAGCGCGATAGCAAAACTGACAGATGGCTTTGGCAAGTCCACAGATGTTGATGCCGATTGTGCTGTGCAAGGAGGCAACGCAGTTGACAATCTACGAAGGGAATTGGCAAACAATGGGCCCGCCAGAATTACGGTAGGAATGGTAATGATCAATCCATACAACAAAGTCAAACCCAAATCCGCATGAAAAATACTGGCAATGGCAGTAGGGCCGGGATGTGGCGGAAGAAAACCATGTGTAACGGAGAGCGATGCCGCCATGGGAATGCCCACCCACAATAGAGGAACCCGCGCCACACTGGCCGTGGCAAATACCAATGGAATGAGAATGACAAATCCGGCATTATAGAAAAGCGGTATGCCCACAATCAGCCCGGTGAGCATGATGGCCCAGTGAATATTTTTTTCTCCAAACCATTGAATCAATGAAGTGGTAATGATTGTAGCTGCTTTGCTGGTTTCAATCATTTTGCCAAACATAGCACCCAGACAAAGTACTAAAGCAATGTTTCGCAGTGTATCCAACACACCAAAGCCGATGGACTGAAGTGTAGCCAACAAGCTAAGCCCTTCTGCCAGACCTACAACAACCGAAACAATCATTAGCGCATACAATGGCTTTACCTTTAGCAGGATCAGTGCGAGCAGCAACAAAATTCCAAAGCCAACGAAGAGTAATGGCATTAGTGTAAAAGTTGATGGTGTGTATGAAAGGAATTTTTCAATGATTCATACAGCGTTTTGTACACCCCATACGAAAGTTGGTATTGCTGCACACGTGCTTGATCGGGAGAAATCGTATACTGAGTTCCCATTGTTCGCGGCAGTGTTTGCCCGTTGGCCTGAAAAGCAATCATAGCTGCGCCGATGGCAGATGCATCATAATCAGAGGCGATGATTAATTCCCGACCCAACACGTCGCTTAACATCTGCAGCCACACTTGCGAGTAAGTTATACCACCACTCACAATCAGTCGCGAAGAATCCGTTCCCTTTTCCAATGTTTCTAAAATCGACTTCAAAGCAAAACAGATTCCTTCAGCAACAGCTCGCTGAAAATGAGCCAATGTATGTTGCACCGAAATTCCAAAAAAAACACCACTGGCAGCGGCATCGTAAACAGGCGCTCGCTCCCCAAACAGATAAGGCAAGAAAATTAAACCGGATGAACCTGCCTCTTGATTTTTGATTTGTTCAAAAAAATCGGGTAAGGATAATTCCGGATTTTGCAGAAACTGAGATGAAAACCATTTGATCACCGAAGTGGCATTATTGGTGGCACCTCCACACACAAATGCATCCGTATCGAGCAGGTAATTAAACACCCGTCCATGTGGATCAATCCATCTTGATTTGCTGAGTCTGCGCACGGCTCCGCTGGTGCCGACCGTTATCGAAATATCGCCGGGTTGAGTAGCCCCACTGCCAAGTTGTGCGCAACAACCATCACTTGCACCTACCATCCATCTCACTGACTGAGGTAAGGAAAGAAATGAGGATTGTGCATCAGATAATTGAATAGAAAAATCAGGCGGAACCGGAGTGGAAAATTTTTCGATGGGTTGCTGATGAAGAGAAAATGCCAGCGAAGACCATTCACGTTTTTCTATATCAAAAAGGCCGGTAGCTGATGCCGTGGAATAGTCAATTACATATTGCCCGGCAAGGCAATGAAAAATATATTCTTTGATTGACAAAAATTTACCTGCCTGCACAAGCAAATCCGGTCGATGCTCTTTCCACCAGAGCAATTTACATAATGGTGACATCGGGTGCAGAGGCGTGCCCGTTTGTACATACAACGACTGTCGTAAGCCGTCACGCTCCAGCGCCAGGCATTGGGCAATACTTCGGGTGTCGGCCCAGATAATCAAAGGAGTCAACGGGGTTCCGTTTTCATCTACGGCGATGATGCTATGCATGGCGGCACTAAATGAAACAACTTCAATAGTGTGATTTGCAGCTAATACACGAATAACTGCGACCACCGCATGTAAAATTTCGTTCGGGTTTTGTTCTACAAAATGAGGCTGAGGATAATAGGTAGGGTAAGCGATTTGATGCGAGGCCACCACCTGTCCATCGGATGTGACCAGAAGGCCCTTGGTACTCGTAGTACCAATATCAATGGCTAAAACGGAATTCAACAATTCTGATAATTAGATCAGAAAAGTAACCAATTAAGAAGAGTAAATGAAAAAAGTAGGAAAGCTTACCGCTTTAAAAACTTGTGCGTGCTTTTGAAAGAAGTGTTTCCGTTTTGAACGGATAAGAAATAATAACCTTCGTGGAGATCCTTCACCCGGATTTTGACTTCATATTCATCGATCACCTCCGACTCGACCTCGATTTCGCTGCCGATAATATTATGCACCGTAAATTTCACTTTCCGGGCTACTGGCGCTTCGAAGGTAATGGTCAAAAATTCGGTGGCTGGATTGGGATATACTTGAACGGACTTGACAGGATCGCCTGTAGTTGAAAAAACCTCTTCACGACCTTGCCCATAAGCCATTTGACTTAAAGCTAAGCTGCAAACAATAAAACAGGTTTTCCAAACGTTCATATCAGTTAATTACGGATTCTATACGCATTAGATGCAAAATGTAAGCCAAAAGTTTAAAGCGGCTTAAATTTCTTTTCTAATTTTCTGAAACGCTTTCGGCGTAAATGTAATCAAATCATTTGCCATAAGCGAAATCATTCCCAAGTCGCGGGCAGCTAAGTCACCGGCCAATCCATGAATATAGACAGAGACAAGCGCTGCATCTACACTAGCATAGCCTTGCGCCAATAATGCAGCCAAAATACCTGTTAACACATCGCCACTTCCACCGGTGGCCATTCCGGGATTGCCTGTAGGATTGAAGTAAACTTTTCCATCAGAGGTAGCGATGGAAGTAAATGCACCTTTTAGAATGATGACGGACTGAAGTTTCTCGCTAAGCCTCTTCTGTTTTTCTAATCGATCAAAATCATCTTTCCATGAACCAACCAATCGTTCAAATTCTTTCGGATGAGGAGTAAGAATACTACCCGGAGGAATGAGGTGAACCAAGTGCGTATGTTCAGCCAGAATATTTAGGGCATCGGCATCAATTACCAGTGGCTTCCTGTAATTTTCAAGCAGTTGTGCGAGAGCCTTTACGGTTTCTGGTTTTCTTCCGAGCCCGGGCCCAACCGCAATAGCTGTGTATTTTTCTACCGTAGATAGTGAAGAAAAACAATCTTGTTCATCTAAATCACAAAGGGCCTCTGGCACGGCCACTTGAATAATGTGCCTTTCGTCGACGGGAATATGCACCGTCACTAAGCCTACCCCAGCCCGCAATGCCGCGCGCGCAGAAAGAACAGAAGCGCCCATCATACCGCGCGAGCCGGCAATCACCAAAGCATGCCCATACGTTCCTTTATGTGAAAATCGCTTGCGCGGATGGAGCAACGCAGCGATATCTGATTCGGTCACAAAAAAATGTTGGCAAGGAATACTCGCTTGAAAAGAAGCACTCAACCCAATGTCTACTAAACTCCATTCGCCCACATAATCGCTATGAGCAGGTAGCAACATTGCGAGCTTAGGCAATTGAAAAGATACCGTTCGATGGGCTTTGAAAACAACCCCTTCGCTTGGCCGATCCATCAATAACCCGCTGGGAATATCCACCGCGATTTTTATAGCGCTGGCTTCATTCATCGCCTGCACTACGGTGGCCAGAAAGCCTTCGAGCGGTCGTGATAAACCGGAGCCCAGCAGAGCATCTATCAGAATATCCATTTCCGCGAAAGCGGAGGTATCGATCGTTCCGTTCCATTCAGTACATGAAAGTCGTTCAGGCAATCGGCTTCGGTTCTTTTCAAAATCAGGTGTAGGCACACCCGAATGTTTTGCAATCACCACCTTTACGAAATATCCTTCCTGCGAAAGCAGACGGGCAATTCCCAAACCATCTCCGCCATTGTTGCCGATGCCACAGACGATCACTATTTTTTTGCCCGGTCGGTAATGTTGGGTAAACCATTCTACAAAGGCGAGGCATGCGCGCTCCATCAAGTCAATAGAAGCGATTCCTTGTTCGTGGATGGTGTGGCGATCCAGTGCGTGTATCTCGTGAGATGAAAGAATCTTCAACATAAGAGTAAGGTTACCCTAAATTAAGATACGATGCAGCATCTGACTGAATGTAGTTGGGATAGATATGAAGATGTTTTTTTCGAACAGCATCAAAAATAGCCTGCTTGAATGATTGGATGTTTTCTTTTGAAATAGCAGAGATGAACACCACTTCATCGAAACCCATTTCACGGTAGCGGCCTTTGACGCTCTCAAAATCCATTTCCTCTGCCTTGAGCAAATCAATTTTGTTGAGCACCAACACGGTGGTGATATTGCCTGCCCCGATTTCGGCGAGTGTTTGTTTTACCACTTGGATGTGATTGTCATGATAGGGGTGCGCCATGTCTGCCACATGCAAGAGCAAGTCGGCTTCGCGCACTTCATCCAGCGTTGACTTAAACGATTCAATCAAATGATGGGGCAATTTGCGAATGAATCCAACTGTATCGGACAATAAAAAAGGAATGTCGCCAATCACCATTTTGCGCACGGTGGCATCGACTGTCGCAAACAGTTTATTCTCTGCTTTTACATCGGCCTTGGCCAACAGATTCATAATGGTTGACTTGCCCACGTTGGTATAGCCCACCAGCGAAACGCGCACGATATTGTTCCGCGATTTGCGTTGGGTAATTCGCTGCTTATCAATCTTCTTCAACTCCTCTTTCAGCACCGAAATCTGATTTTTGATCATCCGTCGGTCGGTTTCAATTTCTTTTTCACCGGCACCACCCCTGGAGCCTGTTCCACCTCGCTGACGCTCCAAGTGCGTCCACATACGTGTGAGGCGCGGCAGCAGGTACTGATTCATTGCGAGTTCTACTTGCGTGCGTGCCTGAGCGGTTTGTGCGCGCATCAAAAAGATATCCAAAATGAGTAAGCTTCTGTCGTACACTCTGATTTTTTGTTCTCGATCACCCGGGTTTAACTCTTTTTCAAGGTTTCTGAGCTGCGAAGGACTGAGATCATCGTCGAAGAGAACACAGTGTACACCTTCCGCAAAGGCAAATTGTTTGATTTCTTCCAGCTTGCCTTTTCCTACAAAGGTGCGGACATCCGGATGAGTCAATCGCTGGGTATACCTGTTACAAGTAGTGATTCCGGCAGTTTCGGCAAGAAAGGCCAATTCATCCAAGTGCTCATTAATTTGTTCATTTGCAATCTTCGAATCTGCCAGTGCTACCAGTATTGCTTTTTTCACCCCGTTTGCCATCATGCCACAAACTTAGTTTTATTAGAATACTCCTACTAAGAAGGGTTACTTTTTTATACTTTTGTAAGATTTACAAATTGGAATTCTACCCTTTTCGAATGTTTTGGGAAAAATTTCAAGTTAAACCCCCTAAACCTCACCCCCTTTCTCTGTCAAAGAAAGGATAGTTGGCTTTTATGAAAGTAGCGATTGTATTAAATTCTGCCTGGAACATCTATAATTTTAGGTTAAGCTTGGTAAAAGCTCTTCAAGCGGAGGGTCACGAAGTACATACCGTAGCTCCTTTTGATCAATTTTCGGCTATTCTGGCACACGAGGGTTGTATCAACCACGATGTAAAAATGGACAGCCGGGGTGCCAACCCACTTAAAGATTTTGGGCTTTTCTTCGAACTTTTCTTCATCTATAGGAAAATAAAGCCGGATGTCATTCTTCACTACACCATTAAACCAAACATTTACGGCACACTGGCTGCTGCCGTATTGCGTATACCTACCATCAACAACGTGTGTGGGCTAGGTACTATCTTTTTGAAAGACAACTTCATCTCTTCGGTGGCCATTAAGTTGTATAAATTTGCTTTTCAGTTTCCGAAAAAAGTCTTTTTCCAAAATCCAGACGATCAGGCCTTGTTTATCAATCGAAAACTGATTCGTCAGGAGGTGACTGACCTGGTTCCTGGATCGGGCATCGATTTGAAGAAGTTTGCCGCCGTAGAGTTTAACCGCAACCAACGCTTTACTTTTTTGCTGATTTCACGGTTGATTACTGACAAGGGTGTACTGGAATTTGTTGAGGCGGTAAAAAAACTAAAATCAAATGGGCTAAATGCTCATTTTCAAATACTTGGAGCAAAAGATCCGGCACACCAGCGGGGTATTCCAATTGCCACTATCAATGAGTGGGTTGAATCAAAAACGATCGAATATCTTGGCACCACCAAGGACGTGCGAACCTTTATTTCGAAAGCTGATTGTATTGTGCTGCCCTCCTACCGCGAAGGTACACCCCGCACACTTCTCGAAGCTGCCAGCTCTGCCAAACCTATCATTACTACCGATGTGCCCGGCTGCCACCATGTGGTAGATCATAACTATAACGGCTTATTATGTAAATTGAAAGATGCTGATGATTTGGCCGCCAAAATGAACGAAATAACACAACTGGACGATACGCAACTGCAAGCGTTGGGACGGAACGGACGGAGTAAGATGGAAAAAGAATTTGACGAGCGAATTGTTATCAACAAGTATCTGCAGGCTCTCGAATCTATGCAAGTCACGGCAGAGTAACATTGTTTTTAGTTTCTCTCGAAAGAAAGTCTTTAATTTGAGAAAGTATTAACCCCTCAGATTTGTGCGTTATTTCCTTCTCCTCCTTGTCGGGTCTTCTCTTCTGGTAAGCTGCGCATCGTACAAGCAAAACATCATGTTTCGCTCAACGAAAGACGCGCAGCCCGAGAAGCTTAAACTCGAAGCACAGGTTGCCGACAAAAACTATCAAATTCAGCCCAACGACCTGCTTCAATTGGATGTGTTTACCAACAAAGGAGAGCGCATCGTTGACCCCAATCCGGAGCTAACACAATCAACCAATGCTGCTACCACTACCACCACTGTTTTTAATTATCTGGTGGAAGCCAACGGCATCGTTAAGTTGCCGATGATCGGCGCCTTGCAAGTGAAGGATCTCACCATTCGCCAAGCGGAAGAGATTGCACAAAAAGAATTTGCCAAATATTTTAACGACCCTTTTGTACGTCTTTCCTTTGTGAATAAACGCGTGATTGTGCTGGGAGCAGTAGGTGGTCAGGTGATTCCGCTAACGAATCAAAACGTGACGATTGTAGAAGTATTGGCGCTAGCCAAGGGATTGAGCAACGATGCGAAGGCCAATAGTATCAAGTTGATTCGTGGCGAACATGTGTATCAAATCGATTTTAGCACCATACAAGGTTTCAAAGAAGGGAACATGCGGGTTGAGCCAGGTGATGTGGTGTATGTAGAACCTATTCGCAGGCCCTTTACAGAAGCCTTGCGAGATAACTTTACTGTAATCAGTTTAATTGTGAGTCTATCCACTTTGGTAGTTGTGATAAGAAGTATAAATTAAATTCGTGACACCTCTCGACAAAAATTCCCCACAACAGCCATTCTCATTTGAGGGTATCGATTTTGACAAATTAACGGCCGTAGCCCTGAAGGCCAAATGGTGGATCATACTTATCTTTCTGATCTGCAATGTGGTGGCATACTTAACCACCCGCTGGACAAAAGCGATTTACGAATCGGCGTCTGAATTAAAACTCGACATAAAACAAGATGCCACTGAGTTAGGTATAAAGACTATCACTGAAGATCGTAACATCAACGTGGTTTCCGGTGAGATCGAGCAAATCAAATCAAAAGTTTTTTTAAGCCGAGTAATAGACTCTCTTGATTTTAATGTGAGCTATTTCAGTATTGGTAATGTATTGAAGGATGAGATGTATAAACGCTCGCCTTTTAAGATTGCGCATCAGCTTAAAAACAACGCACTTTACGACCTGCCGATTGTATTTAATTTCATTGATTCTACCTCATACTCCATTCGGCTGTACGGTAGCCAGGAATTTATCTCCGGTCAATTTGGCAAACCATTGAATGTAAAAGGGAATCTGCTAACTATTACCACTACCGGTGTGCAGTTGCCCGTATCATCAAATGATTATGAGTTTGTATTAAACAGTCGATCTAGCCTGATTAACTACTTATCGAAGAATATCAAGGTAGATCCACTCAGCTTTACCGCAAACACCATTCGCATTGCATTTCAAGATTACAATCCCCAAAAGGCCTACGATGTGGCAAACACGATTGATTCGCTGTATATTTTTTATAGCAACGAACAAAAAAACTTAGCGAATCGTCAAAAGATAACGTGGCTGAACAATGAGCTGAAGCAAGTAGAAATGCGGATGCAAGACTACGAGAATTACTTTGAGAATTTCACATTACAAAATAAAAGCAGTGATCTCAATTTAGATCTGAAGAAGACCATTGTTGCCATCAACAAAGTAGATTCACAGCGCTTTGAGTTAGCCAAACGCGTTACGCTGCTCAATGAAACCATTGAAGAGATTCTGAAAGAAAAAATTAATCTGAACATTCAGCACAAAAATTTTCTGCCCGACTATATCAATCAAAAGCTAGAGGTGCTTCAACGAATCAAACAAGAGCGTGACCGGTTAAGCTTGGCCTACAACAACAATACGTTTGCCTTTAAACAAAAAGAAAAAGAGTTTACGACCGCACGTGGTTTAGTATACGAGCAACTTAGCCAATTGAAGAAAGAGTGGCAAAAAACCTCTGCTGAACTTTCCGTTCGCAAAAACAAGTTAGAAAAAGATTTCATGGCAATGCCGGATAAAAACACGGAGTTCACCAAAAATCAACGGTTCTATAAGCTGTATGAAGAGTTTTACCTGCTGATGATGCAGTCGAAAGCGCAATTTGAAATTGCTCAAGCCGGCAACACCCCCGATTTTAAAATTCTTTCTACGGCTACATTACCGGAAGTACCTCTGTCTCCGAAAAAAGCATTAATCATGGCTATCGGATTTGTCACGAGCATCGCCATCAATTTCTTTTTCATCGGATTTATTTATCTGCTCAATAACAAAGTGACCAATACCGGCGAGATTGAGCGATTCACCAACGTGCCCTTGCTTGGGGTTATACCTTCGTACAAGCGGTCTATTAATTCCGATTTTCAGGTGCTGCACAATCCGAAGTCAATGGTGAGCGAGGCCATTCGTACGCTGCGTACCAATCTCGACTTTTTTACGGCAGGTGGCACGAAGAAAATCATTACAATTACATCCACCATTTCCGGTGAAGGCAAATCGTTTCTGGCCTCCAATTTGGGTGGAGTGATCTCGATGTCGAAGAAGAAAACCATTCTGCTTGACTTGGATATGCGCAAACAAAAAAGTGCCAGCCATTTTGCTGCATTTGATCACTCTAAAGGAATCAGCACCATTCTGATCAAGAAAAACACCTGGCAGGAATGCGTACAACAAACTGAGTTGGAAAATTTATTTTTTCTTCCTTCGGGTCCCCATCCGCCCAACCCTTCGGAGCTTTTGCTGAATGGCGAGTTTACAGACTTACTCGATGAATTGAAGAAAGAATTTGATTACATCGTGATTGATACACCACCGGTTGGGTTGGTGACAGATGGCATTATGGCCATGCGTAAATCTGACTTGTCGATTTATGTTGTACGGGCAAATTATTCGAAGCGCGAATTCCTCCACAACATCAATCGCATTCAAACGATTCATAAAGTTTCCGGGTTGGCTGTTGTTCTGAATGCCTTGAATTCTAGTGGCAAAGCGTACGGCTATGGGTATTATGAGGATAAAACTGCACCCAAGGGTTGGCGCAGTTTGCTCAACTTTTTTTAAGTAGTGCCGCATGTTTCCATTCTTCAAAAAGAATACTGCACCTACCACCTCTCCGTTTCGTTGTGATATTCATTCGCATTTGTTGGCCGGCATTGATGACGGTGCCAAAGATTGGGATGACTCGATTGCCATTATTCGCGATTTGCAAAAGTGTGGCTTTTCTAAAGCGATCACCACTCCGCACATCATGAACGATGTCTATCGCAACACGCCGGAAATCATTGCAGGCAAACTGCAGGAATTGAGAACGCAGTTAGCTTCACATCAAATTGATATGGAGGTAGAAGCGGCAGCCGAATACTACCTGGATGAAAACGTTTATAGTCAGATTCTGGAGAAAAAGCCGCTGCTGACATTTGGTAATCACTACTTGCTTTTCGAGACAAATTTTTATAGCGAGCCCTATTTTCTGAAAGACTTTATCTTCCAAGCCTCTACACAAGGCTATCATCTTGTACTCGCTCATCCGGAACGATACAACTACATGACACTGGCCAAAGCTGAAGATTTAAAAAACAGAGGCGTACTACTGCAATTGAATACACTCTCACTAAATGCGTTTTATTCACGACCCATTCAGAAAATGGCACAACAATTAGTTGATAAGGGATGGATTAATTTATTAGGCAGCGATTGCCATAGCCAGACACAAGCGCAGGAGCTGGCGCTGGCAATGAAACAAAAATATTATCGCAAGGCATTGGAGCTCCCACTTTTAAATTACTCATTCCAATGATTGTTGTAACAGGTGCCACCGGTTTGTTGGGAAGTTTCATCATTCAAAAATTGGCGAATGAAGGACACGATGTGCTTGCCTTTTACCGTAAATCAAAGCCATCGCTTGATTTTGAAAACAACGACCGGGTGCGTTGGGTAGCGTGTGACATTCTTGACATTGATTCGCTTACTGAAAATATTCCGGCAAAGGCAACGGTTATCCATGCTGCGGCACACGTATCCTTTCATCCGCGTGAGCGCGATTTGCTTTTTAAGACCAATGTAGAAGGCACTGCGAATGTGGTGAATGTATGTTTGGCACAATACGCACGATTGATTCATGTAAGCTCGGTGGCGGCACTGGGGCGACAAAAAAATATTCAGGAGATCGATGAAACTGCTGCGTGGGTAGAAAGTCCGCTCAACTCCAGCTATGGTGAATCGAAATATTTAGCTGAATTGGAAGTCTACCGTGGCATTGAAGAAGGTTTGCAAGCTACCATCATTTGTCCTTCATTTATTTTGGCAGCTGTGCAGTGGGAACAAAGCAGCGCACAAATTTTTAAATACATCTGGCAAGAGCGAAAATTTTACAGTGGTGGTTTTGCCAATTATGTAGATGTGCGCGATGTTGTTGAAGTTATTTTCCGAATCTACCAACATCCCGATCAGCACACGGGAGAGCGCTACATTGCCAGCGCTGGTTCGATTAGCTATCATGAGTTATTCACTGCCATTGCACAAAAGTTAGGCAAGAAACCTCCTTCCATTAAAATCAATGATGGCCTGCTACACTCGATTGCACGGTTGGAAGAAATTCGTTGTTTTCTGACCGGATCAACACCCCTTATCACACGCGAATCGGTAAAATCTGCTGGTGAAAAATTTATTTATTCGAATAAAAAGTCGCTGAGGGTGCTTGGCCTGAAGTACCATGCGCTGGAAGAAACACTCCAATTGTGCTGCGAACACTACTTGCGCACTTATAGCACAAAGAAATAAGAATCACAAACTTGCCCTGCATTTTTTATTCTCAGAACTTTGTCAAAAAAGGGGGTGTTCGTTTTTTCTACGCCATTTTTTTTCTACATTAGAAAAACCTTTCATGCAATGAGCCACGAATTCAGAAAGAGGGAGGAAGAAGAAGAGTTAATCAAACGCTATGAAGAAAATCTGCGGGCCAATTCGCTCGGTTTTTTTGACATTGATGCATACGAAGTGATCATCGATCACTACATGGAAAAACTGAAATTTAAGAAAGCACTCACCGCTGTCAATCATGCGATGGAGCAATATCCCTTCAGCACAGGTATGATATCCATCAAAGCGCAAGTACTCTCAAATCTTGAGCACTACGATGAAGCATTGGAATTGCTCGAGAAAGCACGCAATCTTCATCCAATGGATATTGAAATCTATTTGTCCATTGGCTCCATTCTCTCGCTGCAAGCCAAATACGAAGAGGCCATTACACTCTATGAAGAAATTCTCAGTTTTGCCAATGAGGAGAAAGACGACATCTACTACAACATTGGTCTTGCTTACCAAAGCATGGAGAACTATGACAAAGCGATTGAATCTTATAAAAAATCCATCGAAGAAAATATCAATCACGAAGGTTCGCTGTACGAACTTGCCTTTTGTTTGGATGTGGTAGGGCAACTGGAAAACAGTTTGGCTTACTACAAAAAATTTATTGACGAAGATCCCTACTCTTCTGCGGCGTGGTACAATCTGGGAATTGTTTGCAACAAACTGGAAAAATTTGAGGAAGCGATTGACGCATACGGTTATGCATTAGCGATTGACGAGAATTTTGCTTCCGCTCATTTCAACATGGGTAATTCGCTGATGAATTTAGAGCGGTATCAAGAAGCGTTGGAGTCATTCAACAAAACCATTGAAATTGAAGGCCCGAGCCCTGAAGTGTACTGCTGCATTGGTGCAGCCTATGAAAATATGGAGCAATACGATTTGGGGCTGAAGTATTTTCAAAAATCATCCAAACTTGACACGTTGTATGACGAGGCGTGGTTTGGAGCCGGCAGTTGCTTAGAAAAACAAGAGAAATGGTATCAGGCACTGCACTTTTTTAACAAAGCCATCAAAATTAATCACCTTAATCCCGACTATTGGAAAGCAGCTGCCCATGCTGAATTCAAAATCGGCAATACTATTTCAAGTATCAGCGCGTATGAAGAAGCGGCCAATTTGGCTCCCGATGACAAAGAAGTGTGGCTCAACTGGTCATTTATCTACTATGAACAAGGTGAACCGATGAAAGCCGTGGATGTTTTGGGTCAGGGAATGGCTGATTCGCCAAAAGATCCTGACTTTCTGTACCGAATGGTGGTGTATCTGATCGAAGCCGGACAATTTAAAGAAGCCTTTACTTATTTGGAAAATGCGTTAATTTTGGACTTTGAAGGGCATAAAATTTTGTTTGACTTTTTTCCGAAACTAGAAACACAAAAAGCCCTCTATAAAATCATAGATCAGTTTAGAAACGAAAACTCCTGATGAACTACAATCTTAAAAATTTACCTGAGCGTACCCAAAAGCCCAGGCAAATGGGTTTTACCATGGCTATGGACAAAGGCTTGAGCGTACGCGAAGCCGAGGACTTTATGAGCATTGCTGCCGATCATGTTGACATTGTCAAATTGGGTTGGGCTACATCTTTTGTAACACCCCACTTAAAAGAAAAATTGAAGGTCTATAAAGATGCCGGATTGCCATGCTACTTTGGCGGCACACTTTTCGAAGCTTTCATCATTCGCGATCAATTCGATGATTATCGCAAAGTGCTTGATAAGTTTAACATGTCATTTGCGGAAGTATCTGATGGATCTATTGATCTGGATCATGACAAAAAGCTGGACTACATTTCTAAACTTTCGCAGCAAGTAACAGTTCTTTCGGAAGTAGGATCGAAAGATGCGGATAAAATCATCCCGCCCTATCAGTGGATTGACCTCATGCAAAAAGAACTGGATGCAGGTGCATGGAAAGTGATTGGCGAAGCGAGAGAAGGTGGTAATGTAGGCTTGTTCCGTTCGAGTGGCGAAGTTCGCTCTGGATTGGTACAAGAAATTCTGACGAAAATTCCTTTTGAAAAAATTATATGGGAGGCGCCCCAAAAAGCGCAGCAAGTTTGGTTTATCAAACTATTAGGTGCCAATGTGAACTTAGGCAACATTGCACCCAACGAGGTAATTCCACTCGAAACGATTCGTTTGGGATTGCGCGGAGACACGTTTTTGCATTTTCTGGGTTTAGAAAGAAAAAAAGACAACTCGACACCTGCTTTTGAAGCAGACTAAGAACGAATGGAATTCTTAATTGATTTTATTCTTCATCTTGATCAGCATTTAATTTCCCTCGTAAACGAATACGGAACGCTTACGTATGTTATTCTATTTTTGATCGTCTTTACCGAGACCGGGCTCATCGTCATGCCGTTTCTTCCCGGCGACTCTTTGTTGTTTGCTGCCGGAGCACTATCTGCTTTGCCTAATTCTGCGTTGAATATCACTGTACTGATTCCACTGCTTATTGCAGCTGCCTTGCTCGGCGACAATGTAAATTATTTTGTGGGTCGGTTTGCTGGCTCGTACATCAAAAGTAAAGAGCGTATTTTGTTTTTTAAACGTGAATACATTGAGCAAACCGAAGCGTTCTATGAAAAGCACGGCGCAAAAACGATCATCATGGCGCGCTTTGTTCCAATTGTACGCACCATTGCACCCTTTGTAGCTGGCGCTGGAAGCATGAAGTATCGCAACTACATTTTGAACTGCATTGTGGGCGGTGTATTGTGGGTAGTGGGTTTATCGATGCTGGGCTATTTGTTTGGAAACCTCCCGATCGTAAAAGACAATTTTGAAAAAGTAATCATCGCTATTATCCTGATTTCTGTGCTACCGATGGTAGTGGGGTATTTTACCCGATCAAAGGATAAAAAAATTAATTCCCTCAATTTATAATTCAAACTTATGGAAAAGAAATTTGGCTTAATCGGCTCCACTGTCTCTCATTCATTTTCGAAATCTTATTTTGATGAGAAATTTTTCAGAGAAGGCTTACGCGATTATCATTATGACTTATACCCGTTGGGCAAAGTGGACGAACTAAAAAAGTTGTTGGAAGAAAATCCGGAGCTCACCGGTTTGAATGTAACCGTACCTTATAAAGAGCAAGTATTAAAGTTTCTTTCGGAAATCGACAGTGAAGCAAAAAAGATTGGTGCTGTAAATGTGATTAAAATTCAAAATGGTAAACTGAAAGGATTTAATACCGACAGCGATGCTTTTTATGAAACTCTGGAACGTTGGTTTCCGAAAATTGAGAATGCACAGGCCCTTGTGTTAGGAACAGGCGGTTCATCGAAAGCCGTACAACAAGCACTACGCAAACTGGCGATTCCTTTTAAAGTTGTTTCGCGCGACAAAGGAAAAGGAGATTTTACCTACGAGGAAATAGAGAAAAACAGCCAAGTATTTGCTGAATTTGTTTTGATCATCAATACCACTCCGCTAGGTATGACGCCGGAAACCAACACAGTGCCACCCATCAACTTTGAGTTTATTAACTCCAGCCACTACGTCTACGATTTGATTTATAATCCGGCACGCACGTTGTTCTTACAAAAAGCAGAAATGCGCGGAGCGAATATCAAAAACGGTTTAGAGATGCTGCACATTCAGGCAGAGAAAGCTTGGGCCATTTGGAATAATTAATCACGCATTAAAGTGAGGGCGAGTCAAGTCCTCACTCAAATTAGAATATGGATTTTCAATTAACCAGTGAATACGTACCGACGGGCGATCAGCCCAAGGCAATCGAACAACTGGTGAAGGGAATTAATCAGGGTGATCAACACCAAACTTTGTTGGGGGTAACTGGCTCCGGAAAAACTTTTACAGTTGCAAATTTAATAGCCCGCACCGGTAAGCCTACATTAATTCTCAGCCACAATAAAACATTGGCTGCCCAGCTCTACGGAGAGTTCAAACAATTTTTTCCAAATAATGCCGTAGAGTATTTTATCTCTTATTACGACTACTATCAGCCGGAAGCGTTCATTCCTTCTTCGAATCTGTATATCGAAAAAGATTTATCTATCAATCAGGAAATTGAAAAATTGCGCCTGAGTGCTACCTCTTCCCTCCTTTCCGGGCGAAGAGATGTGATTGTGGTTGCTTCGGTTTCATGTATCTACGGCATTGGCAATCCGGAAGAGTTTGGGAAAAACAGAATCCAACTAAAAGTTGGCGAAATGATTCCGCGCAATCGCCTGCTGTTTGCGTTGGTAGATATTTTATATAACCGCACCGAAGCCGAATTCAAACGAGGAACCTTTCGGGTGAAGGGTGATACGGTAGATATTTTTCTCGCTTACGCGGATTATGCCCTGCGTATTTATTTTTTCGGTGATGAAATCGAAACGATTCAATTGATTGATCCCATCTCAGGAAAAAAAATATCGGATGAAAAACAAGCGGTAATCTTTCCTGCCAACTTATTCGTAACCGGAAAAGAATTACTCAACACTGCCATTCGTGAAATACAAGATGACATGGTGCTGCAGGTACAAATGTTTGAAGGCGAGCGCAAGCATTTAGAAGCAAAACGATTGAAAGAGCGCACCGAGTTTGATCTTGAAATGATGCGCGAACTTGGCTATTGCAGCGGCATCGAAAACTACTCTCGCTATTTTGACAGGCGCAATGTGGGCGCACGGCCTTTCTGTTTGATCGATTATTTTCCAGATGACTTTTTAATGGTAATCGATGAAAGCCACGTTACTGTGCCACAAGTAAGAGCCATGTGGGGTGGCGATCGTTCGCGCAAAGTTAATCTGGTTGATTACGGCTTTCGATTGCCTTCCGCGTTGGATAACCGACCGCTTACCTTCAACGAATTTGAAGATTTACTGGGGCAAGTGGTGTATGTGAGTGCCACCCCATCTGAATATGAACTGCGTAAGTCAGATGGTGTAGTCGTTGAGCAAATAATCCGGCCTACCGGATTGTTGGATCCGATTATCGATGTTCGTCCAAGTAAGAATCAAATTGATGATTTACTGGAAGAGATTGACGAGCGTGTGAAGAAGAAAGAGCGTGTATTGGTAACTACGCTTACCAAGCGGATGGCCGAAGAGCTTACGAAGTTTTTGGAACGTGCTTCGGTGAAGTGTCGCTACATTCACAGTGAAGTGCAAACGCTGGATCGTGTAGAAATTTTGCGTGAACTACGCCTAGGTGTTTTTGATGTATTGGTAGGTGTAAACTTGTTGCGCGAAGGCTTGGACTTGCCGGAAGTTTCGCTGGTAGCTATTTTAGATGCCGACAAAGAAGGATTCTTACGCAATCAACGATCGCTGGTGCAAACTATTGGTCGTGCCGCGCGAAATGAAAATGGTCGAGTTATCATGTATGCCGATACCACTACCGAATCGATGCAGTTGGCAATTGACGAAACCAATCGCAGGAGAAAAATTCAGTTAGATTACAACGCGGCTAATGGCATTACGCCAAAAACCATTTTGAAGTCCATCGACTCCATCCTAGGTCAAACCAAAGTGGCCGATTCAAAGAAAACGATGAAGCGCTACTACATCGAAGAAGAAGAGAAGTCGCTCGCGGCAGATCCGGTTACGGCTTACCTAACCAAAGATGAATTGGTGAAGATGGCGGATCGCACACGTAAGGCTATGGAAAAAGCTGCCAAAGAGCTGGAGTTTATGGAAGCAGCGCGCCTACGCGATGAATACATGGCGATTCAGAAATTGATTGAATCAAAATAAATCACGGGCTGTTACTTTAACTATTTTCTTCCTTGGAAGAGTGATATATTTTCGGTCTGTGAGGACATAGGCTGAGGGGTTATATTTTCGGTCTGTGAGGACACAGACCGAGGGGGGAGAATTGGAGTTTATGGAAGCAGCGCGC